>TARA_B110000008_G_scaffold76444_1_pt1 | contig 37001 bp, 41 predicted proteins | sample TARA_B110000008 | Tara Oceans TARA_B110000008 (sample SAMEA4396496) | marine metagenome | biome: Westerlies Biome; feature: [DCM] deep chlorophyll maximum layer (ENVO:01000326); material: water (ENVO:00002006), including particulate matter (ENVO:01000060) such as... | depth 40 m
ACAATGGCACATAAGAAAGGAGCAGGTAGTTCAAAGAATGGTAGAGAATCGCAAAGTAAACGATTAGGTGTAAAAATCTTTGGTGGTCAAGCCATCATTGCTGGTAACATTATCGTTCGTCAAAGAGGTACAGTACACAATCCAGGAGAAAATGTTGGAATGGGGAAAGACCATACTTTATTTGCATTAACTGATGGTAAAGTAAAATTTACTAAGAAAAGAAATAATAGATCCTATGTTTCAGTTGAAACTGAAGCTGTAAACTAAGGATTGCACTATACTTACAATTAAGAAAACTTCTGAGCAATCAGGAGTTTTTTTTATTTACATTTGTTTCATTAATAGATAAACCCAAGAATTAAGATGCTACACATTAATAAAATAAGAGAAAACAAGGAGAGCTATATTACTTTACTTAAGTTAAAGAATATGGATGCTACTGAATTGTTTATTGCTGTAATTGCTAAAGATGATGAGCGTAAAGCTACTCAGCAAAAAGCTGATGAGTTATTAGCTAAAGGAAATCAGTTGGCTAAGCAGATTGGTGAGCTGTATAAAACTGGCAAGGCTCCTGAAGCTAATGTGTTAAAGGAGGAATCATCTTCAATTAAAGAACAGTCAAAAGCATTACAAGCTAGACAAAGTGAACTTGAAAAAGAAATTCAGGATATCTTGGTGCAGATTCCTAATATTCCTCATCCTACTGTTCCTTTAGGGAAATCAGATGCAGATAATGTTACTTTGAAAGAAGTAGGTACTATTCCAACTTTAATGGAAGGGGCTAAACCGCATTGGGAGTTAACTACTGATTATAGCTTAATTGATTTTGAACTTGGAAATAAGATTACAGGTGCAGGATTTCCAGTTTATACTAACAAAGGCGCAAAGTTGCAAAGAGCTTTAATTGCATATTTTCTAGATAAAAATACTGAAGCAGGTTATATTGAGTACTTGCCACCTCATTTAGTGAATGAGGCTTCAGGTTTTGGTACTGGGCAATTGCCTGATAAGGAGGGTCAAATGTATCATGCTACTGAGGATAATTTATATTTAATCCCAACTGCTGAGGTGCCAGTAACAAATTTCTTCAGAGATGTTATTGTAAAGGAATTTCCTGTTAAGTGTACTGCCTACACTCCTTGTTTTAGGCGTGAGGCAGGCTCGTATGGTAAAGAAGTGAGAGGATTAAATAGATTGCACCAATTTGATAAAGTAGAGATTGTGCAGGTGCAACATCCTGAAAAATCATATGAAACTTTAGATACTATGGTGAATCATGTAGCAAGTATACTGGATGAATTAGAGTTGCCTTTTAGAATATTGCAATTATGTGGTGGTGATTTAAGTTTTACATCAGCACTTACTTTTGATTTTGAAGTGTATTCTGCAGGGCAAGAAAGATGGTTGGAAGTAAGTTCAGTTTCTAACTTTGAAAGTTACCAAGCAAATAGATTAAAGTTGAGGTATAAGGATGAAAATGGAAAAACACAGCTGTGTCATACCTTAAACGGAAGTGCTTTGGCATTGCCAAGAATTTATGCGGCACTTATTGAAAACAACCAAACTGCTGAGGGGATAAAAATTCCTAAAGCATTGCAGCCTTACACAGGTTTTGATATTATAAAATAAATGCGTTTACTTCTAGTATTTATGCTGATAAGTTCTTTTGCTGTTGCACAGCAAAGTGAACAACAATTGGCTTATCAATACTATATAAATGGTGAGTATGAAAAAGCAATCACTATTTATGAAGAGCTGAATGAAAAGCGGTTTTCTGTTGCTTATTATATTCCTTACTTTGGCTCTTTGCTAAATATTGAAGATTATAAGTCAGCAGAGAAATTAGCAAAAAAAGTAGCTAAAATATATCCTAGAAGTTTGAACTATCAATTGGAAATTGGGATAGCTCAACAAAAATCAGGATTTGAGAATAGAGCAAATCGTACCTTTGAGAAGGTATATGATGCATTAGATGGGAAACAATCTCAAGCTATAAATTTAGCAAATACTTTTAGGCGATATGAAATGTATGAGGATGCTTTAAATGTGTATCTTTTATCAGAAAAGATAAATCCAAAATCTAATTTTGGCACACAAAAAGCACAGCTTTATGCCTACTTAGGAAAAGTAGATTTGATGATAGCTGAGTATTTGAAAGAATTGCAAAGAAATCCAAGACAAAAACAAATGGTGATTGCTCAAGTGCAAAGGTTCTTGAATAATGATGGGATTAAAAGTGAGAAGAACTATCAATTGGTAAAAAAACAATTATTGCCTTTTGTTAGATCAGAGCAAAAACGCTCAGATTTTTCTGAAATGCTAATTTGGCTTTTTATGCAAAATGCTCAATATGAAATGGCATTCCGACAAGCAAAGGCATTGGATAAACGAACGAATGCTAATGGTGAGGGGGTGTTTGATTTGGCAGAAACTTTTTTAGATAAGCAGGATTATAATTTAGCTGTTGATGGCTATGATTATGTAATAGAAAAAGGAGAGAACAATTTTTTATTTATTGATGCGAACATTAATAGATTGTACGCGAAAACTAAAAGTTTACTCATTGAAAATAAGGGGGTAGTTAGCTTGGATAATGATTATAAAAAATTAATTGAAACACTTGGAGTCAATAGAAATACAGTGTTACTGCTTTCTAATTATGCGCATTTTAAAGCTTTTTATTTACATGATTTAGTAGCAGCTGAAGTATTACTTTTAGATGCTATGGAAGTTGCAGGAATTGATAAAATGGATTTGGCTGAGTGTAAATTGGAATATGCTGATGTACAATTACTGCAAGGAAATATCTGGGAATCTTTATTGTATTATTCTCAAGTTGAAAAGGACTTTAAGGAAAACCCGATTGGGCATGAAGCAAAATTAAGAAGAGCAAAAATTGCTTATTATCAAGGGGATTTTGATTGGGCACAAGCACAATTAGGTACGCTAAAAGCATCTACTTCCAAGCTAATTGCTAATGATGCATTAGATCTTTCATTATTGATTATTGATAATTTTAACTTGGATACTTCAACTATTGCTATGCGTACTTTTGCAAATGCTGATTTATTGAATTATCAGCAGAAATATGCGGAAGCTATTGTGAAATATGACTCTGTACTTATCGCTTTTCCTGGGCATACGCTTTCTGATGAAATTTATATGAGAAAGGCTGAAATTTACATGCAATTGAATAATACAGAAAAGGTGGTGGAGATGTATGAAAAAATTACTGCTGATTGGAATTATGATATTTTGGCAGATGATGCTCTTTATCAATTGGCTAAAATGTATGACAATACTTTAGAAGATAAAGTGAAGGCTATGGAGTTGTACGAAAAAATATTGTTAGAACATAATAGTAGTATTTTTGTAGCTGAGGCAAGGAAGCGTTTCAGATATTTGAGAGGAGATAATTTAAATAAGGAATAATGATAATATATAATGTAACCGTAAGTGTAGAAGAAAGTATTAGTGAGGATTGGCTAATTTGGATGCAAGATGTGCATATTCCTGAGGTAATGGCTACAGGTGTATTTTCAAAATCACAAATAAATAGAGTGATAGTACAGGGGGATAGTGGCAATACTTATGCCATTGCTTATACTTGTGCTAGCATGAAAGATTTGCATCAGTATCAAGTAAAATATGCTCCTGAATTACAACAGAAACATATTGCTCGTTATGGTGATAAGGCTGTGGCTTTCCGTACCTTAATGGAGGTTATTAAAGAATACTAAATTCAGTTTTGAAAAAAGTAATTAAGGCATATTTAAATTTAGAAGAACATGTTCTTCTAATGATAAAGGCCGAATTTTTTATTCAGTTAATTGGGGCCGCTTTTTTTCTTATTTTAAACATCTATTTGGCAAAGCAGGGATTCTCTGACCCTGAGATTGCTAATTTTATTTCTTATCGTTTTTTGGCAGTTATGTTATTGGCTTTCCCTTTAGGTTTTTTTATAAAAGGCAAGCCGCTTAAACCCTTTTTCATGTTGGGTAGTTTAGGTGTGCCTATGGTTGCTATTGCGCTTGTTTTGGCTGTGCAAAATACTTTGTTCAATCTCTTGCCAACTTTGTTTATATTGTGGGGTGTTGTGTTTACACTTTTTCAGGTGAGCGCTTTACCTTATGTAATGCGAAATACATCTGTTGAAAATAAGTCTCATGCTATATCATTGAATTATGCAACCCATAGTTTTGGAACTATTTTAAGTGGTATTATCATTTTTGGATTTGGGCAGTTTATGAAGGAGATGGATGAAGGGATTATTCTTTTATTTATCTCAATAATTGGTTTTATAGGAGTTTACTTTTTACTTAAAATGAAAGTGGATGTAGTAGTTCCTGTAAAGAAAGGTTTACAATGGAAGTCCTATGATTGGGGTTTGTTGTTTAAGGCAATTGTTCCAACTATTATTATTGCTGTGGGGGCAGGGCTCACTATTCCTTTTATCAACTTATTCTTCTTCCATAATTTTCAAATTGACTCTACTGGTTTTGCTGTTATTGGTGGTATTGCTAGTGTACTGGTTGCATTTTTGGCTTTGCTCGTTCCTAATGTTAAGAATAAGTTGGGTTTCAAAAAAGGGATAACCTACACTCAAACTACAGCTGTTATTGCATTGGTTGCTTTAGCTACTACTGAGTTCTTTGCACAATATTGGTGGGCTTTATCAGTAGCAGTTTTGTGCTTTTGGGTACGAACTCCACTTATGAATATGGCTGCCCCAATGACATCTGAGCTTACTATGAATTATGTAGGTAAAAAGAACCAAGAAATGCTAAGTGCTATTATGGCTGCAATTTGGAGTGGTAGTTGGTTTTTTAGCTCACAAATATTTAGGTATTTAAAAGGGGAGGGTTTACCTTATGCTTATATCTTTTACATCACGGCTGTGCTGTATGGTTTTGGGGTATTTATGTACTACCTCTTGGTGTTAGATTATGAAAGGAGGAAATAATCTTACTGCAAAAAAGGATTGTGTTCTTTTTCGTACCCAATATTAGTAGCTGGTCCGTGTCCACAATATACTTGAGTTTCTTTTGGTAAAGGAAACAGTTGTGTTTTAATACTGTTAATTAGTGTGTTATGATCTCCTCCAGGTAAATCAGTACGGCCAATACTTCCTTGAAAAAGTACGTCCCCGGCAATAACTAAGTTATTTTCTGTGCTGTAAAGGCAAATGTGCCCAGGTGCATGTCCAGGAGTAAAGAGTATCTTAAAACTACTTTCGCCAAAAGTTAAAACATCATCTTGTGCTAAAAAGTGTTTAGGGTAAGGCGATCCTTCATAATCCTCCATCCCATACATTTTACCAATATTTCCTGCATTTTCAAGTAATGGTAAATCTTCCTTATTCATATAGAGTTCTAAATCCCAGAGTTCGCTTACAAATTTGTTCCCCAACACATGATCAATATGGCAATGGGTGTTAATCAATTTAACAGGATTTAGTCCTTCACTAGTAATGAATCTTCTTAGTTCTGTTCTTTCTACTTCAGTATAGCAGCCTGGGTCAATAATGATACAATCTTTAGTTTCATCATAAACTACATAGGTATTTTCCTGAAAAGGATTAAAGGCAAAAGATTTGATTTTCATATTTTATTTTTAGCTTCTGCAAATATATGTTAATTAGTGTTTTAAAACAATCTGATTTCTCATGTAAGTATTGCTAATTCCTTTTTACATTTGTGCTATGAGTATTTCAACTTTTATTATTTTAATTGTTATTGGTTTATTGGCTGGTATCCTAAGCGGATTAGTTGGTGTTGGTGGCGGTATCATTATGATACCACTATTGATCATGTTGTTGGGTTTAACACAACATCAAGCTCAAGGGACAGCCCTTTTTGCTATGCTACCCCCTATAGGTATCTTGGCAGCCATGAACTACTTTAAACAAGGGTATGTCAAGTGGGAATATGCTCTTGTTATTGCCCTTACCTTTGTTGTTGGTGGATATTTTGGATCTAAACTTTCTTTGAGTTTACCACCTCAAACGGTTAGGCGTGTATTTGGTGTTATCATGCTGATTGGCGGATTTAAACTTATCTTTTCAAAATGATAAATAAAATAAAACAACTGACTGAAAGTACTTTTGATGAGATTGTTGAAATCAGAAGATACATTCATAAAAACCCTGAACTTTCTTTTAAGGAGCATAAAACTTCTGCTTATATAAAATCAGTACTTACAGGTTGGGGTATTTCTTTTACTGAAGATATTGCAGATACTGGAATTGTAGTTTTGTTGGAAGGAAATAATCCTTGTTCCAAAACACTTGCTTTGCGTGCTGATTTTGATGCTTTACCAATTACTGAGGAAAATGAAATTGATTATTGTTCGGTAAATAAAGGAGTAATGCATGCTTGTGGGCATGATGCACATACGGCTTCAATGTTAGGTGCTATTAAAATATTAAATGCTTTAAAACAGGAGTGGGAGGGTAGTATTAAATTTATTTTTCAGCCTGCTGAAGAGATGCTTCCTGGTGGTGCTCAGCAAATGATAAAAGAAGGAGTGCTTGAAAATCCTAAAGTTGAAAAGATGATTGGGCAGCATGTTTTTCCTGACTTAGAGGTTGGTAAAGTAGGTTTTTGTCCAGGAAAATACATGGCATCAACTGATGAGTTGCATATCACAATTGCTGGAAAAGGTGGGCATGCTGCTTTGCCACATAAGTACAATAATCCTTTATTGGTTGCAGCAAAACTTATTACTCAATTAGATGAGAATTTTAAAAATGAAGCTGACCGCCCTTCAGTATTTGCACTTGGTTTTATTGAGGGATTAGGCTCAACTAATGTTATTCCTGAAAAGGTGAAACTCAAAGGTACTTTGCGTGCTATGGATGAGGATTTTAGAGCTGAGGCACATGAGCAAATGCTGGAAATTTCAAATGCAATTGCTAAGTCCTGTAATGTAGAAATTGATTTTGATATCCGAAAAGGTTATCCTTGCTTGGTAAATGATGAGAACTTAACTAATCAATCTATTGCTTTTGCAAAAGAATATATGGGTGCTGAAAATGTAATTGACTTGCCCATAAGAATGACAGCTGAAGATTTTGCTTATTTCTCACATGAAGTTTCTGCTTGTTTTTATCGTTTAGGTACAGCAAATTCAAGTAAAGGAATTACTCATGGTTTGCATACTTCTCGCTTCAATATTGATGAGCAATCTTTAAAAACGGGAGTGGGGCTTATGGCTTATCTGGCTATAAAAAACTAAGCTAATTTATTTCCTATAGTATGAAATTCTTCAGAGAAGAGTTCAATTCTTTCTAGTACTTCAGTTGAGGAAATAGTATCTTCAGTAAAATCTTTTCCAGTAGCATATACTATTCTTGGCAATTGCATCATACGCCATTCGTTCATGCAAATTTGAGTAAGGTGCATGGTGGAAAGGTAACTTCTTTCCCCTCCTGCAGCACATAATATTCCAAAGAATTTACCTGTTGCTTTTCCAAAACAAGCATCTAATAGTATCTTTAAAGAGTCATTTATGCTATAGCAATGTACGCCCATACCAAAAATAATATTATCAGCTTCTTCCACTTGTTTGGTTAAAGTTTCCATTTTATCTGTTAATCCTTTATGTGTAGGTTGCATAGGAATCTCTCTAGCATCTACAAATATTATGTTATCTCCTTTGTCTAGTAGCTCTTGTTCTACAGCTTTACATAGTAAATAAGAACGGGAGTTTCCAGCTAATGAGCTGGATAAAATTAGTGTATTCATTAATTTGCTACTTTTGATATAAAGTCAATTCTTAGTAAGCGGATTTCATCATCTGTAAATTCATCTTCTTCAAATTCTACTCTTGCTTCATCAAATGAAAAATCTTCAGTTTCTTTAAAGAATTCATGTATATCTTCCCTTTCATCTTCCTCCATCATATCAAGTATGATATGTCCTAAGTTCAGGCGAGTTCCAGTTTCTACAATTTCTTCCATTTCTGTAAGTAATTCTTCATGGCTCATTCCTTTTCCTTTGGCAATGTCATCAATCCATAGTTTTTTGTCTAAGGATTGTATAATGTAAATCTTGTTTGATTTTTTGTTGGCTACAGTTCTTACGACTATATCTTGTGGGCGTTCAATATTATTTTCATCTACATATTTTCTAATTGCATTGATGAAGTCCTGACCATATTTCTTAGCTTTCCCTTGTCCAACTCCTTGTACTTGTGCCATCTCTTCAAGGGTAATTGGGTATTGGTTTGCCATATCAATTAAGGATGGTTCCATGAACAAGATTGCTGGAGGTAAGCCAATTTCTTTAGCTACTTTCTTTCTTAAATCTTTTAGGATATTAAAGAGTATCCTGTCCATAGCAATTCCTTTTTGGTTGCTACCGCTACCGGAATTTAAACTATCATAGTCATGGTCTTCAGTTATCTCAAAGCTGTATGGATTTTTTATGTATTCTTTTCCTGAATCAGTAATTTTAAGTATACCATAACTCTCAATTTCTTTAGTAAGTAATTGCTTTACATATACTTGTCTTATTATAGAATGCCAAAATCCTAGTGGCTTTTCTTTTCCTGAGCCAAAAACATCTTCAATTTGTGACATATGTTGCTTGATAAGTGAATTGCTATCACCTACCATAATACGAGCCATTTCTTTGGGTTTGAATCGTTCTCGGCAAGCTAAAACTCCTTCAAGTAATAATTTAACATATTTTTTTCCTTCAGTTTTTTCTTTAGGATCCTTACAATTGTCGCACATCTTATCGCATCTAACTGCATCAAACTCCTCCCCAAAATAATGAAGTAAATACTTTCTTCTACACATTGATGTTTCAGAAAAAGCAATAGTTTCCATGATAAGCAATCTGCCTACTTCTTGCTCTGCAACTGGCTTTCCTTGTAGGAATTTCTCTAATTTTTCTATGTCTTTATAATCATAAAAAGTAATCAGATCTCCTTTTCCTCCATCTCTTCCTGCTCTTCCAGTTTCTTGGTAATACCCTTCTAAACTTTTAGGAATATCATGGTGTACTACATAGCGAATATCAGGTTTGTCAATTCCCATTCCGAAAGCAATGGTTGCAACAATTACATCACAGTCATCCATTAAAAATGCTTCTTGATGAGCTACTCTCTTTTTTGCTTCTAATCCCGCATGATAAGGTAAAGCCTTAATTCCATTTATTTGTAAGGTTTCAGCAATTTCCTCAACTTTTTTACGGCTTAGGCAATACACAATTCCTGATTCTCCTTTACGAGTACTTATGTACTGTATAATTTGTTTGGCAACATCTTTTTTAGGTATTATTTCATAAAACAGATTACTTCTATTAAAAGAGTCAAGATATAATTTACCATTTTCATTTATCTTGAGGTTTTTCATGATATCCTGCCTAACTTTTGGTGTTGCTGTAGCGGTAAGTGCAATAATGGGTGCTTCTCCTATATTGTCAATTATTTGTTTTAGTTTTCTGTATTCTGGTCTGAAATCATGTCCCCATTCTGATATGCAATGAGCTTCATCAATTGCGTAAAAAGATATTTTTACAGATCTGAAAAACTCTGTATTTTCAGGTTTTACTAAGGATTCTGGGGCAACATATAGTAGTTTAGTTTTTCCAGACTTAATATCTTCTTTTACTTGATTAGTTTGTGTTTTAGACAGTGAAGAGTTGAGGACATGGGCTACACTTTCGTTCTGATAATATCCCCTTATTACATCTACTTGGTTTTTCATAAGGGCAATAAGTGGAGAAACCACAATTGCACAACCGTCTAATAATAGTCCTGGTAATTGATAACACATGGATTTCCCACCACCTGTTGGCATTATTACCATACTATCATTCCCATTTAGAAGGTTCATGATAATATCTTCCTGATCCGCTCTAAAACTATTAAAACCAAAAATGCTTTTTAGGTTTTTGTTTAGTGTTTCTTTAGAAATGCTCATACTTAATTTAAAAGTAATACTTTTGTTCTTGTTTTTAGAAAACGAATATACTATTTTAATTTATGAATTCTTCCACTGAAATAAAAAACATTGCAAAAGAAACTATTAAGCTAGAGGTAGATGCAATTAAGAAACTTGAAGATTCAATTGATGATAGTTTTGTTAGGGTTATTGAATTGATATTGAGTGCAAAAGGTCGTTTAATTGTGGCTGGAATTGGTAAAAGTGCCAATATTGCCAATAAGATGGTAGCTACTTTTAATTCTACTGGGCAACCTGCTGTATTTTTACATGCTGCTGATGCTATACATGGCGACTTAGGAAATATTCAAAAAGAGGATGTTGTTATTTGTATTTCAAAAAGTGGAAACACACCAGAAATTAAAGCACTTTTGCCATTTATTAAGAGTATGGGAAATACTATAGTTGGGCTTACTGGAAATATGGATTCTTTTTTAGCAAGAGAATCTAATTTTGCATTAGATGTAAGTGTGGAAAAAGAAGCTTGTCCTAATAACTTAGCACCAACATCTTCTACTACTGCACAACTTGTAATGGGTGATGCATTAGCGGTTACTTTATTAGCTTGTAAGAATTTTACAGATAAAGATTTTGCTCGTTTTCATCCTGGAGGAACTTTAGGGAAACGATTATATTTAAAATTAACTGACATTCTGCATGAAAATAGTAGTCCTCAGGTGGATAGTGAAGCTACTATTAATGAAGTGATAATGGAAATTTCAAAGAAACGATTAGGCGCTACTGCTGTAATGAAAGGTGGGGTATTACAGGGAATTATTACTGATGGTGATTTAAGAAGGATGCTTGAAAAGCAATCAAATTTTGAAAACCTGACAGCTAAGGATATTATGTGTGTTGATCCAAAAAATATGGAAAAGGAAGCATTAGCTTATGATGCATTGCAACTTATGGAAAAATATAATATCAGTCAATTAGTAGTAATGGATGGGAAGCAATATCAAGGTATCATTCATATTCATGAAATAATTAAAGAAGGAGTAGTTTAATGAGGAAGCAAGAAGAAGAAATGTCTTTTTTAGACCATTTGGAAATTTTCAGATGGCATTTAATTCGTTCGGCAGGGGCAATTATGTTCTTTGCAGTTATTGCATTTGTTTTTAAGGAAATTGTTTTTGATGTAATTCTTCTTGGTCCTAAAAAACCTGACTTTCCTACTTATAAAGCATTGTGTAGTATCTCAAATTTTTTAGGATTGGATGATGCGCTTTGCATGGAGAAATCACCATTTACCTTAATGAATATTAATATGAGTGGTCAATTTTCAACTCATATTACAACTTCTATTTTTGCAGGTTTTATTGTTGCTTTTCCTTATGTATTTTGGGAGTTATGGCGTTTTATTAGTCCTGCTCTGCATGATGGAGAAACTAAAATGGCAAGAGGGGTAGTTTTTTTTAGTTCAGTTTTATTTCTATTTGGTGTATTGTTTGGTTATTATGTAATTGCACCTCTTTCTGTAAATTTCTTAGGGTCTTACCAGGTTAGTAGTACAGTAGCAAATCAGATTAGCTTAACTTCATTTATTTCCACAGTTACTACTGTAAGTTTAGCAAACGGAATTATTTTTGAATTACCAATTTTAGTTTATTTTTTAACTAAGATTGGCTTACTAACTCCTGATTTTATGCGAATTTATCGTAAGCATGCAATGGTAGTTACACTTATTCTATCGGCTGTAATTACGCCTCCTGATATTACTTCACAGATTTTGGTTTCTTTTCCTTTAATCATATTGTATGAGCTGAGTATTAAAATTTCAGCAAGAGTTATTAAAAATCAAGAAAAGAATAAAGCATGATTTTAAAAGCAGATAATATTGTAAAATACTATGGAAATCGTGCAGTGGTTAAAGGCGTTTCTGTTGAGGTGAATCAAGGTGAGATTGTAGGTTTATTAGGTCCTAATGGTGCTGGTAAAACTACTTCATTTTATATGATGGTAGGTTTGGTTAATCCTTATAGTGGAGATGTATTTTTAGATGATACTAATATTACAAAACTACCTATGTATAAGCGTGCTCAATTAGGAGTAGGTTATTTAGCGCAAGAGGCATCTGTTTTTCGCAAAATGACGGTTGAAGATAATATCCTTTCTGTGCTTGAAATGACAAAGCTATCTAAAAAAGAACAGCTTGCAAAATGCGAATCCTTGCTAGATGAGTTTAGTTTGCAGCATGTTCGTAAAAATATGGGAGGTTTGTTATCTGGAGGAGAAAGAAGAAGAACAGAGATTGCTAGAGCTTTAGCTACTAACCCTAAGTTTATTTTGTTAGATGAACCTTTTGCAGGAGTTGACCCTATTGCTGTTGAGGATATTCAGCAAATAGTAGCAAAGCTAAAAGATAAAAACATTGGGATATTGATTACCGACCATAATGTGCACGAAACCCTAAAAATTACGGATAGAGCTTATTTGTTGTTTGAAGGAAATATCCTAAAACAAGGTACTGCTGAAGAGTTAGCAGCTGATGAACAAGTGAGAAAAGTGTATCTTGGAAAGAATTTTGAACTTAGGAAGTAATTATATTTCTTCTAAAGTAACTTCAAACGATTCCATAATCTGATTACAAAGCATTTTTTTGCAAGCCTCATCTACTTTTGATGCTGCAATATCCTTGCTATCTGCTTCAATTTCCAATGTAATATGCTTTCCAATTCTTACATTTCCAATTTCTGATAAACCAACATTTCCCATACTAGCTGATACAGCTTTTCCTTGTGGGTCTAATAACGATTTAAGTGGCATTACATTTATTTCAGCTCTGAACTTCATAATTATAGTATATTATTTAATAGTGATAAAATCAGGTACAAAATTACAATAAAAGGGATAGCAGCAAACTGAAAAACGAATAATAATATCACTGCTGCTAAAATAAGTGTAATTCTGAAAATATTTAATCTAGAAGTTAGGTTTTCTGATGCGCTAAACTTTAATGAAAACAAAGGAATTTCAGCTACTAAAAGTAAAGGCATTATTATTGCAATAATTGATAAGAAAGTTAAGTTGGAAAAGATTGGGAATTGGTCAATACTAATAAATGGAATGCAAGCAATAAATATTGCAAGTGCAGGAGTTGGTAAACCAATAAAGGAAGTAGTTTGCCTAGTATCAATATTGAAATTTGCTAAACGGTAAGCTGATAAAATTGGAATCAACAATGCAAATAATTCAGGAAAGAAGAATCCGTATAACTGGCTTTTTTCTAATAAATAGGGGTGATTTAAATCAAACATCCAGTGGTATAGAATAAATCCTGGCGCTACTCCAAAAGTAACCATATCGGCCATAGAATCTAATTGTTTGCCAAGCTCTCCGCTTACTTTTAAAAGGCGAGCTGCAAGTCCATCAAAAAAATCAAAAAAAGCACCTAAAAAAACACAAAAGGAAGCCACTTTTAAGTCCCCTTGAAAAGCAAAAATAATTGCAAATAATCCGCAAGTTAAGTTAGCAAGAGTAATTATATTTGGGATATTTCTTTTGATTGCATTCATATCAGCAAAAATATCATAATATTTGTAACCAATATGAGAAAATCATTTTTAGCACTATTAAGCGGATTATTATTAGCATTTGCATGGCCAGAAATTGGCATTTTTCCTGTACTATTTTTTGCCTTTGTTCCCTTATTAATGTTGGAGGATGAGATGCAAAAATCAGCTCATCCTAAAAAAGGAAGAGTTGTCTTTTGGTGTGCTTTCTTAGCTTTTTTTATTTTTAATGCCATTACTACTTATTGGGTGTATCATGCAACTCTCTTTGGGGCTATTGCTGCCTTTTTAGTTAACGCAACACTTATGGCAACTGCATTTTATATTTTTCATAAAATAAAAGCAAATACAAGGGATCGCTTAGGGTATGTAGCTCTGTTAGTGGTTTGGGTTAGTATGGAGTATTTGCATTTGAATTGGGAGCTTTCTTGGCCTTGGCTTACTTTGGGTAATGGCTTTGCTAGTGTGCCTGATGTGGTGCAGTGGTATGAATATACAGGGGTTTTAGGAGGTACTATTTGGGTACTATTAATGAATGTTTTATTATTCCGTTTATCAAAAATAAAAACAACTAAAGCAATGTTTCTTCCTCTTGCTGTGATGATTATCCCTTTGTTGTCTTCTTTTTTTCTTATTCCTGATGAGGAAGGTGATGCCAAGCTAAAAGTATTAATTGTACAGCCTAATATTGATCCTTATACGGATAAATTTACTGTAGGATATGAACAGCAATTGTCCAATTTTATTGCTTTGGCAAAAACTGAACTTACACAAGAAACTGAATTTTTAATAGGGCCAGAAACAGCTTTGGTGGAAGGTATTTGGGAAAATAAAATTGAGGCGACTTATAGCGTCAGGGCGTTCAGGGAATTGCAAAAAGAGTTGCCTAATTTGAATATTCTGGTTGGGGCAAGTACTTATAAAATGTTTGGTCATGGCGAGAGCAAAACAGCTACTGCACGCCAAATAAGAAAAGAGCGTATTTTTTATGATGCTTATAATTCAGCTATTTTTATTCCAGATAGTGGTTTGGTTCAGGTGTATCATAAAACAAAACTAGTGCCTGGGGTAGAAAAAATGCCTTACCCAAGTGTATTGGATAAATTGGCAGCTTTAGCAGTTGATTTGGGCGGTATTAGTGGTTCCTTAGGGAGTGATAATAAGAAACATCATTTTATGATTGATGATAAAATAATTACACCACTTATTTGCTATGAAAGTATCTATGGCGATTTGCAAAAAGGAAATACAAACTTGATTGCTATTATTACCAATGATGGTTGGTGGAAAAATACGGCAGGTTATAAGCAGCATTTTACCTATGCTCGCCTAAGGGCAGTTGAACAAAGAAAAACAATTATTCGATCGGCCAATACAGGAATTTCTGGTGTGATTAATGCAAAAGGAGAAGTGCTTGAAAGTACAAATTGGGATGAAGATATTTGTATTGCTGCTGATGTTGAATTGAATAATGAAACTACTTTTTATAGTGTGTTTGGCGATTATATTGGTAGGCTCTCAGTTTTTGTGGCCTTTATGTTAATGATTACTTCTTTTGTAAAAGGGAAGTTGAGGAAATAAAAAAGCCTAACATTGCTGTTGGGCTTTTTTCTTTCTGTCATAGCGAGCCTTTAGTTGTGGCTATCTTTTCCTTTAGCTGCTCTCCTGTTTTAGGATTCTCCACCTTAGAGGAGTTAGAGGTGGGTTACATTGACACAGGGGTATAAGTAAAAGTCCGCTATTGCTGTTGGGTGTTTAATTTTTTGTTCGGGATTACTTTTAGACTGTTCGTACACTTTTTTCGACTGTTCGTACCATTTATTTTTTTGTTCGTACTGTTTTTTCAACTGTTCGGGATTACTTTTAGACTGTTCGTACACTTCTTTCAACTGTTCGTACTGTTTATTTTTCTGTTCGGGATTACTTTTCAACTGTTCGTACTGTTTATTTTACTGTTCGGGATTTGCTGCAGACTGTTTGTGCTTACTTTATGTAATAAAAAACCCACTCTTTTCGGAATGGGTTTTAATATCTTATAAAAGAATAATTTATCCTTCAGTTGTTTCTTCTTTGGCATCCTCAGTTAAATCAATATTAATTTCAATTAGGGTGTCAACATCACTCTCCATATCAATGTCTTCAAGTACTGCATCTACTATACTGTCTATATCAAGATTTTCATCTTCTACTTGAATTTCTACTTTTATTTCTTTCTTTACCTCTTTTGCATCATCTTCAAAGCCTATATTAAAGCCATTGTTTATTGTGCAAGTACTTTCTTCACCACATTCACAATTAATAACAAATAAATAGCCTAATAAAACAATTACGAGTCCCCATGTTAAGGGTTTTTCCATATTTCCCATGATCTTAATTTTTAGTTAGTATGGGGCTAAGTTAGTAAAAATAAATTACTTAAGCGTGTTGGGTATTTTGCAAACTGGGATGGGTTGCATTTTATGCAGGTTGGCTTTATTCATTTTAGTGTAAATGTCAAACACTTGTTTCTCTCTTGCAGTAAGAGTGTTTTTATCACCATCAAAAGCCATTGCCCATTCTAATTCAGGGTAGCTTGCACCTATTTGGTCTTCATCTGTTTTGTCGTCTCCCCAAAGCCCATCAGTAGGAGGTGCACTTAGGATGTCAGTATCTATACCAAGCTCTTCTCCAAGTGCATATACTTCAGTTTTTAGTAAATCAGCAATGGGGCTAATATCTACTCCTCCATCACCATATTTGGTAAAGAACCCAATTCCAAAATCTTCTACTTTATTTCCAGTTCCTAGTACTAAGGAGTTGTTGGCCTGCGCAAAATAATAGAGAGTAGTCATCCTTAATCTTGCTCTTGTATTTACTAAAGCTAGTTCGTGTTTTTCTTCTTTTAAGGGAAGTTGATTTATAAAGCCATCAAAAATAGAGGAGAGTTCTAATTCCACAGTACTCACATTTTCAAAATTTGCTTTTAGCCAAGCAATATGTTTTAGTCCCCTTTCTACTTGTGTTTTATCTTGATGAATAGGCATTTCTACACAAAGTAAGGGTAAACCTGTTTTGGCGGCTAAAGTTGAGGTGACTGCAGAATCAATCCCGCCAGAAATACCAATTACATAACCTTTAACATGCGTGTTTTGGGCATATGTAAGTAGCCAATCACTAATGTGATTTATTATTGCTGTAGTTTGCATAATTGTTTGCAAATGTAAAAGAAAACTTCTTAATTTGCAGGATGAAACCTATAGTCTTATTTCTTTCTGTTACCCTTGTTACTTTTTTATTTACCTCATGGGTTTTTACTTTTTTTGCTGATGCTGAAAAGTTGGATTTAAAAGTGAACAGATTCGAAAAATCCCTTTTTGATATTAATGAAGAAAATGTAGCTGAATTATCTGCAAATTGGAAAACTAATTTTGGAACTTTTGATGAGGTGTTTGCTGGTCAAATTATGCAAAAAGGCAACCTAACGGGTGAGCAGTATCATAGGGAACTATTGGCCTTTACTCAGCATAAGGATATGCGAGAAGCTTATGATAGTGTTGCTGTAATGTTTGCTGATTTTTCGGATATTCAACAAGAATTGGAATTGGCTTTTTGGCAATTTTCTGATAAATTTCCTTCTTACCCAATTCCAGAAATTACAACTTTTTTTGGTGGATTTAATTATGGGGTTGTTACTTATGATAATAATATCGCTATTGGTTTGGAAAACTTTTTAGGGCATAATTCTAAGTATTACAATTTATTGGGTGATCCTGATTATTTGCGTTTTCAAAAACAAAAAAAGTTCATTGCTTCCAATGTAATGGAGGTGTGGTTGAATGAGTATTTTCAACAATATATAGGGGTTAGAGATTTGCTTTCTCAACTTATCTATAAAGGAAAAGTAATGTATTGTATTGATAAAATGTTGCCTAATCTTTCAATGGAAGATAAGTTTCGTTTTACTGCCGAGCAAATGGATTGGGTGGTAGAGAATGAAACAAGTATTTGGCAGTATATAATACATGAAGATTTGTTATTCTCTAAAGACGAGCAGAAATTTAGAACCTTAATAAATTATGCTCCTTTTGCAAAAGGAATGCCTGATCAGGCCCCTGGTAGAGTGGGCTATTATATTGGTTATAAAATGGTGAGCGAGTACATGGATAATAATGAAATGGATTTAGAGCAGCTCATGTCTTTAACAGATTCAAGGCAGTTTTTAAAACAATCAAAATATAAACCTACAAAATAGTAATTATGAAGCAGACATTAAAATTTGAAATTGATTTAGATGAGAATAATTTACCTGTAAATATTGAAATGCACGCAAGTGATGGGGCTGCAAATGAAAAAGATATTAAGGCTTTAATGGTATCTGCTTGGGCTGCTAAAACTAAAGAAACTTTACGGATTGATCTTTGGACTAAGGATATGCCGGTAAATGAGATGTTTATTATGTATCATCAAACAATGATGGGAATGGCTGCTACTTTGGAGCGCGCCACTGGGCATGATAAACTGGCAGGGGCTTTGCGTGATTATTGTGAGTTCTTTGCTGAACAGACTGAGATTAAAGGATCTAAATAATCTCTTTAAACTGAGGATTTAAGTTTTCAATGAAATCAGCAATTTCTTGCATTCCTGTTTTCTTTTCAGCTGAAGTAATAAATATCTGAGGTAATTCCTCCCAAGTTTTTTGCATTTCAACTTTATAAGTGCCAATGTTTTTGGCAAGTGCTACTTTTCCTAGCTTATCAGTTTTGGTAAATACCATTACAAATGGAATTCCTTTTTCGGCTAACCATTGCATAAATTCTTGATCAATAGCTTGTGGTTTGTGTCTACTGTCTATCAAAACGAACAAACACATTAGATTGGTTCTGTTAACTAAGTATTCACTTATCATGTCATGAAATTCAGCACGCATCTTTTTGGAAATCTTAGCAAATCCAAATCCTGGTAAGTCTACTAAATACCATGCTTTGTTAATTGAAAAATGATTGATTAACTGTGTTTTTCCAGGCTTTCCTGATGTTTTAGCTAAATTTTTGTGATTTACTAAAGCATTTATTAAGGATGATTTTCCAACATTAGATCTTCCAATAAAAGCATATTCTGCCATTTTAGGTGCAGGACATAATTTGTAATCAGTATTGCTAATTACAAATTCGGCAGTTTTAATTTTCATGATTTCTTAAAATTTATCTTTTAAGAATTTTAGCACGATTTTACTAAAATCTTCTGGGTGTTCCCACATGGCTGCATGTCCACAAAGTGGCATCCAATGTAATTCTGAATTAGGTAGTAATTTATGAAATTCATCAGCAACATTTGGTGGAGTTACTTTATCATGTTCCCCCCAAATTAAACAAACTGGCATTGTAAAGTTTGGAATGTCTTCTGCCATATTATGTCTAATGGCTGATTTTGCATATCCTAATAACTTTAGTACCGAAACTCTATTGTTTGCTATGCCAAAAACTTTATCTACTAATTCATCTGTTGCTACTTCAGGGTTGTAAAATACTTCCTCTGTTTTTGTTCTGATATAATCTTTGTCTCCTCTTCTTGGGAAAGAATCTCCCATAGCATTTTCATATAATCCTGAGCTTCCTGTAAGTATCATATTCTCTACCATTTCTGGATGTTCTTTGGAAAAAATAAGTGCGATATGCCCTCCCATTGAATTTCCAATGAGTGTAGCAGAGGGGAGTCCTAAGTGATTCATAAATTCGTATAAATAATCACTTAATGATTTAACTGAAACTTTTAATAGACTTCCTTCAAATAATTTTAAATCTAACCCGTAAACTTTATATTCAGCTGAGATAAAATCAACCATCTCTCCAAAGTTTTCAACCCCTCCCATTAGTCCATGCAATAGAATGATAGGTTGTCCACCTTCTCCTTCTTCAAGCCATTTAAATTTCCCTTCTTCCTTTACCATGTTGAGTCTAAATATTAGTTTGCAAAGAAACGAAAATATTTGTCATTGTCAATAGTTAAGGAATTTAGGGCAGAATGATAGCAAGTGGGTAAAGTTATCAACAAAGTGGTATAGAGTGGGAAAAAGTGGGATTTATGCGTATATTAGCACCCAGATTCAAAGCAATTAAAATGATTAATGTAATAGGAACATACGAATGTAAAGCAGATGCTAAAGGGCGTGTGATGTTTCCTGTTTCCCTTAAAAAACAATTGAAAAATGTGATGGGGGATGGCTTTGTGATTAAAAGGTCAGTTTTTAATAAGTGTTTGGAGATTCATCCCATGTCAGAGTGGGAGAAAGTTGTGAATCAAGTAAACAAATTGAATCGTTTTGTTAAAAAGAATAATGATTTTATTAGATCATACATGTCAGGTTTAAAGGTAGTTGAGGTTGATGGTGCAGGTAGATTTTTAATTCCTAAGGACCTATACTTATTTGCTGATTTGCAAAAGGAGTTAGTCTTATCTTCTTCAGTAAATATGATTGAGATTTGGGATAAAGATAAATATGAGGCTTCTGTAGCCGAAACACTAGTTGGTTTTGGAAATCTGGCTGAGGATGTGATGGGGAATCAGCCCCAAGATGAGTCGGATGGAATATCATAATCCAGTATTATTAAACGAATGTATTGAGGGGCTAAACATTAATCCCAAAGGAATTTATGTTGATGTTACTTTTGGTGGTGGTGGGCATTCCAAATTAATTCTTAAAAATTTGGACGGAGGTAAGTTATATGCTTTTGATCAAGATGAAAATGCACATAAGAATGCATTAGAAGGAGATAGCTTTAAATTGATTAATGCCAACTTCAGGTATTTGAAAAAATTCTTGAGAATGGAAGGAATTCGTAAAATTGATGGTTTGTTAGCTGATTTGGGAGTTTCTTCACATCAGTTTGATGTGGCTGAAAGAGGTTTTTCTATTCGTTTTGATGGAGAGTTAGATATGCGAATGAATACTAATTCCCCTTTATCAGCAAAAAGTGTGGTGAATGAATATGGGCAAGAAAATTTGGCTAATGTATTATTTAAGTATGGTGAGCTAAGAAATTCAAGAGCTATTGCCAGAGAAATTATAAATGCAAGGGAGGTTAAAGAGATTGTGACTACAAATCAATTGATTGCTATTGTAGAAAAAATGGTTCCTGAGAAAAAGAGAAATCAGTTTTTGGCTCGTATTTTCCAAGCTATCCGTATTGAGGTGAATGATGAAATGAAAGCTTTGGAAGAAATGCTTTTAAGTGCAGTTGACATGCTGAATGAAGGGGGGCGTTTGGTAGTGTTGTCTTATCATTCATTGGAGGATAGAATGGTAAAAAACCTAATGAAGAAAGGAAATCTTGAAGGAAAATTGCAGAAAGATTTTTTTGGAAACCCGATTAAAGATTTAAAAGAAATAACACGAAAAGTAATAGTAGCTTCTGAAGATCAGGTGGTAGAAAACACTAGAGCTAGAAGTGCAAAATTACGCATAGCTGAAAAAAGTTAATGAACACAAGTAAAGGAAATAAAAGTTCGTTACTCTCTATTTTAAGAGGAGAATTTATTGCTGACCAAAATAATCAAAAGTACATTCCTTTTTTACTTTTTGTTGTCTTGCTTATATTGTTGAATATCAGAGTTTCTTTTAGGGCTGAACGCTTATTAAAAGAATCAATTTCTCTAGAAAAAGAAATTGCAGATTTACGATTAGTATACATTACTACAAAGTCGGATTTAATGAGTATGTACAGGAGGTCAGTTATTGAGGAAATTGTAGCGGATAAGGGGTTGAAAACTTCATTGAATCCGCCAATCATTATTGATAAAAATAATGACTAGAAAAGCAAATAATACCAATTTCAGAATTATAGGACTTTATCTATTTATAGTGCTGATTGCTGTTGGGATAGTTTCAAAAATTGTAACAGTTCAGCAATTTACAAAATCGATAAATACTAGTAGTCAACCAAGGTATTTTACGGTTGAAGCTCCTAGAGGAAATATTATTGCTGATGATGGTGCTTTATTGGCAATATCTATGCCACTTTATGATGTTCGTTTGGATATGAGTGTGATGGAAAAATCCTTATTTAATGAAAGTGTTGCTGAACTTTCAGTTTCATTAGCTCAATTATTTGAAGATAAAACAGCTGAAGAGTATGAGGTGTTTTTGATGAGTTCAAAAAAAGCAAAAAAGAATAAGTATATTTTATTGCAAAACAAAGTAACGCATAATGAACTGAATAGTCTGAAGAAAATGCCAATTTTAAAATTAGGACAAAACAAAGGAGGCTTGATTGCTGAACAGAGACCAAATAGAGAAAAACCATTTGGTTTGTTGGCGCAACGAACAGTAGGTGTGTTAAGAAATGTTAATCCTGTGGGAATTGAAAGAGCATTTAATCAAACACTTTCAGGGGTAGATGGTAAGCATCTGAAAAGGAAAATTGCAAAAGGAGTTTGGGTGCCACAAGATGCGGAAGGAAATAGATTGCCAAGAGCAGGAAATAATGTAATTACTACTATCAATACCGATATGCAGGATGTTGCTGAAAAGGCTTTGGAAAATACATTGTTACATCATGATGCAGATTGGGGTTGTGTGGTGTTGATGGAAGTGGAAACTGGAGAGGTTAAAGTAATTGCCAATCTTAAAAAGCAGGAAGATGGAAGTGTGAGGGAACTTTTTAATTATGCAATGGCTAAGCATGTTTCGCCAGGGTCTACTTTTAAGTTGGCCTCAGTAATTGCAGGGTTAGAAGATGGTTTTTTTAAGGTAGAGGATTCTGTTAGAACATATGGAGGGCAGTTTACTTTTTACGATAGAGTGATGAAAGATTCTAAACTAGGAATTTATGATAACATTACCATTGAAAGAGCTTTTGTAAAATCGTCAAATGTTGGTATTTCTCGTATAGTTTTTGATAATTATAAAGGTAGCCCTACGGCATTTACGGATAGGATTTATAAAATGGGCTTAAGTACTCCTTTAGAATTAGAATTGCCATTCCCAAATAATTTAAAATCACCAATCCCGAATAAAGGAAGTTGGTCAGGGGTAACATTGCCTTGGATGTCTATTGGGTATGAGATGCAATTAACGCCTATACATATGCTTACTTTTTACAATGCAGTAGCAAATAAAGGGAAGATGGTGAAGCCAATTTTTACATCAGCAATTAGTCGTGATGGTAGAATAATTGAAGAGTATACTACTCAAGTGATAAATCCGGCTATTTGTTCCAAGGCAACTATTGATGCGGTAATGCCTTTGCTTGTTGGTGTGGTGGAAGATGGTACTGCCAAAAATATTAAAACAAATAATTATTTAATAGCAGGAAAAACAGGGACAACAGTAATTAATTTTAATAACAGAGCAGAGGGAGAAGGAAAAGAATATCAAGCCTCTTTTGCTGGTTTTTTTCCAGCTGATAATCCAAAATATTCCTGCATAGTGGTGGTAAATAATCCTAAAGAAAACGGGCATTACGGAGGGTCAGTTGCTGCACCAATCTTTAAGGAATTGGCGGATAAGGTGTATGCTTCTGATATGAGTATTCATAAAGCATTACAGCAATCGGATGTACTAGCAAGTTTGCCTAAGGTGAAACAAGGAAGTGTTGAGGAAGTGAATAAAGTTTTGTCTGAATTTGATATAAATACTACTTCAACTGATGAACAATGGATGGTTTCTAAAACATTAAAAACTGAGGTACTTTTAGAAGTGAGAAAAGTGGAAAGAGATTTGCAAAATGGAAATATGCCTGATTTAAGGGGGATGGGTATTCAAGATGCGATTTACTTGTTGGAATCCTATGGGTTAATTGTTAAAATTACTGGAAGTGGAGCTGTGCAATCTCAGTCCATTGCAAAAGGAAAGCGCTTTACAAAAGGAAGTGTTATTAAACTAGAATTAGCGTAATGAATTTACAAGATTTATTATATAAAGTAAGTGTTTTAAAAGTAGTGGGAACTACTAATTTTGAGGTTGTTGATATAGCTTTTGATTCTAGAAAAGTAAAAGAGAATTCTTTATTTGTTGCGGTAAAGGGTACTGTCTCTGATGGGCATACTTATATTGAGCAAACGATAAAGGCGGGTGCTGCTGTTATTGTTTTGGAAGATATGCCTGCTGTTTTGGATGATAATATCACTTATGTTCAGGTGAATGACAGCAATATTGCTTTAGGAATCATAGCCGCTAATTTTTATGACAATCCTTCTGAAAAGATAAAGTTAGTAGGGGTAACAGGTACAAATGGTAAGACTTCAATTGTAAGTATGCTAAGCCAAATGTTTTCTTTATTGAATGTAAAAGTGGGCATGCTTTCTACAATTCAGAATAAAATTGTTGATGAGGTTATTCCTTCTACTCATACTACTCCTGATGCTTTGCAACTTAATTTTTTATTGAATGAAATGATAAATGCAGGTTGTGAATATTGTTTTATTGAAGTGAGTTCTCATGCTATTGCTCAAGGGAGAATTTCAGGATTGCATTTTTCTGGAGGAGTATTTACAAATATAACTCATGATCATTTGGATTACCATAACACCTTTGCTGAATACCGTGATGTAAAAAAATCCTTCTTTGATATGTTGCCAAAATCAGCTTTTGCACTTACAAATAAAGATGATAAAAATGGTATGAAGATGCTAGAGGGAACAAAAGCTGAAAAATATACTTATGCGCTTAAGTCAGTTGCTGATTATAAATGTAGAGTGCTGGAAAATCAGTTTGAAGGAATGTTATTAAACATCAATAAAGTAGATGTTTGGGTGAAATTGATTGGGGGATTTAATGCTTACAATATGCTTTCGGTTTATGCAATTGCTAATCAGTTTGGTTTTGATGACTATGAAGTGCTTACGGCACTGAGTATGCTTGATTCAGCTGAGGGGAGATTTCAATATTTGCAGTCTCAAGAAAAGATTACAGCTATAGTTGACTATGCGCATACAGATGATGCGTTAAAGAATGTAATTTCTACTATAAATAATATCCGATCAAATGCTGAGCAGTTAATAACGGTAGTTGGTTGTGGTGGCGATAGAGATAAAAATAAACGACCATTAATGGCGGGGGTTGCTTGTGATTTAAGTAATCAAGTAATTCTTACTGCTGACAATCCAAGGTCAGAAAACCCAGATGCAATTATTGAAGATATGGTAGCAGAGTTGGATCCTGTTCAGAAGAAAAAAGTGTTGGTTATTATAGATAGAGCTCAAGCAATTAAAACGGCTTGCAGGTTAGCCAATGCAAATGATATTATATTAGTTGCAGGAAAAGGACATGAAAAATATCAAGAAATTAATGGCGATAAATTCCCATTTGACGATTTAGAAGAACTCAAACAATCATTAAATATAATTACACAATAATGTTATACTACTTATTTGAATACCTACAAAGTGCCTATGATTTTCCTGGAGCAGGACTGTTTCAGTACATTTCTTTTCGTGCAGCAATGGCGATTATTACTTCCCTTTTAGTGTCCTTAGTTTTTGGTGGTAAAATCATTAATATTATCCGTAACAAGCAAATTGGCGAACAAGTAAGAGAGCTGGGTTTAGCAGGAGAGGAAAGTAAAAAAGGAACACCAACTATGGGAGGGTTAATCATTTTGGCAGCTATTCTTATTCCTACTTTATTGTTTACTAAACTGGATAATATCTACATCATTATTATGATAGTTTCAACACTTTGGTTGGGAGCTATTGGCTTTATTGATGATTACATCAAGGTGTACAAAAAAGACAAAGAAGGATTGGCAGGAAGGTTCAAAATTTTAGGTCAAGTTGGGATAGGGTTAATTGTTGGTTTGGTAATGGTTTTTCATGGAGATATTGTGGTAAAAGAAGATGTGAAAATAACTTCAGAAAGTCAAGTGATTGGAACAGTTGATGTGGCTCAAAAATCTTTAAAAACTACAACTCCATTTTTTAAGAATAATGAATTTAACTATGAATCAATAACTTCATGGATGGGCGATACTGCAAAAGATTACGCATGGATTTTCTTTATCTTGATGGTGGTAATTATCATAACGGCAGTTTCCAATGGAGCAAATATGACGGATGGTTTGGATGGCTTGGCAACAGGAACTTCTGCAATAATTGGAGCAACTCTTACCATTTTCGCTTATGTATCTGGTAATATTATTGCTGCTGATTATCTGAATATCATGTACATTCCTAATACAGGTGAATTAGTAATTTATATGTCTGCTTTTGTAGGGGCATGTGTAGGGTTTATGTGGTATAATTCTTATCCGGCACAAGTATTTATGGGAGATACAGGTTCTTTAGCTTTAGGAGGAATTATTGCAGTAGTTGCTATTCTAATCCGTAAGGAATTACTCATCCCTATTTTATGTGGAATATTCTTAATTGAGAATGTATCTGTGATGTTGCAGGTAGGTTATTTTAAATATACAAAAAAGAAATATGGTGTAGGAAAGCGTGTCTTTAAGATGGCTCCATTGCATCATCATTACCAAAAATTAGGGATGCACGAAAGTAAAATTGTAACAAGGTTTTGGATTGTAGGAATCATGTTGGCAGTAATAACAGTGGTTACTTTAAAATTGAGGTAATGGCAAAAAGAATAGTCGTACTAGGTGCAGGGATTAGTGGAATTGGGGCGGCTGTTTTAGCAAAGCAAAAAGGGTTTGATGTTTTTGTTTCGGATAAAGGAATAATTAAGGATGATAATAAAGCAGTTCTTTTAAATAATGAGATTGAGTGGGAAGAAGGAAAACATACTTATAAGCAAATATTAAATGCGAATGAGGTGATTAAAAGTCCTGGAATACCAGATACTGTTGATATAATTCAGCAATTAGCAGTGAAAAATGTTCCTATAATATCAGAAGTAGAATTTGCTTTTAGGTATACTAGAGCTAAGATTGCAGCTGTCACTGGAAGTAATGGAAAAACAACAACTACTTTACTCTTAGGTCATGTACTAAAAAGTGCAGGGCTTGATGTATTGGTTGCGGGAAATGTAGGGTTTGGTTTTGCACTTTCTATTGCTGAGCGAGATTACGATTATATCGTTTTGGAGTTGAGTAGTTTTCAGTTAGATGGTATACAAAACTTTAGAAGTGATGTGGCGATATTACTGAATATTACTACTGATCATTTGGATAGGTATGATTATAAACTGGAAAATTATGCAGCATCAAAATTTAGGATTACTAAAAACCAAACCGAGCAAGATGTATTGATTTATAATTCAGATGACGCATTGATAAAGGTACTCAATACAAAAGCAAAAAAACTCCCAATCTCATTAAAGTCAGAACAAACAGAAGGAGGGTTTTATAATAACAATGAAATAATAATTAATTTAAATAACAAAACTATGACCATGCAAGAACTAGCCCTACAAGGCAAACACAACATTTTCAACTCAATGGCAGCCGCTATGGCAGCAAGAGTTTTTGAAGTAAAGGATACGGTTATCCGTCAAGCAATGATTGATTTCCAAAATGTAGAACACAGATTGGAATATGTACTTACTGTACATGGTATCGATTTTGTAAATGATTCCAAAGCAACTAATGTAAATGCTTGTTGGTATGCGCTTGAAAGCATGACTAAGGATGTCGTTTGGATTGTAGGTGGTGTTGATAAAGGAAATGACTATACTGAGTTAGCGAGTATGGTAGATGAAAAAGTAAAGGCTATAATCTGTCTAGGATTGAATAATGAAAATATTATAGATGCTTTTAGAGGAAAAGTGGATACTATTGTTCAGGCTTCAAATATGCAAGAAGCAGTAAGTCAATCTTATGCTTTAGCAAGGAAAGAGGATGTTGTTTTGTTGTCACCTGCTTGTGCAAGTTTTGATTTGTTTGCAAACTATGAGGATAGAGGTTTTCAGTTTAAAAAAGAAGTGCGTAATCTTTAAATGAGTTCTTGGATTAAAAATATCAATCTTGAAGGGGATAAAACAATTTGGGGAGTAGTCCTTGTATTATCTTTATTTTCAGTGGTAGTTGTGTATAGTACTGCAGGTTGGCATTCTTTATTCAATCATATTACAAAGTTATTGCTTGGTTTGTTTGCTATGTATGTAGTGCATAAAATCAAGTTTAAGTATTTTTCAAAACTTGGGCAGATAGGATTTATTTTTAGTTTAGTTTTATTGGTTTTAGTCTTGCTTATAGGGGTGAGTATCAATGGAGCTTCAAGGTGGTTGCAAATTGCTGGTCAACAATTTCAACCTTCTGATGTAGCAAAATTGACAATACTTATTTTTATGGCTCGGCAGATTAGTAAGCATAGGGAATACCTGAATGATCTTAAGGATTTAATCTGGTATGTATTGGGACCTTTAGTTTTGGTTTGTCTTTTAATTCTACCGAATAATTTTTCCACTGCAGCTTTGGTTCTTATCAATGGATTGGTGTTGATGTTTGTTGGGAAAATTAGAATTAAATTCATTGCTGGGATTATAGGGGTTGCATTTGTAGGTACGCTTACTATTTACAGTGCTGCAAAATTTACTCCTTTGGGAACCAAAATTATGCCAAGGTCAGCTACTTGGGTAAGTCGTATTGATAGTTTTTTTATTGATGCAGAGGGAGATGAGCAAACAAAAGATTTTCAGCAAACACAGGCTTTAGTGGCGATACAAAACGGAGGGGTAACAGGAGTTGGTCCAGGAAAAAGTACGCAAAGAAGCATTTTGCCTTATTCCTCTTCCGATTTTATTTATGCTATTATTATTGAAGAGTATGGGTTGATAGGTGGGGTAATGGCTTTGTTATTTTATTTAATTTTAATGTTTAGAGCTATCCGAATAGCATTGAGAGTAGAGAGTGTGTTTGGTAGCTTGCTTACCATAGGACTTATGTTTTCTTTGGTTTTTCAAGCCTTAATAAATATGTTAGTTTCGGTAGAGATTATGCCAGTTACTGGGCAAACTTTACCTTTGATAAGTATGGGAGGAACCTCAATCGTATTTTCGTGTATTGCCATTGGGATAGTATTAAGTGTAAGCAGAGATGCAACAGATAGGACTTATGAAAAAGCTTAAAGTAATCATTAGTGGAGGAGGTACAGGGGGGCATATTTTCCCTGCCATTGCTATTGCAAAAGCAATGGAAAAAAAAGTAGAAAAAGTAGAATTCTTATTTGTGGGAGCTGAGGATAGAATGGAGATGGAAAAAATTCCTGCAGCAGGATATAAAATTGTTGGGCTTTGGATTAGTGGTTTGCAAAGAAACTTGAGTAGGCGTAACTTATTGTTCCCTTTTAAGGTGATGAGTAGTTTACTGAAAGCAAGAAAAATTGTGAAGCAGTTTAAACCTGATTTGGCCATTGGAACAGGAGGTTATGCTAGTGGACCTTTACTTTTTGCTGCTGCAAAAAAAGGTGTTCCATCACTTATTCAAGAACAAAATTCTTACCCTGGAATTACCAATAAGATTCTTTCAAAATATGTGCAAAAAGTATGTGTTGCTTACGATAATATGGAAAGATTTTTCGGAAATGAAAAACTGATTATTACAGGAAATCCTATCCGTGAGGATATTTTAGGTTTTAACACTAAAGTAGAGCAGGGGAGAAAACACTTTAATATAGATGATTCAAAATTAACTGTATTGGTGGTAGGTGGTAGCTTGGGTGCTAGGACTATTAATGAAGCTATTGCTGAAAATATTGAAGGGTTTAAAACAGCTGATGTAAATTTAATCTGGCAAACAGGAATCTCTTTTCAAGATAAATCACAAGAAATTATTTCAGCAGTAAATGTGTCAGGAATTCAGGCGCATACTTTTATAAAAGAAATGGATTTGGCTTATGCAGCTGCTGATATTATTGTGTCGAGAGCAGGGGCAATTGCTATCTCGGAATTATGCTGTGTGGGCAAGCCAATCATCTTAGTTCCGTCTCCTAATGTTTCTGAAAATCATCAGTATAAAAATGCACAATCCTTAGTTAATAAGAATGCAGCACTGCTTGTTGAGGACAAGGAGGCAAGCCGTAAACTTGTAAGTACACTTATGGAATTAGTGAAAGATAATAGTTTGCAGCAGTCCTTAAGTAGTAATATTAAAAAATTAGCAATTAAAAATGCAGCTGATGAGATAGCAGAAATTGCATTACGATTAATAAAATGAACCTAGATTTATACAAACATATTTACTTAATTGGTATTGGCGGGATAGGTATGAGTGCTTTGGCGCGCTATTTCAATGCTAGGGGTAAGCATGTTTGTGGGTATGATAAAGTACAATCTGCATTGTGTAAGGAACTGGAAAGTGAGGGGATTAAAATTCATTATTCTGAGGGGATAGAACATATTCCTCAAGCCATTAAAGACGCTACTTATAATGAGATATTGGTAATTTATACGCCTGCAATTCCTGCTAATAATCCTGAGTTAGACTATTTTAGGGAGAAAGGATTTAAACTACACAAACGAGCGGAAGTTTTAGGAATGATTAGTAGTCAGTCCTATACTATTGCAGTGGCAGGTACACACGGAAAAACAACAACTTCAGCTATTTTAGCACATATTTTATATAATGCAGGAAAGCAATCTACTGCATTTTTAGGAGGGATTAGTAGAAATTACAATACGAACTTACTATTAGCTGAAAAAGGAAATATCCTTATTGTAGAAGCGGATGAATACGATAGATCGTTTTTGCAATTAAAACCTGATGTTGCTATCATCACTTCAGTGGATGCTGACCACTTAGATATTTATGAAGATAAGGAAGATTTACATAAGACCTTTAAGCAATTTGCTTCACAGATAAAACAGAAGGGAGTTTTGTTAGTTGAAGAGTCAATAGCTATTGATTTCCCTACTCCTGAGGATGGTGCAAAACTTTCCTATTCTGCTTTAAGTAAAGCAGATTATTATGCTGAAAATATAAGAGTAAAAGAAGGAAAAATGCTTTTTGATATGACTGCTTTGGATATATTGCCAGGAATGACTTATGAAAAGAAGCAAGAAGATTTAGAATTTATTTTGCCAGGGGTTCATAATGTGAGTAATGCAGTTGCAGCATCAGCAGTAGCCTGTTATTTAGGTTTGTCATGTGAAAATATAATGCAAGGCTTATCCACTTTTGAAGGTATAAATAGAAGATTTGATGTTCATATTAACTCTAAAGAATTGGTTTATGTTGATGATTATGCTCATCATCCTGAAGAAGTAAATGCAACAATAAATGCAGCTAAACAATTATTTCCGGAGCGTGAAATTACAGTAGTATTTCAACCGCATTTATTTTCGCGTACTCAGGATTTTGCACAGGATTTTGCAGACTCATTGTCTTTGGCTGATCAGCTTATTTTGTTGGAGATCTACCCAGCAAGAGAAGAGCCAATTGAAGGAGTAAACGCTAAAATGCTACTGGATTTATGCACTAATCCAAAGAAAGAAACTTGCAGTAAAGAAGAGTTATTAGAGGTGTTAGCAGGAGAAAAATTAGATGTGTTGCTTACTTTAGGTGCTGGCGATATTGGGGCATTAGTTCAGCCAATAAAACACATGCTTAACTAATGAAAAAAGTCTTTCAAATATTAAAATGGGGAATGCTTTTGGCGTTAACGGTAGTTGTTCTGGCGTTTACAAATAAAAAGCAAGACCAACAATTGGTGCAGTTGAATCAGATAAATATTGAAACTTCAGTAGATGAATTTGTAACTGAACAAATTGCTTTAGAATATATTGAAAAACACAATTTTGATTTTGATAGTGTTGTTCTTTCTGAGTTTTACTTAAATGATTTAGAGGCTACTTTGTTAAGTCATCCTGCAGTAAAAAAGGTAGAGGTCTATAGCAATCAGGAAGGAGTGATGAATGTTAAACTGGAACAAAGAAAAGCAGTAGTAAGAATAAAAACTACAAGTGCTGATTATTATTTGGATGAAGATGGGTTAGAAATGTCACTTTCCAGAAACTATACTCCAAGAGTATTGGTTGTAAGTGGTGATGCAAACCCTTTACATCATGAAGATATTTTCAGCTTTGTAAAAACAATAAATAAGAGTGAATTTTGGAAATCACAAATTACTCAGTTGCATTTTCAGGAAGATGAAGTAATTTTAATTCCAAGGGTAGGAAATCAAAAAATACATTTTGGAACTCTTACAGATATCAATGAAAAGTTAGAAAATTTATATCAATTTTATAAGCAAGCTATGCCTTTAAAAGGCTGGCAAACTTATAGCGATATTAGTTTAAAGTATAGCAATCAAATTGTGTGTACAAAAAAATAAGAATTATGGAACAAAGCAATCAACAACTAAATACAGGGGACTACATGGTAGGGCTTGATATTGGTACGACCAAAATATCGGTTATGATTGGTAGGAAAAACCAATATGATAAATTGGAGATATTGGGTACTGGTAGAGCAGTCTCAAATGGTGTTGCTAGAGGAATAGTTGCAAATATTGACAAGACTGTGCTTTCAATAAAAGAGGCAGTAGATGAAGCAAAGCAAAAATCTGGTGTTAATATTGATGAGGTATTTGTAGGGATTGCTGGTCAGCATATTAAAAGCTTGCAGCATAGAGGTGAGATTGTAAGAGATAATATTGATGTAGAGATTGATAAAGCTGATATTGAGAAATTAAAATCCAATATGTTTAAGCTAATTACTATTCCAGGTGAAGAAGTGATTCATGTTATCCCTCAAGAATATACAGTAGATGGTGAAGATGGAATTCAGGATCCTAAAGGAATGGCGGGTGTGAAACTAGAAGCTAACTTCCATGTGATTACAGCTCAAGTTGGTGCAGTGCGTAATATTATGAGGTGTGTTGAAAAAGCAGGGTTAACGCCAAAGGAATTAGTGTTAGAGCCTTTTGCTTCAGCAGTAGCTACTTTGGATGAAGATGAATTGAGAGAAGGAGTTGCTTTAGTTGATATTGGTGGTGGTACAACTGATGTGGCTATCTTTTTGGATAATATAATTAGACATACGGCTGTAATTCCTTTTGGTGGAAATGTAATTACTAAGGATATAAAAACAGGTTTGTCAATTTTAGAAAAACAAGCAGAGTTATTGAAAATAAAATTTGGTTCGGCAATGTATACTGAGGATCAAGAAAATGTAATGGTTTCAATTCCTGGTTTAAGAGGGAGGGAGCCTAAAGAAATAGCAGTAAAAAACTTATCAGAAATTATTGGAGCTCGGTACAAAGAGATTATTGATTTAGTGTACCATCAAATTAAAGTTTCAGGGTATGAGAATAAATTAATGACAGGAATTGTAATTACTGGTGGAGGTGCACAAATAAGAAACCTAAAACAACTTGTTGCTTTTGTTACAGGAAAGGAAACTCGAATTGGTTACCCGAATGAACACTTAGGAAGTGAATCAAAAGATGCAGTGGTTAGCCCAATGTACGCAACTGGAGTTGGTTTGGTACTTAAAGGATTTGAACATGCTGAGAATTTAAAACCACAAAAACCTGTGGTAAATGAACCAGAAGATGTAGGTGAAGAAGTTGAAGAAGAAGTAGGAAAAGAACCTACATTGATTGATAGAATATCAGGATGGTTTACTGAAGAAAATATAGACTAATAAATAATTAATAATAAATTCAAAAAAAGAAAATTATGAGCGCAATTGACTTAGGAATGGATTTCCAAATGCCAAAAAACCAATCATCACAAATAAAAGTGATGGGTATTGGTGGTGGAGGTAGTAATGCTGTTAACTACATGTACGAAAACGGGATTAAAGGAGTAGATTTTGTAATCTGTAATACAGATGCACAAGCTCTTGAAGCAAGTCCAGTTCCAATTAAAATTCAGTTAGGAGCTAACTTAACAGAAGGTTTAGGTGCAGGTTCTAATCCTGATGTTGGTAAAAGAGCAGCTGAGGAAAGTGCTGATAGAATTACAGAACTTTTGGATGCGAATACTAAAATGTTATTCTTGACTGCAGGAATGGGTGGTGGTACTGGTACTGGTGCTGCCCCTGTAATTGCTGAAATTGCGCGTGAAAAAGGAATCTTGACAGTTGGTGTAGTAACTAATCCGTTTTCTACTGAAGGAGGCTACCGTAAGCAATATGCTGAAGATGGTTTAGCAGAATTGAAAAAGTATGTAGATACTTTGTTAATTATTAATAATGATAAATTAATTGAAGTGTATGGCGACCTTACTTTTACCCAAGCGTTCGGGAAAGCAAATGAGGTATTAAATACAGCTACAAAGGGAATTGCTGAGGTGATTTCACAACATTTATTAGTGAATATTGATTTAAATGATGCTCGTAAAGTATTAGAAAATAGTGGTACTGCTGTGATGGGCCAATCTGAAGCAACTGGTGAAAACAGAGCTATTGAGGCTGTGATGGGTGCTTTGGATTCTCCATTGTTAAATGATAACGATATTACTGGCGCTCAGCAAGTATTGTTAAAAATAGTAACGGGTACAGGTGATGATGAAATTAAGATGTCAGAGCTGTTTAAAATTAAGAATAAAATACAAGAGGCTGCAGGAAGAAATGTAAATATTATTGAAGGAATTGGTATTGATCCTGATTTAGGGGCTGCTGTAAGTGTTACAGTTGTTGCAACAGGTTTTGAAGAAAAAAGAAAGCCAAAAGAACCTACAATAGTTGATTTGAATGATAGAGATTCAAAAAGAGATTACAAAGAAGAAGTTAAAGATGAAAAAACAAATATAGCCTTAGATGTTGATCCTGTGGTTAGCACTTTGTCTCTTGATAGTCCTCAGCAAGCATTGGATTTGGATGAAGAAGAGTATGTTGCTCCAGTTGATAATTCAATGACTTTTGGGATGCCAGAAGCAGTTGAAACTATTCCTCAAATTACTGAAGAGAAAAAAATTGTTTTTGAGTTAAATATTGATGAGGAAGAATCTCCTGAAGAGGTGATAACTGCTATCATGGAAGATGCACCACAAGTAGAAATGAAAACGGTTGTTTTGGAAATGGATGAAGAAAATATAGTAGAAGAAGAAACTTTGCAAACTATGGAAAGCGCTCCTGTTAGTACAGATACTATGAAGGTTGAGGCAAGAGAAAGAGAGACTAGGCTAAGAGCTATCTCTCAGCAATTGCGTACGCCTTCAGGATTAACGAATTTGGAAGATGTGCCAGCTTATAAGCGAAATAATGTAGAATTGGAAGAAACAACTCATTCTGCTGAAAATGAAATATCAACTTATACTTTAAGTGATGGAAAAAATAATACTACAGAATTAAAGCAAAACAATTCTTTTTTGCACGATAATGTAGATTAACGATATGTAATTTGACTGTTTTTTTATTGAAAAGCTCTACTGTATCGGTAGGGCTTTTCAATTTACTATGCATAGCATAACACTTTATTTTAGGTTACTTATTTTTGTTCTGTAATCAAACTTATTGAATTATGAGAAAACTAATACTACTGTTAATTGCACTAACTACATTCATGAATGTAAGTTATGCCTCTTTTCCAATTACAGATACTTTGCAGGTAAAACAAGATACGATACAAACAGAAGAAATTAAACAGTATCATCAATCTTTATTGAAAATGGGGATTGATTTAAATTCGTGCAAATGTGAAAGTTGTAGAAAGGGAATCTCACCATTAGTTTGTAACTCTAAAGGAGAACTTGTAAAAGTTGACAAGAAGAGTGTGTCGAATGGTAATGCTAGTGCTACGTATCTTTTGGCTGGATTAATATTATTAGTAGTTGTTATTTGGGGTGTTATTGGTCTTACTCGTGCATATAATTGTGTTGATAATGGCTCTGATTGCCCTCAATCATCAGCAGAAAAACCTAAGAGTGGGGCTCCAGTTGAATTCTTGTGGGCAACTATTCTTATAGTAATTAGTGTTGGAGTTGCTATTAAAGCGCGTATTACCCAACTTAAAAATAGAAAAAATAAATCTAAATAATTATGAAAAAATTATCCTTACTTTTAATCACGCTAACTACATTTATGAATGTGAGTTATGCGTCATTCCCTGTTACTGAAACTCAGCAAACAGAGATTGTAGAAACCAATAATGCAGAATTACCAACCTATTCTAGTGGCAATTCTTTATGGGCTATTTTGTCTATAAGTTGTGTATTGCTTAGTTTAATGCTAATACTTAATCCATTAGTTGCAACTATAATTGCATTGTTAGGTGTTGTTTTTGGAGCGATTGGCTTCAATAAAAAGTTGAAAGGCTTAGCGATTACTGGCTTTATTTTGTCATTGATTATTTTCTTAGTGTCAGCTTTTTTAGCATTTGTAATTTTCGCTTTTGGAGGAGATCCAACAAAATTAGGAGATTAAATTTATGTGTAATTAACTGTTTTAAAAATGAAAAAACTACTTTTAATAGCTGTTATAACTTTACCTTTTTTTCTCTTTGGGCAGGATTATAATGTAATGTCTACTACTGATATTTTAATAAATACAGTATTGGAAAGCACAGGTAATTATTTAGAACATAAAAATGATGTTGACCTTGTTGAAAATTTAGAAATTCAAACTAAAAAGGATTCTATTGATTGGAATGATACTCAACTTATAGAATGGTAAATAATTGAACCAAAAGATTCACTAAAAATAATAAAGATATGAAAAAACTAATCTTACTTCTAATTACGCTTTTAACATTTACTAATGTGAGTTACGCTTCTTTTCCAATTACTGATACTTTGGAAGTAAAAAAAGATACAATACAAACTGAAGAAATAAAGCAATACCATTATAGTTTACAGCAAATGGATGTTGATTTAAATTCTTGCAAATGTGTAAGTTGCAGGGCTGGCATTGCTCCTTTGGTAAGTAAACCAAAATCTTTACCAATCAAAACTAAGAATGTTAAGGAAGTTGAAAAAAGAGAACCTAATGGCAATTTGTTTGCTTTTCTTTCTGTTTTATCTGCTTTAGGGGCTATAGTTTTTGCTTTTTTAACTTTAGGTAATGCTATGTCGCATAATGGCAATCATTTGCCTTACTTATTGTTAACTCTAATAGCTATTGCAAGTACTGTTTACTCAACAATAAAAGCAAAGAATAATGGTGCTAAATGGGGAAAAGCATTTTTAGGAGTTGGGGTGTTAGGAATTGGATTATTGTTGTTTCTAATTTTATTAGGTTTATAATGAAAAAACTACTATTCCTTTTAATCACGCTAATCACATTTAACAATGTGAGTTATGCTTCTTTTCCTGTAGAAGATGAATTTAATGTAAGTAATTTTGTAGAGTTTACTGAAATAGCTGATAATTCAATTTGTATTGACACATTAAAAAATAAGCCGTTAATATATGGAATTCTTGTAGGTATTACTATTGATGAATCTCCTTTTTGGAAATATTTATGGATAATTCCTGTAGTTTTATTAGGGTTATTGATTTTAGGTATGTCTGCAATGAAAATGAATTAAATTGAAAATTATGAAACGCTTCATGTTCACGAATACACTTAAAATCAATTAAATATGAGTAAAAAGCTAATACTAATCTTAATAACGCTAACTAAATTTACTAATGTGAGTTATGCTTCTTTTCCAATTGCTGATACTTTGGAAGTAAAACAAGATACTGTACAAACAGAAGAAATTAAACAGTATCACCAATCTTTATT
>TARA_B110000008_G_scaffold58076_1_pt1 | contig 36990 bp, 36 predicted proteins | sample TARA_B110000008 | Tara Oceans TARA_B110000008 (sample SAMEA4396496) | marine metagenome | biome: Westerlies Biome; feature: [DCM] deep chlorophyll maximum layer (ENVO:01000326); material: water (ENVO:00002006), including particulate matter (ENVO:01000060) such as... | depth 40 m
ATTTATATATGGAAGCTTTACAATATATGGGTATACAAGGAGGATGGCCATTAAATGTATTTCTATTACCTAATTTAAAACCATTTTATGGAGGAACTTACTTTAATCCTAATCAATGGTATAGTATTTTAAATAACATTTTAGAAGCATACACCTCAAATAAAAAGGAATTCACAAAGTCTTCAGAAAAATTCACAAAAGATTTAAAAAAATCTCACAGTGAAAAATATAGTACAAAAAATGAATTTTCTATTAAAACTCTTGTTAATGAGATCAAAATTAAATTTGATTATGAAGATGGTGGTATTGATAAAGTTCAAAAATTTCCTATGCCTTCACTATGGAATTCTCTTCTTTTTTATTCTTATAATAAAAATGATAAAGAGATTTTTAATCATATTTCTAATACAATAGACAAAATAATTGAAGGAGGAATATACGATCAATTAAAAGGTGGGTTTTATAGATATTCAACAGATAAAAAGTGGATAATACCTCATTTTGAAAAAATGTTATATGATAACGGACAATTATTAGAACTTTTATCAAATATGTATTCAATCACCAAAAAAGAAAGGTTTAAAGATGTAATTAAAGATACAATTAAGTGGGTTACCGATGAGATGAGTAATAATTTTGGTGGTTTTTATTCTTCTATAGATGCTGATTCTGAAGGAAAAGAGGGTAAATATTATTTATGGGATTACGATGAGATTAAAAATATTTTGAATAAAGAAGATTTAAATTTGGCAAAAAAAGTATTTAAGATTTCATTAAAAGGAGAATTAAATAAAAAAATTATTTTAAAAAGAAAATATTTTAAATCTGAAAAAAAAGAAAAAATTAATGATTTAAAAAGAAAATTATTAAAAGTTAGAGAATCAAGAGTTAAACCAGTAACAGATAAAAAAATAATTCTAAGTTGGAATTCAATAATGTTAAAAGGAATTCTATCAAGTTACCAAGCGACTGGAAATGAAAAATATCTTTCCATTGCTACCAAAAATGCAGAATTTTTAAAAAATGAATTTTTAAAAAAGAAAAAGTTAAAAAGAATACATAAAAGTAAAATAAATGCATTTTTAGAAGATTATGCACATACAATTAGTGCATTTATTAAATTATTTGAGACAACTCAAAAGATTAAATATTTAGAGATAGCTAGAAATTTATTAGAGGATTCTATTAAACTATTTTATAATAATAAAAATAAAATGTTTTATTTCAGCGGATCAAATAATGAAAAATTACTTACAAATAAAATTGAAATTTTTGATAATGTAATACCATCTTCTAATTCAGTAATGTTTCATAACCTTCTAATTCTAGGAAAAATTTATAATGACAAGTTATATATTAACCTATATAATGAAATGACAAAAAAGTTAAAAAAATATTTAAATAATTATGAGTTCATGTCTAACTGGATTTTTATAAATGAAATAAATCAAAAAATGATTAATGAAATAGAGATAAAAGATATTTCCTATAACCACAAAATAACAAAAGAAATAAATTCGTGGTATTTACCAAATAAGATACTTATGTATAATAACAGACCATTTTCACTTAACACTAAACATGAAAATTTAAAACTAAGTATTTATTTATGCCGTAATAATGTATGTAATGAAACAATACATTCAATAAATAATTTAAAAAAAACAATAATTTCTAATCAACCTGGTTATTAAATCATGAAGAATCTCATACTGATTTCTCTTTTTATCCTTTTTATTTCGTGCGAAAAAGATGAAGGAATATCAAAAATCCCTTCAATATCTTATGATAAGATAGAATTTAAAAAAAGTACTAATAATTTAAATCAAGACTCTCTAATACTTACAATAAATTTTATAGATGGAGATGGTAATCTTGGTTTATCTAATGATGAGAACAATTATCCCTACCATCCCTATAATGCAATAATTGATCAAGATTTTAATTGGGTAACATTTGGATCAAACTCTGTTAATCCACCATTATATGTTTATGAACCGAATGGAACATATTATCCATTTAGCACAGAAGATAATAGACCAAGCTATAATTGTGAAAACTACATTATTGATACAATTAGCTCATCATCTCAACTTGATACTTTTTTAATTCAGAAAAATAATTTCAATAAAAATATTTTTGTGGAATTCTTGAAAAAAGAAAATAACGATTTTATAATAATTGATTGGAAAAGAATTTTTGATGAAGAGTTTGGTTGCGGAATTGATTTCAATTCTAGATTTCCACCTCTAAATATATCTAACTCTTCACAATTACTTTCTGGAAAACTTAGGTATGGTATGGTTTCATATGGATTTGATATGATTCTTAAAAATGATATTTTTAAATTAAGAGTTCATATTATAGACAGAGAATTAAATGAGAGTAATATTATTGAAACACCTGAAGTTACATTAGAGGAAATTCTTGTAGAATAAATTCAGTCTAAACTTGGAAATGCTTTAGGGTTTAATTCATTAAATAATAAATAAATTTTTTCAAATACAGATTCACAATTTGGTTTTGAAAAATAATCACCATCTGTACTATATGCAGGTCTATGATCATTAGAGTGAATTGTAAGTGGCTTAGAATCTAAATAAAAATATGCGTCTTGATTTTCTATAACTGACTGCATCATATACGCACTCGCTCCACCAGAAACATCCTCATCAGCAAAAACTACCCTATTAGTTTTTTTTATAGAATCTACGATCATTTTATTTTTATCGAAAGGAATTAAAGTTCTTACGTCAATAACTTCACATGATATACCTATTTCATTTAATTGAGAAGCTGCTTCCAAAACAATTTTACACATTGAACCATATGTTACTATTGTAATATCTTTTCCATCCCTAATAATTTCTGGAACACCAAACTCAACAGCTACTTTATCTAGATTTTCTGGTAGATTTTCCTTTAATCTATATGCATTCAATGGCTCGATAACAATTCCAGGTTCATCAGAAAGAAGCAATGTATTATACATTCCTGAAGCTTCAACAAAATTTCTAGGAACTAAAATATTAATTCCTCTTAAACTATTGATTAGAGTTCCCATGGGAGATCCTGAATGCCAAATACCTTCTAGTCTATGTCCTCTTGTTCTAATTATGACTGGTGCTTTCTGACCACCTTTTGTCCTATATTGAAGTGTTGATAAATCATCAGAAAGTGTTTGTAAAGCCCAGTAAACATAATCTAAATATTGTATTTCAACTATAGGTCTTAATCCCCTTAAAGCTGCGCCTATACCTTGGCCAATAATAGATGATTCTCTTATTCCTGTATCAGTTATTCTTAATTTACCATATTTTTTTTGAATCCCAGCAAAACCTTGATTTACACCACCAATTGTTCCTACGTCTTCACCTACAGCAAAAACTAAAGGGTTATTAGAAAATGTTATATCAAAAAATTTATTAATAACCTCTCTACCATCAACTAATTTGTTTTGTGTTGGGTACAATGGTTTGACTTCTTTTATTTTATCAACTGAAAAATTAGACTCACTGTAAAGGTGTGAACTATATTGAGTTTTATATTTATTTTTTAATTCTTCAATTAAGTTTAATAAGTAGTTTTTAGATATATTATTTTCATTTCTTATAATTCTTTGAGTATACTTGAGACTTTTGAAAATATCTGACTTTAGAGGCTGAATAGTTTTAGATAGTTGATCCCTTACATCAATTATTTCCTTTTTATTTTTAGGACTATTCTGAGCTATTCTTGTTAAAATTACCATTACATCATTTAAATCCCCTTCGATAGATTTTCTATAGTTTTTCCAGGATTTATCCCTTAACTCTTTCGATTTATTTAAAGCATTTTTTTCAATTTCATCTAATTCCTTATTATTTGATAAATTATTTTCAATTATCCATTCTCTCATCTTTTTTATACAACAATAGTCTTCCTCCCACTGAAGTCTTTCTTTTGATTTGTATCTTTCATGAGAGCCAGAAGTTGTATGTCCCTGTGGTTGAGTTACCTCTTTTACATGAATTATAGATGGAACATGTTCATCTCTTGCAAGTTTTTCTGCTTTTGAATAAGCATCTAATAAACCAACATAATCCCAAGCTTTAACAGTAAATAACTCAAATCCATTTTCTTTATTAGATGACCTTTGAAAACCAGATAATGCTTTGGATAGGTCGTTTCGAGTTGTATGATACTCTGAGGGAACTGAGATGCCATATCCATCATCCCATATAGACATTATCACAGGTATTTGAAGAACTCCACATGCATTTATAGATTCCCAAAAATGTCCTTCAGAGGTACTAGCATCACCTATAGTACCAAATATTACCTCATTTCCTTTAATAGAAAAATTTGGCATATTAGATAAATTTTGATTTTCTCTATACAGTTTTGATGCATAACCTAAACCAACAATTCTTGGCATTTGACCTGAAACACATGAAATATCACTTGCAGAATTTTTCATATCAGTTTGAGTTTTCCATTCACCTTTATCATTAAGCATTCTTGTTGCAAAATGACAATTCATTTGTCTACCTCCCGAATGAGGATCAAAATTAATATCAGAGTGAGCATACAATTGAGCAAAAAACTGACTTGCATTTAATTGCTCAATAGCCATCATAAATGTCTGATCTCTATAATAACCACTTCTGAAATCACCATTTTTAAAAAACTTTGACATTGCTATTTGAGGTAACTCTTTACCGTCTCCAAATACGCCAAACTTTGCTCTACCCATAAAAACCTCTTTTCTACCTATTAAACTAAGGTTTCTACTTTCATTAATTAAATAATAATCTTTTAGAATTTCTTCTTTAGAGATTTTTAGAGATTTATTTACTGTAAGATTAGAGTCAATCATATATTAAATAACAGACACAAATATACAATAAAACAGGTAAAATAAATTTTAAATAATTTAATAATCAAGTATAATATTATGAGTAGATATAATTAGAAAAATTATATTTTGTTATTATATTATAAACAAAATAATATTTTGAATTAACATAAAAATATAAAATTAAAAAAAACAAAAATAATTTAATTAATATATTCAAAAACATCATATTTGTGGACTATGAAAATAGGTATACCTAAAGAAATTAAAAATAATGAGTTTAGAGTATCATTAACTCCAAATGGTGTGAAAGAATTAGTTTCTAATGGTCATGAAGTTTTTATTCAAAAAAACGCAGGACTTAATTCAAGCTTTACAGATAAGGATTATATTAATAAAGGAGGAAAAATTTTAAATGATAATAAATCTATATTTAATATTTCAGACCTTATTTTAAAAGTTAAAGAACCAATAGAGGAGGAATATTCATTAATAAGAAAAGGTCAAATTATATTCACATATTTTCATTTCGCATCACATGAACCTCTTCTTGAGGCAATGATTAAAAGTAATTCAGTTTGTATTGCATACGAAACAGTTGAAGATGATAAAGGAAATTTACCATTACTTGTACCGATGTCAGAAGTAGCAGGAAGAATGGCTACCCAAGAAGGTGCAAAATATCTTGAAAAGCCAATGGGAGGAAGAGGAATTTTATTGGGTGGAGTTACTGGTGTGAAACCAGCTAAAGTATTAATAATTGGTGGTGGTATATCTGGTACGGAAGCAGCTAAAATGGCTATTGGATTAGGTGCTAATGTAACTTTGTTGGATACAAATGATAAAAGAATTGAAGAACTAAATATTCTTTTTGGAGAAAAAGCAAAATGTATTAAATCAAATCAGGATATAATTGATGATGAAGCTATTAAAAGTGACTTAATCATAGGTGCAGTACTTATTGCTGGTGCGAAAGCACCTAAACTTATTTCTAAAAATTTATTAAAAAAATTAAAACCTGGATGTGTAATAGTAGATATAGCTATTGATCAAGGAGGTTGTTTTGAAACTTCTGTTCCTACTACTCATGAAAATCCAGTATATACTATTGATAATGTAGTACATTACTGCGTTGCAAATATGCCCGGCGCAGTACCATATACATCTACTTACGCCTTAACTAATAGGACTCTACCATATCTAATCGAAATAGCTAATAAAGGCTGGGAAAATGCTTCAAAAGAAAACTTAGAAATCAAATCTGGAGTAAATATAGTATCAGGTAAAATAGTAAATAAAAATGTTTCAGAAGCATTTAACAGAGAATACCATAGTATAAATTCCTTATTATAATTATTTATATTCTGGGATAGAATCTAAAAAAGCATACGACTCATTTAACCAGTTATATTCACAAATTATATGTTTTAAACCATTTGATAACATAAGATATCTACTTTTATAAATCTTATTATAAATGGCAGCTTGATTTAAATTAGAATTATTTAGTTTTAATTTGAAAGACTTGCATTCTATTACCATAAAATTTCTCATAGCTCTATCTAAAATAATTATATCTGATCTTTTCTTTAAGTTATTATATTTTAATGATGACTCAGTTTTTATAAGACCTTTTGGATAGTTTAGATCATTTACTAAGTGACTAACAAGGTTCTGCCTAACCCATTCTTCAGGTGTTAAAATTAATTTTTTCTTTCTTAAAAAGTCGAAAATATATGTTTTAGAATTAATTTTTATTACCTGAAAATTTTGATCAGGTATATTTAATTTGATCATTTGGAATCACTTTTTAATTTTAGTGAAAATTAAAAAAATAAGACCAATAATAAAAAAGGACATTAATGCTAGAATGCTAGATCTCATACTACCAGTTAATTGTTCAATATAACCATATGAAAAAGTTCCAATTACTACTGAAATATTATATGTAATTGCATAAAAATTAAATAAAGAAGCATTATCACTTCGATTAGATGGTATTAATTTTGAAAATGTAGATCTTGATAAAGATTGAATTCCACCCATAAGAATCCCAACTCCTAAAGCTAACAAGTAAAACTGATTTTCATTAGTTGTATAGTAAGCTGAGAAACAAATAAAAATCCAACAAATATTCATTACTACCAGTGAAAACTTGTTTCCTTTTAATTTAGATATATATGCAAAAAAATATGCTCCAAATATTGCAATAATCTGAATTATTAAAATAGTCATTATTAGCTTTGACTGTTCTAATTTCAATTCTTTATCACCAAAATAAGAAGCAATAAGCATGATTGTTTGCACCCCCATACTATAAAAAAAATAGGAAAATAGATATAATTTTAAATTTCTTACACTCTTAATGTAATTCCATGCTTTAATTAATTCATTAGTACCATATAATAAAATCTTTTTTGATAAAATAATCTTATTAGATTTTTCAGGAATAAAATAAATTGTTAACTGTGAAAATAAAATCCACCATATCCCTACCAATAAAAAAGTAAATTGAGTAGCTTCTTTAGAATCAGAAAAACCAAACAAATCATACTTTTGAATTAGTAATAAACATATTATTAATAAAATAACACTTCCGACATAACCAAAACTATAACCTCTTGCACTTACTTTGTCAAAATCTTTTGGTTCTGATATTTCTGGCAAAAAAGCATTATAAAATACTAGACTACCAGTAAACCCAACACTAGCTAATACTGAACAAATAATCCCATATTCGACATTATCACCTTCAAAAAAATAAAGTGATATACAAGATAATGATCCTATGTACATGAAAAGTTTTAAGAAAAACTTCTTATTTCCAGAATAGTCTGCTATACCTGAAAGAATCGGCTGAAAAAACGTTAATAATAAGAATGAGAATGAAAGAGAGTAAGAATATAATACAGAATTTACTATGTTAAATCCAAAAAAACTTACAATGTCAGACCCAGAATCACTTGTAGTAACTGAATTATAAAAAATAGGAAATATTGCAGTAGTAATTACTAACGAATATACCGAATTTGCCCAGTCATACATACACCAGGCATTTATCTTTTTACTATAAGAACTTTTAATCATAATTTAAATAAGACGTTAATTATCTTATTTAAATTAAATATCTATCGACTGTACTGAACTATAAAGAATTTTTCTAGCATTGGCATCTCTGAGCTCTTGTTGAACATCAGATACTATTCCCATTTTAGATTCAACGTCAACCTTTAAGGACATTGTGATTTGATCCCTTTCAGCTTCATTCAGTTTATCTTTTTCTTGATTAACAAATTGAATTATTTCATCAACTTCTACAAAAACATCATTAACCTGAATCTTAGGTTCTTTACCAAATAAATTACTTTGTTTTGGTTCGCCAATGTATATATAACTAACAAGAGATTTTCTTTCTAATTTAGATAATTGAGCTGCTTTAGGTAATTTCTGCTTTACTAAAATATCTGTCTCTCTAAGTACAGTTGTTACCATAAAGAAGAATAATAACATAAAGATTATATCAGGTAATGCAGCGGTAGGAATATCCTGAGATGTATTTGATTTTTTTCCGAATTTAGCCATTAGTTTACAATTTTATTTGGTTCAGCTATTGAGATAGCACGTGGAATACCCTGTCTTGCTGAGAGATATTTTTTGTCTTGAATTGGATCATCTCTATCAAGCTGAAGAAATTCATTTGCTGAAAGACCAATTCTTTCACCATAAACATCGTTATATGCAGCATTTACTTGGTCAAGAACTTGAACATACAATTCATATGACGTACCCCTATCAGCTTTGAAAGAAACAATAGCTGTTTTAGGATCATCAGAAGAATCTACCTTCCTACCATTTAAAGAAATATATGATTTCATGGAAGCAGGCAAACTATTATATATTGCAACTCCTTCTTCTCCTGGACTACCAAAATTTAAAATAAAACTCTTCACCATCTCTCTTAACTCAAATACATCTGTAAGTGGTTCATCCTCTACCAATAACTTATCTTGAGAATTTGCTAAAATCTTAAATATATTTCTAGCATTTTCAGTAACCTCAGGTGGTGGTTGATTAGGATCAGGTTTAGGAGGTAATAACATAGCAATACCTTTATCATTCGCTATGGTAGTAGTTACCAAAAAAAATATTAATAGAAGAAAAGCTATATCAGCCATTGATCCATTAGGAATTTCTGCAGTAGGTCTATTTTTTCTAGCCATTTTTTAAAGATTTGGAAACCTCAGAATAAATAATTCCAGTAAGAGCTAAACCAACTAGCATATAAACAAGTATCAACATTCCACCAATAAATTTAGAAAGAGAAGCATCAACTCCAAATTCAGTGTAACTAGAATAAACTTCACTACCAGAAAGTAACCAGGCTATTAAAAATAACACAAGAATAGAGCCTAATCCCATACCAGTACCAACTAAAGATTTTGGGTTTTTTGAAGCAATCCACAATGGGAATCCAATAGCCAGGACTGCTCCTACCATTACCATTCCATATCCGAAATATAAAATAATATCAACGAGATCTAATAATATCATTATTTAGAAAGTTTGTTTTTAACAAGAATATCAACTAAAGATATAGATGCATCTTCCATTGTATTAACCAAAGAATCTATTTTAGATACTAAGTAATTATAAAATAATTGAAGAATTACAGCAACAATTAAACCACCAACAGTAGTAAGAAGTGCAATTTTAATACCACCTGCTACAAGAGATGGAGATACATCTCCAGCCTCAGCAATAGCATCAAATGCTCCAATCATACCTATAACAGTTCCCATAAATCCAAGCATAGGTGCAAGTGAAATAAATAAAGAAATCCATACCATTCCTTTCTCAAGTTTTCCCATTTCAACAGACCCATAAGATATAATTGATTTTTCTACCATATCAACACCTTCAGATGCTCTCATAAGACCTTGAACAAATATTGATGCTACAGGTCCCCTTGTGTTTTTACAAATTTCTTTAGCTGATTCAACACCTCCTTTAGATGAAAGTGCATTATCAATATCAGATAATAATTTTTTAGTGTTAGTTGTAGCAAGATTAAGTGTGATAATTCTTTCAATAGCAACTGCAAGTCCAAGAATTAAACATAACAATACGATACCCATAAATTGCCATCCTCCTTGTATGAACTGTTCTTTAATTGCGTAATGAAAAGACTGAGACTCTTCTACTACTTCTTCAATCTCCTCTTCTTCAACAAACTGAACAGTATTCATAATTTCTGTTGTTGAATCAACAATAACTGCTGATGAAGTATCCTCTTGCAATTCAGTATCAACTACTTGATCCTCTTGGGAATAAGCAACATTTGAAAAAGTCATGAGACTAAATGTTAATATTAATGTAAATAATTTTTTCATAGTTAAATGTGTTATTTTTAATATAGAATTTTCCAAAAATAAAGATTTAGTATTAATATAAAAATTATAACATAAATTTTTATGATTGAAATTTTTGCAGAGAGGAAGGGATTCGAACCCTCGATACGAATTACTTCGTATACGCACTTTCCAGGCGCGCGCCTTCGACCGCTCGGCCACCTCTCTAAATTAAGAAGACAAATCAAATAAATTATTTGCATTTTGAGAAGTAACTTTTGCAACTACTTCAATTGGAATAGATAATATATCTGATAATTTTTTTGCAACATATTTAATATTTGAAGGTTCATTTAATTTGCCTCTATTTGGTTCTGGAGAAAGGTAAGGACTATCTGTTTCTAGTAAAATTGATGATAAATCAATTTTCGATATCACATTTTTTAAATCGGAGTTTTTAAATGTTAATATACCCCCTACACCAATTTTAAAACCAAGATCAATAATTTGATTAGCTTGTTTTAAATCTCCAGTAAAACAATGAAAAACACCTTTAATGTTTTTATTAGAATATTTTTTGATAACATTTATTGATTCATCAATAGAATTTCTTGTATGAATGACAATAGGTAATTTTTTATCAATAGCAATTTCACATTGTATTTTAAAAGCTTTTAATTGATTGGTAAAAGTTTTTTCTGATTGAAAATAATCAAGCCCTATTTCTCCAATAGCAATAACTTTAGAATCAAAAAAATCAAAAATATCATTTATTTCTTTTTCGTAATTATCTTCAACATAACACGGATGCAACCCTAACATAGAAAAACATATACCCTCATATTTTAAAGATAAATTTTTCATTGAATTAACTGTTTTAAAATTAATATTTGGCATTAAAATTTTATCAACATTGTTTTTAATAGAATTATCAATAATATTTTCTATTTGACTATTAAAGTCATTAAGATAAATATGGGCATGAGAATCAATAAAAGAATTCATAACTATTTTTTAAATTATTTAATAGTTTTTGTGATCGTGAAATTAATAATAATATATTCACATAATGGCTTCAGATAAAATTATTTTAGGGCTTGATCCAGGAACCAATGTCATGGGTTTTGGTATTATTAGTTTTAAAAATCAAAAATTAAAAGCTTTACAATATGGAGTGATTAAGATGAATAAGGAAAAGGATCATATTAAGAAATTGAAAGTTATTTTTGAAACAGTAAATAACTTAATCAATGAATATAAGCCAAATGAAATATCAATAGAATCTCCTTTTTATGGTAAAAATGTCCAATCAATGTTAAAATTAGGAAGAGCTCAAGGTGTCGCAATGGTAGCTGGAGAAGTAAATAATATAACTATTACAGAATATGCTCCAAAGAAAATAAAACAGGCTGTCACTGGAAATGGTAATGCATCAAAAGTTCAGCTAAACAAAATGATTCAGAAAATTTTAAATATTAAAATTTTAGATTCTAATAAACTTGATGCATCTGATGCTTTAGGTGCTGCTTTATGCCATTTATATCAAAAATCTAATAACCAAACTACAAAAAAATCCTGGAAACAGTATCTAATTTCAAACCCAGATAAACTAGTTTAAATTACTTACAATTTTTTTCTGAAGTTCTAAAAATTCATTCTTAGATAATCTTAGTCTTTCATTAGAAAAACTCATTTCTCTTTCATTATTAAATGGAATTAAATGTAAGTGAGCATGAGGTACCTCTAAACCAATAACTGTCAAGCCAACTCGTTTACAGCTTACACTTTTAGAAAGAGCATTTGATAAGACTTTTGAAAAAGTCATAATTTTATTTAAGTAATTATCATCTAAATCAAAAAAATAATCAATTTCTATTTTAGGTATAACTAATGAATGACCATGAGTCAAGGGGTTTATATCAAGAATAGAAATGAAATTTTCATTTTCATATAAAATATTAGCTGGAATCTCTCTATTTATAATTTTTGTGAAAACAGAAGCCATTTTACTATAAAGAAATATCCAAAATTTTAAATTTTAATTTTCCAGAGGGAACATCTATACTTACAGTTTCACCTTTTTTACTGCCTAATAGACCTTTCCCAATAGGTGATTGAACTGAAATTTTTCCTGTCTGAAGGTCAGACTCTTCCTCAGAGACTATAGTATACTGAAATTCTTTATCAAAAGAGAGATTAAGAACCTTGACCTTGGATAATATAGATACCTTATCAGTATTTATATCTGATTCATCAATTACTCTAGCATTACTTATAGATTCTTCTAATTTAGATATTTTCAGCTCATGTAACCCTTGAGCATCTTTAGCTGCATCATATTCAGCATTTTCAGAAAGGTCACCCTTATCTCTTGCTTCAGCAATTTGGTTAGCTATATCTGTCCTACCTTTTGTTTTTAAATAATGTAACTCATCATTTAATTTTTTGAGACCTGACTCTGTAAAATATTTTATTTTACTCATAATTTTTGGATAAAAAAAACGGATTAATATATCCGTTATCTAAACAAATATAATTAATATGAATTAAATTCCTCCTAATAGAAGAGCAACAATGAAATAAATTGCCAAGGCTATTAAATCATTTGTTGTGGTTATAAATGGACCCGAAGCAAGAGCAGGGTTAAAATTAAATTTATCTAAAATTATTGGTGTGATTGTACCCAAAAGAGAAGAAAGCATTACAATTGAAAACAAAGAGACTGATACTATAAGTGCAGTTTGAGAATATATACCAAAATCTAAATAACCAAAATAATCAAAAGCAATTAGTCCTAAATACACTATAACTGATAATACTATACCATTAATAATTGAAACCAGTAATACCTTAAATAATCTATTTGTAACAGAACTTTCAAAAGCACTAGGGTTAGATAAACTCTGAATTACAATAGAAGAAGACTGAATACCTACATTGCCTGCTGTCGCCATAATTAAAGGAATAAATAGAGATAAAGTAAGAAACATTTGATTATTTTCAAAATAGTTATTTTCGAATGAACCAAGAAAAAATGCTCCAAAAAGACCTCCAACTATACCAATTATTAGCCAAGGAAGACGAGCATTAGATAACTTCCAAATTGAATCATCTTCTTCTACATCAGAGGTTATTCCTGACATAATTTGTCTTTCTTCTTCAGCTGTTTCAGTAATAACATCAACAACATCATCTATAGTAATTCTTCCTAATAATTTTCCTCTTTTATTAATAACAGGAAGTACAGTTAAGTCATATTTCTGCATTATTTGAGATACTTCTTCCTGATTCATATGTGCATCAACCGATATAACATAATCATCAAATACATCTTTAATACTAGAATTATCTTTAGCTAAAATAATATCCTTTAAGGAAACTGTACCAACTAATTTTCCTTTATCATCAGTAACATAAACGCTGTAAATATTCTCTACGTTTTTTGTTTGTTTTTTAATTAATTCTATACACTGATTTATTTTCCAATTAATATTACACTTAACAAGCTCTATAGCCATTAGCCCACCCGCTACATCTTCATCATATTGAAGAAGTTTTTTTAAGTTTTTTGATTTTTCAGGATCTTTGATTAATAAAACAACATCATTTCTTTTTTGTAAATTAAGTTCAGAAAGAATATCTGCGCCATCATCAGAATCTATTATATCTAAATATTGAGCTATTTCTTTAGCTGAATAAATCTTTAAAAAATTTTCTCTATTATCCTCATCTAATTCTGAAATTATTTTAGAAGAGATATTTATATCTATGTTATCTAAAACATATTTTGAATCATTAGAATCAAATTCATATAGTAATTCTGTTATATCAACATAACTAACATTGTCAAAAGACTTTCGAATAAAATCAATATTTTGATTTATTATCTCTAATCTTAATTTCTCTTTAAACTCATTGGTTAATGAAAAATTCATTGTTTTAGTAATTTAATCTTCTTAGAAAGCCATATAAAATCATCTAAATCTAATTGTTCAGCTCTTTTAGAAAATATTTTTTTTGAAGTAAAATCTTTAGGTAAATTTAGGTTTTTTAAAGAATTTCTCAATGTTTTTCGTCTATTTCGGAAGGAGTTTTTTACAATATTTTTTAAAAATGAAAATGAAACTCCAATATTTGATCTTTTATTTCTAATACCTTTAATTACACATGACATAACCCTAGGTTGAGGGTTAAATTCTTTAGAATCAACATCAAAAACATATTGAACATCAAAATAAATCTGAATTAATACTGATAATATTCCATAAGTTTTCTTTTTAGATTTTGAACATATTCGTTCACCAACCTCCTTTTGAATCATAAATGTAAAATCATCTACTATATCTCTTGATTCTAGAATTTTAAAAAAAACCTGAGACGATATATTATATGGTAAATTACTAATTACTGAAAAATTATTATTGAATAAATTATTAAGATTAATCTTTAAAATATCTTCATTAATAATTTTAATATCACTATGAATTTTATTTAGATATTTTATACAATCAAAATCAATTTCAACTAAAATTAATTTTGATGCGTCTTTAATAATATATTTTGTTAAAACCCCCATGCCAGGACCAATTTCAAGAACATTATTCCTTCCTTCAAAAGTATTAGAAATTGATTTTGCTATTGTTTCATTTATTAAAAAATGTTGACCTAGTTTTTTTTTAGTTTGAAATTTTATCATTAAGATAAATTTGAATGTAAATTTGAAATTAATTAAAGAATTTAATGAAAAAAGATATTAACAAAAAAAATATTATAGGCTTTAGTATTGGAGATTATAATGGAATTGGACCTGAAATTTTAATGAAATCATTTCTTAATTCTAATTTATTTGATAGATGTATTCCAATAGTATTTTGTGAAAAAAAAATATTAGAATTTTACAATAATCTTTTTAACTATAAATTGGAGATTAAAGAAATTGATAACTTCAAATCAGAATACAGAAAAAACATAATTTACACTTATAACAACGACGAAAATGAATTAAAAATAGAGCCTGGATATATAAGTAAATCTGCTGGGTATTATTCAATAAAATCTCTAAAAAAATCTGTAAATTCTTTAGATAAAAAAAAAATTGATGGACTAGTAACCCTTCCTATAAGTAAAATAAACTCACAGTCTGATTTATTTCCTTTTCCAGGCCATACTGAATTTTTAAAATCAAGATACGATGTTAATGATAATATTATGATCATGTATTCAAAAAGTATGATCATTGGTTTTCATACTGGTCACATCCCCTTAAATGAAGTTTCAAGCTTTATGAAGAACAGCTTTATTGAAAATAAATTAAAACTATTTATTAAAACTTTAAAATATGATTTTAATATAAATTCTCCAAAAATTGCAGTTTTAGGTTTAAACCCTCATTCAGGAGAAAATGGAATGCTAGGGACTGAAGAATTGAATAAAATAGTGCCTATTATACATAAATTAAAAAATAAAGAAAATCAAATTGAGGGTCCTTTTCCGGCTGATTCTTTTTTTGGATCTAAAAAGTTTCAAAATTATAATGGAGTTTTTTCATGGTACCATGATCAAGGGTTAGTAGGGTTTAAATCATTTTCATTTGAAAATGGTGTTAATTATACTGGAGGCCTACCAATCATAAGAACTTCACCAGATCATGGAACAGCATTTAACATTGCTGGTAAAGGAATTGCTAATAGTAATTCTTTAACTGAGTCAATTAAGCTAAATATTCAAATTATAAATCAAAGAATGTTTTCTAAATAAGAGATTAGATAATATTTTTGCTCAGTTATTTATTAAGAATGGATAAAAAATACCTTAGGAAATTTGATGTAAAAATTCAAAGTTTATCAAACAATGAACATTCATTTGTTTTTGAATTTAATCAAGCTCTTTTAGAACATTTTTCAGATGAACTTGAAATGAAAAATACTTTTGGAGATTGTAAATTAAATATAATTAAGACGGATATGATGTTAGAAACATCCTTTTTAATTACAGGTTCTACAGAATTAACTTGTGATAGAACATTAAAAAAATTTACTTATTCACTTGACTTAAAAAATAAAATATTATTCAAATTTGGAGATTTTGATGAAGAAATATCTGAAGATATGATTGTAATTGATAGAAATAAATCGATAATTAATATAGCTAATTACATTTATGAATTTATTATTTTAAAAATTCCTGCAAAAAGATTACACCCTTCTTTAAAAAATGAAGATAATATTGATAATTTTGTGTTTAGAACAAATGCTATAAAAAAAACAGATCCTAGATTGGATCCTTTAAACAAATTAAAATAAACTAAAATGGCACATCCGAAACGTAAAACCTCAAAAACCAGAAGAGATAAGAGGAGAACTCATTATAAAGCAACTGCAAAAAAGTTTGTTGTATGTTCAACTACTGGAGAATCTCATTTACCTCATAGAGCCTATTGGTATGAAGGTAAACTATATTACAAAGGAAAAGTTGTATTAGAAAAAGAAGCAGTAGCTTAATTTTCATTCTATTTATGTCATCAAAAAAATATAGAGCTTGTATTTCAGGAATCCATGGATATGTGCCTGATTATATATTAACAAATTCTGAACTTGAGAAAATTATAGATACAACAGATGAATGGATAGTTACTAGAACCGGAATAAAAGAAAGAAGAATATTAAAAGGAGAATTAAAAGGAACATCTATTCTTGGAACAAAATGTTTAGAAGGGCTTTTAGAAAAGACAAATACTGACCCTAAAGATATTGATCTAATTATAGTAGCAACTGTTACACCAGATATGTTATTTCCATCTACTGCAAATCTAATTGCGGATAATGTTGGAGCATCAAATGCCTATAGTTTTGACTTATCAGCTGCATGTTCAGGATTTTTATTTGCTCTTACAACTGGATGCCAATTTGTTGAATCAGGAACTCATAAAAAAGTTGTGGTAATTGGTGCTGATAAAATGTCTTCTATCATAGATTATGATGAGAGAAAAAATTGTGTATTATTTGGAGATGGTGGAGGTGCGGTATTATTAGAAAGATCTAATGATGAAACAGGAATTCAAGATTATATTTTAAAAAGTGATGGTTCAGGTAGAGACATGTTATGTCTTAAAGCAGGTGGAAGTTTAAGGCCAGCATCAACAGAAACATTAAAAAATAAAGAACACTATATCTATCAAGAAGGATCTTCTGTATTTAAATTTGCTGTAACTAATATGGCTGATATATCTGAAGAAATAATGAAAAAAAACAATCTTTCATCAAATGAAGTTTCTTATCTTGTTCCTCATCAGGCTAATAAAAGGATTATAGATGCAACTGCAAAAAGGATGGGCGTAGGTCCTGAAAAAGTTTTGTTAAATATTGAAAAATATGGAAATACTACAGCTGGAACTATTCCATTATGCTTGTGGGATTTTGAAAAAAAATTTAAAAAAGGAGATAATTTAATTCTTGCCGCATTCGGTGGAGGATTTACTTGGGGTTCTCTTTACTTAAAATGGTCTTATAATAATTAAAAAATGGCTTCTACTAGTGATATTAAAAATGGACTTTGTATAGAATATAATCAAAATCTATACTTTGTAATTGAATTTCAACATGTCAAACCTGGGAAAGGTCCAGCTTTTGTTAGGACTAAACTTAAAAACGTTAAAACAGGAAAAGTCATTGATAATACTTTTCCCTCTGGACATAAAATTATTACTGCAAGAGTTGAAAAAAGATCTCATCAATTTCTTTATAAAGACAGTTCAGGTTATCATTTTATGGATACTTCTACATTTGAACAAATATCTTTAGAAGAAAATCAAATTGAATATTTTAAATTTCTTATTGATGGAATGGAAGTTGAAATATCTATTCATACTGAGACTGGTGATGTTTTATCATGTGAACTACCGCAAAATATAGAAACTAAAGTTACATATGCTGAACCAGGAGTAAAAGGTGATACAGCTACGAATGCAACAAAACTTGCAAGAATAGAAACTGGTGCCGAAATACAAGTTCCACTTTTTATCAATGAAAATGATAAAATAAAAGTTGATATTAGACAAGGTAAATACATGGAGAGAGTAAAATAAATTTTAAATTTGTTATATGAAGGTTAAAGAAATACAGGACATAATAAATTTTATAAAAAAAACTGATCTTGATGATGTTAGTATAGAAACGGAAAATTATAAGATTAGAGTTAAGAAAAATAATGCAACTGTATCTGAAATTAAAAAAAATAAAAATATATCTACTCAAATTTCAGAACCGGTTGAGAATAAAGTAGAAAAGGTAATTAAATCTGAAGATAAAGAACAATCTAACAATGTTATTGTAAAATCACCTATGATTGGGACATTTTATCGTTCACCAAATCCAGAAAGTGATCCATTTATAAGTGAAGGTGATAGTATAAAAATAGGTCAAAAATTGTGTATAATAGAAGCAATGAAGTTATTTAATGATATTGAATCAGAAATATCAGGTAAAATTGTTAAAATACTTGTTGACGATAATTCACCAGTTGAATTTGATCAGCCATTATTCGAAGTTGATCCAAGTTAATAATCAAAATGATTAAAAAAGTACTTATTGCTAATCGTGGTGAAATTGCCCTAAGAGTAATTAGGAGTTGTAACGAAATGGGAATTAAAACTGTTGCAGTTTATTCCAAAGCAGATAAAGAAAGTTTACATGTTCGTTTTGCAGATGAGGCAGTTTGTATAGGTCCAGCTATATCAAAAGAATCATATTTAAGTATTCCTAGAATAATGGCAGCCGCTGAAATAACTAATTCAGATGCTATTCACCCCGGGTACGGCTTCTTATCAGAAAATGCTGAATTTTCAAAAATTTGTAATGAAAGTGGAATAAAATTTATTGGACCTGATTGGAAGATGATTGAAAAAATGGGTGATAAAGTAACTGCTAAAGATACAATGAAAAAAGCTGGAATTCCTACAGTACCAGGATCTGATGGTCTTTTAAATTCAATAAAGGAAGGTAAAAAATTAGCGTCTTCTATTGGTTACCCTGTAATACTAAAAGCTACAGCAGGTGGTGGTGGAAAGGGAATGAGAATAGTTAATAGTGAAAAGGAGTTTGAAGATTCTTGGAATAGTGCAAAAGCTGAATCAGAAGCTTCTTTCTCAAACTCTGGCTTATATTTAGAAAAATTTATAGTAAAACCTCGTCATATTGAGATTCAAGTTATGGGAGATCAATATGGTAATGTGAGTCATCTATCTGAAAGAGATTGCTCAATTCAAAGAAGACATCAAAAATTAATTGAAGAAACACCTTCCCCTTTTGTAGATAGTGAATTAAGAGAAAGAATGGGAGAAGCTGCTGTAAAGGCATGTAAATTTATAAAATATGAAGGAGCTGGAACCATAGAATTTCTTGTTGATATAAACAAGAATTTTTATTTTATGGAAATGAATACTCGTATTCAAGTTGAACATGGAATTACTGAAGAAGTTACAGATTATGACTTAATTAAAGAACAAATCAAAGTAGCAGGTGGCGTAAAAGTATCTGGCAAACATTATTATCCCAAGTTATATTCAATGGAATGTAGAATTAATGCAGAAGATCCATCAGCTAATTTCAGACCATGTCCTGGTAAAATTACAGCATTACATAAACCAGGAGGTCACGGAGTCAGGGTAGATTCACATATATATTCAGGTTATGAAATACCTCCTAATTATGACTCCATGATTGCCAAGCTCATAGTTAGTCATCAATCTAGAGAAGAAGCTATAGTTAGAATGAAAAGGGCATTAAAGGAGTTTATTATAGAAGGAATTGAAACAACTATACCTTTTCATATAAAAATTATGGATGACCCTAACTTCAAAAAAGGAAATTTCACTACTAATTTTATGGAAACTTTCAAATATTGATTTCTATCTCTTTAAAATCAATACCTAATTTTTTTAATTTTTTTAGAATTGGATTATAAATGTCTTTATTAAAAGGTAATTGAATTCCTTTTTTATCTATACCATTTTTTAATATGTGCTCAATTAAAACAGCTATTGGTAAACCTACTGTTTTTGACATTGCTGTATAAATATTATCTTCACCTTCTATTCTTAAATAAGAAATTAATTTATTTATTTTCTTTTCAGATTTATATACAAATGTATGAGTCATTACAATTAAATCAATATCACCTTTCGAAAGAGTCCATTTATCCATTAAAATAGTTAAAAGAAAATCAGAAAACTTACCTTCTTTTAATGGAATCTTTTTATTTGAAAAAAAACCTGACCACTCTAAATTCTTAATAACTTGAGAGTTTTTTTTAATGCCATAAACTTCATGTAAAACCTTTTTTAAACCATTATAATCTTCAGCTTTTATATTATAATTAAAAAAATCAAAAAAAGTCATTTCATTATCATTATAAAGAGTTTTGCTATTACTTGTAAGTCCAAGGTTAATTAATAGAGACCATGTCTTACAAAAGCCCTTATGTCTTAGTGTACCTCTTTTAAGAGTTTTTATATCTTTTAGATTATATAAACTTTTATATTTCAATGAGTCTCTATTTGCATAACCTTCAAAATGTTCATTTTCTGGTATATTAATTGATGTCAAATCTTTAAATATTTCATCATATGATATTGATTTACTAATCCCCTCTTTCAAATATTTTGCACCTTCAACTCCTGCCAGTATAACATTCATTGGGTTCCATGTGAACTTGTAACCCCAAGGATTATTTTTTTTATCAAGCTTTACTAATCCACCTGTATAAGATTCAAATTCAATAATTTTATTTGATTTATTTAATTTATCAATCGTCTTCATTGCAGACATATGATCAATACCTGGATCAAGTCCCATTTCCATAAACAAAAAACAATCATTTTTAACAAATGATTTTTCTAATTTTTTTATTTTATCATCAAGGTATGATGCCGTAATCATATTAATTTTATTTTTTGAACATATTTCAGCAATCTCAAAATGCAAAAAAGGAGGTAATAAACTTACTACTATATAAGATCCCTGAAGAATCTGAATCAATTTTTCTTTATCTTTTACATCTAAAAAAGTAAAGTTTAATTCATTGAACTCATCAATATATGTGGGTCTATAATCTGAAAATATGTTTAAATAAATATCTAATTCTTTCCTTTTATCATATAAATACTTAATTAGATAAGATGAAGATTTTCCAGCACCTAGAATTACTATTTTTTTTGACATAAATTTGAGTTTACTATTTCGAGTTATATTAAATAAAAATAATAAAAATAAATAATGAAACTCATTATTACAGGAGGAAGACAATCAAATTCATCTTTATCATATTTTAATAAGGAATGGAGCAATGGAATTTGTGGAGTAATATATGAATATGATATTAAAAATGATAAGTTGTTAGAAAAAGTTAAATATAAAACACCCTTAGAGTTTCGAGCAAAAGAAAATTTTAGCATATCATTTAAAAGTGGTTCTATTCACAATAATAAACTTTATATAACAACATTAACTGAAGTTTTAATTTACAGCCTTCCAGAATATAATTTAGAAGAAAGAATTTCACTTAAACTATTTAATGATTTACACCATGTTATAAATCATAAAAATGATCTGTATATTGTCGTAACAGGATTAGATATAGTAATAAGATATTCTCTATCTGAAAAAAAGGTATTATGTATTTATAATTGTTTTCCAGAGATTGAAACATGGAATAGATTTGATAAAAATAAAGATTATAGGAAAATTAATACTACAAAACCTCATTTTAGTCATCCTAATCATGTAACTATTCAAAATAATAAATTATTTATAACAAGATACAAACAACAAGATGTATTAGTTTATTCACTTGATGGAAAAATTATTGACAACATAATTTTAAATGAAGGAATTCCTCATGATGGATGTGTTTTTAAAAATAAGTTTATTTATACTGTAGTTAATGGAAAAATTATAGAAATAAACAAAAAAAATTTTAATGAAAAAAAAATTTTTGATCTAAATAAATTTCAAAAAGATAATAAATCATTGGGATGGTGCAGAGGTTTTCAAAAAATAGATTCAAATAATTATGTTGGATTTAGTAGAATAAGACCAACAAAGTTCATTGAAAATGTTAAGTGGCTAGGCAATAAGCTTTCTGATAAAGTAAAACTTAAAATGCCAACAAGATTAGTCTGTTATGATAAAAATTATTCTAGATTAATAAAAGAAATAAATTTAGAAGATTATAGAATTAATTGGATATTTAGTATTCTTAAAAATTAATCCCTTTTCACCACTGTTGAAGAAGCCTGAGACTTTGGTAAAATAGTTATATCACTAATATTAACATTATCTGATCTATTCATAATAAAGCTTATTACATCAGCAACATCATCAGCAATTAAGGGATCCATTCCTTTATAAACATTTTCAGCTTTTCCTAAATCATTTTTGAATCTAACTTTAGAAAATTCTGTATTTACAAGACCAGGGTTAACTTGTGATACCTTAATGTTTTTATGATTCAGATCTATTCTCATACTCTGAGAAATTGCATCAACAGCAAATTTTGATGCACAATATATATTTCCTTTAGGATAGACCTCTTTACCAGCAATTGAACCAATATTAATAACATGACCTCTTTTATTAAATACCATAATTTTCAGAATCTCCTTAGAAACATAAAGTAATCCCTTAACATTTATATCAATCATCTTATCCCAATCATCAGAATTTCCATCAAATATATAGTCCATACCGTGTGCATTACCAGCATTATTAATTAAAAAATCAATATTTTTCCATTTTTCATTAAGGCTTTTAATCTTTTCTGAAACTTCATCTTTATTTCTAACATCAAAAGATAAAATTATAACATTAGTTTTTTTTGACAAATAATCTCTAAGTTCAATCAGTCTTTCTTTCCTCCTACCACAAAGAATTAAATCATAATTATTTGATAAAAGTTTTGCTGTAGCCTGACCAATTCCAGAGGTAGCTCCAGTAATGAATACTATCTTTTTATTTTTATTTTGGTCCACCCTCAAATGTAAAGAAAAATGAAATATTGTGAACTATTATTTTATCTAATGGTAAATTATATTGATTAGTATTTTTTCCATTTAACATATTCCTAAGTCCTCTTGAATACCGTAATTCAGGTGAGAACTTAAAAAGTTGAAAAAACAAATCACTACCAAAACCTATCTCCAATGACACGTCAAAAGATTTTAAGTCAATAATATCTTCTCCAGCCTCATCTTTATTTTTTGCTCCAATCTCAAGGCTAGGTTTAATCCCAGCAATCAAAAACATTCTATGATTTTTCCTTCTCTTAGATTTATATTTAAAAAGTATAGGTGACTCTAAAAAAACTGCTGGTCTAATATTTGAGAAAATAGTACCATCTACATTATAATAATCTAATCTAAATTCAGAAAATGAAACTTGTAATAATGTTCTTAAATCGAAAGGATAAATAAGATTAAAGTCTGATACAAAACCTAATTTAAAACCTGGCATTGATTTTGAATGAATGCTATGTAAATTACTGAAGTTAGGATCTAAAAATTCTTCAGAATAATATATTCTATAATATGTTGAATGAGTACCTAAAAGAAAGCCGAAATGAGTGTTAACATCATCATAACCACTTAAGTTAATTCTTGTTGATTGAGAATACAAAGAAGAATTCATTGAAATTAATACCATTAAAAGGACAAAAATCTTTCTCATTTATTACTAAATATAACATCTAAACTTTAAAATTGAATTAAAATTGTATAATGGTTGAAAACATGATCATAAAGGAAGCTAAATTTATAAAGAGTAGTGCAACACTTTCAGAGTGTCCTGAAAAAAAATTACCTGAATATGTTTTCTTAGGAAGATCAAACGTTGGAAAATCTTCATTGATCAATATGTTAGTTAATCAAAATAAACTTTCTAAAATATCTTCAAAACCTGGGAAAACACAGCTTATAAACCATTTTAAAATTGATAATAATCTATACTTTGTAGATTTACCTGGATACGGATGGGCTAAAACAAGCAAATCAAATAGAGATAAATGGGATAAAATGACAAAAAATTTTCTTATTAATTCTGATAAAATTTCTTTAATATTTATTTTAATTGATTTAAGATTAAAACCTCAAAAGATTGATATTGAGTATATAAACTATATTGGTAAAAACAAACTACCTCTTAACCTTATCTTCACTAAAAGTGATAAGGTAACAAAATCAAAAATAAACTCTAACATAGATAATTTTTTAAATGAATTGTCAAAATATTGGTCTTCAACACCTAATTATTTTATTTCATCTTCTATAAAAAATATAGGAAGAGAAGAAATTTTAATTCATATTTTCAATATTAATAAATCAATATTAAAATGATTAGTATATTCTATGATCTCTTTATAAGAATATTAAATCTACTCTTATTTATTAGCTCATTTATTAATAAAAAAAATAAAAAAATATTAGATGGAAGAAAAAATACATTAAAGTATATAAAAAAATATATTAGATCAGATGAAAAATTAATATGGGTTCATGTGTCTTCAGTTGGAGAGTTTGAACAAGCTAAACCAATAATTGATCTTATTCATAAAATAAAATCTCATAAGATACTCGTGACATATTTTTCATCATCAGCTGAAAATGAAGTTAAAAAATATAAAAAAATAAATTATAACTTTTATTTATTATCTGATAAAAGATCAAATACTAAAAAGTTATTTAAATTATTAAAACCAACATTAATTATTATTATTAAGTATGAGTTCTGGATAAATCTAATAAATACAGCTAAAAATAAATCAATCCCAGTTATTTCAGTATCATCAGTCTTTAGGCCTAGACAAATTTATTTCTATAACATTGGATTTTTTTTAAGAAATGCATTACAAAATATCAATCTTTTTCTTGTACAAGATGAAAAATCTAAAATTTTATTAAATAAAATTAATATAAATAATGTAAAAGTAATAGGAGATACTAGATTCGATAGAGTACTTGATATATACAATAATTTTAAAAAAATTAATAGTATAGAAAACTTTATTAATAATAAAAATACTGTTGTAATTGGTAGCAGCTGGAGAAGTGATATTAAAATTTTGAAAAAAGAAATTGGAAGAGATTTAACAGATACAAAATATATTATAGCTCCTCATAATATTGAATCAAATGAGATTGAATTTTTAGAAAATAATTTTATAAATGACACTATTAGATTCTCAGAATTACCTCAAAAAAACGTAAGAAAAAGAATTCTAATTATTGATAACTTAGGAATGTTATCTTCTATTTATAGATACTGCAAACTTGCATACATAGGCGGTGGATTTAGAGGAGCTTTACATAATACTTTAGAAGCTGCAGTATGGGATATTCCAGTAATATATGGGTTTAATAAAAACAATAAAAAATTTATAGAAATTCAAAAATTAGAAAATAGCAATATTGGATTCCCAATTAGAAATGGTAATGAATTCAAACTCATCAAAAATAGAATTCTAAAAAATAGAGATGTAGGAAAAGGAGGGAATTCATTTATTTTAAAAAACTCAGGAGCCACAGAAAAAATTAATAAATTATTATCAAAATATCTATAATGGAAGGAGTTGTAATTAAGTCTACAGGTGATTTATATAATGTTAAAATAAATCATAAAATTGTTAGATGTAATTATAGAGGGAAAAATAAACTAAATAATATCTTTTCAAATCCTATAGTCTCGGGAGATAAAGTAAAGGTTCAATTAATTGATAATCAATCTGGAGTAATTGAAAAAATTGTTGAGAGAAAAAATTATTTTATTAAAAGATCACTTAAAGATAAAAAAGCTCATATAGTTGGTGCAAATCTTGACCAAGTTGTTGTGATGGGTAGTATAAAAAATCCATACACTAAATTAAAATTTATAGATAAGTGTATTGCTGCATCCATATATTATAATATAAAGCCCATCCTAGTATTTAATAAAATTGATCTACTAGATAAATCTGAAAACATAAAATTAAATGATATCTCAAAAATTTATAAAAATGCAGGAATCGATACTTTAAGTATATCAGCTAATTTAAAAATTAACTTAGAAAAGTTATTAGAAAAGTTATTAGAAAAGAAAACTTTAATTTTAGGTAATTCAGGTGTAGGTAAATCTACTTTAATAAATAAAATTTCTTCAAACTCTAAACAGAAGACTGATAAATTATCAATTAAAACTGGAAGAGGAAAGCAAACTACAACTTTCTCAGAATCTTTAGAAATAAATGAAAATAGTCAAATTATAGACTCCCCTGGATTTAAAGAATTTTACTTTTTTGATATTAAAAAGAATGATTTAAAATTCCTATACCCAGAATTTAAATTATTTAATGATAAATGTAAATTCAATAATTGTTTGCATAAAAATGAACCTAAATGTTCTGTTAAAAGTGCAATAGGTAAAAGTATTTCTGAGAGAAGATATAATAATTATTTATCAATACTTGATGAATTAGATTAACTATAAACGCTTTATTTTTATCCTTAAATAAGCTATTAAAATTGTCATAAAAGGACTAATAAGACTAAAGAAACAAAAAGGTAAATAGGTTAAAGTAGATACATTTAAAACGCCTGCATGATATGCACCACATGTATTCCATGGAACCAAAACTGAAGTGACAGTTCCGCTATCTTCTAGTGTTCTACTTAAATTTTCTGGAGAAAGACCCTTTTCCTTATAAATTGAAGAATACATTTTCCCAGGAACAACTATTGATAAATATTGATCTGAAGCAGTTAAATTAAAAAAAATGCAAGTTCCAGCAGTAGAGGTTACTAATGACCCTACAGAATTAACTTTCTTTAAAATTAAAGATGAAATTACATTTAAAAATCCCGCTTTATCCATAATACCACCAAAAATCATTGCTGATATAACAAGCCATATTGTTCCAAGCATTCCATACATACCACTTGATGAAAGAAGGTCAGAAACCAAATCATTAGATGTAGATATTGAGATTGAACCATATAATGACTTCATAATTCCAATAAATAATGAGGTCCACTCATCTGAATTATTTCCTGAGACTTCTACGACTAAATCCCTTTGAAAAATTAAAGCAAAAACAGATCCAAGTATAACTCCAACAAATAATGCTGGGACTGCTTTAATTTTTTTATATATAAGAATAATAACAGTTAAAGGAACTAGAAATAATATAGGAGAAATATAAAATTTATCTAAAATTGAATTAGAGATTAGTGAAGCATTATCAATATTTGCATCAGTAGAAATACTCATTCCCATTATTATAAAAATAAATAGAGAAATAATTATAGATGGTAAGGTAGTTATAGATAAATATCTAATATGAGTAAATAAATCACTTCCTGCCATTGCAGGAGCAAGATTAGTAGTATCTGAAAGAGGAGACATTTTATCTCCAAAATAAGCACCACTAAGAATAGAACCTGCTATAAGACCTTCAGGGATATTAAGAGCTTTGCCAATACCAATTAATGCAATACCAATTGTAGCAGATGTAGTCCAAGAACTTCCTGTTGCCATTGAAACAATAATACATATTATACATGCAGCAAATAAAAATATTTTAGCATTTAAAATTTGGATACCATAATAAATTAAGGCGGGGACAATTCCACTTAACAACCATGATCCTGCGAGAGAACCAACTAGAAACAGTATAAGAATAGAAGGAATAGCTGAATTTATACTTTTTTGTATTCCCTTTTGAATTTCAATCCATTTATATCCTAGATTAAAAGCAATAATAGCAGCTATAGAAGAAGATAAAATAAGAACAATTTGAATACTTCCAGAAAGAGCATCATTTCCAAAAATTGATACATTAATAGACAATAATATTACAAGGAAGATTATTGGCAAAAAAGACTCAATTAAACTAGGTGTTCTTTTTTCATTCATTCTTAACAAATTAATAATATTTATTAAGAAAAACTGGAAAAGCAACTTAAATAAAACTATTATAGTCATTAAATATTAATGATGTCCAGAGATTATAATAATATTATACAATTAATTAATTCACAAAAGGATAACTTTCCTTTAGACCAATTATTCTATATTGACAAAAGCATTTATGAATTAGATTTAGAAACATTTTTTTATAATCAATGGATATTTGTTGGTCATCAGTCTAGAATACCAAATAAAGGAGATTATTTCATATTCTCAATTGGAAATGAATCCATAATTATTATTAGAGAAAGTGAAAGTCAAATAAATTGTTTTTACAATGTATGTAGACATAGAGGTTCTCAAATATGTTTAGAAACTGAAGGAAATTCTAAAAAATTAGTATGTCCTTATCATGCTTGGACATATAATTTAGATGGAAAATTAAAAAATGCTAGAATGATGTATGAAGATTTTGATAAAAAAAAGTGGAGTCTTAGTAAATGCAACTCAAAAGTTTTTCAAGGACTAATTTTTTTAAATTTTTCTAATCATCCTGATGATTTTAATGAGTTTATTAAACCACTAAAACCTTTTATTGAATTACATGGTCTAAAAAATGCAAAAATAGCTGTTAAAAAAGTTTATCCTACAAATGGTAATTGGAAATTAACTCTTGATAACTTTCATGAATGTTATCATTGTCTTCCATCACATCCTGAGTATTGTCAAGTTCATTCAAAGGAATATATTCAGGCATATGGAGCAGGTAATAATACTGGTCCTGAATCTAAAGTTTTTAATAAAAAATTAGATGAATGGAATAATAAAACAAAAGAATTAGGTTATTTAACCGGAGAATTTTCAGAAATTAATTTTTCAAATTTTTTTAGAAGTGCTGAAAGAACACCATTTGATGGTAATAGACTATCAGAAACCAAATCTGGTAAGCCTGCTTCAACTTTAATGGGAAATTTTAAAAATTTTGATGGTGGGTATACAACAATTGGCACTTCACCATTTAATAGTCTAATTATGTCAAATGATTTTGCAACAACATTTACTTTTATTCCAAGAGGACCAATGAAGACTGATGTGGAAATAATGTGGTTAGTTGATGAAAATGCATCCGAAGGAAAAGAGTATAATATTGATGAATTAATATGGATGTGGAATGAAACTACAATTGCTGATAAAAGAATTATAGAAAATAATCAAAATGGAGTTCTCTCAAAAAAATACAAACCAGGACCTTTATCAACTATGGAAATAGGATTAAAAAAATTAAAAAATTGGTATTTAAATCATCTTAAAAAAAATTTAACTTAATATTTTTTTCTCAATTCTATATATTACACCTCTTTCTTTAAGATAATTATTTATAAACTTATGGTGACCACCAAGATATTCAGGAGGTGATATACCAACCTTATTATATTTATTTTCTAAAACCAAATTTGATACTGCTGAGCAAGTAAACCCTGTAGTTCTTGCCATTGAAATTGTACCTTCTGTAAAAGAATCTAATAGATTATAAGTATAACAAACTTTATGTTTTTCTTCTTCTCCTTTAATTTTAATTCTCATAACAGTATAATCTTCATCTCCATCCTTCATCTCCCATTTTGGAAATAATAATTTAGAAGTGATATCAATAGGCCTAACCTTATTTCCATTAACTTCTATCTCATCATATGAGAAAAATCCAGAACTTCTTAATACTTTAATATATTCTACACATCCAGGATATCTTAAAGTTTTTTCAATCATATTAGGAACATGATTCATTGTTTTTATAAGAGTTCTTAAACCATCTGAATTCCAACTTTCAAGAGTTCCAATATTTTCAAAGTCTATCATTTCTGTATCAGAGAGAGCTTCTCTCACAACTAACTTAAAGTTTTGCACATACCTTGCAGGTCTAATATATTCTTCAATAACATCAATAGGAGAAAAAACAGCTTGATATTCATACGGCCAAATTCTAACTTTTGGTAATCCACCAACTAAACATTCATAATCAGTAATTATCATTGATCTATCGTGGTGGCCAAAAATAACATTTCCCATTCCTGGTGCTACCCCACAATCCATTACTGCAACTACATTATTTTTTTTTGCAAGTTTATCAAGATTAAATGGATCTTCTGGATAAAATGAGATATCAACAATATTTTTTCCAGCATTAATAACTCTTTTCATAGAATCATACCCCATAAAACCAGGAAGAGCTCCAACTACTAAATCATAATCTAGGACTAAATTTTCCAAAACATCCTTTTTAGATACATCTAAGCAATGGGTTTTTATGTTTTTATTTAAAACATTAAGATTTTTTTTTGAAATATCTACTACTGAAACAGAGTGTTTAATAGATAAATCTTTTGCAATAACACTTCCTACTAAACCAGAACCTAAAACAATTATATTAGCCATATTTATTTAATTTTTATTTTCACTTTGTAATAAGAATGCTTTAATAAAACCATTAATATCACCATCTAAAACATTATTTACATCACCTCTTTCTATTCCTGTCCTCACATCCTTAATCATTTTATATGGATGAAGAACATAATTTCTAATTTGGGAACCAAAGTCAATTTTCAATTTTGTACTATCCCTTTCATCTTTTTCTTTATTTACTTTATCTACTTCTAATTGATATAATTTAGATTTTAACATATTTAAAGCTTTTTCTTTATTTAGTATTTGACTCCTTTCTTGTTGACACTCTATAATTAACCCTGAAGGCTCATGCTTCAATCTAACAGCTGATTCAATTTTATTTACACTTTGACCCCCTGCACCACTAGCTCTAAATGTTTCCCATTCAATATCAGCAGGATTAATATTTATTTCTATAGTTTCATCAACTTCAGGATATGCAAATAGTGATGCAAATGAAGTATGACGTCTTGCTCCAGAATCAAAAGGAGAAATTCTTACCAAACGATGAACACCTATCTCTGACTTTAAGTTACCGTACGCAAATTCACCTTCAATTCCTAAAATTGCTGATTTAATACCAGCTGTATCTCCCGGTTGAATATTCACTTTTTTAACGACAAAGTTTTGGGATTCAGCCCACATGATGTACATTCTCATTAATATACTTGCCCAGTCTTGACTCTCAGTTCCTCCTGCACCTGGATTAATTTCAATTATTGCACTCATTTGATCTTCTTTACTTGAAAGCATTTTCTTAAACTCAAGTTTTTCTACTAAATCCAATGTTTTATTATATTCTAACTTAATTTCTTCTTGATCAACTTCTCCTGATTCATAAAATTCAAATAAAGTCTCTAAATCGGATATAGAAGAGGTAATATTATCATATGCAACCACCCAAACTTTATTAGAAGATATTTCTTTTAAAACTTTTTCAGCTTCTTGCCTATTATCCCAAAAATCAGGTTCAAGAGAGTCTTTTTCCTTGAGAGAAATTATCTCCCTTCTTTTATCATAGTCAAAGATAGCCTCTTAGAGCTGAGGCACGCTTAGTTAAATTATTTACTTGATCTATATTCATTAATTTAATTTATAAACCCAACCAAATTTATCTTCAGATTCACCATATTTTAATGAATTTAATGTTTTTAAAAGAGTAGATGAAATAGATTTTTCAGAGTCTTGAGATATATTATATTTTTTATTTTTATAACCAATAGTCTTAATTGGAGCAATTGTAGCAGCCGTACCTGCACCAAATGCTTCAGTAATTGAGTTATTATTTAAAGAATTAATTATCTCCTCCACAGAAATTTTTCTTACATCAATATCAATATCAAGGTGTTTGCTAAGTAAAATTATACTATCTCTTGTAACTCCATCTAAAACAGTATCCCCTAGAGGAGGTGTTATTAGTTTATTATTTATTAAAAAAAATAAATTCATTGTTCCTGACTCCTCAACATATTTGTGTTCTTTACCATCTGTCCAAATTAATTGATGATAACCATCTTTTTGTGCCTTCACAGCAGGATAAAGAGCCGCTGCATAATTAGCAGCAGTCTTTGAAAAACCAACGCCACCTGAAACAGCGCGAGTATATTTAGTCTCTATTTTAACATTAACTGGTTCAGAGTAATATCCTCCAGCTAATCCACAAATAATTATAAATTTATATTTTTCAGCTGGTTTAATGCCAATATATGGGTCAACAGCAAACATAAAAGGTCGTATATATAATGAACTATTTTCATATTTAGGGACCCATCTTTTATCTATCTTTAATAATTCAGTAATAGATTGAATAAAATATTTTTCAGGAAAATTTGGCATACACATTCTTTCTGCACTTTTATTAAATCTTTCAGCATTTTTATTTGGTCGAAAAATAAGGACTTCTCCTTTTTTATTTTTATATGCTTTTAGACCTTCAAATATTGTCTGACCATAATGCAGAGATGTACAAGCTGGAGATAATTTTAAATCTTTATGGGGACTAATACTAAAATTTGACCACTTACCATCTTCATAATCAGCAGTAAACATATGATCTGTATAGTAATTACAAAACCCAAGATCAGAAAAATCAACTTTATTAAGGTTTGATTCTCTAACTTTATTTACATTAACAATCATAAAATAAAATTAATTTTTTTTATCTGAAGAAATCAAACCATCTTTTAATCTTACAATTCTCTTTGAGAATTTAGCAATATCTTCTTCATGCGTAACCATAATAATAGTATTTCCTCTATCATGTAAAATTGAAAATAGATCCATTATACTATGTGATGTTTTACTATCTAGATTACCTGTTGGCTCATCAGCTAAAATTATACTAGGGTTATTTACTAATGCTCTGGCAATAGCTACCCTTTGTCTCTGCCCCCCAGATAATTCATTTGGGTTGTGTGTTGCTCTGTCTACTAAATCTACATCTTTAAGGGCTTCCATAGCCATGTCTTTTCTTTCACTAGATGAATAGCCAGCATAGACTAAAGGTAAAGAAACATTATCTAAAGCAGATGCCCTAGGAAGTAAGTTAAATGTCTGAAAAACAAATCCTATCTCTTTATTTCTTATATCAGCAAGTTCATTCTCAGTCATATTACTAACATCCTTACTATTTAATTTATATTTTCCACCAGTTGGGGAATCTAAGCATCCAATAATATTCATTAAAGTTGATTTTCCAGATCCAGAAGCACCCATAAATGAAACATATTCATTTTGTCTAATATCTACTGAGATTGTATCAAGAGCTTTAACGGTTTGCGTTCCAACATAGTAGTGCCTTGAAATATCTTTAACTTCAATAATTTTTTTCATTTTAATATTTTAATTTCGCTCTATAAATTAGATGCCAAAGTAAACAAAATTGCTCTTATTATTTTAAGATATATTAATTTATAATTAAATGGAAATATTTTTTCAGTTAGAGACTTATGTAGCATTATTCACTTTAACTATTATTGAAATAATATTAGGTATAGATAATATTATTTTCATTTCAATAGTAACAAATAAAGTAAAAAGAGAAGAGAGACAAAAAGCTAGAGTAATTGGACTTTTATTAGCTCTTGTTTTACGGATAATAATGTTATTTGGGTTAACGTGGTTTATAGGTTTAACCAAGCCAATATTCTTTAATTTTAGTATTAAAGATTTAATTTTACTTATTGGAGGTGGTTTTTTAATAATTAAAAGTGCTTTAGAAATATCACATAAAATAAATGTTAATTTTGATGAAAAACTCACTAGTAACAAAGCAATATCATTTAAGTCTGTAATTTGGCAAATTGTTGCGGTAGATTTTGTTTTTTCAGTTGATTCCATTTTGACTGCAATAGGATTAACAGATGTTCTATTATTAATGGTGATTGCTGTTGTAGCATCAATTCTTTTTATGATTTTCTACTCATCTAAAATAAGTGATATTATTGATAGGTATCCTTCTCTTGAAATTTTAGCTTTAAGCTTTTTAATTCTTATAGGATTTACTCTGATTCTTGAAGCAGCACATTATGAAGTACCAAAAGGATTTATTTATTTTGCCCTATTCTTTACTTTAGGTGTTGAATTATTAAATATAAAATTTAGACGAGTTAGTTTAAAAAGGATAAAAATTAAAAAATAATTATTCTTTTATCACTTTTTGCATAGTCTTCTTATCTCCCTGTAATAATTGTATTATGTATACACCGTCATTAGAATTAGATATATCTATACTATGAGATGAAGAAGCATTTTTATTATCTAATATTCTTTCTGTAATAGATCTACCAAATATATCAGTAATTTTAAAATTAACATCTCCTCTCCAAGTATCATTAAACTTTATATTTACTATGCCATTTGTTGGGTTTGGATATACAGATATATTCTTATCTAATTTAGTAAATTCTATTCCTTGAACGACTGGAGTTTCTATCTGAATATAGAGATCATCTACCATCCATCCCCATCCTACAGTTAAGTCATCAGAAAACATTCTAAATCTAACTTTAACGGTATCACCTTCATTAAAGTGAGGCTTAAAATTAGCTTCTTTACTTCTTAATAAATCAGGATTACCAAATTGATTCGTTGCATAAGCCGACTTCCATGTTGGGTCTGAATCTGAATCATAACCATCTAATAGAGCTTTCCATGTTATGCCATCTTTTGAAGCTTCAACAATTACATAATCCCAAAACTGTGCATCACCATATGAAGTGCCTGGTTCACCTGGCTCTACAATAACTATTTCTTGGAATTTAATAGATGGAGTAAAATCTGTAACTATTATAGGTATGTTAAGCATAGCATGAACACTATAACCATCTGTATAACCTCCATCAACTCCAGATTCATATGGATGCTCGGTATGTAACTGCCTTCCCTCAAAACCACCTTGAACACCAATCCTGAATCTATCTAGATAAAATTCATCTCCCACAAGATCACTAAATGTAGTTTTAAACTGTGTTCTTGCATCTAAAATAGGATTTACAGTGATCTCAATAATATTAGATGGATACATTACTCCATCCTTATATGCAAAAGCTTGTAAGCTGAAATCACCTTTATCATCAACTTCAAAGGTATATTCTTTGATCACAACTGAATCTGTATCATAATATGTTGATCTAAGAACACTATTTGCTTTAATTTCAAGAGAATCATACAATGATCTTAATTCAACTTTAGCCATTATCTCATACTTTTCATCATTATCAGTCTGATTTCCTTCTAATAAATTAGGAGCAAGAGTAGTAGGTTTAGGAACGAATGTTTTTAAATCATCTAGAGTAGCTGTCCATATACCTCTACCATGAGTTGCAAATACAACTTGTCCTTCATCTTTAATTTTCATATCCCAAATGGTAACATTTGGCAAATTTCCAACAACTTTATGCCAAGACCCCCCTCTATTTGTAGACTCAAACAATCCAATTTCTGTTCCTGCCCACATTATATTTGAATCATGTGGCATAACTAGAAAACTATATACTGCGACATCTGGGAAGCCATTTGATGATTTCCCAGAAACATTTAAATGGAAGCCTGAGAGATCACTCCAAGATTCACCTAAATTTTTAGTTTCAATTATTTTCGCTTCACCCGCAATACCAAATAATATATATGCCGTTGAATCCTCATTAGGGTGTGAATATAAACCAGTTATCGTACCTAAATTTGCAAATTTTGATACAGGATCAAATGTAGCACCCCAGTCCTTAGATATAAAAATATCGGCTGTATTATCCATGACGCCTCCTGCATAAACAAATCTAGGATTTGCAAGAGAAACTTCAACATCAGCACCACTCCAAAAACTATTTCCCCATGTCCCCCCAATTTGAGTATGATTCCAAGAAACTCCAAAGTCTGATGACTTATCAACACCTGATGAAGAGATTGTATATAAGACATCTGGATCTTGGTATGATGTAGATGCTCTATTAATAAACGGACCACTTCCAGTTAATGAACCTCCAACATAAGTCCAACTAGAACCTCCATTATGTGTATAATATAAATTATTTCCTTGATATCCACCAAACATCTTATCAGAGTCAGTAAAGTGAGCAATCACTTCAAAACCATCACCACCTATTGGGTGAAAATAATTAGTAGTATCACTTGCATCTTGATTTCTTGGAGAGTAAAATGTTCCATTATCTTGTGCACCAGCAACATACTGATCAAATCCTGCAATTTTATCTGCCCCATAAAATTGAGTAGTATTATATCCTCCTCCAGGAGCAAACATGATATCGGAAATTAAACCAGCTCTTTTGAAATGGTCATCCTTGGTGCCTGGATCCTTATCTGAAATAGTATAATAGATTCCTCCATCAGTCGTGAGGTATATTCTAAATGTACTATCGACTTCTGAATCAACAATTGTTCCTAGGTTATGATGATCGACGTGAACATTTTCATTTATATCAAATGCTCCACCATTATCATATTGGTTGGTCATATATTCTACTGATTTTTTTAGTGTCTTATAAGTTGCATCAATAAACTCAATTTTTATTTTTGACTCAGGAATATTTTGAGGATCCCAAGAAACTCCATCAGCAAGAAATGGCCATATAAGAAATAATGATTTATGTAATTGGCCATAGATAGAGTTGACATTACCAGGAGTTCCATCTCCAAAAATTTCTGACTGATCCATATCTGGGTCATAAGGTATTGATTGAGGAAATATATATTCTCTACTGTCACCTTGAGCAGCGAGAAGATTAAATTCTCCATCGTTTGCGTTATCTCTAAAGGAAACAGTAAGTTGTTGTTCTGGGTCTGTAGAAATATTCCACACTTCAAATGGAACCTCTACCACACCTTCGTACTTATATTTATCATGAGCGACACCAGAGGTTGAACCCTCAGGCACTGAAAATCTATAAGCTTTTTGACGCTTTCCAGGACCAAACCT
>TARA_B110000008_G_scaffold186361_1_pt1 | contig 36849 bp, 31 predicted proteins | sample TARA_B110000008 | Tara Oceans TARA_B110000008 (sample SAMEA4396496) | marine metagenome | biome: Westerlies Biome; feature: [DCM] deep chlorophyll maximum layer (ENVO:01000326); material: water (ENVO:00002006), including particulate matter (ENVO:01000060) such as... | depth 40 m
GTAGATCAAGCATCAGGTTATGCAAATGGGCTAGCAATAAAATTAAGAACCAACCAATGGGACGTTAAGTTTATTTAACAATACCTTATGTGATGTCATTAACCAGAATTAAGGATTAGCCGCTTGCCCGTCAAGTTTATCTGACAATACCATCAAAAGTATCTGTGACCTCATCGATACGAGGTATGATAGCTCCACGATAACCGATTACCTTCAACGAGCACTCATGCCCCGCTTTCATCGCCGCGCCATGATCATTATGTGTGAGGTAACTAGCCAAAAAAGCACCGTCAAATGAATCTCCTGCGGCTGTAGTATCAACGACGTGCCTTGCAACTGGATAATCTATTTGATCCATCCCTTGAAAGGAAATTGCCAACGGTCCCTTAGCCCCGCGCTTCAACGCACCAAAACGAACTCCGGACACGCGCAGGCGCTCCAAAACTGCCTCTTCATCAATATCAAGAAATATACCCATTTCATCATCGACCGAGGGCAATGCAATATCAGTTACAGACCATGCACGCGTCACTTCTGTTTGAGTAGTTTCAATATTTTCCCAAAGCGATGGTCGAAAATTGCTGTCAAATGCGATGCGTCCACCGCGTGTTCGAAACCCTGAAATCCAATCAAACAAACCATCACGAACAGGTTGGGGCAAAATAGCCAATGTTATTGCCGAAAAAAATACCACATCGTACCCATTAAGTGATGAAAAATCTGGACCTTGTGGAGTGGAAAACATAGTACGAGCTGCTGAGTCATTACGCCAATAACAAAAAGAACGTTCGCCATCCACAGCTGTTTGGATTGAATAAATCCCTGGCACCTTGTGTGGATGACGCTGTAGGTTTTGTGTTGAAATACCCTCAGATTGAACCCGTTCAACAATATGATCTGACATTGTATCAGTACCAACCGTAGAAAAGAAAGAAACCGTGTGTTTTGCATCTAAGTTTCGGCGCAAATAAATGCTTACATTCAAGACATCCCCTGCAACATCTAAGTTGGCAGTGAACGTCTCTGGATTCACAATCATCTCGATCATCGCCTCACCAATGCAGGCAATTTTTAACGGTTTCTCATTCACAGACATCTTATTAATTATCTGAAAATATTGGGCATTATGGTTTTTGGTAACCACAGCGCAATTTCAGGGAACAATATAATGAGTATCAGGATAACCAGCATTGGGATTAAAATAATCACAACGTCACGCATGACCTGCACCACATTCAAACCACTGATAGAGGCGGAAATCAATAAGCAGAGCCCATAAGGTGGTGTCACCAATCCGAATGCCAGTGAAACGATACCAATGATGGCGAATACAACAGGATGAATATCTGCACCAGTAGCTACAGGCAACAGAACTGTCCCCAAAATAATAATGGTCGGAATAGCATCGATAAACAGCCCAAAGAATAAGAAGAGGCCCGCAATAACCAGTGCTGTTCCAAATGGCCCAAACTCCAACGCTGTCATCGTATCTACAATTAAACGTGGGACGTTATAAAACGCCAGCATCCAACCAAATGCGGATGCAGTGCCAATAGCAAACAACGAAATCGAAGCAAACCGTCCTGTATCATAGAAAATATGGCCCAAATCGCGCACGGTCACGGTACGATACACAAACATACCCAAAATCAGTGAATACCCTGCCGCGATTATCGCGCTCTCGGTTGGGGTTACTAGACCTCCAACAATTCCACCTATTACCAGTAATGGGGTTAACATCGCGAGGCTTGCGCCCTTTAGTGCGCTCCAGAATTCGGTCAAAGACGGCTTACCTGCAGTGGGGTAATCATATACTTTGGCATAGCCATATACAGTTGCCATTAGCGTCAGGCCAATCATCAAACCAGGAATGGCTCCTGCCAAGAACAGTGCACCAACCGACACCTGCATCACGCCGCCCCAAACAACCATCAAAATACTTGGTGGGATAATAACTCCCATCACAGAAGAACAAGCGGTTATGGCGACGGCGAAACGCGTGTCGTACCCTTCTTTCACCATCGCTGGGATCAGAATTTTACCACAACCAGCCGCATCAGCAGTAGAGGAGCCAGAAATGCCTGCAAACAACATTGACACAGCCACATTCACATGTCCTAAGCCACCTGGCATCCAGCCGGTTATTACTCGCGCCAATTCGATCAACTTATCAGTAATTTTACCAGAATTCATTAGGTTGGCCGCTAATAAGAAAAATGGAACGGCCAGTAAGATGAACGAGTTGTATGATTGAAACATACGATCAAGGATGATGAACGGTGTAAGACGTATATCAAACATTACAATCGGGATAATTGCGATACCCAATGCAAATGCAACGGGAATTCGAAGTATAACAAGCAACAGAAAGCCACCGACTAGGATAGCGCATGCTAGACCCGTTGAAATAATCATTGCGAAACCTCATTTGTTGCGCGGTATTGTTCAAATGCCTCGTATAAACGATAGGTTGTGAAGGCCGTCCAGATAGCACCCGCAATTGGCACTGATACAAATGTTATTGCCAAATTGGCCCGCATCATAACCGAGTTTTGAAGATAACCAAATTTAGCATACTCAATGCCGTACCATGCGAACAGTACAGCGAAGACGCCGATCAAAATCAAGACCACTGCTTTTTGTAAAAAAATCATAAATGGTTGGTTGGCATCGGGAATGACACGCACATCAAAATGGGTCCCTTCCCAGACTGCGACCATTGAGCCAATCATCACAACCCAAACAAAAATAAAAGTTGAGAGTTCCTCTGTCCACAAATATACAGGAATGATCCCTGTATAACGTGCAATTACCTGCATACCGACGGGAATGGCCAGGATTCCAACCAGAAAACCCATCAAATATCTTAGCCCTTGGCAAAAGGTTTCAAGCCAACGTCCAATCATAATTGCTCCCACAGTTAATTATATACAGAATACACAAAACCATCAGCAGCCGGAACTGCTGATGGTTTGATTTATAATGATTACTTGACCCGGATTGCAGCCAACAAATCAGTGGCTTCTATAGTAGAAGCATAATCGTTTTGAACAGGGATAACCATTTCAAGCAATTTTTCGCGGTTTGCAAATTCTTGAACAGTCAACTGACCAGCGTCTACCATTTCTTGTAGTTTCACTGCATCTTCGCTTGATTCCAGCTCACGACCAAAAGCGCCTGCTTCTTTACCTGCTGCGAGAACGGCTGTTTGCAATGCCTCAGGTAATTTACGGAATGTTTTGCCACTCATTACGATAGGACGCACAGTGATTGTATGTTTGGTCAACGTCAGGTGCGGAGCAACTTCGTAAAACTTCAAGTTTTGGATACTTGCAGCTTCGTTTTCGAAACCAGCAATAACACCTGTTTGGATCGCGTTGTATACTTCATTATACGCAATCGCAGATGGAGCAGCCGTCAAAGCAGCAAAGATTTGTGCTTGGATTGGGGCACCCATAACGCGCATTTTGTGACCCTTAAGCTCGTCCAAATTACCAATTGGGTTCTTAGACAACAAGTTACGTGTACCACCACCAGTGTAGCCAATGATTTTGATGTCTGCTTTTTCCAAAAGTTCTATTTCAAGTGGAGCCATAACATCGCTTGACAATGCCGCATTCCAATGCGCCAAGTCGCGGAACAAGAATGGCATATCCATCAAAGGAATTGATGGTGAAAATTTGGCCATGTTGGACGGAGCCATAATTGCATAATCAATCGCAACACCTTGTTGTAGGAATGATACATAATCTTTTTCAACACCTAATTCGCCGTTCAAGCGCATATCAAATTTTATTTCACCATCATATTTTGCGGCAATTAATTCCTCGAATTTAACCATAGTTTTGGTAAATGCGTGGTTCTCATCAAACTGGCTAGCGCCGCGAAGTGTTATGTCCTGTGCAAAGCTGGCTGACGCACTTACGGCAACCAAACCAGACGCAAGCACCACAGTTTTAGTTAATTTCTTAACAGTGTTCACTAATGTCATAATTCATCCTCCCAGATGTTAAGTCTCCACAATCCGTTTAGTAATGGATGGTGGAATCGTTGGAACGCCTAATTCGTAAGTCGAGAATTCTCTTGCGTCAAGTAAAATGTTGACTAGTATGGTAATTATAATTTACTTCATATAAATATGGATTCTATGCAAGAAGTTGAGTCTTAAGGCAGAAGAGTATATTTACATATTAGATTGTGGTGATAATTTAGTGCAATGCATTTGTAAGGTGCATTCTGCGAAATCTAACATCAAGTGCAGACCAACAAAAAGGACCGAAATGAATTTGAACGCGACAATTAAGAACCCTAAGCGACAAACCGTCGCCGAAGACATCTTTCAATATTTGCGTGCGGATATAATCGCCTTGCGTTTGATACCCAACACCAAATTGTCTGAGGTTGAAGTTGCTAAAAAATTTCAAGTGTCCCGTCAACCTGTCCGTGAGGCATTTTTACGCCTTGGCGAAATGAATATGCTACAAATCAGACCACAAATGGCCACACGAGTTTGTAAGATTTCAATCCAAGAGATTCTAAACATTCGTTTCTTACGCACTGCAGTAGAGGTAGAAGTTTGTCGTAGAATTTGCGAAACAGCTACGGCCGAAGACCTAGAACCCATTCAATTAAATCTAGATCGTCAAAAACATGTCATAGAACATGGCACCTTTGACCAGTTTCAAGAACTGGATTATGAATTCCATGAACTGCTGTGCATAGCTGCAGGTGTTGGAGCCGCTTTTAAAATGATATTAGAAACCAAATCACATGTTGATCGATTGTGCACGTTGGCCCTGGCGGACATCGCCGGGATGGAAGAAATTTACAAGGATCATATTCAGATATTTAACGCTCTTAATTCTAAGGAGAGTGCAGATGCCACCAAATTAATGCGGTTCCATTTGGAACGTTTGAATGAAACAATCACTAAAGCTCGCGCATATCACATTGACTATTTTTTAGATTAGATTCTATCAAATGCGGGAACGGCCCAGACGATTGGTCTATACGGGGTGTTAGCAGACTTACGAGATCGGACATCAGATTATTTTGACTGATTGCTGCAGCCTATTTACTCACCTTTTAAATTAAAAAATTAAATATTTGTTATGTTATATCATTACTAAAATTGATAAGTACTCTTCGAATCGTATCAATTTAAGGAAAACCGAATGTTTAAACCAATAAGTATCGTTATCACTCTTGCAATTGCTCTTGGAACCACATCTGGGCAAGCTCTAGCCAAATTCAAATCAAGCGTAACAATTGCTGCCCCTTGGGAAGTGGCGAGTTATGACCCTGCAGTTTCTGGTTTCGTAATTCAGAAATTACAAATAATGGAAAATTTAATTGATGCTGATGAAACAGGAAAATTACGTCCTAGCCTTGCAACCAAATGGAAGGCCTCTAATGACGGATTAACCTGGGAATTTTCATTACGCAATGATGTGCTTTTCCATGATGGATCTACCTTTGATGCCAATGCAGCAGTTTTTAGCTTGAAACGCGCTTGGGAAAAACCAGGTGTTTTGAAAAAAGCACCAATTACTGATATCTTTTCAAAGGATGACAAAGTGATTGTGAGCCTTAAATCCCCATTTGCGGCTTTGCCGGCGTTTCTTGCACATGCCACCACAGTAATCCCTGCACCAAGCACGATTAACGCAGAAGGGCAAAGTATTGCATTAATTGGAACTGGTGCATTTTCAGTTTCTAAATTCACACCACCTCAAAGTATTTCATTAATCCGAAATGAGAAGTACTGGGGTGATAAAGCAAAGCTAGAAACAGCAACATACTTGGCAGCAGGTCGTGCTGAAACCCGAGCATTACTTGCGGAAAGTGGTGATGCGGATATCGTGTTCACCTTAGATGCCGCTGGATATTCACACCTTAAGCATGTTGAAACGATTCAAACATTTGCGATTCCTATCCCCCGCGTTGTGGTTCTAAAGGTGAATGCGGGACATCCTTTCTTTAAGGACACCAAAGCACGACAAGCCCTCAGCCTTGCTATTCCGCGTGATGGTATTGCTAGAGCCATCACGCGTTTTCCCGAGTCTGCAGCGGATCAATTATTTCCACCAGCCTTAAACCAATGGCATTCACCAAATATTAAGCCGCTTACAACAGATATTAAAAAAGCAAATGCTTTACTAGCAGATATCGGATGGACTAAAGGTGATGATGGTATTTTGATGCGTAATGGTAAACGCTTTTCAATTACTTTGCGCACGTTTCCAGATCGCCCAGAATTGCCACTTATTGCGACTGCATTGCAGGATCAATGGCGTGAAATCGGTATTGAGCTTGAGGTCAGTGTTGCCAACTATTCCGAAATCCCAGCAGGCCATCAAGACGGATCCTTGGATACAGCACTTTATGCTCGTAACTATGGACTAACACCTGATCCAATCGGATCTGTTTTGCAGGACTTTAGCCAAGGAGGTGGTGACTGGGGTGCAATGGGTTGGGAAAACCAAACTGTTGCTGATGCGCTAATGACCATCGCATCAACGACCGATCAAGATTTGCGTCGTAAGAAAATCGCAATTGTTGTGGATTCCTTGCAACAAGAACTACCAGTTATTCCTGTAGTTTGGTATCAGCATACTGTATCCGTTAACGCTAACCTCAAAGATGTAGTGATTGACCCTCTACAACGTAGCTACGGACTCAGCAAAATGTACTGGGCTGACTAATCCATGCTCCACTTGATGAGACCCGTTTTTGTAATCCTCGCAGCGCGAGGATTACAAGCTGTTATTGTTTCAATCATTGTTGGCATCATCAGTTTTGGAATGATGCATTCCCTACCTGGCGATGCGGCTTATCGTATTGCGGCGGGTCGGTATGGCTATGATATGATGGATACGGCCGCAGCTGAAGCTGTTCGACTAGAACTGGGATTAAACAGCCCTTGGATTGTCCAACTTTGGGCGTGGCTTGGTCAATTGGCCCATTTTGATCTGGGGAGTTCGCTAGTTTACGGCACGCCTGTGATTGATGAAATAACCACACAGCTTGGGTATTCATTGTTACTAGCTTGCGGCGCGTTTGTTGCCTCATTGCTAATTGCACTACCTGTTGGGGTCATTGCGGGACTTTATCCAAATAGTCGATTTGATCGCATAACAATGGGGATATCAATTTTTCTACGTGCAGTGCCTGCATTTGCACTTGGGATTGTTTTGGTTCTTATCTTTGCCGTGCAGCTAAAAATCTTTCCAGTTGCAGGATTTCAGGGATTCGAAAATTTGGTTCTACCGTCCCTTACACTTGGCCTTGGTTTAGCGTCAGTGTCCAATAGGGTAGTGCGTGATGCAGTTACAGATGCACTGAATTCAGACTGGCAGATGTTTGCACGCACTAAAGGGCTGTCGTCACGTTTAACGTTAATACGCCATGTAATGCGCAATGCATCTTTACCAGTAGTGGCCTATGTGGGTGTTCAGCTGGCATATCTGATCGAAGGTGTTGTAATCGTTGAAACGGTCTTTGCTTGGCCGGGTATTGGTCACGCTTTGGTACATGCAATTTTTGGCCGTGATATTGCGATGGTGCAAGGCACTGCTTTAACACTTGGATTGCTATATGTGGCGTTAAACCTGTTTGTCGATCTGGCGTGTCGTAGCATTGATCCTCGTGAAAGAACATTGTGATGAATAAAACCAATATGTTTTCTAAACTCCATAAAAAAAACACATTACACAAGCGTCAAAATGCAAGATTACTGGGATATCTAATGTTGGCCAGTTTAGTTATTATGGCTATCTTTGGGCCAGACTTGATAGGAGCAGACCCTCGGAAACAATCGTTACTTGCGACGCTTGAAAGCCCCAGCCTTGCACATCCTTTAGGGACAGATCACCTTGGAAGAGATATGGCGGCACGCTTATTATCTGGTGCTCAACTGTCTTTATCTTTGGCCTTTCTCTCAGTAATTACTGCATGTTTTCCTGGATCGCTTATTGGAGTCATTGCCGCTTGGTATGGGGGCTGGCCTGATCGCGTTTTGGGTGCATTTTCAGATGCAATCTTAGCCCTACCCGGTTTGTTATTAGTGCTAATGCTTGCCTCTATTGCGCCCGGGTCTTGGTGGGCACTTTATGTGGGTATTTCTTTAACGCTTTGGGTTGAATATTTCCGCTATACTCGGCAGCGTGCACGGATTGTGCTGGCAGAACCTGCAGTAGAGGCCTCTCGTATGTTGGGACTAAGTCCATGGCTTTTGGTACGCCGTCATTTAATTCCCGAAATTTTTCCTGGTTTATTGACCATTGCTGCTTTTGGTGTGGCGACAGCTGTTACATCTGTTGCTGCTCTTGGATTTATAAGCGTTGGTATTCGCCCTCCCACTGCAGAGTGGGGCATTATGATGACCGAGTTGCTGCCATATTGGCGCGAGGCACCTATCTTAATTTTACAGCCTATTGCTTGTCTGGTGTACACTGTTCTGGCCTTACACCTTTCTGTAGGAGGATTACGGCACTCATGATTTATTCAATAGAAGTAAAAGATCTGTCTGTCTTTGTTGAATCCACACGTTTGATAGGACCAGTAAATTTCAAAGTTCAATTAGGCGGTACGCTTGTAGTGATGGGAGAGACTGGTGCAGGTAAAAGTTTAGTCGTGCAGGCTATTAACGGGACCCTGCCAAGTGCCTTGCACTCCGAAGGTGAAATTAAAATTAATGGGCGTCGAATGAATGAATTATCATACGCAAAGCGATCAAACCTGTGGGGGCGTAATATTTCTACTCTTCCACAAGAACCATGGCGCGCACTAGATCCCTTGATGCGATCATTTCTGCAAGTGAAAGAAGCTCATAGATTTGTAGCACAACAAAGCCCAGTTGAGGCGACGAAAGCCTCTAAACATGCATTTAAAACACTCGGACTTAGAGGTGCAGAGCAACTTTTTCCAAACACTTTATCGGGCGGTATGGCTCAACGTGTTGCCTTTGCTGCAGCTACAGCCGCAAATGCAGAAATCCTGTTGGCAGACGAACCAACAAAAGGTCTCGATGCAGTGCAGCACGCTAATATAATCTCGCTTTTAACAAACATTCCAAAGCAGGGCGGCACCTTGATTGCTATCACACACGAAGCCAGCGTTGCGCGTCATTTGGGCGGTGACATGTTGGTTTTGCGTGATGGATCTGTTGTGGAACAAGGTAAAGTGAAATCGATTCTAGATGCACCAAAAGACAACTATACGCGGTCACTTTTGGATGCAGATCCGCAAAATTGGCCTGAACACACAACACAAAAAAAGGGCAAACTACTTTTAAAGGCCACAAACCTTACCATTTCACGGGGAAATAAGCGCTTATTTGAAAGATTTAATTTTAAATTGCATGCAGGAGAAAAATTAGCTTTGACTGGGCCAAGTGGGATTGGAAAAACAAGTTTACTAGATGCATTGGCAGGACTTTTGAAATCAAATGTAGGTATCCTACATATGCACTCTTCGCTGTCAAAACATTGCATTCAAAAGCTATATCAGGATCCACCTGCCGCATTTCCAAATCGTGTTGTACTTTCAAAAACGTTGAAAGACGTGGCGCGCTTGCACAAAACGCACTGGGCTGATGTTTTAGGAATTCTTAAACAGCTTGGCATTCATCCATCATTGTTGGACAGGCGGCCTGATGAGGTGTCAGGTGGAGAGCTTCAAAGGATATCGATTGCACGTGCACTAAGCGTAAAGCCAAAGATACTTTTAGCAGACGAACCAACATCACGCCTTGATCCAATCACGCAACGCGAGACCTTGGCAATGTTGGGACGCATATCATATAAGCATCAAATCGCCATAGTTTTAGTAACTCATGACCATAACATTGCACAGAAATGGGCACACCGAACAATCAAACTATTGTGACAGGTTCACCACCTAAAACAATCATTGTCAGTGTCATAGATTCATCAGGGCTTGATATCTGAGATTTGTCTTTAAGTAGGCCATGTAACGATGGTGGCAGTCTGCTGCACACTAGTCTCTGAATTTGATGTTAATTAGGGAAAATGCAGGTAGATTCATGTTGAAGATTAATAAATTTTAACCTGGCAATTTTGGCTTAGTTGCCGCATAAAATATCGCTATTCCCCCATTATTCAGCATGTCTGGTTATAAAAGTCCCCTATGTTGATAGAAAGAGATAAATTTAACTATATTCGGTGTTCCAATGACAAAACCTCAACATAATGAAAATGCTGATGTCCTGTCTATTCTATCCAGCTTAATAGAATTCAGAACATATTCTCAGCAACCAAATCACCAAATTACAAACTGGATAGAGGCATATCTGAAAAAATATGGCATCGCTTGTTCGGTCATTTTTGGACCTGAGGGTGATCGAGCTAATCTATTCGCAACAATAGGCCCTAAAGAAGTCTCAGGATATATCTTGTCCGGTCATATGGATGTCGTACCAGTAGAAGGCCAAAACTGGGCTACCGATCCATTTAAGCTAACGGATGTTGGTGAAGGAAAATATGCAGGTCGCGGCACGACTGATATGAAGGGGTATTTGGCTAGTGCGCTCGCCATGGTGCCCTATTTTCAGTCATTAGATTTAAAGCGTCCAATTCATATTGCCTTTTCTTATGATGAAGAAGTTGGTTGTAGAGGTGTTCCTAATTTAATACCGAATATTCCAGACCTATGTACGCAGCCGTTGGCTTGTTTAGTCGGTGAGCCTTCTGACTTAATTCCCGTACTTTCTCATAAAGGCAAGAGCGCTATTGAGATTACATTTCGCGGAAAGGCAGCACATAGTTCTGACCCAAGTAAAGGTGAAAATGCAATTTACCCTGCAAGCGAATTGATTATGTTTATAAAAAACCTTGCGGAACGTTTAAAAAAGGAATGGCCAATTGATAAACGTTTCAGCCCGTCTGAAAACACACTGGTTGCCGGTGTAATCAAAGGAGGTACTGCGGTTAATATTATTCCTAATAAATGTGTTATTCAACTTGAGGCTCGCTCAGTTCCCAGTCAAACAGCTAAAGAAATTACAGACCTTATTGTTGCGAAGGCTCAAGAACTTGTTAGGGATAGAGGATCAATTTACTTAAGCTGTAAAATGAATACGTTAGCTGAGTATCCTGCTCTTTTCCCATGTGAAAATGAAGATCTGATTACTATGATGGAAGTAATATCTGGCAATAAAGCACAACAATCGGTTAGCTATGGAACCGAAGCAGGCTTATTTCATGAAGCGGGAATCCCTTCTTTGATTTGTGGTCCAGGCTCTATTGAAAGAGCGCATCGCCCAAATGAATATATTACAGAAAGTGAATTGCTGAATTGCAATCATATGCTTGCCTGCCTAGCCTCTAAATATTGCTGCATGTAAATACCGTAACGGAGAAAATGAAGTAAATATTTGGTAAATTGGATCTGGTTCATTCCAAATAGGATCATGCCTTAAGCACGGAGAGCTGTTTCTTGATTGTTTTTCAGCACAACAAGCTGTTTGATTATCCAGTTTCCATTGTTTCCGTTGTTGGAAGTGGATTAATCTAGTTTTCAATAACGGAGTTTTTTATGTCTTTATCATTTGATCCAACTAAAATTACCTTCCCTTCAGGCCACTTTGTTGGAGGGAAGCTTATTAATGACCAGCCAAAAATTCCGCTATATCGTCCAAGTGATGGCGTTGAATTTGCTGGCAGCCCTATTGCCGACGCGAATATGGTCGATCAGGCGGTGCAAACAGCAAAACAGGCTCTCAAAACCAGTGGGTGGGGGCAATGCCAACCACGTGAGCGTACCATTGTTTTACAGAAATGGGCTGATCTAATTATTGATAATGGGCAGGAACTTGCCCAACTTGAAACAGTTCCCTCAACTCGTTTGATTTCACAGCTAATCCAAGGAGATATTGCTGTAACTGCAGAACAAATACGTTTCTTCGCGGAGTTAGCAGATAAGGAAGGAGGGGCGCTGCTTCCAACTTCCGAAAGCACTATGGGTATGAGCATTACCGAACCATATGGTGTTGTTGGTGCCATTACGCCATGGAATTTTCCAATTTCAATGGCAGGCTGGAAACTGGGGCCTGCTTTGGCAGCAGGAAATGCCGTTGTTCTTAAACCCTCAGAAATGACACCCTTTACAACGATACGTATGGCAGAATTAGCAATAGAGGCGGGTGTTCCTGAAGGGCTCATTAACATTGTCTTAGGTGACGGTCCAACCACCGGAAATGCAATAACTGGCCATCCCGACATTGCAAAAGTAAGTTTTACCGGTTCAACGGTCACAGGTCAGGCAATTATGGAAAATATCGCTCGTTCAGGAGTGAAACCCATGACCCTTGAGCTGGGTGGCAAAAGTCCACAAGTGGTTTTTGCAGATGCTGATCTGGACCTTGCTGCCAGATGTATCGCCTCCGCTATAACATATAATGCTGGTCAGGCTTGTGTCACAGGTAGCCGAATTATTGTACATGCTGATGTTGAAGCACAGTTGATTGAACGTCTTATTCCTTTGATGAGTAATTTTACACCTGGGCCAGCCTGGAATGAAAACACTGACTATAGTCCAATCATTTCTGAAAAGCAGCTTGCTCGGTTGGAAACACTTGTACAGCAATCTGTCGCACAAGGGGCGGAGTTATGCCTAGGCGGGGAGCGTTATGACACGCCGGGTTACTTCTACAAACCAACACTTTTGACAGGTCTGGATCAAAACAACGTCGCAATTCGTGAAGAGATTTTTGGTCCTGTACTTTCATTGCAAACATTTAATGACTTTCAAGAAGCAATGATGTTGGCTGATCACCCAGTATACGGATTATGCGCTGGTGTTTATACACAAGACCTTTCAACAGCCTTAAACGCGACTAAGCACATTGAAGCTGGTACCGTCTGGGTTAATCGATATGGTCGCTCACGAGATCATATATTGCCCACAGGTGGCTATAAGTCCTCTGGAATTGGAAAAGACCTTGGTCGTGAAGCTTATCACGCCAACCGCCGATCAAAAACAGTCTTAATTGATCATCAATTTTCATGAAAAAATATAAAATAGCCCTTATCCCTGGTGATGGTATCGGTGTCCCTGTAACCGAAGCCGCTTCCCTTGTTGCACAAGAAGCCATGCGTGGTTCTCTTGAATTTGAAAGTTTCCCATGGTCCTGCAATTATTATTTGGAAAAGGGTATTATGATGCCCGACAACGGGATTGAAATTTTACGAAAATTCGATGCGATTTTTTTGGGCGCCGTAGGGTGGCCAGAAAAGGTGTCGGATTCAGTATCGCTTCACGGTCTATTACTGCCGATCAGAAAAAGCTTTATCCAATATGCAAATATACGCCCCCATCGTTTGCTTGACGGTGTTGAAGGACCGTTAAAGCAGACCCAGTTTGATATTTTGTGTATTCGTGAAAACACGGAAGGTGAATACTCTGGTGCAGGTGGTCGAGTCCATCAAGGACAAAAGAATGAAGTCGCAGTTGAGACTTCAATCTTTACACGTACAGGTGTTGAAAGAATATTGCGTTTTGCTTTTGAGCAAGCCCGGAAAAGGAGTGGAAAACTTGCTTCAGTTACAAAATCTAATGCACAGAAATATTCAATGGTGTTTTGGGATGAAATCACGCAAAAACTCGCTGTTGAATATCCTGATATCGAAGTGACTTCCTATCACGTTGATGCACTTGCTGCGCGAATGGTTATGGCTCCCGAAAGTTTGGACGTTGTGGTGGCATCCAATTTGTTTGGCGATATTCTGACTGATCTGGGTGCTGCTATCCAGGGCGGGCTGGGTTTTGCCGCTTCAGCCAATATTAACCCTGACATGGACTTGCCCTCAATGTTTGAACCCGTCCACGGCTCTGCTCCTGATATTGCTCATTTAGGCATTGCCAATCCGATAGCTGCGATATGGTCTGTTGCCATGATGCTTGAACATTTGGGTGAGGTAAAAGCAGCTCAAAATATTTTATCAGCACTAGATGCAGCTGGTCGTTCGGGTATAGCAACACAACCTGGTAAAGGCACAACAAAATTAATTACAGATGTGGTTCTGAAAAATTTATACTAAGGAAAATTATCATGACTGAAATACCGGATCTTTCTTTGCTCTCAGATAAGGGTTTGTTCAAGGAACATTCGTTTATTGGTGGCACGTGGTGTTCCGCCACCAGCGGAAAGGTCTTGAACATTACAATGCCAGCTTCCAACACTATATTGGGATCTATTCCCGATTGTGGAGAAATTGACACCTTTAAAGCGATAGAAGTTGCTGAAGAGGCATTTCACTCATGGAAAAACATGTCATTTGATCAACGCGCTTCAATGTTAGAAAAATGGGCAGGCTTGATGGATGATCATGAGAATGACTTAGCCATTCTACTTTCACTTGAACAAGGTAAGCCGCTAGTTGAAGCGAAAGGTGAAATCGCCTATGGTACCAGCTTTATTAAGTGGTTTGCACAAGAAGCGCGCCGTGTCGGAGGATCGGTTATTCCTGCACCTGGAACAGATCGGCGTATCGTGACTTTAAAGGAACCCGTGGGTGTTTCAGCAATTATTACACCTTGGAATTTTCCAAACGCAATGATTACTCGTAAGGTTGGACCTGCCCTGGCGGCTGGATGTAGTGTTGTAATTAAACCTTCAGAGTTAACGCCATATTCTGCTTTGGCTCTTGGTGTTTTGGCTGAAAGAGCTGGTATTCCTGCTGGCGTAATAAATATCGTGACAGGAATGCCGACTGCAATCGGGAATGCTTTAACTTCTAGCCCAATAGTCAGAAAGCTTTCATTCACTGGATCAACACGTGTTGGCTCTTTGTTGATGGCGCAAAGTGCACCTACGGTAAAACGATTAAGCTTGGAGCTCGGCGGTAATGCCCCCTTTATTGTCTTTAATGATGCAGATATTGATAAAGCTGTTGAAAGCGCAATGGAGTCCAAATTCCGGAATGGTGGACAAACCTGTGTTTGTGCAAATCGTATTCTGGTACAGTCCAGCATTTACGAGGAATTTGCTAAAAAATTGGTGACTAAAGTCATTGCATTAAAAGTTGGTCCAGGACTAGAAGAACATTGTGATATTGGCCCCATGATCAATAAAGACGCGATTGACAAAATTTCGGTACATATAAAAGATGCAATTGATAAGGGTGCACAAGTTTTGGGTAAAGCACCAATTCCTAATGGTGAACTCTATACAAGTCCAACAATTTTGGGTGAATGTAACACCAGTATGCTCGTTGCCAATGAGGAAACTTTTGGCCCTGTCGCCCCCCTTTTTCGCTTTGAGACTGAAGAAGAAGCAATTTCAATTGCAAATGATACGCCTTATGGCTTAGCTGCATATTTCTTTACAGATAATGTCTATCGTGCATGGCGAATTTCTGAAGCACTTGAGTTTGGTATGGTAGGGTTGAATACAGGATCAGTTTCAACGACCATTTCTCCCTTTGGTGGGATTAAACAATCTGGTTTAGGTCGTGAAGGCTCTTCGGTTGGAATTGATGAATATCTGGAAATTAAAACTTTTCACATGGGTGGATTTTAGAATCAGAATTTTCTATCTTATCCACTATCTTACTTCTAAGACAGCCTGTCTTTCCAATTGAAGTACATCCCTGTCAGAGGCAAGAACCATGGATAGCCCCAATATCCTGGGATGGGTTTCCACGGAATATCTTTGAAAGGGTTTCTATCTGAATGGCCCATAATTTTATCTGCCATGATTTCCCCCATATGGCTGGCAATCTGAGCGCCATGACCAGAATATCCCATCACATAGTGAATACCTTTATGTTCACCTGCACGGGGAAACCGATCTTTCGAAATTCCAACTAAGCCACCCCACATATAGTCCAGCGAAACCCCTGACATTTGAGGAAAAATATCCAGGAGACTTTCTTGTAGAATGTCTTTAGTCTGGATATCCGAGGTCGCGTTTGCATTGGCAGTAAAGCGCGCTCGACCACCAAAAATTAGCCGGTTATCCGGTGAAATTCTGAAATAATTACCTACATTTAAAGAAGTGACACAATTGCGTCTGCCTGGCATGATCGAATTTACTTCCTGGTCTGATAATGGGCGTGTTGCTGTTATAAAGCTCCCAACAGAAATCATGCGTCGACGCCACCAGTTGAAACGCATGGGCGTGTAGGCACCGGTTGCAAGCAATATTGCTTCACTTTCAATAATTTCTGAATTTGTCTTTATGCACCATCCAGATTGTTTTTTTGTCCATCCGTTAATTTTTTTATTAGTATAAATTTCTGCCCCATGGCGCTTTGCTGCCTCTGCTAATCCGATAACAAATTTCCCCATATGCATTGAAGCACTTTTGGGTTGCAGCATTCCTCCAAAAAAGGAATCTGAACCAATTTCACATTCTAGGTCCTTTTTGCTCAAAAGTTTTACATCTGGATCAGGACCGTTCATGAGGCGTTCATAATTACTGGAAATTGATTGGAAATGTGTTTCCTTTGACGCCAGTTTTAACTTGCCAGAGCGACGAAAATCGCAATTGATATTTTCTTCTAATATAATGCGTTCAAGTGTTTCAATGCCTTGGTCATATGCTTTGTATATTTGGGAGGCTCGTTCCGTTCCAAGTTGCTTTTCAGCCGTTGCGAAGTCATGAGAGATGCCATTATTCAAATGACCACCATTTCGCCCTGATCCACCAGCCCCAATTTCTCCAGAATCAAAAACTGCAATCCTTAATCCTTCCTTTGCGAGTTTGCGGGCAGCACCTAAGCCAGTAAAACCAGCTCCGATAATGACAACATCATAGCGCCCAGAAGCGTTTTTTTGTGGTGGATCTGATAACTGTTGGGCTGTGTCATGCCAATAAGATACATATTTCAATTTTAAAGACCAAATACACTAGGGAGTTCAGAAATATCTTTAATTTCTGTGTACTCATAAAAGGGGTTTGCTGGTTCGTGTTTTCGATTTACCCATACCTTTGATTTGATACCCAGATCATGGGCAGTCATCAGATCATACCGGAATGAGGAAGAAACATGTGTGATATCTTCAGGTCCACAGTCGAGCATCTTTAACATTTGTTCGAATCCGTTCATTTGCGGCTTATAACTTCCAACATCTTCAGCTGTGATGACTTTGTGTATCGGTGCACCAAGTTTTTCAACATTAGACATAATTTGACTATTCATTGCATTGGTCAATAAAACCAGTGGAATTTCTTCAGCGACTTTGGCCAATCCTTTTGGGACATCAGGGTGAGGCCCCCATGTGGGGACTTCTTCATATATTTTTTGTGCATCATCAGCATTAAACGGAATATTATTTCTTTCACACGTACGTCTGACCGCATTGTGAATCACTTTGTCATATGTTTTCCAGGGGCCAAGAATTTCATCAAGGCGATATGCAGCAAATTTCTTAACAAAAATGGTCATGGCTGCTTCATCAAGGCGTTCACCATATACCCTCCTTGTTGCACCAGCCATATCAAAGTTGGTTAAGGTTCCGTAGCAGTCGAAAGTCACATATTTAGGGCGGAAAGTCATTTTGAGTATCTTACCTTTTCTGTAGAGGATTTCCGAATAAGTGAAGTTTATCTTTTCGTGAAGCCATTAAGTACTATTTTTTATCTGAAAGAAGCATAATGCGCCGAATTAATAAGTGACCGCCGCATCTTATTTCAAGTCCACGTTCAATCAGTTGGTATGGGGCACCTGAGTATAATCAGGCTGGAGCATAAGATGCTTTAATCGAGTCGCTTTTCGAACAATGATGTCGTGACATGCTTTAGAAGCGCATAGCAAAGGCAGTAAAGCCCTTTAGTGTCATATTACAATCTGAACAATAAGATAAAAATGGATACACCTATGATTACCGAGACTTACAATATTATGCCTTTTACATCGGACCACATTTCGGGCGCGTTGGGCTTATCACAAGCCGCGGGATGGCCCCATCGTGCTGAAGACTGGGCGATGTTACTGAGCGTCTCTAAAGGCATGGTAGCAATGGATGGTGATCAGATTGTTGCTACTGCACTCGTCACTCCGTACGGAGATGTTGCAACTGTAAATATGATCATTGTCGATGAAAAGGCTCGCGGGAAAGGACTTGGACGTAAAATTATGGCATCAGCCATGGCTTTAATAAGCCCCCATGAATGGCGCTTGATTGCTACGGTTAGTGGTCGCCCTCTATATGAAAAAATGGGGTTTAAGGTTACGGGTGAGATAATGCAACTGCAGGGACATTCCAACCCGTTATCAACGCATGAAATATCAGGTGATGATCTGTCATGGGCAACTTTAGATGATATGGATAATTTACTTATGCAGGATTGGGCTGCAACAGGTTTAAAACGTTATAATCTTTTCAAATATTTTGGAAAAATGGCTAAAGTGGTTGTTTTAAATGGTCACAATGGGTTTGGTGTGCTCCGTGATTTTGGTCAGGGACAGGTTATTGGTCCGGTTGTGGCTAAAAGCATTGAAGATGCAAAAAAAATATATTCCTTTTTACTAAATACGTCTGCAGGAGTGTTTGTGCGTACAGATGTCCTTGGAAATGAAAATTTATCCATATGGCTTGAACAACAGGGACTTGAAAGAGTCGATCAACCCATCAGCATGGCATATGGTTCATCCGGTTCTCCTAAAAGCGACTTAGAAGTTTTTGCAATTACCTCTCAAGCTTTAGCCTAAACAGGAGATCATATATGTTATCAAATTCATTAGTCCAATTAGATCGTGAACACCTTATCCATCCTGTTGCGAGTTGGAGAGGCCACGAAAAGGCCGGGGTACGCGTTTTATCTTCTGCAAAAGGGGCTACCGTTACTGATGACCAAGGCCATAGGTTGCTCGACGGGTTTGCTGGATTGTGGTGTGTTAATGCGGGGTATGGTCAGGAAAAACTAATCAAAGCCGCACACAATCAACTTAAAAAATTACCTTATGCTACAGGGTACTTTGGCCTTGGCTCTAAACCTGCAATTCAATTGGCAAGCAAGCTTGCAAAACGCGCACCGGGTGACCTCAATCATGTCTTTTTTACGCTTGGTGGTTCAGATGCAGTGGACACCACCGTTCGATATGTTCGTTATTATTGGTCAGCCCGTTCGCAACCAAAGAAAACAGAATTTATATCGGTTGGATACGGATACCACGGCTCTTCAACAGTTGGTGCAGGCTTGACAGCACTTCCAGCATTTCATGCTGGTTTCGCAGCACCTCATAGTTGGCAACATCAAATTTCATCACCTTATCCTTACCGTAACCCAGTGGGCAGTGATGGGTCAGCAATCATTGAAAATTCTCTAAAAGAGCTACAGCAAAAGATTAAAGAATTAAATGGTCCTGAACATGTTGCAGCATTTTATGTTGAACCCATCCAAGGTTCAGGTGGTGTGATTGTGCCGCCAAAAAGCTGGATCAAAGCAATGCGTGAAGCGTGCGCAGATATGGATATCTTGTTCATTCTGGATGAAGTTATTACGGGTTTTGGACGTACTGGACCTCTCTTTGCTGCTGAAGAAGAAGACGTAGTTCCTGATATGCTGACTACTGCGAAAGGTTTGACTTCAGGTTATATGCCAATGGGCGCTGTTTTTCTTTCTGACCATATGTATCAGGTCATGGCAGATTATGCAGGTGACACGATAGTTGGTCACGGCTTCACATATTCCGGTCACCCTGTAAGTGCAGCCGTTGGACTTGCAGCATTAGAAGTTTATGAAGATGGACTGTTGGAAAACGGTCGCAAGATGGGAAAACGATTAATGGATGGGTTAGCATCTCTTGGAGAGCATCCATTGGTTGGCGAAGTTCGTGGGCGTAGCATGTTAGCTGCCATTGAACTTGTTTCAAACAAAGACAAGAAAACGCCTTTGCCTGACGCCGCAAAAATGAGCGCAAAAATATTTGAACGGGCATGGAAGCATGGTCTGATTATTCGATCGTTTGCTAATGGTGTTTTAGGATATGCGCCACCTTTATGCTGCACAAATGACGAAATCGATCAAATTGTTGAACGCACGCGATTGGTGTTAAATGACACGTTAAAAGAAGAAACGGCATTAAGAAAATTGATCTAACCAATGGCTGTTCTATATCGATCAGAACCTGAATGTGGCTAAGTGGTTGCGGACTGTTTCTCTCGCTTCCTACCTGATGTACCCTTTTATTTGGACTAGGCAAAAAAACCCGTCGGCAGTTATATATCTGAGCAATTGTTAGATAATCACCCATTTTGGTCCAACCCTCACATCTTCATAACTCCTCAAATTGCAGGCCAGACGAATGAGATAGAGGGAGTTGACCATATTGTGAATGCTATTAAGAACTTTAGGTCGCAAAAAACTTTAATGGGACTTATTGATCGTGAAAGAGGATCCTTACATGGGCCATTTGACCTGTCTGTGCATAACTGGGATGAGATGATATTTTGTCCGAATTTTGGCAACGTTGAGGATTCCTATGGAAAGGGCTTCAAATTGCGTAAGGGAAACGATGCTATGGGGGATTTATTATATTTTGAATTCTAAAGGTATACGAAATTTTATGCCGCAACTACTTTTATATTCAGCAGAATATCTATATTTTCACATGCAATCATAAATATGTCCACAAAATTGTCTAAATAAAATTTCAACCGACCTTGCGTACAGACTAAAATATAAAAAAATGGCAACAGCAAATGCTTTCAAGCATGGACAAAGAATAATCAATCTAACAGGGAGTAAGTTATGACAGACCACAAGATTACAAATTGGACCACTGCAGATGAAGCAATGGTTAAAAGTGCTATTAATGGCGGTGCGAGCCGCCGAAATGTATTAAAGCTTTTAACCGCTGGAGGCATCGCGATTTCAGCTGGAGGAATTATCCTTAGCCGTACATCGGCAGCATTGGCAGCGACGCCTGTCAAAGGTGGTTCAATCCGCGTCGCCGGGGCAACCTCATCAACAGCCGATACACTTGATCCTGCCAAAGCATCCAATTCAACAGATTACAGTCGTATCTGTGCCTTTTATAATCGGCTGACATTCCTAGATGGCGCGGGCGTTCCACAAATGGAGCTTGCTAAAAGCATAGAAAGTGATGATGCACAGACTTGGACAATTAAAGTGCGCAAGGGCGTGACATTCCATAGCGGACAAGGTTTGACTTCGGCGGATGTTGTCTTCTCATTGAACCGTCACTTAGATGAAGCGGTGGGATCAAAGGTTAATTCGATTGCAAAGCAAATGGTCGATATCAAAGCCATTGACACAACTACTGTTCAAATCAAGCTGTCAGCGCCAAATGCTGACTTACCAGTTATTTTGTCGCTACATCATTTCATGATTGTGGCCGATGGAACTACCGATTTTTCTAAGGGAAATGGCACTGGAGCTTTCATAGTTGAGGAATTCACACCGGGCGTTCGTTCCATTGGAGTGCGCAACCCCAATTACTTCAAAGCAGGAGGAGCAAATATCGACAGCTTTGAATTTTTTGCAATTGCAGACACAAATGCCCGCCTGAATGCACTTATTGCAGGGGATGTTCAGATTGCCAGTGCATTGAGTGGGCGCTCCCTTCGTTTGCTGGAAGCCTCAGATGGAGTGGAAGCCGTGATCACACCATCTGGTAACTACACCAATATGAACATGCGCCTAGATATGAGCCCTGGCGACAATCTGGATTTCGTCACTGGTATGAAGTATCTAATGGACCGCGAGCTTATCCAGAAATCTGTGCTGCGTAACCTTGCTGAGATTGGTAATGATCAACCTGTACCACCACAGGATTTTTACCGTAATCATGATTTGAAACCTCGGGCATTTGATCCAGATAAAGCAAAGCATCACTTCAAGAAGGCGGGTGTTTTGGGGCAAAAAATTCCAGTTATTTGTTCAGAAGCGGCTACTAGCTCCGTAGATATGGCCACAATCTTTCAGCAAGCAGGCCAAGAGATTGGCATGGATTTGGATGTTCAAAGAGTGCCCGCAGATGGCTACTGGTCAAATCATTGGTTGAAATCTCCAATTCATTTTGGCAACATTAACCCGCGGCCAACGCCAGATATCCTGTTCTCATTGCTGTATTCTTCAGATGCAAAGTGGAATGAAAGCCAGTTCAAGGATAAATCTTTTGATGCCAAGCTAATTGAAGCTCGTGGTGAAATGGATATCGATCGTCGCAAGGCAATCTATGGCGATATGCAGGCTATGGTCGCAAATAATGCAGGCACAGCAATCCCGGCGCACATTTCAAACGTGGATGCAAAAAATAACAAGCTCAAAGGTATGGAAGCAAACCCATTGGGCGGCATGATGGGATATGCCTTTGCAGAACATGTCTGGCTGGATAACTAAGGTAGCCAATTAAATTGGTGTAGGGGTAGCGGCAAGTTTTTGCCCTGGCCCTATACCAATATACTGCACATGAAAGGGAACTCGATATGAACAGGCAGGTCGCAGCACTAATTTTGAATCGTCTTGGTATCTCCTTGATTTCATTGATTATCGTATCATTTGCAGTTTTTTTCGCTACGGATATGCTTCCAGGCGATGTTGCTCAGGTTTTGCTGGGTCAAGCGGCCACAGAAGAGTCTGTTGCTGGTTTGAGACAGGCCATGGGCTTAGACCAACCTGCTATTATCAGGTTTTTGAATTGGATGATCGGTTTGCTTTCAGGTGAGATGGGAACATCCTATGTCAATAATATCTCAGTATCCGAGATGATCGGTGATCGTCTAATAAACTCCTTGAAATTGGCTGGTGTGGCGACATTGATCTCTGTTCCTCTAGCTCTGACTGCTGGAATAACTGCAGCGATCTATCGAGGGAGAGCTTTTGACCGATTTATTTCAATTTTTACAATTTCGGTTGTCTCTGTGCCTGATTTTATGTTGGCTACGGCATCAGTTCTTGTTTTCGCTGTGTACCTAAAATTACTTCCTGCACTTTCATTGGTAAACGATGGACAAAGTCTGGCAGATATATTGCGCAACTATGCATTGCCTGTGGGAGTGTTAAGTCTTGCAGTGTCAGTGCAGATGATCCGCATGACCCGTGCAGCCGTAATCGACACGCTATCTAAGCCATATGTGGAGATGGCCAAACTAAAAGGCGCTTCAACCATACGGATTGTGTTGAAACATGCTTTGCCTAATGCCGTTGGCCCAATCGCTAACGCTATTGCACTTTCGCTATCCTCACTAATAGGTGGTGTTGTAATAATTGAGACAGTCTTTAACTATCCTGGTGTTGCTAAGTTGATGGTCGATGCTGTTGCTACTCGTGATCTCCCGTTGATCCAAAGCTGCGCAATGATTTTCTGCTTTTCTTATCTTCTTTTGATAACCTTGGCTGATATCGCCGGAATTCTTTCTAACCCAAGACTGAGAAACCAATGATGTTTAACTTCTTGCGCCCCTCATATTGGGGTTACCATTTCAATGCTATTGGTATTTGTTGTGCTTCAATTATTACATTCTGGGCGATCATTGCAATTTTTGCTCCAGCCATTGTACCATATTCCATTGGCAAAATCGTAGATTATGATTATTTTGGCCCTATCACGGCCGATTATTGGTTGGGAACAGATTATCTAGGCCGGGATATGTTGTCTCGAATTATCTATGGAACGCGATATACCATCGGAATCGCACTAGCCTCTGTTTTCCTTGCCAGCGGTATCGGTGTGTCACTGGGCATGACGGCCGCAGTGCTGGGTGGTAAATTCGATTACCTTCTCAGCCGTTTTCTTGACGCATTCAATTCAATTCCCAGTTTGCTTTTTGGACTTGTGGTCGTTGCTGCGGTCGGATCAACCTTTACCGTTTTGATCCTGACGCTGGCCCTAATTTATTTTCCGGGTTCCTACAGGTTCGCTCGTGCTATGGCGGTGAATGTGAATACGATGGATTATGTAACTGTGGCACGCGCACGCGGTGAAAAGTTGGGATATTTAATTCGAGAAGAAATTTTTCCAAATATTATTGGCCCTGTGTTGGCTGATTTTGGGCTACGTTTTGTATGGATTGTACTATTGCTATCAGGTTTATCATTCTTAGGCATTGGCGTTCAACCGCCAAATGCGGATTGGGGTGCTCTGGTCCGTGAAAACCTTGAAGGGCTACCCTTTGGTGCTGCTGCCGTAATTTATCCCTCACTGGCTATTGCCAGTTTGACAATCAGCGTGAATTTATTGATCGATAACTTACCCAAGCGTATTCGGGATAGGAGTGAATAATGGCCAATCTTGTAGAATTACGTGAACTATTCATTTCGGCTGAAACAGATTCTGGACGCACAATAGAAATCATTAAAGGTGTTTCTTTTGAAATAGCGCCCGGAGAAATCGTTGCCTTGATTGGTGAAAGTGGATCGGGTAAAACCACCATTGCGCTATCATTGATGGGACATACGCGACCGGGATGTAAAATCAAAGCTGGCGAGATTCTTGTTGATGGGTCAGACATGGCCCAGCTAACAGAAAAAGCATGTGCAGAACGACGTGGAACGCTGATATCCTATGTACCACAAAGTGCTGCAGCTGCATTCAATCCTTCCCAATCCATTATGGATCAAGTGATCGAGATATCACGAATTCATGGCTTGATGTCAGATGAAATAGCTCGAAAAAAAGCGGTTGAGTTGTTCCATGCACTCACATTGCCTGACCCGGACAATATAGGGTCCCGATTTCCGCATCAGGTGTCTGGTGGACAGTTACAACGCCTTTCCGCGGCGATGGCTCTTATCGGTAACCCTAAGCTAGTGATCTTTGATGAGCCCACCACTGCATTGGACGTCACTACCCAAGTTGATGTGTTACGCTCTTTTAAGTCTGTCATGAAAGAAGGAGGCATGGGCGGTGCCTATGTCTCTCATGATTTGGCGGTTGTGGCACAGATTGCGGACCGAATTGTAGTCCTGAAAGAGGGTGAGGTTCAGGAGGTTGGCGAAACTGAACAAATACTACACAAACCAAAACACCCATATACGAAAGAACTGATCGCCGCCTTTGAACCTAAAAGTATGCGTCGGGAAGTAAAACCAGAAAGCGTTAAACCTATTCTTGATGTGTGCAATGTTGTTGCTGGGTACGGACCGTTACACACAAATGGATTACCGACTGTATTGGCACTAAATGATGTCAGCCTGAGTTTGATGCCCGGAAAAAATCTTGGAATTATTGGAGAGTCTGGTTCTGGGAAATCTACTTTGGCGCACACCATAGCAGGGTTGCGGCCACCAGTATCAGGAAAAGTTACTTTTGATGGTGATGAATTAGCACCCTCTGCACAAAAGCGGAGCAAGGAAGAATTACGGCGCATGCAGATTGTTTTTCAATTGGCAGACACTGCACTTAACCCCAATAAATCGGTAGGTTCGATCATCGGGCGTCCTTTGTTGTTTTATCATGGTCTAAAAGGGGGCGCGCAGCAAACTCGGATTGATGAGCTATTGGATATGGTCCGCTTACCGCAAGCTCTAAAGCATAGATTGCCAGAGGAGCTATCTGGCGGGCAAAAACAACGTATAAATCTGGCACGGGCACTGGCCGCAGAACCGGATTTAATCCTATGTGATGAAATTACATCTGCGTTGGATACAGTGGTTGCAGCTGCTATTCTCGATCTTTTGAAAGAATTGCAGAGTCAGCTCAATCTTTCCTACCTCTTCATCAGTCATGATCTTTCAACCGTACAGGCAATCTGTGACCAAGTGATCGTGATGTACGATGGTGAAAAAGTCGAAGCGATGCACCCCATCGACATGGAACAGGGCGCCAAGCATCCTTATTCTAGACTGCTGATCTCCTCAGTTCCAAAAATGGATACTAAGTGGCTGGATACATTATCAATTGATGCCAATACTGCGCAAAATTATAAACGTAGTTAGGATTATCCATCTGGCTCTTGGCTGAGTAGGTCAATTGGTTGGTTGGGCCGGGGGACAGCAATAGACTGAGTATGAACACAGTCTATGGGCTATTCATTTATATCTGAAAAAATTACATTTAAAGGAAGATGATTTTTTTTAAAGGGTGTTTTCATGACAATAAAGCTGAAATATTTATCGACCCCAATATCACTATCAAGCATTTTCTCAACGATGCTTTGATATTCACTGATTGATCCAGTAACAAACTTAAGCAAATAATCGTAGCCACCTGATATGAGATGACATTCAATAATTTCATCAATCTTTTTTGCTGCACGCTGGAAGTTATCGAAGTCGTGAAGGTGGTGGCTTTTAAGCGTTACTTCAGTAAAAACTGTTACGGTCGAGCCAAGTTTTGCAATGTCAATCTGAGCAGAATACCCGGTGATATATCCAGATTTCTGCAGTTTTTTCACGCGACTTAAACATGGGCTTGGAGAAAGATAAACTAATTCAGCAAGTTCAACATTAGTGATACGACCATTTTTTTGCAATTCATGTAAAATACGAATATCAACTCTATCCAATTTCAAAAGTTTTTCTCCAGGTAAATCGTTATTCAATCAGTAATATTAGTACTATAACATAGTTAGAAACTAAATATAGCGTGATTAAAACAAAACCTGATTGCTCACTCCAACAATTCCGCAGATTATGCTGTCTATCTATAAGTTACGGCATAGATATTTCACAAAATTACGTAGTCTAAAGCTTGTTCATGAAGGAATATGTTATGCGTGTGCCATTAAAAAAAGTTATCACAAAAAAATATCTACCAAAAGAAGTTGATGCCGTTATTATTGGTGCCGGAATTGTAGGGGTTTGTGCTGCTTATTATCTTAACGCTCGTGGTTTTTCGGTTGCGCTTATTGAGAAAGGATTAATTGGCGCTGAACAATCAAGCCGAAATTGGGGCTGGTGTCGACAGCAAAACAGGGACGCCCGTGAACTTCCAATGGCAGTGAGAAGCTTGGAGCTATGGGATCAACTATCTCATGAAACTGGTTCTGGCCTTGGTTTTCGTCGATGCGGTCTTTTGTACCTTTCTAATGATGAAAAGGAAATTGCCAATTGGGCAGCTTGGCGCGATTTTGCAAAAACACAAGATGTTGAAACATTCATGCTTTCTTCAGCAGAAGCATCAGAAAGAGGTCTGGTAACGAAAAAGGAATGGAAAGGCGGAGTCTTTTCCCCTACCGATGGCATAGCCGATCCTAGTCTTGCTGCGCCGACCTTAGCTGAAGCAATAATAAATAATGGCGGTCATGTCGTACAACAGTGTGCGGTCCGAGGGATTGAAAAAACTGGAGGGCGACTTTCTGCTATAGTGACTGAGCACGGTGTAATTAAAACATCCATGGCTGTGCTTTCTGCAGGTGCATGGGCTTCAAGTTTCTGTAAACAATTGGGGATTACTTTTCCACAATCTTCGGTCCATTCATCCATCCTTTCTGTGACATCAGCTAACGACATTCCAGATGCATTGCATACCAGCCAAGTTTCAATCACAGCCCGCAGTAATGGCACTCATGCGTTGGCTATTTCTGGTGAGGCAAAGCTTGATCCAAGCTGTCAGACAGTTCGCTTTTGCAAGGATTTCTTACCAATGTTTCTCAAACGTGGCAGCTCACTCAAATTGGGGGGGCTGGAAGGGATACGCTCAGGCCATGAAAGCAGGCGCATATGGGCTTTAGACCGCCCTACCCCTATGGAGAGAAATAGAATTCTGGATCCCAAACCGGATCAATCCCATATTGATAAAACCTTTAACCGTGCAAAAAAACTTTTACCCGCATTGCAAAATAGCCAGGTTGAAGCAACTTGGGCAGGTTATATTGATAGTACGCCAGACGGAGTTCCTGCTATCGGAGAAACCAGTGTTCCAGGTTTTGTCCTGGCCGCTGGATTTAGTGGGCACGGTTTTGGTATTGGTCCGGGAGCAGGATATATGATTGCTGATATGTTATCTGGGCAAACATCAATTATTGATCCATCGCCCTATGAACCTTCACGGTTTGCACAGGGATCTTGGGGCAAGGTAGCTGATTTTTGAGAGGAATGATTTGATGTTAACACCTAATCTATCCCCAGTGAGTGACAGTCAGGATTGGCCAGAAGATGTAGATGTCGTTGTTATTGGTGGAGGGATCGCGGGGATTTGCGCAGCATGGGAATTAAAGAAACGGGGACAATCCGTTGTCGTTCTTGATAAAGGGATAATCGGAGGGGAACAATCTTGTCGTAATTGGGGGTGGTGCAGACAACAAAATCGAGATGAGCGTGAATTGCCCTTATCTATTTTAGCTTTACAGATGTGGGAAGAACTCTCCAATGAAATAGAAGAAGACCTTGGTTTTCGAAGAACAGGTATTGTTTTTGCAGCGAACAAGGAAGATGACCTTGCAGCTTGGGAAAAATGGGGAAAACTGGCCAAAAACTATGATATTGAGACACAATTATGTTCAAGCCAACAACTTACAGATATGCTGCCGGGCAATCAGGGCGACTGGATTGGTGGCATTCACTCACCTACTGATGGGCGGGCAGAACCCGGACTTGCAGTTTCTGCCCTAGCAAAAGCAGCCCAAAGAAAGGGTGTCATCATTCGCCAAAATTGCGCTGTACGTGCGTTAGATTTTACAGGTGGCTGCGTATCCGGCGTGATAACTGAACGGGGCCGGATTAAATCTGAGAAAGCTCTTGTTGCCGGAGGCGCCTGGGCAGGTATGCTTCTTCGACACCATAAAATTCCGTTTCTGCAAGCTTCTATTCAATCAACATGCTTGGCTATTGATCCGACAGGGTTTGATCTATCTCCTTGCTTGTCAATGCCAGATGTTAGTCTGGCTAGGCGGCCCATAGGTGGCTACACTCTCGGGATCAGCGGTTTTGGTACCGTCCATTTTTCCGCTATGGGCATCAAGCAAATTAAGCCATTTTTTCCAACTTTTCTTAATCGACGAGATAAACTCCGTTATAAATTCAGCGAATGGTCAATCATGGGACCAGACTCAATTCAAAATTGGAAAGATGATGCATATTCACCGTTTGAAAAGGTACGTGTCTTAAACCCCAAACCAGACTCCACTTTGATCAAACGTGTTTTTAAGAACCTTGCAAAGGTCTATCCTCAGCTAGAAAGAGTTCCCGTTCTGGAAAGTTGGGGGGGATTGGTTGATTGCACACCAGATGGCTTACCTGTTATCTCTGCAGTAACAGGGAAACCCGGGTTATTTATTTCTTCTGGATATTCAGCTCATGGCTTTGGAGTTGGACCCGCTGCAGGTAGATTGGCTAGCGAACTTATTCTAGGTAATACTCCTTGCGTTGATCCGAACCCTTTTCGGTATGAACGCATGATTGACGGTACCAATCTAGGCTCAATCGGCATGATTTAGGTTTGTTTATCCAAAGGCTTGATTAACGAGCCCATAGGTTGTTAGTAAACCGTTTTGAGGTACATCTCCATGTGTCATGGTAGTCATTTGGTCATAAAGGATTATACCTGCTTCACCTAGAAAGTTGCGCAATGGGCCTTCATCGGCACGTGTATCCATACGAACGAATTCTCCTTGAAGGGTTCCAACAAGTGGACGAATCAATGAAAGGACATCTTCTTCATTTTCAGCGACAACAGGTCCTATGACATGTCCTTTGCCAAATTTACGGCTCATAGCAAAACCTACGAGGCTACTGCCTCTTTCTAATATAGTTATTTCGGATACTTTTAATAGTTTCTCGAAGATTTGTTTTCGGTTCTCCCCATACGCTATCCGATCCAGCTCTACAATTTTATCGAAATCGTCACTATGATAATTCCTCGCTAAATCCGGCCCATCAGGAAGTGTCCTAACAACTCCATTATGTTGATAGACTCTTTTTGTTGATTGAAACCCCAGCGATAGGTAAAGCGGATAGGCCTCTTTGGTGGCATTAAGTATTATACCACTGTCAGACGTTTGCCGTAACACTTCTTGCATGAGCCACATGCCGGCGCCGTTGTGCTGCAGGCGGGGTGAGGTTATTAGCATCCCAATACAGGTCAATTTTTCGCTAATCGGAAACCACATAGCAGATCCGAATGTTTGTTCTATTGGACCTTTCAGCACAAGTCCTTCGCCAAGACCTTGAAGAAACCTCCAATCTTGGGCGCGATGTGGCCAATTTACGCAGATAGACAATTCGTGCAAAGACGGGACATCTTTCATTTCCATTGTGAGCATGGAAAGTTTATAACCACTAATCGTTTTTGAATTCTCTAACAACACAGTTCATTCTCCAGTGGGTATTTTTTTAACTGATTCTAAGTTAATACAGAAAAAAGTTTTCTTTCGCCAGTTCTTAGCAGGTTGGAAAAATATTTTATTCCGTATATGCACAATCAGCAGCATAGAATTTTGAGCATATTTAAAAAACATCAAGAAATATTAAAAAGGGGGATGTCTGATAGAGCCTTAGATACCGCTTGTGTGTTTAGTTCCAGCCTGCCACAAAATCCGGATTAAAGATACGTTCACCTGACTTACCCAAAACGGTAAGGCGCTCCATCTCATAGGGGGAAAGTGAGAAATCAGTAACCGAAATATTTTCGCGAATGCGGTCCGGATTGCTGGAGCGCGGGATTGCCACTACACCCTGTTGCAGATGCCAACGCAGTATGATTTGAGCCGAACTTTTGGCTTTTTTCGCTGCGATCTCTGTAATCACCGGGTTTGCTAGCAGACGACCGCTGCCCATGGGCGCATAGGCGACGAATGCCATATCATGTTGACGGCAGGTCTCAATCAGACCAGATTGGTTAAGCCGTGGATGGTATTCACACTGATTAGCCACTAAAGGCGAGTCGGCTATGGCAATTGCCTTCTCAAGCAACACTGATGGGAAATTAGACACGCCAATGTGCCGTGTATAGCCCCTGCTTTTCGCTTCACACAGCGCGCCAATAGTTTCAGCAAGTGGCACGTCTGAACTTGGCCAATGAACCAGCAACAGATCAACCGCCCCGACCCCCAACCGTTCAAGACTGGCCTCGGCAGAAGCCAGCAATGCAGGCGCGGTTAGTTCCGTGTACCAAACCTTGGTAGTCAGAAAATAACTTTCGCGTGGAAGGGCCATTGCACGCAAAGCTATCCCCATTTCGGTTTCGTTCTTGTAACGTGGCGCGGTGTCGAAATGGCGATACCCCACCTCGGCCGCTGTTTCGACAGCTCGCGCAAGAACGTCGCCCCGCAATTCCCAAGTACCAAGTCCGATCTGCGGGATATTCGCCCCATGGCTGAAAATTGTTGGTACTCCGGTATTAGTCATCTGTATAATCCTTGTTAATCAAAAAAATTATCTAACCGCGCGCCCAATCATATGCCAGAAACTATCAAACAAAATTGCTGAATTGTAAATCATTAGTAACCTTTTCGAATGAGTAGAAAGTTTTTACCTTTCAATGGTCATTTTCAACCTGACAGGCACCAAAAGGCACTAGACGTACTTGAGCTTGTTCGCGTAAGCGCCCTACGTCCTCTCATGATATACTGGATTTGAATGCACGCAGTGTTTCACCATCAAACGAGACGTTGACAGGCGAACGCGCGGTTTCGGCCAGCCGCATTATGCGTTCCTGGGCGAGCGCTATCATTTAGCAGTCTCGGCGGTTTGAGATTGGCTTGGCAACTCAGGGAAGCGTTTACAAACTTCGGCAAAAGCGGCATCGACCCCTGCGGCCCCCACACTGATGCCTATGCGTCGGAAAATCTCGGTCTTGGTAAAGAAGCGCCAGTGGACTGGCAGAGCCGCAAGAATTATTGTCAGCCTATCATAGGCTTCATCACTCCACTGCGCCTCATAACCCTCGCGCTCGGGTCCAAAGTGAAAATGCCCCTTGGGCTGTGTTGCTGCGGCTCTCAGCGCCGTGGTCGCCGCCTCTTCCACGACACCTTTGTAAATCACGACACCATAATCTCGCGCTGCAGAATCCACGGAAACATACCCCCCTACCACATCCTGCGCTACGCGCCATACCTCTCGCGCTATAGGGTCGCCGCGACCGCCACCTCCTGCCGATCGTATGTCCAGTACATCACCGGGTTGCAGCACTGCAGTGTCTACATTACCTAACCGCCTTTCCTCAGATGTATTCGGATTAACGATCATATCCGATAGCCCTGCCGCCTGCCCGCCCAAGACACCCCAAGGTCGAAAAAATGACCGGTCACGGTTACGTGCGGTGATGCGTGTGTCAGGGGCAAAAACGCGAAAAGCCATATGTGTCGCCAGCCCACCACGCCAAAGGCCTGGGCCACCACTGTCTTGTGCAAGGCCGTATTTGATGAATTCAATTGGTACTTCAGTTTCAGTGATTTCGATCGGTGTGTTCTGCAAATAAGCTGCATCCGCTCCTGAACCATTGGTACCATCGCGTTGTGGCATGCCGCCACCACCGCCGACAACTGGGTTAACGGCCGCAATTACCATCTTTTGATTACTCTCATTACGGGTCATAACATTAACGATGCAGTTGTTCCCTGCAGGTGCCGCAGGCATCCGGTCGGGTATCACCTGACTGAAAGCTCCAAAGATTACTGATCGCAATCGAGCACAAGTTAGCGACCGCATTCCCACAGCCGCAGGCTCAACCGGGTTCAGCACGCTGCCTTCCGGCGCAATGCAAGTGAATGCACGGGTAAGTCCCGTATTTAGCAGAATTTGAGGATTTAGAGTGTAGAGCACGTAATAAATTCCTACAAGCAATACTGTGTGCCGCGGGTCGCCCCCTGTCGGCACATTAAGCGAGCTTCCAAGCTGTGGGTCGGAGCCAGTGAAATCCAGAACCGCCTCGTCACCAACTATCCGCAAGGTCAGTTTCAACCTGCAGGGATTGGCCTCATCACTGTCTTCATCAGCATAGTCGGCGAACACCCATTCACCGTCCGGCATTGCTCGCAAAATATCGCGGGCCTGCGCCTCAGCTCGGTCCATAAGCGCTGAAACACCAGAGAGAAAGCCCTGCTTGCCGAAGCGATCGACCATCGCCAGCACCTTGCGCTCACCAGTATTCAATGCGCCAACCAGCGCTTTGATGTCTCCAATATTTAAATCAGGCTTGCGGACATTCGTAGACATGATCTGCAAAATTTGTTCATCAAAAACACCTTCATTCACGAGCTTCATCGGTGAAAACCGAATGCCTTCCTGATGAATTTCAGTCAATGAGCGTGAAAGTGAAGCAGGCACTGCGCCGCCCATATCGGTATTGTGGATATGCCCACCAGTCCACGCAACGATCTCATCTTTCACAAACACTGGCTTCCACAGATGAGTGTCAGGCGCGTGGGTAGCAACAAACCCAGAATAGGGATCGTTGGTAAAGGCTACATCACCTGGCTTGTAATCGTCCACCTTTGCAATCGCACGGCCATAGGTTATTCCAGGATACCAAGTTGCACCCAATTCCATCGGTACTGCAAAGGTATCGCCCGCCTGGTCCATCAACATCACGGTGAAATCTTGAGTCTCTTTAACAAAAGCAGAATGGGCCGTTCGATGCAGGGTATGGGCCATATTCTCTGACGCTGCACGAGCATGATTGGCCAGAACTTGAAGGGTCATCTTATCAAACATCAAACTAACTCCTCAAAGGTTATGTGAATATTCAGATGGCAATCAACATGCGCCATAGTGTTTGGCGGTATAGCGAATGTCGTATCTTCTTGTACAACAACGGCGGGGCCATTGAACTGGACGCCGCTTTTCAGTCCTTCCCGCTCGTAAAGCGCAATCTCACAAGGGCCATTTAAATAGATAGGCACCTGACGCAGGACCTTTGCAGTTCCGTTAATCCCATCGATCTCGGGCAACTCAAGCAGCGGCCCCGCACCGATTGCTGAAAGCCGTAGGTTTACAATCTCGATGCGACCAAAAGGATCGTCGAAATCATAAATCTGGCGATGGCTTTTATGAAACGCACGTTCAAAGATGCTTAGATCAGACAAAAAGCTAGGCTCAACCGCGACCTCAATCTCATAGCTCTGCCCACTATAACGCATGTCAGCAGACATTTTCAGAACTCCCGCTCCAACATGATCTTGGGCCTGTAACCAATCCAAACCTTCACGTTCTAATGACTCAAAAGCTTCCCGCAATGCAGGCAACGTATCAGATTCAAGTCTGGCATAGATCGTACGGATGAAATCACCACGCAGGTCGGCCACCAGACCACCAAGCGCTGAGACCACACCGGGGCGACGTGGTGCCATCACCTTGGCAAGACCAAGCTCGCGGGCCAGAAATGCGCCCAGCATCGGCCCACCGCCACCAAAAGGCATCAAAGTAAAGTCACGCAGATCGATGCCGCTGCGCGAGGCAAGTTTTTCAACCTCAACAAACATTTCAGACACTGCGATATCAAGAATCGCTTGTGCGGTTTCCTGCGCACCCCGGTCAAGTTGTCTAGCCAGCACATCGATAACCTCGTGCGCCAGACCAACGTCCATAGAGAGCTGTCCATAAGCCATTGCTGTATGACCCAGCCAGCCACACACCGCCATTGCATCCGTCACCGTTGCATGAGTACCGCCCCGACCATAGCAGGCTGGGCCCGGGGTCGATCCAGCCGATTCTGGCCCAACCCGTAACACGCCTAGGGTGTCGACACTGGCGACTGAGCCACCGCCAATCCCGATGGAGCTTACGGACACCGAAGGAATATAGAGTGGAAACTCTCCGATTTGCTCTCCAGTGCCATATTGTGCCTGACCGTCGATGATCAGGGCAAAATCAGCCGAGGTACCTCCGATATCAAGTGTCAGGATCTTAGACTCGCCAGCTTGTCGTGCCAACCAGGCCGCGCCGACCACCCCTGAAGCAGAGCCAGACAGCAGCATCGACACGCAATCGCGTCGTCCCTCCGTGGCATTCATCAGCCCGCCGTTTGATTTAGTTAGCATTGCCCGTGCTGGCACCCCTAACCCTGTAAGCCGCCCTTCTAGCGATTCAAGATACCCCGATACGCGCGGGTGGACATAACCATTCAGGATCGCTGTCGAACTTCGTTCGTATTCGCGGATCACCGGCCAAACTTCGGACGAGGTAAAGACAAACAGATCGGGAGCAAGACGTTCAATCTCAGCTTTTACAACTGCTTCCTGTGCACCGTCGCACCAACTGTGCAGCAGGGAAACGATCACGCCTTGCGCCCTCTGTGTCTTAATTTGCGAAACAGCCACAGCAAGGGCGTCCAGATCGGGGGCGATGGTTTGTGACCCGTTGGCTCGCAAGCGTGCTGGAATGCCAAATATCCGGTCACGCGGGATCAACGGGTCAGGTCGATGGCAGAACAAAGAATACATGTCTGGCATTCGCAAACGGGCCAGCTCAATCACATCCTCAAACCCAGCATTGGTAATTAATGCCAAATCTGCACCCTTGCGCTGGATAATAGTGTTGATGCCCACAGTAGTACCATGAACAAAGCGGCTGACTGTGGTCGGATCTAGACCATCGCGCTCAGCCAAAATCTCTAGCCCAGTGAGCAATTCTGCTCCCGGATCTTCTGGTGTCGTTAGAACTTTAAGCGAGGTCATCCGACCCGTTGTGATGTCGAGTGCGCAGAAATCCATAAACGTGCCACCAATATCGACACCGATCTTCCAGTCAGCGAGAGGCATGCCCTTTGAGCTTTTCAGTGATGTATGCATGATCAGTCCTTCCAAGAAAACTTATCCTGGCAAGGTTTCATAAAATGTAGCGCCCGTCTAAGACGCATCATGATTAATACTATAAGTTTTAATTATGGTCTTTCAGTGCAGATGGCCCGAATCTGAGCACGCATCAGCTCTTCAGCACGTGACAGCACCTTGTTTTTTAACACCAACAACGATAAAGGGAGCATAGCCTTTTGGGACAACGGACGAACAACAATACCTGGAAATTGCTGCCAAGGCAACAAATCGTCGACAATTGCAATTCCCAGCCCTGCTTGCACAAAACCCACCGCAGAGATCGAAGTGTCAATTTCAATCTGAGTGGAAAATTTCATTCCATGCGTCCGCGCTGTAAGGACCAACTCCTCATACGGGCGGGTGTCACTGCGATAAGAAATCACATTTCTTTCATCGAGATCAGCAAAGGAAATCGCCTCTTGAACATTCAATTCATCTGCTTCAGGCAGGATGCAACAAAACCCGGTTTGGCATAAAGTTTCGACCTCAATATCGGGCGGCAATCGGTCGTCCAAAGCCATCGCCAAAGCTACGTCACCAGCACGTAGCATAGACACCATCGATGCGAGTGGCGCCACATGCGAGCGCAGCAAGATATCGGGATGACGGGCGCGGAATTCTACCAAAACCTGTGGCACTAAAGCCATAGCTGGTGGGGTCGAGGCGGCCAGCCGCACCAACCCTGCTCTGCCAAGCCGCAAATCCGAAGTCTTGCGCCGAATTCCTTCCAGCCCTGCGAAAAGATGCTCAGCCTCAGGGTACAGTTCCAACGCCTCGGGTGTAGGGAAAAGCCGCCCTTTTTCGCGGTTAAACAGCAAGAAACCAAGATTGTCCTCGGTGTGGATCAATATCTGGCTTAAAGCGGGTTGCGAGATATTCAGCATCTGCGCCGCGGCAGTCACTGTCCCCGCCTTCATCATTGCCGTAAAAACTTCAAGCTGCCGTGCGCGCATAACGTCCCCATAGGTTAGACTTATGGGATCACATTTATCTGGTCTTTGATAAATAGGTCAAGTGCTGTTTGTGTTTTAGGGAGCGAAACAAGCGCGTGAGTAAAGCCATATGGATGTCATCGTTTTGGTTGGAGGATTGATGGCGGCGCTCCACGACACCCCCATTTCAGCATCAGCATCTTAATCGCTAATTGACCCCTTATTTGGACTGGACTTCTGTTGTCCCGTAAGGCTGTGTCGACATAGGCCCGAATACCCTCGGGCTTTGCTC
>TARA_B110000008_G_scaffold60581_1_pt1 | contig 36191 bp, 29 predicted proteins | sample TARA_B110000008 | Tara Oceans TARA_B110000008 (sample SAMEA4396496) | marine metagenome | biome: Westerlies Biome; feature: [DCM] deep chlorophyll maximum layer (ENVO:01000326); material: water (ENVO:00002006), including particulate matter (ENVO:01000060) such as... | depth 40 m
ATTTCAAAAGAAGATATTATTAAAAATAAAATTGTTTCTTTAGATGATTATTTTCTTCTTGAAAAATACACATATGAACTATTTAAAAGAGGAACTGAGTTAGCATCAAAACAAGATTTGATCTTAGTTGACACAAAATATGAGTTTGGAAAAACCAAAGCAGGTACAATTGTTTTAATTGATGAAATTCATACTCCAGATTCATCCAGGTATTTTTATAAAAAGGGATATCAAGAAAGACAATTAAATTCTGAGCCTCAAAAGCAGCTTTCAAAAGAGTTTGTTCGTCAATGGTTAATTTCAAATAATTTTCAAGGATTAGAAGGTCAGTCAGTCCCTGATATGACTGATAATTATGTTAATGAAGTTTCTAATATGTATATTGAATTATATGAGAAAATTATGGGAGAAAAATTTGAAAAGGCTGACACAAAGAATATTGATAAACGAATTAAAAAAAATATTTCAAATTATTTATGATTTTTAATAATTCTATTTATTGAATATTCAGGCTCAAGCCATATTGCAGACTTGTACCTTTTAAACCACGTAAGTTGTCTCTTAGCATACCTCCTTGAATTCTTTTTGATCTCACTTATTACATTTTCTATATTACAATCTCCTGTCCAGTATGGGATCCATTCTTTGTATCCTAATGTTTGAAGTGGTCTCAAATGATTCATTTTAATTAGAGATCTAGCCTCAATTTCCAATCCTTTTTCTATCATAAGATCAACTCTTTGGTTAATTTTATTGTACAATTTTTCTCTGTCTTCATTTATGATATATATATGTTCTTCGAAATCATTTTTATGATTGACTTTACCTAAAAAATTAGAATAGGGAATTTCAGTTTCCATTGAGATTGTTAAAGCTCTGATTATTCGTCTGTGATTGTTTAAATCAACTTTATTGTAATATTCAAAATCTAATTTTTTTAATAGTTTTTGAATATACATTAATCCCATTTCTTTATAAATATTATTAACCTTATCAATAGTTTCTTTTTTAACAAACGGTAGTGAATCTAATCCATAAAGGATTGAATTTGCATATAAGCCAGAGCCTCCAACTAAAATTAAAATATTAGTTTTTTCAAATAGTTTATTTATTGTTCTTAAAGCTTCTTTTTTATAGTCTCCAACTGACAAATGATTTAATACACTCCTGTCATGAATAAAATAGTGATTAATTATACTTAGTTCTTCTTTAGTAGGAGCAGCAGCCCCTATCTTAAGTTCTTTGTAAAACTGTCTGGAATCACATGAAATAATTTTAGTAGAGAAATACTTAGCAACTTTAATTGCAACTTCAGATTTACCCACAGCAGTTGGGCCACCAATATATATAAGTTTTTTATCAGACATCATTTAATTTTTCACCACAGTGGTAGCAAAAAATAGAATTATCATTATGATCACTGGTCATACAATGCAAACACGCTTGGGTATTATTAGAGATTTTTCTTTTTTCAGTTAATTCAGCTGTAACTATTCCAGTTGGTACAGCTATAATTCCGTAACCCATGATCATAATCAGAGCAGCAATAAATTGACCAAAAGGAGTAATTGGGGCTATATCCCCGTATCCAACTGTTGTTAATGTTACAATACACCAATATATGCCTTCAGGTATGCTTGTAAAACCGCTCTCATCAGGCTCTATCATATACATTAGTGTTCCAAAAATTATACATATTACTAGAACACTAAATATAAAAACACCAACCTTGGCTCTACTTGATATTAGAGCTTTCATTAATATATTTGATTCACCGACATATCTGGTCATTTTTAATATTCTGAAGATTCTCAATAATCGGAGAGATCTTAATGCAACCAAGGATTGAGTTCCAACTAAAAATAGAGATAGATATTTTGGGATTGTTGATAGTAAGTCGATTATTCCATAGAAACTAAATACGTATTTTAAAGGTTTGTGAACTGCAATAAGACGAATTATATACTCAATGGAAAAAAATATAGTTATAATCCATTCAGCAATATTTAAAAAAAAACTATAATTATTGTAAAAATCGTCTATGCTCTCAAGAGCAACTAGGACAACACTAACTATTATGAGGAAAAGAAGTACTAGATCAAATAGTTTTCCCAAGGGAGTATCAGCCTCATAAATTATCTCATGAAGTTTGTGTCTCCAATTTTTGAGTTTTTTCAACATCTACATAAAAATACAAAATAAATATTCACAGATTTAAAGTTACAATTGAATTATTGCTTTGTATTTTTTTTTGTATAAATAATTATATACGATTGAGAAAGCCTCAGGATTGTGATCTATTTGTACAAGTCTATTTATTATTTTATCCAATGATTTAATTTGATGGTTCAATTCATAATATCCATAACCTTTAATTAATTGATTTTCTATTAGAACAAAACTTTTTTCATTTATATTTCTTCCTTTGTCAATGATTAAAAAATCATTAAAATTAAACTTTAAATTAATCAAAAGATTATCTAATCTTTCATTATATGATAATGGATCTTCTTTGTTAAAACAAGCTCCTTGACATTGCTTAAATTCATATTTATAACAAATTTGTTTTTTATTTGACATAGAAGTCAAATTTTCACAAAGCTTATAATCCTTAATCCATTCATTTAACTTATTTGTTGCATTTAGCTTGTTCTTAAATACAAATATATATTGTTGATTTACTTTTATTTGCTCAATAATTAAAATATTATAACCATTATTATTTTTATCTAATCTAATGCCTATTGGAAATAATTTGTTTTTAAATCTAAAATTTAATTTAGGCTGATTTTCTTTTATTTCTTGTTGTTCTTTTAATAAGGCTAATAATTCATTTCCAGTTATATCATAACTAATTTTATCGATTTCGTTTAGGATTTTAAGGGCTTTTGGTCCTGCAGCAGTAAGATGTGTAGTTATTCTTTTTTTTAAATCGTTACTTTTTCCAATATAAATAATTGATTGCTTGTCATAAATGTAATAAACGCCAATTTCGTTGGGTATCTGATCAATAATCTTTAAATGTTTTGATTTAATATTTGACTTGTGTAGTTCCTTAATGAAGCTATTTAAAATTACTTTTTTTTTATCCTTTTGTAATAATAATTCAAAAAGCTTAACTGTAGCCAGAGCATCTCCTTGGGCCCTATGTCGATCATTTATTGGAATACCAAGACTTCTTACCAATTTACCAAGCTTATATGATTCTAAATTTGGAATAAGCTCTTTGGATAACTGAACGGTACATATAGATTTTCTTTTATAGTCGTAACCTAGACGTTTAAATTCTGTTCTTAATATCCGATAATCAAATTCTGCATTGTGAGCAACTATTACGCAGCTATCTGTAATCTCAATTATTCTCTTTGCTATTTCAAAAAATTTAGGAGAATTTTTTAGCATTTTATCAGTAATTCCAGTTAGACCAATAACAAATGGTTGAATAGGTCTATCAGGTTTAACAAGTGATATGAATTGATCTGTGACTAAAGTCTGATTAAATCTGTAAATTGCTATTTCAGTAATAGCCTCTTGGTTAAATTTACCTCCTGTAGTTTCTATGTCAATGATTGCGTACATTTCTAGTTTCTTTCACCAAAAATTTTACTTCCTATCCTTATCATTGTTGAACCGTTAACGATAGCATTTTTGAAGTCACCACTCATTCCCATTGATAATATGTCAAATTCTTTTTTATTTGACTTATAAAGATCAAACTTTGATTTTAATAATTTAAATTCTGAATCAATTAATAATGCATTACTTGTGAATGTTGCCATACCCATAAGTCCCTTGACTAAAATATTCTCAAAAGAATTTAACTTTTCAAAAATTAAATCTAATTCTGATAAATTAAATCCTTGCTTGGTATCTTCTTTAGCAATATGAACTTGAAGTAAACAGTTTATAATTCTATTATTTTTTTTAGCTTGTTTATTAATTTCTATTAATAATTTTAGACTATCCACTCCATGTATTAATGAAACGAAAGGAGCCATATACTTAACTTTATTTCTTTGAACACTTCCAATCATATGCCATTCAATGTCTTTAGGGAGTAATTCCCATTTCATAACCATTTCTTGAATTTTATTTTCACCAAAAACTCTATGGCCAGATTTATAAGCTTCTAAAATTAATTCAATTGGTTTAGTTTTAGACACTGCAACTAATACAACTGATTCGGGCAATTGTGATTTTATTATTTTTAATTTTTTTTCAATTTTCATATTTAAACTAGTTCATTAATAGTTAAGCCAGTTAGCATTTTAGGTTCTAAAAAAGTTGATTTTGGTGGAAAAACTTCATGTTTGTTTATTGAATCAATTATTTCATTGAATGAGAGAGTAGGGTAGTTAAAAACAATACTATCGGAGAAATTAATTTCATCTTTATGGTAACTATGATAACGTTTAATTAAATCGCCATACCTAACTATCCATTTTTCATAACTAATTATATTTAAATCTATCAATTCAGAATTATTAAAAATGTAGTACTCATTTTTATAGAATGCCCAAAATAAATTATCATTAGGTATGGATTTACTTTTACTTAGTTTTTTAAAAGAATTAATAAGGTTTTTTGATGGGTCAGTAACCTCCCATGTAAATTTATCAGATTTTATATTGTCAATATCAGTTAAAAAGGTTAAAAGTTGATATTCCTTGTTTGAGTTTTTGGAAAATAGCCTAAATGAGGAAGTTCTATGGTGACCATCAACGATAAAAAATTTAGTAAAATTATTTATTGAATCTTTTAACTCAAAATTTCGAATAGAATAATTAATCATTTTATAATTAAAATCTACAATTGGTTTCTTTTTTAAAGCAGATTCAATTTCTAGATTAATTTTATTTGAAAATCTCGTACCAAAGACGACTGGTTCAGCTTGTAATTTAACTATGTCTAAATAATTTTTTAAATTTTTGACTCTTTTTTTGAAAACAGATTCATGAGGAATAACTATTTCATTATTTAAAAGATTTGAACTAATTCCACATAATATACCTTTGTAAATTGATGTTTTGGATTTAATTTCAAGCAAAAACATTTTTTTTGAATGATATTTATAATTATTACTCAATGACAATTTCCAGGCAGATCTAATATGTAAAGTATTTTTTTTATTAATTATATTAAAAAAATTATTATGTTTTACCTTCGTTTTACTAGAATTGTAAGAGATTAGGTCTCTAGAATCAAATACTTGATTTTTTGGGGAGTTTGGTAAAAAAACATCGATCTTATCTATTTTTAACATTATAATTAAAATGAATCTATAATTTTCTGAGCAGTTTTAAGCGCTAAAAAACCATCACTTAAATCTACAATGGGTTTTCTTTTATTTAAAATCGAAATAGCAAAAGATTCTAATTCATTGAGAATTGCATTTGACTTATCTATCTTGGGATTTTCAAAATATAATTCTCTCTTAATTCCCTCTGCATTCTCAAGAATCATAGGCGTGTTATAATTTTCATTTGTTATATCTTTAATTTTTACAATTTCAGTTTGTTTTTTCAAGAAATCGATTGCTATATATGCATCTTTTTGAAAAAATCTACTTTTTCTCATGTTTTTCATAGAAATTCTACTCGCAGTAAGATTAGCAAAACATCCATTTTCAAATTCTATTCTCGCATTTGCAATATCAGGAGTATCACTAATTACTTTAACTCCTGAAGCATTTATATATTTTATGGGTGATTTCACTAAACTTAAAATTATATCAATATCATGGATCATTAAATCCAAAACAACTGGAACATCTGTTCCTCTTGGGTTAAACTCAGCAAGTCTGTGAGTTTCGATAAACATAGGATTAGTAATATGTGATTTTGCAGCTAAAAAAGCTGGATTAAATCTTTCAACATGACCAACTTGACCAAATAAACCATTGGATATAGAAATATCAATCAATTCTTGAGCTTCCTGAACTGTTTTTGTGATAGGTTTTTCAATAAAAATATGGCAATTATTTGATAAAGCTAATTTTGAAATTTTATGATGGAATTCAGTTGGAGTAACAATATCTATGACATCGCATTTTAAAATTAAACTTATAGGAGATTCAAAAAGCACATAATTAAATTCATTTGATACCAATTTTGCATTTTTTAAGTCTGAATCATAAAAACCAACTAGATTATAATGTTTTGATTCCTTTAAAAGTTTTAAATGAATCTTACCTAAATGACCAGCTCCAAATACTCCTATATTTAACATTATTTTTTTTTTTAAAAATACAATTCTTCTTGAATTAATTAAACTGTCTTAATTACTTTTGTTAAATATGATCGATAATAGTAAAAATAAGGGATTAAGGAATCAATTAGTTAAATTACTAAAGGAAAAAGGTATCAAAGATTTTGATGTTCTAAATGCTATTAAAAAAATTCCTAGACAGTGGTTTATGGAATCAGGACTTGATGGATTCGCCTACGAAGATAGAGCCTTTCCTATAGGAGAAGAACAAACAATTTCTCAACCATACACTGTTGCTTATCAAACTGAATTATTAAAAATTAATACTGGAGATAAGGTCTTAGAAATTGGGACAGGTTCTGGTTATCAAACATGTGTTTTAATCGAAATTGGATGTAAAGTTTATAGTATTGAACGACAAAGAGTATTATTTAAAAAATCTAATTTATTGTTTTCCAAAATTAAATGGAAACCCAAGAAACTGGTTCTTGGAGATGGATATATAGGACTAAAAGTAAATGCACCCTATGATGGAATAATTGTAACTGCAGGAGCTCCATATGTTCCTAACGAATTATTAAATCAATTATCAATTGGTGGACGTTTAGTTATTCCAGTTGGAAATTTAGATCATATTATGACCAGATATACTCGTATTTCAAAAAATAAATTTAATAAAGAAGCTTTTGGAAAATTTAAATTTGTTCCATTATTAAAAGATAAAAATTAAATATTTTCGAACAAATATTTCATAGAAGTTGCTATTTCAATATTTGTTTTAGAATATTGATAAAGCTCGTCATCATAACCATCAAAGCTTTTAGGGTCTTCATATGGCAACGAAAACCTACTTAATGCTCCAGGAATAATAGGACAGTTTATATCCGCATTACTGCAATTCATAATTGCAATAAATTCAGTTTTTGGATTCTTTTCGCAGTTATACATTTTCGAATATAGTGTGATGTTTTTTTTAGTTTTATATATATCGACTTGATAGTGTCTATTAAATGATTTACTTTTTTGAGTGATTTTAAAACCTATTTTTTCTAAAGTTTTTATAACGCTTTTATATGTTTCGGTTACCTCGGTTCCTCCTGAAAAAGAAAAAATATTTGTATGGTTAAAATAATAAGCAAATGTTGCACTCCAAATTTGAGAAAATTGGCTTCTACGTGAGTTATGTGTGCAAATAAAATTAAGTTGAGTTTTTAGGTTTTTATCTTGGTCAAGTTTTATGTGTTTGATTAACTTATCTAATCTTTTTGTTCTGTGCTCAGCAATAGTGTTAGTATCAAGTTTCAAAATAAAACTTAAAATTTTATTATTTATCATTTTTAAATGATTTTTTTATTCTTGCAAGATTCCTTTGATTATCTCGATCTTTAATGTTTTCTCTTTTATCGTACAACTTTTTTCCTTTTGCTAAGGCTATTATGATTTTAGCAAATCCTTTTTCGTTTATGAAGAGTTTTAATGGTACAATTGTAAGACCAGAATTTTTGACATCTTTATTTAGTTTTTTTAACTCTTTTTTATTTAGCAGCAACTTTCTACTTCCCTTGGGCTTGTGATTGTATCTTGTTCCATGGCTATATTCATCTATTGACATATTAATAACAAACAGTTCATCCGTTTCATTGAATTCACAAAAACTGTCAGATATTGAAGCTTTACTATTTCTTATTGATTTAATCTCAGTTCCCGTTAAAACTATTCCAGCTGTGTACTGATCAAGTATTTCGTACTCAAATCGTGCTCTTTTATTCTGTATGTTAATTTTTTTTATCACTATACAAATGTACAACTTCAATTTATAGATTTTAATGTTTATTGATTGTGAACAACTTATTTTTTATTTTTTTTTATGATTATAAACAACATTTAATAATCTCTAAATTTGATAAAAATAAAAATAGACAATGGAGTCACAAATATTTAATCTAATCCAAGATGAAAAACAAAGACAATTAAACGGAATTGAACTTATTGCATCTGAAAATTTCACAAGTCCTGAGGTCATGAAAGCAACTGGATCAGTTTTAACAAATAAATATGCCGAGGGTTACCCAGGAAAAAGATACTATGGAGGATGCGAGGTAGTGGATGAAATTGAAAATATTGCAATTGATAGAGCAAAAAAACTTTATGGTGCTGAATACGCAAATGTTCAGCCTCACTCTGGTTCTCAAGCAAATACTGCTGTATTTCATGCTTTTTTAAGTCCTGGAGATAAAATTTTAGGTTTTGATCTTTCTCATGGAGGTCATTTAACTCATGGATCACCAGTTAATTTTTCCGGTAAATTATATAATGCCAATTTTTATGGAGTTAACAAAGATAACGGAGTACTAGATTATGATAATATTGAAAGAATAGCTCAAAAAATAAGACCAAAAATGATTATTGCAGGAGCCTCTGCTTATTCCCGAGACATCAATTTTAAACGTTTTAGGGAAATTGCAGATAAATTTGATTGTTTTTTATTAGCTGACATTTCTCATCCCTCGGGAATGATTGTTGCAGGCTTACTTAACGACCCTATACCTCATTGCCATGTTATAACCACAACTACCCATAAAACACTTAGAGGCCCTAGAGGAGGACTTATTTTAATGGGACAAGATTTTGATAATCCATTTGGACATAAATTAAAAAATGGCTCTCTTAAAAAAATGTCTAATTTGTTAGATATGGCTGTTTTTCCTGGTAATCAAGGAGGTCCCTTGATGCATGTTATTGCTGGAAAGGCTGTTGCATTTAATGAGGCGCTTTCCCCTTTATTTAAAGATTATCAAAAAAGAGTTATTGCCAATGCAAGTGCTATGTCTAAAGCTTTTACTGACTTAAATTATAATATTATATCTGAAGGTACTGATAATCATTTAATGCTTATCGATCTTAGAAATAAAAATATTACTGGTAAAGCAGCTGAGGAAGCATTAGTTAAGGCGGAAATAACAGTAAATAAAAACATGGTTCCTTTTGATGATAAATCACCATTTGTTACATCTGGAATTAGAATTGGTACTCCAGCAATTACAACCAGAGGTTTAAAACCTGATGAAACGCCTCTGATTGTAGAATTAATTGATCATGTAATAAAACATCATGAAAATAGTTCACAATTAAAAAATGTAGCAACTAAGGTTAATTCTTTAATGTTGAATAGAAAACTATTTAATTTTTAAATCAATAGTATTAAATAGTTTTATTATTTTATCTGGTATTGTTGATATTTTTCTTTCATTTATATTTTGAATATAACACCATTTCGTACAAACCTTAACTAAAAGTTTGTTGGTTTTTTTGTTATGAAATTCAACAATTCTATCTGATACAGGTCCACGGACATTAGCTATATACGTACTAACTTTAATAGTTTCTCCGATAAAACTACCCAGCCTATAACTGACGTCATGATGCCTAACAACCCATATACCAAATTCATCTTTTAAATCTTTTGTCAAATAATTCCAATGAGCTTTTGCTATTTCTTGTGCCCAATTTAAGTACTGAACATTATTAACATGATTAAGATCATCTAAATGATTATTTCTAACAATTATTTCTTGGATAAACTTATTCATTGACTTTAAATATTTTGACTTCAAAAAGAGTACTCCAGTTTTTTCCTGTAATAAAAAAAGTTTTAGTTTTTTTATTATATGCTATTCCGTTTAAAACATTTAAAGAATCTATTTGCTCCACTTTTTCTTTTAATCCACTAAAATCTATAACTCCTTCAACCATACCAGAAGATGGGTTGATAATTAAAACTACCTCTTTATCAAATTGATATGTATTTGCATATATTTTTCCATCAACCCATTCAAGTTCGTTAATTTTATTTATTGCTTTATTGTTTGTCATTACTTCTATATAATCAATTTCAGAAAGTTTTTTAGAATCTAAAATCCAGATTTTATTTGTTCCATCGGATTTATAAAATTTTTTTCCGTCATTACATAATCCCCAACCCTCAGAACTATTATTATATGAAAAGGAACCCTTGACTTCCGATAGATCCTTTGTGTATATAAAACCAATATTTTCTTGCCAAGTAAGTTGGTAAACTTTATTATTTAATATTGAAAGTCCTTCTCCAAAATAATTTTCATTTAATTTTTTTTCGTTAATTACAATTCCACTTTTATAATCAACTGATCGTATTTTTGATTGACCTTTAAGTCCTGTACTTTCATATAAGGTGTCATTGCTAAATTCTAAACCTTGAGTATATGATGATTTATCATGAGGATAATGATTGATAATTTTATATGAATACAATTCCGGAGGATTATCTGCAAATAATATAAATTCTTTATTTAAATTTATTTTCCTTCCTTCAATACTAAATTCAGTTCTAATTTGATGTTTACCCAATTTAAGATTCGATAGATTAAAGGGAGGAATAATTCTAGTAGAATCAATATATATATCAGTAAAAGGAACTAATTCTGATTTATTTGATATAATTTCAATTTTAAGGGTATCATTAGTTTTATACTCAGTTAAATTAGTTTTGATTTTATAAACTGAAGAGTTTTGAGTACTGCAATTTATTAATAGTAAAAAAGGAAGTATTAATAATTTTTTCATTTTTTATAATTTAAACGAAGTTAAATAAAATAAAATTTTAAAGCTTATTGTTGTATTTAATGTTAATGGTATATTTGTTATGGGCAAGTTCTACACAACCAGCTCCTGTTTAATCCCCCAGGGTGGGAACGCAGCAAGGGTACACGGTTGTAGCGGTGTGATGTAGGTCGCTTGCCCTTTTTTTTATGAATAAAGTTGTTTTAATTACGGGTGCTTCTTCTGGAATAGGTAAATCATCGGCAGAATATCTTTCAGCCAAGGGTTTATCTGTATATGGTACCAGTAGAAGACCAGATAAATATCCAATTCCAGAAAATTATTCTTTATTAGCACTAGATATTAATAAGGAAAAATCGATTATAAATATTGTAAAAAAAATAATAGAAAAAGAGAAAAAAATTGATATTTTGATTAATAATGCTGGAGTTGGCATTACTGGTCCTGCAGAAGAAATTAATATTAATGCAATGCAAGAAAACTTCAATACAAATTTTTTTGGACCTGTAAGATTAATTCAAGAAATTCTTCCATCTATGAGAATTAATAAGACTGGAACAATTATTAACATCACCTCAATAGCAGGTTATATGGGATTACCATTTAGAGGTCCCTATTCTGCTTCTAAAGCTGCAATGGAAATATTTACTGAATCAATTAGAATGGAGGTCAAAAGATTTGGAATTAGTGTAACAACACTTGCCCCAGGTGAATATGCTACTAATATAGCATCCAGAAGATATCATTCACCTGTAAATGAAGGTGCTTATGAAATAAGTTATAAAGAAAGTTTAGATAAGATGAACGATCATGTGAAAAGTGGAAATAATCCAAATGAAGTTGCTAAATTCATTTTTAAAATTATAAACAAACAATCTCCAAATGTCCATTATAGAGTAGGGGCATGGTTCCAAAAATCATCTATTTTTTTAAAAAAAATATTACCTGATTTTTTATATGAAAAAATCTTAATGAAATTTTACAACCTTTAAAACTAATATATTATGAAATTTTTTATTGACACTGCAAATATTGAACAAATAAAACAAGCTGAAGATCTAGGAGTTTTGGATGGTGTTACCACAAATCCCTCCTTAATGGCTAAAGAAGGTATTACTGGACAAGAAAATATTTTAAAACACTATGTTAAAATATGTAACTCTGTAAGTGGAGATGTTTCTGCAGAGGTAATTTCAGTCGATTTTGATGGCATAGTTAAAGAAGGAGAAATTCTAGCTAAACTTCATCCTCAAATAGTTGTTAAGGTTCCTATGATTCCTCAAGGAGTAAAAGCAATAAAGTATTTTTCCAATAAAGGAATTAAAACAAATTGCACATTAATTTTTTCAGCTGGTCAAGCATTATTAGCTGCTAAGGCAGGGGCTACATACGTCTCTCCTTTTATCGGTAGACTTGATGATATATCACAAGATGGAATGTTCTTAATTGAAGAGATTAGGCATATTTATGACAATTATGCTTTTGAAACAGAAATTTTAGCGGCATCAGTTCGCCATCCAATGCATATAATTAAGTGCGCCAAATTAGGAGCTGATGTAATGACTGGTCCACTAAGTGCCATAATAGCTTTGTCCAAACACCCTCTTACTGACTCAGGATTAGAAAAGTTTTTATCTGATCATGAAAAGGGAAACTAAAGTTCATTTAAAAATTTGGAATCAAAAATATTTCCAAAACCATTAATAATTTTTCCATTTTTATCAATTACAATTGCTTTGTTTAAGAGAGTAATTATCCATTTTTTACTCGCATTTTCAAAATTAATTATTGCAAATTGATTTTTATTATCTTGGTTTAGCATCTTATTTGCCTCTAAAGCCATGGTATTTAGTGGTTGAATTGAAATGCCCACAAAACGATAATTAGGCTTATTTATTTTAACTTCTTCTAACATTTTTAGAGTTTTTCTATAGTGATTCATTTGTGATTGAGACCAAAAATAAATAACAGTTTTTTTATCAAATAATGATTCACTACTTACAGTATCAAGACTTGAATTCTGAATTAATATTTCCGGAAGAAATGATCCTGAATACATTTTTTTAATATCATTATGAAGACTTAAAACTTCACCCAAAAACTTAGTATTAGTATTAACTGCAAAGTAATATTGTAAAAAGTCATCATGTTCAGAATGATTATCAAAATTTAATATTTCATCATAAGCAATAGCTCTTGCTAAGTTATTTTTTAATTCTCTACCACTAATTTTATTTTCCAAAGTCTTTAACCTTTTTATATTAAATTGTGTTTTTTGTTTATTTTTAAAATAATAGTTTGAGCTGTCCAGAGACTTTTCATTTAAATAATTTAAAGCGTAGTCAATATAAGGATCAAAAAATGCTAGATCAGTTTCTTCAAGATTCAAAAACTGTCTGTAATTAAAATAGACACTATCTTTATTAACGTTCCAATTAGTTCCTCTTAAAAGAGCATATCGCTCCCTTCTTGTTCCATAGGGGTAAACATAGGAAGCCATAGTAACTTTTCGAGCAAGTGTTGACAGGTTATTAGTTGAATCCATTATTCTCCATTGATTTTTTTTTTGAAATACTAATGAATCAATAATATGTGAAAATAAATCACTTTCTAAAGAATACTTTGAAGAAAGAAATTTATTCTCATTTTCAATATTGACTTCCATGTCTATTAAAAAATTATTCTTACTAGAGCCTTTACCGCTAAAAACAATTGAATTTTTAAAATCTGCTGCATTAACTCTAATCCACAAGCTATCGCCAGGTTCTAAAAAAATAGTTTGATATTCTGGAATATGTTCTAATTTATAAATACCTGAATTTAAATTCTCAAAACTTCTTTGAAAACTGTTGTTTGAATCCAAGAGTAAACAATCGACTGTGGAATTATTTTTATGTAGAATTAAATAATTTGATGAGGGATTTATAATTTGACCCCCAAAAAAAATAGAATTTTCTATTTTATTATTACCACAAGATAAAAAGCAGAAAATTGAAATACATAAAGCTATAATTTTATAATACTTGTTTTTTAACATAATTCAATTTATAAAATTAATAGTTAGTATCCATTGGATTTACTTATTTTTGCCAAAATTTAATTTATATGCTTTCTGTTAATAATCTTTCTGTTCAATACGGAAAAAGGGTGTTATTTGATGATGTTAATGTAAAGTTCTCCCAAGGTAATTGTTATGGTGTCATAGGAGCAAATGGAGCTGGAAAATCAACATTTTTGAATATACTATCCGGAAATCAAGATGCAAATTCTGGAAATGTTATTTTAGATGAGGGTAAGAGACTTTCAGTACTGGAACAGAATCATAATTCTTATGACGAATATCAAGTATTGGAATCGGTTTTGATGGGTAATAAAGATTTATTTTCTGTAAAAAGTGAAATGGAAACTATCTATTCAAAAGATAGTTTTTCAGATTCTGATGGAGATAGAGTTGGGGAATTACAGATTATATACGAGGAGATGGATGGGTGGAATGCTGAAAGTAATGCTGCCGCATTACTATCAAATTTAGAAATATCAGAATCTCTTCATTTTATAAAAATGAAAGATCTTGATGGAAAACAAAAAGTTAGAGTTTTGTTAGCACAAGCTTTATTTGGAAATCCAGATGTTTTAATTATGGATGAACCCACCAATGATTTAGACTATGATACAATAAATTGGCTTGAAAATTTCTTGTGTAATTTTGAAAATACAGTAATTGTTGTATCTCATGATCGTCATTTTTTAGATGCTGTTTGTACTCATATTTCAGATATTGATTTTGGTAAAATAAATCATTACTCTGGAAATTACAGTTTTTGGTATGAGTCTTCTCAACTTGCTGCAAGACAAAAAGTACAATCAAATAAAAAGGCTGAAGATAAAAAGAAGGAATTACAAGAGTTTATTTCAAGATTTTCAGCTAATGTTGCTAAATCTAAACAAGCCACTTCAAGAAAAAAAATGATTGACAAATTAAATATTGAAGAAATAAAACCTTCAAGCAGAAGATATCCTGGAATATTTTTTGAACAAGAAAGGGAAGCGGGAGACCAAGTTTTAAATATAGATAATCTTTCTTATATGATAAATGAAGAAGTATTATTTAGTAATGTTAGCTTGAATCTGACCAAGCATGATAAGGTTATTATTTATAGTAAAGATACTAGAGCTGTAAATAGTTTTTTTAAAATTTTAAATGATGAATTAAAACCTAATACTGGAAATTTTCAGTGGGGTATAACTACGACTCAAGCTTACTTACCATTAGATAATGATTATTTATTTAAAAAATCAATTTCATTGGTAGATTGGTTAAGGCAGTGGACTAATGTTGAAGAGGAAAGAGAAGAAGTTTATTTGAGAGGATTTTTAGGTAAAATGTTGTTTAGTGGAGAAGAAGCATTAAAAGGTTCAGATGTTTTATCTGGAGGAGAAAAAGTGAGATGTATGTTATCTAAAATGATGATGAGTCGTTCAAATGTTTTAATTTTAGAGGAACCAACTAATCATCTAGACTTAGAGTCAATAACAGCTTTTAATAATGCATTAAAAAAATATAAGGGTACTTTGCTTTGTTCAACTCAAGATCACTTTTTTGCACAGTCTCTAGGAAATAGAATTATAGAATTAACACCAAAAGGGCTAATAGATAGGTATCTTACTTTTGACGAATATATGACTGATGCGAAGGTTAAAGATTTAAGAATTAAAATGTATTCTTAAAGAATCTACCAGAAAAAACTGTAAAGTCCTGTTAAAATTATCATTAATGCGAAAGAACCTATATTAAATGTAGAACTCGTATTGAAAATATCTTTTTCAAGTTTAATCCCTTTAATATCATCTTTTTCCTTATTTTCATAATAACTGACTATAACAATAACGATCATTGTTGAAATTGCAGTAACGGCCATTTGGTCGATAAATGGAAGGTTAGGAGCAATCTTGTTTAATATACTATCTACAAACCAACCTTTAGGTCCAATTTTTAAAAACATTGCTATGGGTATCGAGAACAGTGCACCAACAATTGCTCCTTTGTTAGAAGTTTTTTTCCAAAATAATCCGAGTATAAAAACTGCCAATATTCCTGGACTAACTACTCCAGTATATTCTTGTATAAATTGAAAAGCTTGATCTATACCTCCTAAAAATGGAGCCATTACTGTTGCAATAATAAGTGCAATTGCAGCGGAAATTCTCCCTATATTAACTGTTTTTGACTCATTAGCATTATTATCAAAAAAAGGTTTGTAAATATCTAAGGTAAAAATTGTTGCTGTAGAATTTAACATTGAAGCTAAGGAGGAAACTATTGCAGCTGCAAGTGCAGCGACAGCAATTCCTTTTAAACCAGTAGGTAAAAATTGCATTAGCCAAGGATATGCCTTATCTGCAGATCCTTCGGCAGGCATGTTTGCTAAGCCAGTTTCTCCTAAAGTTGATAAAAGTGAATAATCATTTACAATTACATAAGCAGCAATACCAGGTATTACAATTATTAGTGGAAGAATCATTTTTAAACATGCAGCAAACAAAATACCTTTTTGAGATTCTTTTAAAGATTTAGCAGCTAATGTTCTTTGTATTATATATTGATTGAATCCCCAATAATATAGGTTAGCTACCCACATTCCGCCAATTAAAACACTAATCCCAGGTAAGTTTATATATTCAGGATTACTTCTTTCTAAAATCATATCAAATTTATCGGGCACCACCTCATATAGTTTATATAAACCACTGAACATTCCTTCTCCTCCAGATACTGTATTTAATGCTAAATAAGAGGTTGTTAGTCCACCTAAGACTAAAACAATCACTTGAATTATGTCAGTCCATGCAACTGCAGAAAGACCCCCATATAGTGAATATGCAGCAGCAAAAAGTGCTAAACCAATAACACCTTCAATTAATTCAATACCTAAAATTGTCTCTAATGCTAGTCCACCGAGATAGAGAACAGAAGTAAGATTAACAAACACATATAATCCAATCCAGAAAATGGCTAAAATTGTCTTCAATTGACTTGAAAATCTTTTTTCAACAAATTCAGGTATAGTATAAATCTTCTTTTCAATAAAAATTGGAAGAAAATATTTTCCAACTATGATTAGAGTTATTGCAGCCATCCATTCATATGAAGCAATTGCTAGGCCAACTGCAAAACCTGAACCTGACATTCCTATGAATTGTTCTGCAGATATATTTGCAGCAATTAAAGATGCACCAATAGCCCACCAGGGTAGAGATTTACTTGCTAAAAAATAATCTTCAGCACTTTTAGTTTCTCCTTTTTTATCTCTTGAAACCCATAAGCCTACACCAAGAATTATTATACCATATAATGCAAAAACTAAGTAGTCTAATGTTTCAAAATTCGTATTCATATTAAGTTGTAATTTAGATTTAGTATTATAAATAAAACTATTTTCAATATAATTTAAATTAGGTTAAAAACTTTTAAATTTCTTATTTTAAATTATATAATAGTTTTAATAAGCTCTTTAGCTAAAGTTTTCTCATCATTATGGATATAAACCTCTTGAATATGTGGGTGAGCAGATCCGAACCCAGCTAGTCTGGCAGATTCAGAATGGTCCTTTATAACAGGTATAATATTTTTTTCTAAAAGCAAATTTTTAATAGCTAAAACAGCTACAAAAGACCCACTGTATATTTTATGATAAGAATTGATAAATAAAAATTAAGCTTTATTGTATTTACTATTCCAAATTTTGGGATTAAAATTTTTACCTAGTGCTACTCCTAAAAATAAAACTATCGCAACTACAGCCTTAAACATAAATAAAAATAAAAGCCAAAAGGATGAAGAATCAGGAGATTTAGTAAAAACTTGAAGAGGAGTTACTAGAGTTATTGCAAAACTCATTAATAATAAAGTCAGAAGAAGATTAGTTAAAGAATGAAAAGGCCACATTCTTAGTTTTCTTAGTGGATTTAAATCATTTCCCCATTTATGAATTAAATAATAATAATTATTTCCTAACGGAACAAACAATAAAGGGTCATCAGTTTTTTTTAGACGAAACATAACTGAAGGTGCCATGATTTTGAACTCATTAATTTTAATATTGTGATCAAACTCTAATTTTTTAATTTTATCAATAGCTTCTATTGGAATCTCGCCTTTAAAATAATGGATATCAAGAAACCGAAGTCTGTAATCAATACATGTTTTTTTAATTGTATTAAGGTGAACAATTTTTTTTGACTCAAGTTTATCAAAATCAAAATTGGTATTATTCATAGATTTAGTCGAATGTTTAAAAGAATTAAAATGCATTTGATCAAATTGCCTTTCATTTTCTTTAATAATTATAGATTCTAGGTTAGTGTTCATAATTTGGTTTGTATTCATTTTATATATTTAACGAAGTTGTGCGTTTAAATCTTTTTCAAATTTAATTTTTAATTTATTCATTACTTTATCTATATAGTTATCAGTTAAAGTTTTTCTTTTATCAAGAAAGGTAAATCTTACTCCATAAGATTTTTTGTCTTTGGGAACTTTATCCCCTTCATAAACATCAAATAATTCAATGGATTCAAGAATATTCCTCTCAGTTTTTTTTGATAGTTCAACTATAGATTTAAATGATATACTCTTATCAATTAAAAGTGAAAAATCTCTTTGAGTAAATGGAAATTTTGAAATTTCATTTATGTTAAAATCATGTTGAATCTCAAGTTTTTCTAAATAATCTATGTCTAAAATTGATGCATAAACTTCTTTATCAATATCAAAATATTCTCGAATAGATTTTTTAACAAGACCTATATGACCAATAATCTCTTTACCATTATTTATTGTCAAACCTTCCGAGAAAAAATCAGAACTTAAAGAAGTGAAATTTAATTTATGAATATTTAAACCTGTTAAAACGCCATTGATAAGACCTTTTAAATAAAAAAAAGATGGAGTTTTATTGATTCCACTCCAATTTATATGTAGGTTGGAGTTAACTAATCCAATAAATAATGATTTCTCTTCAACGTGTTTGTCATTTTTAGTAAAATATGTTTTTCCTAATTCAAATATCTTAATAGTTTTTTGTTGTCTATTTAAGTTATAAGCAATTACTTCTAATCCTGAATAGATTAAAGATTTTCTAAGCTGTGATAATTCATCACCTAAAGGATTAATTATTTTTATGCTTTCTTTTTTATTTGATGTAGTGGTTGATAATTGATCATAAACTGGATTTGTGATAGAATTATTTATAGTTTCTTTAAATCCTTTTGATACAAGTTGAGTTGAAATATATTCGTTTATAAAAAAACTATTATTTATTTTAAATTCAGGTAAATTAATTTTTAAATCCTTAGAATCATATATAGAATTATATCCATAAACTCTTAAAATCTCTTCTATAACGTCAGCGGGTCTTGTAACATCAACTCTATACCTAGGAACTGACAATCCAACACCCTCATCTGTAACACTTTCAATTTTAAACTCTAAAGCATTCAAGATGTTAGTTAGGTCTTCCTTTGGGATAATCTGTCCAACTATTTTGTTTAGTTTATTATAATGTAAAAATATTTTAATTTGATCTTTTAAAGGTTCTGAAACTTCTACAATATTACTTGAAATATTTGCATTGGCATATTTGATCATTAAAAGAGTAGCTCGTTTAAGAGCAAATTCAGTTATATCAGGATCTATTCCTCTTTCAAATCTAAAGGAAGCATCAGTTGAGAGTCCATGCCTCTTAGCACTTTTTCTAATACTAATTGGATCAAAATAAGCACTTTCAAGAAAAATACTTTTGGTAGATTCCGTTACTCCAGATGAATCACCACCATATATTCCAGCAAGACATAGGGGTTTATGTTCATCACATATCATTAAGTCTTCAGATGATAATTCAATAACAGATCCATCTAGTGTTTTAAATTTAGTTTTATCATTTAACTTCTTTACCATTACTTTTCCTTTAATTTGATCAGCATCAAATGAGTGTAACGGTTGACCTAAATCATGTAGAACATAATTTGTTATATCAATTACATTATTTTTAGGAGTAATTCCTATTGATTTTAATAAGTTCTGCATCCAAGTAGGTGAGGGGGTGATTTTAATATCCGTTAGTGTAACTCCAAAATATCTTGGACAAATATCGGTATCAATAACTTGGACATCAATTGATTTAGTGTTAGAAGCAGTAGGGAATAAATCTACTGTTGGACTATTCCATTCAAATTGAATTTTATTTTGAATAAGTGAAGCTTTTAAATCACGAGCAACTCCCATGTGACTCATTGCGTCTGATCTATTTGGAGTTAAACCAATGTCAATAACATAATCTTCAACTACATCAAAAATTTCTTTACAAGGGGTTCCAGTAATAATATTATAATCTAAGACCATAATTCCATCATGTGAATCTCCAAGTCCTAGTTCGTCTTCGGCACAAATCATACCGTGACTTTCTTCACCTCTTATTTTGGTTGATTTAATTATAATTTCAATACCCTTATTGTTAAATAGCCTAGAACCTACAAGAGCAACGGGAACTTTTTGACCCACTTGAACATTTGGTGCTCCACAAATAATCTGTAAAGTTTCAGATTTATTAATCTTAACTTTAGTTAGTTTTAAACGGTCTGCATTTGGATGTTGAATACAGGATATGATTTCGCCAACAACAACACCCTCAAGACCACCTTTCACAGATTCGAAAAAATGAGTTCCCTCAACTTCAAGACCAAGATCTGTTAAGTGATTGGTAGTTTGTTCAATACTTAAATCAGACTTGATGTAGTTATTTAACCAACTATAAGATATTTTCACAAAAATAAATTTTATTGATAATTAAAACTTATGCAAATATAATGCTTCAAATTCTTTAGCTGATATAATTCCATATGTTTTTAAAAGTTCCAATTTCAGACAAAGTATGTTTTATGCATTGGTTTGACTTATTTTCAAGATTTTCATCAATTTCTAATATTTTTTCTGCTGATTCACGTGCGAGTATTAATAAATCATTATCATTTACTAAATCTGCTATTTTAAAATTAATTAAACCACTTTGTTGGGTTCCCATAACATTTCCAGGACCTCTAAGTTTTAAATCTACATCTGCAATCTCAAAGCCATTATTAGTTTTAACCATTGTATTGATTCTTAATTTAGAATCTGCAGATAATTTATCTCCAGTCATTAAAATACAATAACTCTGATTATTTCCCCTCCCTACTCTTCCTCTAAGTTGATGCAATTGAGATAATCCAAACCTCTCACTACTTTCAATTATCATTACAGATGCATTTGGAACATTGACCCCAACCTCAATGACTGTGGTTGAAACCATGATTTGCGTTTCACCTTCAATAAACCTTTCCATTTCATAATCTTTATCATGATTTTTCATTCTTCCATTAAGTATTGAAATTTTATACTCTGGAAGAGGAAAAGATCTACTAATACTTTCATACCCATCCATTAGATCTTTATAATCCATTTTTTCAGATTCCTCAATTAATGGATATACTATGTAAATCTGTCTTCCCATTTTAATTTCTTTCTTCATAAAATTAAATACAGATAATCTTTTAGCATCGCTTCTGTGAACTGTCTTGACTAATTTTCTACCGGGAGGTAATTCATCAATAATCGAGATGTCAAGATCACCGTACAAGGTCATTGCTAGGGTTCTTGGAATGGGAGTAGCAGTCATAACTAGAATATGGGGTGGTAATGAATTTTTTCTCCAAAGTTTAGATCTTTGGGCGACACCAAACCTGTGCTGCTCATCAATAATGGCTAATCCCAGGTTTTTAAAAACAACAGGATCCTCAATAAGCGCATGAGTTCCAATTAAAATATGAATTTCCCCTGATTTTAGTTGATCAAGAATAGGCTTTCGCATCTTTTTTTTTACACTTCCAGTAATAAGTCTAACTTTAATTCCAATATTTTCAGATAATTCTTTAATTAATCTATAATGTTGTTGAGCTAAAATTTCAGTTGGAGCCATTAAGCATGACTGAAATCCATTATCATTTGAAATAAGCATACTCATGAATGCAACAATTGTTTTTCCAGAACCAACATCTCCCTGAAGAAGCCTGTTCATTTGACGTCCAGTCCCTAAATCTTTTCTGATTTCTCTAATCACTTTGATTTGGGCACCAGTTAAATTAAATGATAAGTGTTTATGAAAAAAATTATTAAAACTATCACCAATATTTAAAAAGGGATATCCCTTAATTTTTTTTTTCTTATTATTTTTAATAAGTATTTGCATCTGAAGATAAAAGAACTCCTCAAACTTTAATCTTTTTTGAGCCTTAACCAGTATTTGTGCATTCTCTGGAAAATGAATATTTCTAATTGCTAAATCTTTAGAAATTAAATTATGATATTTCAACAAGTCAGTTGGTAAAGATTCTCTGAAGGGTTTTGGATAGGACTCAAAAAGATCATGAAACATTTTTCGAAAAATATTTTGTGTAATACCAGAATTGATTGATTTTTCGGTTGTTGGATAAATAGTGTTAAATGAAATTCTTTTTTTAGTCTTGAAAGAACTTAGCAGCTCTAATTCAGGATGAGGAATACTAATTGTGTTTAGATACTTATTTATTTTTCCAAATACTACATAAGGAGTATCAAGTTTTAAATTTGGACTGATCCATTTATGACCTCTAAACCAAATTAAATCAATTGATCCAGTTTCATCCATAAGAGTAGCTACCAATCTTGACTTATTTTTACTTTTAATAGTTCTTAATTTGGTAATGGAGCCGATAATTTGAACTTCAATTGATAAGTTATATAATTGTTTTATTTTATAAAAGCCAGTCCTGTCTATATATCGATTTGGAAAAAAATAAATTAAATCTTGAATTGTATTTATTCCAAATTCACTTTTCAGCAGAGAATGTCTGTTTGGACCAACCCCATTTAGATAGATAATTGATTTTTGTAATTCATTCATTTAATATTCAAATTTAAACGATTTAAATAAAATAAATTTTAATTTTAATAATAAACAATTAAATGAGATCTTTAGTTATATCTGGTGGAGGAAGTAAAGGTGCTTTTGCAGGGGGTGTAGCTCAGTATCTCATTGAAGAAGCAAAATTTAATTATGATATCTTTGTTGGTACTTCAACAGGAAGTCTTTTAGTTTCTCATCTAGCTCTTGGTGAAATATCAAAACTTAAAAATATTTTTACAAATGTTAATCAGAATACAATATTTAATAACTCTCCATTTATAATTTCTAAAAAAAATGGAATTGATTCTGTTTCAATAAATCACTTTAACATTTTAAAAAACTTTATTAGGGGAAGTAAAACATTTGGAGAAAGCAAAAATCTTAGAAAAAATCTTTCTAAATTATTGACTGAAGATGATTTTAGAATACTAAAAAATATTAATAAGAATGTTTTTGTTACTGTCTCAAATTTAACTACAAATAAAGTAGAGTTCAAAAAATTAAAAGATAATAGTTATGATGACTTTTTAGATTGGATATGGGTTTCAAGTAATTTTGTACCGTTTATGAGCTTAATCAAAAAAAATGATTTTGAATATGCAGATGGTGGATTTGGATCAGTTTTAGCAGTTGAACAAGCAATAATAAACGGAGCTACACACGTTGACGCAATAATACTACAAACTAAAACTCAACAATTAAATAGAATGCCATCAAGAAATCCTTTTGATTTATTAAGTTCTGTATTTGATTTTATGACAGACAGGATCATGAACGAAAACATTAAATTAGGTGAACTTTCGGCGAGGACAAATGGAGCAACTGTTAGATATTTTTATACTCCAAAAGTACTAACAACAAATTCATTAATTTTTAATAAAGAAAAAATGAATAGATGGTGGAATGATGGGTTTCAATTTGCTCATAAGGAAATATCAAAGGTTTAATTTTCAAGATAATCAAGAGCTAACCATGTCATTGATTTTACTCCTAAAAGCATAGATTCATCGGCAACAAAAAAATCTGGAGTATGATGAGATGGTGCATCTTTTTCAGCAACTGTTAAAGGTGTTCCACCTAAAAAAAAATATAGCCCAGGAACTTTTTCTTGAAAATAAGAAAAGTCTTCAGCTCCAGTTACAGCATCACTTAGAATAACATTTTCTGATCTTGCGACTTTCTGAAGAGTAGGCAACATCTTCTCGGTTAGTTTTGGGTCATTATATGTCACAGATGCTCCATCAGTTATTTTAACTGTCGCAGTTGCTCCATAAGATGAAGCAATTCCAGTAACCAACTCATTCATTCTACTTCTAATTATTTCTTTCATTTCATTATCTAAAGTTCTTATAGTTCCTATCATCTGAACACTCTCAGGGATAATATTAAATCGAATTCCAGAGTGAATGGAACCTACAGATATAACAGCAGCTTGCTTGGTGAGTTCGCTATTTCTACTAATTATAGTTTGTAAACCCGATATTATTTGTGAAGAAACAACGATAGGATCAATACCAAGCCATGGCGAAGAACCATGTGATTGTTTTCCCCGAACATCAATAACAAACCTTTGGGAAGCAGCCATTATTCCTTTGGGTCTATAATTTATTTTTCCAACATGAAGACCTGAACTTATATGAAGTCCAAATATCGCATCTACATCGGGATTATTTAAAACACCTTCTTTAACCATTTGTAACGCACCACCTGTTTCGCCCTCTGGAGGACCTTCTTCTGCTGGTTGAAAAATAAACTTTACAGTTCCAGAAAAGTCAGTATTATTTGATAGTATTTCTGCAACTCCCATTAATATAGCAACATGAGTATCGTGACCACAAGCGTGCATAACTCCAGTATCTCGATTATTATACTTAGAAACTACATTTGATTTGTAAGGTAAATTATTTCTTTCAGTAACCGGAAGAGCATCCATATCTGCTCTCAGCGCTACAACCTTCCCCGGTCTTTTACCTTTTAATAAACCAACTACACCAGTATGAGCAACTCCAGTTTGAACCTCTATACCGAGACTCAATAAATGATCTGCTATTTTCTTTGAAGTTTTAAATTCTCTATTAGAGAGTTCAGGGTTTTGATGGATTTCATGTCTCCATTGAATAACTTTATTTCCAATATTATATATTTCCTTATTAATTTTTTGACTTCTATTACTTTCAGAGGATTGGGCGCCCATTAGAAATGAGTAAAAGAATAACACAATAAAAAGATATGATTTGTTAATAAGATAGTGAATCATAAGGCTGCTTTTTTTTCTAAAGATATGATCTTTATAAAAATATACAATACAAGTTGTTTTAGGCTTTTATTGACGAGTGTATTATGAATAAAAAACAAGTTGATTTTATAGGTGAACTAAATGATGCTCAAAAAGCACCTGTAGTTCACAAAGAAGGTCCGTTAATAGTTATAGCTGGTGCTGGTTCTGGTAAAACAAGAGTTTTAACATATAGAATTGCATATTTAATTCAAAATGGTGTAGACCCTTTTGAAATATTATCACTAACATTTACAAATAAAGCAGCTAGAGAGATGAAAGAGAGGATATCTACATTAATAGATTCTTCAGAAGCTAAAAATTTATGGATGGGAACCTTTCACTCAGTTTTTGCAAGATTATTAAGAGCTGAAGCTGATAAATTAGGTTTTCCTTCAAACTTTACAATATACGATACACAGGATTCTGAAAGACTAATTGCTAGTATTATAAAAGAAATGAAATTAGAAAAAGATATCTATAAAACAAAACAAATTAGAAATCGAATATCTGCCTTCAAAAATAGTCTAATCACAGTTAAGGCTTACCATAATGATGCTGATCTTATTGAAGCTGATAAAATGGCTAGACGTCCAAAGATGGGAGAAGTATATAACGAATATGTTGAGAGATGTTTTAAGTCTGGAGCAATGGATTTTGATGATTTATTATTAAGAACAAATGAACTGTTAAATCGATTTCCAAGAGTTTTATCTAAGTATCAAAATCGTTTTAAATATATATTAGTAGACGAATATCAAGATACTAATCATTCTCAATATCTAATTGTTAAGGCGTTGTCTGATAAATTTCATAATATTTGTGTTGTTGGAGATGATGCTCAGAGTATATATGCATTTAGGGGAGCAAACATAAATAACATACTAAATTTTCAAAATGATTATGAAGATGTTAAACTTTATAGACTTGAACAAAATTATAGGTCTACAAAAAATATTGTTAATGCAGCAAATTCAATAATCAATCACAACCAATCTAAAATTGATAAAGTTGTTTGGACTTCAAATCAAGAAGGATCAAAAATCAAGATTAAATGTTTAGCTTCTGATGCAGACGAAGGAAGAGCTGTAGCTTCAATAATTTTTGAAAATAAGATGAATAATCAAAAAAATAATAAAGATTTTGCAGTTTTATACCGGACCAATGCTCAATCAAGAGCAATCGAAGATTCACTAAGAAAAAGAAATATTCAATACAGAGTCTATGGAGGATTATCTTTTTACCAAAGAAAAGAAATAAAAGATATTATAGCTTATTTAAGAATAATCATTAATCCAAATGATGAGGAAAGCCTTAAACGAATAATTAATTATCCTGCAAGAGGAATAGGTTCAACGACCATAGACAAGTTAATTATAGCTTCAAAAGAATTTAATTTAACACTATTTGAAGTAATTAAAAATTTATCAAAAATTAACATTAGAATAAATAATGGAACAAGAGAAAAATTAAATGACTTTCTTAACCTAATTAAGTTATTTCAAATTGAAAACAGAAAACTTAATGCATATCAGATTTCTGATTTAGTTATAAAAAAATCTGGAATAATTAATATTTTAAAATCTGAAGGTACTCCAGAAAATATTTCTAAAATTGACAATATCGAAGAACTTTTAAATGGTATTAGAGATTTCACTGATGGTCAATTAGAAATTGTAAATGCTACAGGAAACATAAGTGAATTTTTAGAAGATATAGCACTAGCTACAGATTTTGACAATGATAATGAGCCAGATGCAGATAAGGTTTCATTAATGACAATTCATCTTGCAAAAGGTCTAGAATTTCCCACCGTATTTATTGTTGGACTTGAAGAAGATTTGTTTCCTTCAGCAATGAGTCTTAACACAAGGAGTGAGTTAGAAGAGGAAAGAAGATTGTTTTACGTAGCCGTCACTAGAGCAAAGGAACAGGCTTATATTACCTATACTCAATCTAGGTATAGGTGGGGAAAATTAATTGATGCTGAGCCAAGTCGTTTTATTGAAGAAATTGATGATAAATATGTTGAAAAAGAAAATGTATATCGATATAAATCTAAGCCTTTGGTAGATGCATCAATATTTGAATCTTTCAAACAAAAAAAAGAATTTAATTCAATTTCAAAACCAAACCAATCTCAACTTTCAAAATTAAAAAGATTATATAATATTCAAAATCCTAATATTATTTCAAATAAGACTTCTATTAAACTTGTTATTGGAATGGAGGTTAGTCATGGACGTTTTGGAAAAGGGAAGGTTCTATCAGTTGAGGGAAGTGGTAACGATAAAAAAGCTGCAATCAATTTCCAGGGCTTTGGTGTTAAAAATTTATTAATCAGATTTGCAAAATTAACTATACTTAATTCCAAAGAAGATATCTAGATTTAGATCACTAACTATCACTGATTTTGTAAATCAAAACCTTTCTAAATAAAAGGAATCTTAAAAAAACAAAACATGTTTATTAGGAACATGTTTTGTTAATTTCTATTGAGCAGATTCCATCCCTTTTTCAATGAGATCGTAAAATTGATCTAATTTGGGAAGAACTACAATTCTTGTTCTTCTATTTTTTGCTCTATTAGAAGCATTATCATTATCAAATAGTGGAATATATGAACTCCTACCTGCTGCTGTCATCCTATCTGGAGAAACCTCAAAGTCATTTTGTAAAATTCTAACAACTGCAGTTGCTCTCATTACACTTAAATCCCAGTTGTCAACTATTGTTTCTGTTTTAATTGGTACATTATCTGTATGACCCTCAACCATGAATTCTAACTCTGGACGGTTATTTACTACTGCCGCAACTTTCCCTAAAACTTCTTTTGCTCTTTTAGTGATCACGTAGCTACCAGAGCTAAAGAGTAATTTATCTGAAATAGAAACATAAACAACACCCTTTTCAACATTTACTTCTATATCACCATCATTTAAATTACCGAGCACCCCTTTTAAACTAGTAACTAGTGCAAGTGTTACGGAATCCTTTCTTGTAACTGCATCTTGCATATTTTGAATACGAACATCTTTTTCTTTCATACTTTCAAGAGATTTTTCAAGATTTTCAGCTCCTTTTTGAGATAACGTAGTCAAATTTCCAAGATTATTAATTAAACCTTGATTATTAGCTTTTAGAAACTTTACTTGATCTTTAAGGGCAGCTATGCTAGTTATGGCAGCTTCCTTTTCATCTTTACAAGTATTTAATTGAACTGATGTAGAATTAAGATTGTTTTTTGTGTTTGTTTGAAGAGTCTCAAGTTCTTTATACTTTTTTTGAGATACACAAGATGTAAACATTATTGAAATGGTTATAAGTGAAATTATATTTTTCATTTGTAAAATATTATTGGTTAAAATCAAAACTAATTTAAATATAAAAGTATTATTTTGAAATTTTTGAGAAAACCCTATTCTTTTTTATAAAATATGACCAAACTATTGATTTTGTTGACCAATAATTATTTTCATTTAAAATAGGAACTCTTTTGTTATAGTGTGATTTATAATTAATGTAAAATACAAAATGAGCCCTTATTATTGATAAAATTGGAGCTAACTTTCCTTTTAAAAGAAATCTTAATGCAGAAATAAAGTCTAAAATTAAACGTATGAGTAGTATTCTGAATAAGAATTTAGACGGTACGTTTTTAGTAAGTAATATAAGAGAATTTCTAAAGTTTAAATACCATTTGTATCCAGATATAGGAAGTGTTGCTGCTCCAACATGAAATACTTTTGATGATCCAATAGATGTTATTTTAAGATTTTGATTAAAGGCTCTCCAGCATAAATCAATTTCCTCAAAGTGAGCAAAAAAATCATTATCAAAACCACCTAAAGAAACCCAAATATTTTTCCTAATAAAAAAACATGCACCACTAGCCCAAAAAATTTCTTTGTTATCATTGTATTGTCCAAGATCTTCTTCAAGAGAATCAAAAATTCTACCTCTACAATATGTATAACCATAAGAATCAATAAATCCTCCAGCAGCACCAGAATATTCGAAACTATTTTTTTGGTTGTAGTCTAAAATATTTGGCTGAGCTATAGAAATATTATTATTACTTAAAAAAACTTGATGAACTGGTTCAAGCCAGTTTTCAGTTACTTCAATATCAGTATTTAGTAAACAAAAAACATCAGCGTCAATATTAGTTAAACCCTTATTGTATCCTTCAGCAAAACCATAGTTTTTATCTAAAGGAATACATTTAATTTCAGGAAAATTTAATTTGACATATTTAATTGAATTATCTGTAGAATTATTATCAATAACATAAATATCAGATTTGTATGAAGAATATTTATCAAGAGTTGGTAAAAATTTATTTAATAATTTTTCGCCGTTATAATTTAGCAAAACAATTGCAATATCCATTTTATGAATTTTTAAATTTTGGTATCTCAGTTAAAAAAAAATAGTCATTATTTAAATAGTCTACACTACAAAAATAGTGAGTCAATCCGTTAGAAACCATTAAATACTTACTTTTAAGTGTTAAATTGTATTTTGATATTTGGTCAAAAACACTTTGAGAGATTTTAATTCTGGGTTCTTTACATTCAACAATTAATAATACTTCTCCGTTTTTTGAAAAGATTATAATATCATATCTCTTAGGAACTCCATTTACTAGAATCTTTTTTTCAACATTAATAAGAGATTTTGGATAATGCTTTATAAAAATTAAATAGTGAATGCAATGTTGTCGGACCCATTCTTCAGGAGTTAACAAAAACCAATTTTTTCTAATTATATCAAAAATTAAGCATTTATTTTCTTTATTTTTGAGACGTATCCCAAATTCGGGAAAATTTAGTTTTTCCATAAAACAAAATTGCAAAAAATAATTAAATGGACGCTCTCAATAAAATAATTGATAATATCAATAGAGGTCAAATTGCTCCTTTTTACTTATTATCAGGAACGGAACCTTACTTTATTGATGATATATCGAACCAAATTGTAAAAAAATTAGTTTCTAATTCCTCTAAAGATTTTGATTTTAGTGTTCTTTATGGAAAAGATTCCTCTATTAATGAAATCATTGAAACTGCTAAAAGGTATCCAATGATATCAAATTATCACGTAGTTTTAATACGTGAAGCTCAATATTTGGATAAAAAATATGATGAATTGTCAAAATATATTTTGAATCCACAAAAGGAATCTGTCATCATTTTTTGTTACAAAAACAAAAGATTTGATAAAAGAAGCAAGCTCTATAAAGCTGCAATCTCCTCAGGTGTTGTGTTCGAATCAAAGCCCCTTTACGAAAATCAAATTAGTAATTGGATAAATATCCAATTAAAAAATGAAGGCTTAGAGGCAAACCCCAAATCAATTCAATTATTGATTGAATTTTTAGGTTTAGATTTAGGGAAAATTAAACAAGAAATTACCAAATTAAAAATCTTGTGTTCTAAGGAGTTAATTACTCCTGAATTAATTGAAAAACATGTTGGAATTAGTAAAGATTTTAACAACTTCGAACTAATTAGTGCCATAGGTTCAAAAAATAAAAATAAGTCAATACAAATAATATATTATTTATCTAATAATTCTAAAAATAATCCAATTGTTCTAACAATATCATCACTATTTCAGTTTTTTAAAAAACTTCTATTATTTCATGGAGTAATTGAAAGCAATGGAAAGCATAATATTTCAAGTATTTTAGGAGTCAATCCTTATTTTGTCAAAGATTACGAAATAGCGTCCAAATACTATAATATGAAAGATTGTAGTCGTGCGATAGATTTAATTCATAAAGCCGATCTAAAAAGTAAAGGTATTGGTGGAGGCAATGAAGGGCACAAAAATATCTTAATTGATCTTGTAAATGATCTTTTCAATTCTTAAAATAGATTTGGATATTTTTTAGGATTTACCTCATTCATCATTTCATATATTAGCTCAAAAATATCATTAAAATTGGGCTTTGAAAAATAATCACCATCTGTTCCATAAGCAGGTCTATGTTCCTTTGCAGACAACAGTTTAGGTTCGCTATCAAGCAAGTTATATATCTTTTGAGTATCTAATAACTGCTGAAGGATATATGCAGTTGCTCCACCAGGCATATCCTCGTCTACAATTAATAACCTATTTGTTTTTTTGATACTGATTTTTATTTCATGTGATAAGTCAAAAGGAATTAATGTTTGCAAATCAATTACTTCAGCAAAAATATCGAATTTAGCAAGTTCATTGGAAACTTCAAGGACTAATTGTAAGGTAGCTCCATAACTAACGATAGTAATATCATTCCCATTTTTTAATACATCAATTTTTCCAATAGGAAATGTAAATTTCCCCATGTTTATCGGTAAAGACTCCTTCAGTCTGTAAGCATTCAATGTTTCAATAACAATTGCAGGTTGATTTAATTTTAAGAGAGCATTATACATCCCAGCTGCAATTGTCATATTTCTAGGGGTCAAAATAAATATTCCTCGTAGAAGACTAATCATGGCTGCCATAGGAGATCCAGAATGCCATATACCTTCTAATCTATGTCCTCTAGTTCTAATTATTAAAGGTGCAACTTGCTGTCCATTAGTTCTATAAGATAAAGAAGCTAAATCATCACTTAATATTTGAATACAATAAAGTATATAATCTAAATATTGAATTTCAGCAATTGGCCTAAGACCTCTCAAAGCCAAACCAATACCTTGGCCAACAATCGTAGCCTCTCTAATTCCGGTATCCTCAACTCTTTGATCTCCATATTTCTCTTGCAACCCTTCTAGTCCTTGATTTACCCCTCCAATCTTACCACAATCCTCCCCAAAAATTAGTAATCTATCATTTGAGGATAATAAAGCATCAAAATTATCTCTTATTATAATCCTTCCATCAACCAGATTTTTTTCTTTAGAATATATTGGAGTAATTTGATCAAATGATACATCCTTTGAATATAAATTAGATGAAAACTTAGGCTGTAAGTTTTTAGATAAACCCTTTAGATATTGTATTAAATTTATTTTTAAATCATTATCATCATTTACTATTGAAGGCAAAACACCTCTTCCAATCGAAAGAATTTCTCGATATCCAACATTATTAAGTTTTATGATTTGAGACTTAGCCTGTTTTATTGCTTCGGAATTAGGAATATCTTGTTCTATAACATCTAAAATAGCATTGAATTTTTTGAGATCTTTTAAGATAGGTTCTTGATAATTTTTCCAAGCACTAGCTTTTGCATTTTTTGCATAAATTTTAGCATCAGAATCAATTTTATTCAGAGTTTCTTCATCAGATAATTTACTTTGAATAATCCAGTTTCTGAACTTTATATTACAGTCATTTTTTCTTTCCCATTCTAATCTTTTATCTGATTTGTATCTTTCATGTGAGCCAGAAGATGAATGTCCTAAAGGTTGTGTAAGTTCAGTTACATGAACAATAACCGGTATGTGATCAATCCGAGCTCTTTTCTCTGCTTTAGAATAGGCTTTGATTAATGACGGATAGTCCCATCCTTTAACTTTAATTATCTCAAAGCCTTCTTTCTTTGAAGTCTTTTCAAATCCTGACAAAGCCTCAGAAATAGATGATTTTGTTGTCTGAAGTTCATTTGATACAGAAATTCCATAATCATCATCCCATATGCTAATGACCATCGGTATTTGTAAAACACCTGCAGCATTGACAGACTCAAAAAACATACCCTCACTTGTGCTAGCATTTCCAATTGTTCCCCAAGCAATTTCATTTCCATTATTAGAGAAATTCTTAGAATTTTTAACTTTTAATTTCCTGTAAAACTTTGATGCCTGAGCTAATCCAACCAATCTTGGCATCTGAGAAGCAGTAGGGGATATGTCTGAACTGTGATTCTTTTGCTTCATTAAATTTACCCACGAACCATCCTGATTTACACTTTTACTTAAAAAATGACCTCCCATTTGTCTACCACCGGACATTGGTTCAAAATTTAGGTCGGTATGAGCATATAAGGCAGCAAAAAAATTTTCAGGAGTTAATAGTTTTTGGGCCATCAATAATGTTTGATCTCTGTAATAACCGGATCTAAAGTCACCATCATTGAAAAAGTGATTCAATGCCATTTGAGGCAGCTCCTTACCATCACCAAATATTCCAAATTTACCTTTACCTAAAAAAACTTCACGACGACCTATTACACTACACTCTCTACTTAGAACAACAGTCTTGTAATCTTTAATTACGATCTTTTTATACTGCTCGTAGTTGATGTTTTTATTAAGATTTATTGAGGCTTTTGACATATATATAACCCTTAAAATTACAAAATTTATAACTAATTAAATCAGAACCACGTCCTAGAGAAAAATGTAGCAATATCTTTTGGATTTAATGACAGTACAAATCTTATTTTAGACGAATAATTTTCTTTGACTAATGAGTTTTCATGACTTGATCCAACTGGAAAGTATAATTCTAAATAATCTGGCAAAAAGTTTAACCTAAATCCATAATCGTAGAATGATCTTATATTTTGATTCGTGTTTTTAAGTAATCCAAAATCCATATAACCTTCAAACCATCTCCATATTCCCATACTAAAATTGGAACTTAGAATCCATTTATCTGAACTAGTATCCGGAATTATTGACTTAAAGCCACCTTCATTCATTATAAATTGCTGACTAAACAATCCTTCAGTTTCTGATCTTCCAAAATAAGCATACTCAAATAAGTAATCATTAGGCTTGTTTAAATTAAAGTTAAAATATTTATTATCACCAATACTATTATTAATGAAAGTCCCAAAAAACAATCTACTTGAAAAAAGTCTACCAGATTTAAATAATTTTCTATATTCAATTTCAAAAATTAATTTTTTAAAGTTTCTTGCTATTTCTAAACTATTTTCAAAAGTAAAATAGTTAACTGATCCCTTATCAGAAAGTTTATATTTAATCTCGCCTAAAGAATAATTTGGAGTTTTATTTTCTAAGTTTATCGATTCTCTTTGGATACTGTACCAAGATAAACTCAATACCTGCCTGAGATTATCTCTTAAATTAGAGGGTCTAAAATAAAATTTCAATGAAGGAACTGCTATTTTATATAATGAATTTGGTGCATAATGAAAGCTACTGCCAAAAAAACTAAATTGGGTTAAATAATTAGATCTGAAATCATTATAGTATTTATAATCGGTCATGATTGATCCGACTAAAGTCTTTTCAATTGATGAATACATTGGGTCTATAATATATGTGAAGTATCGAGGCTGTAATGTTTTGTTGTGAAATCTTGCTCCAAAAGATGCTCCATCATAAAGGTTATAAAAGCCTGTAGGATTAACTAAAATTTGATTTTTTGTTGGATCCTCCGAATCCTTAAATAGTCTTATACTTAACGGTTTGCCGATAAATGTATTATTGATTGATCTCCAATTATTTAACTTGCTTAACTCAGGTAATCCAATAATTGGGTTAATTGCAACATAATTTGCCTCATTATTATAAAATACAATAGGTTTTTTAGAATCACCTGTAATCCATTTGGAATCTATTATATTATTGTCTTTTAAGATTGAAACTTTAAAAGGTATATTTTGATTTGAAATTTGCTTTGTGAAAACTGATATTTTATTATGAGATTTAACAACATTTTCAATTTTAAAATCTAAAGTGTGTTTTGAGTTAAGATATTTAATAAGATTACTTGAATCAATTTTATTACTGTATTTGTTAATGGACAATACTAAATCATCAAGATTTTTAACGGTGTGAATTTCATTTAAAACAAATCTAAACGATTCATCTCCTATATAGTCTTCTAAATACCTAAAAAAAAGTCCTACGTGATATGATGAAGCAATTCTTTCATTATATTTTATTAATAAATCTTTGGGAGTAGTTGCAGATTGATGAAGATATCTTCTAAGCATCAATTCTGAATTAATCATAAAAATTTCATTGAATTTTAACTTAGATAATGAATACTTATTTATAATTGGAATATCAGCTAATTTTCCAACAAGTTTTTGATCTGGATAATTAATTTCAATATATTTTATTATTAAATAGATAGTAAGGCCGTCTGACAACCAGTGATTTTCTCTAAAATTTAGATTAGAAAATTGATGTTTTACATATTCTGAGGTAAATGTTTTTAAAAATTTAATTTCATCAATAAACTCCTTACTAAATGGGCTTATTATTTTAGGAAAAAGATTTAATCCATTTATAGGTCTTGATTCAAATTCATAATTAGTTATCAAATAGGATTGTTTTTGATTTTTAGTTTTAATATTTTTTGACAAAAAACTATAAATTCTGTCTATCTTAATATGAGGTGATTTTTCTGAGCTTTCAAAAATGTCGGTAAAAATTTTAATGTTACCATGTTTAAATTCTCGAATCTTATTGTCTTTTGAAAATATAAATTTTGGAGACCTTTCATATCTACTTTCATAGAATGCAGTTTTATCTTGATCTTTTGAAAAGCTATTAATTTTATTCATTGAACTTAATAAGTGGAGATTTTTAGGATATTTCCATCTTATAAAATATTTAGACTTAAACAAACTATTATCATTTAGATTTAAGTTACTATCAATTATCCATTTACCTTTGTAAAAAGGACTTAAGGAGATAATAAAATCTTTAATATAAATCATGTTTTTTTTATACCCAAAGCCTGTAAATTGATTGTCAGGTATTTTAATTGAATAGTTAATGGCTAAGGATATTGAATCATTTTGTTTCAAGGGTTTTTGGAGCACAACATATAAGATGTCGTTTTGATCCTTCAACCTATTCCAATCATTCGTTTGATCTTCAATAGTTAAAGATTTTATTATTGTATTTCCTTTGCTTTTTCTTGAAGAAATATAAAAACTACGATCAAATTCCTCAGCTAATTTTTGAGCTAATTGAGACTTAGAATTACTATATGAGTTCGACCAGTCATTAAAAAATAGTGTATCAACATCTACAGCTTCGTTATTTAAAATTTTTATTTTTTGATCAATTTGAATTGTTTTGAATTCAAAATCAAGTTTTGCATCCAATGAATAGGAAGAAGAAATCTGAGAGTATAAAAAAGTTGAAATGAAAAAAAATGAAATAAATTGAATAAGTTTCATCTAATTAATATCATTATTTAAT
>TARA_B110000008_G_scaffold97090_1_pt1 | contig 35916 bp, 34 predicted proteins | sample TARA_B110000008 | Tara Oceans TARA_B110000008 (sample SAMEA4396496) | marine metagenome | biome: Westerlies Biome; feature: [DCM] deep chlorophyll maximum layer (ENVO:01000326); material: water (ENVO:00002006), including particulate matter (ENVO:01000060) such as... | depth 40 m
AATAAAATTGAAATAATGAAAATAATTTATTGATAAATAAATTAAATAATGATGGATTATTATTTTATAAAAAAATGACCATTTTTTTTATTTATTAAACATTTAAAAGTCAAATTATTGATTTCTATTCAAAAAATATTTTTATTTTTTTTAATAATACTAATAATTACTTAACATCATCAATCTGCTCATCATAAAATATAGTAGCTAATTCAATTAGATTAGATAGTTCTTCTGCAATATCCTCTTCATTTTCTCCAGATAAATCCTCAAACCATTCTATTTTGTCATCTTTTAAATTTATAAGGAAACGTGGAAATTCTGTATGTAACACAAATATATCTTCAGGAAAATTACTATTATCAGCTAATAAAAATTTAGGTAAGTCCATGATTTTTTGTTTTAATGAGTTTTAAAGTTAAATAGTTGAAGCGGAGGTATAATAAAATAGATGCTGATGACAATCCGGCTAATAATCCAAGCCAAATTCCAAAACTTCCATATATATCTTCTTTACCTAGAAAATAACAAATTGGAAAACCAATTATCCAATAAGCTACAAATGTAATTATTGTTGGAATCGTTACATCTTGTAATCCTCTTAAAGCACCTAAGACTACAACTTGAATACTATCACTAATTTGAAATATAGCAGTAACTAATAATAGCTGAGAGGCAATAGAAACAACTTTTATATTGTCTGTATAATTTACACTATCGTTAAAATCTACATAAAGTTTTGGTAACTGAAATCGGAATATTAAAAAAACGAACGCAAAAGCTGCAGCTAAAATAACTGCAAAAAGAAAAATAGAAAAAGCTATTCTTCTTAACTCTTTAAAATTTGATAAACCTTTTTGGTTACCTACTCTAACCATAGCAGCAACACCTAGCCCCATAGCAACCATAAATGTCATAGAAGACAAGTTTAATGCAATCTGGTTGGCTGCTTGTGGATTTTTACCTAACAAACCACTTAACCATATTGCAGCAGTAAAAATTGCGATTTCAAAAAACATTTGCATGGCACTAGGCGCACCAATACTAATAATTTTTTTTAGCATTAAAGTATCTAGAACAAATATTTTAATAGATGTAACTATTTTTCTTGAGTTTTCTTTTTTTGTTAAAAGCCACCATAAATAAATTACCATTATAAGACGAGAAAATAAGGTACCATAAGCAGCGCCAACAATACCCATGGGGGAAAAACCGAATTTTCCAAAAATCAAAATATAATTTAGTATTATATTTATAATATTTGCAAGAATAGTTGCATACATTGGGTATTTAGTCATAGATAAACCATCACTAAATTGTTTAAAAGCTTGAAAAACAATTAATGGAATCAAAGAAAAAGCCACCAAATCTAAATAAGGAATTGCAAAATTAACCACTTCTTTAGATTGACCAAGAAATTCACTGTATAATAACGGTTTTGAAAAATAAAGGAGTAAAAACAAACTAAATCCAAGAAAAGAACACAAAAATAAGCCATGCTTAAATATAGACTTTGCTCTTAAAAAATTATTAGAAGAATCTGCCTCAGCTATTAAAGGAGTTATTGCTGTAGAAAAACCTATTCCAATTGACATTGCTATAAACATAAAACTATTTCCTAATGAAACAGCAGCTAATTCGGCTGTTCCTAATTGTCCAACCATAATATTATCAACAAAACTAACAAAAGTGTGACCAAGCATCCCAAGCATTACTGGAGAAGCTAGCTTCCAATTATATCGAAATTCTTTTGTGTAGATTGATAAATTCATAAACATGAAAAATAATCAACGAAGATATTATATTAAATCAAGTAATAATTAACAAAATTGAGGTAAATTTAATAGCTTTAAAATTGTAATTTTGAAACTTAAACTATATAATATATGACTAGAATAACTCTTGGAGGAATACCAACAACAACCATAGGGAAAATACCTAAAAACGGAACTAAAGCTCCAGCATTTGAATTAACCACTTCAGATCTTTCCAAAAAATCATTATCTGATTATATAGGTTTTACAATAATTCTAAATGTTTTCCCCAGTATTGAAACTAGAACTTGTGCAGCTTCAGTTAGAACATTTAATAAGTTGGCAGCAAGTATAGAAAACACAAAAGTATTGTGTATATCTAAAGATTTACCATTTGCACAAAATCGTTTTTGTGCTGCAGAAGGTATTGAAGATGTAATTACGTTATCTGACTTTGCAGATGGTAATTTTGGAAAAAATTATGGATTAGAAATTACAAGTGGATCTTTTACTAATTTATTATCAAGATCTGTAATTGTAATTGATCCAAAAGGTTTTGTAACCTATTCTGAACAGATTTTTGAAATTGGAAATGAACCTAATTACGATAATGCATTAGCTGCCATTAAATAATTAATTTGAAAAATCCCAAAGATAATTTTATTTTAGAACGAATTAAAAGCATCAAATTTTCGTTTCGTGGCATCTTATTTTTAGTTACCACTGAGAGTAGTGTTAAAGTTGAAATTTTTATCAGTATTTTAATCACATTAGTTGGCTTTTATTTTGAAATAAGTCTCATTGAATGGCTCATTCAAACATTGGTTATAGGTCTTGTACTTGTTACAGAATTCTTAAATACAGGGATTGAAAAATTAGCAGATTTCGTTCATTCGGATTATCATAAAAAAATTGGATTTATTAAAGATATTTCTGCTGGTGCATCAGGCATAGCTGCAATTACTTATTTAATAATTGTAGGGATTATATACATGCCTAAAATAGCGTTACTTTTCTAAGTAAATACTTATATTTACCTTTTAAACATTCTGACGTATTTTTTTATGACCAAAAAGTCTGAAAATTCTATCTTAACTAAACCAATAAGGTCATACACCATTGTTTCTTTTTTTAAAAGCAGACAGACTCAAACAGTTATTGGTTCTTTTTTATTGTTTTTTTCTCTATTTCTTTTTGTAGCATTTTTATCATTTTTCTCTAACTGGGCAGATGATCAAAGTAGTATTCATGAGTTTACTAATACTGCTGTTAAGGGAAATAATCTTCTTGGAAAAATTGGTGCAAATCTCAGTCATTTTTTTGTATACAAAGGTTTTGGTTTAGGAGTATTTATAGTTCCATATTTGTTATTGTTGTCAGGATTATATTGGTTATTTAAAATAAAAATTTCTAAATTAATAAAATCTTACAATTGGGGTTTATTATCTATGATCTGGATTTCAATTTCGCTAGGTTTTATAAATAAAAACAACACACTTCTTTCTGGTGTAATAGGATATGAAATTAATGATTATTTGACCTTGTTTATTGGAAGAACAGGTTTGGGAATTATTTTACTATTTCTACTAATTGTATATATGACAATTCGATTTAAAATAACACCAGAGTTACTTATAAAGAAATTTAGATCAAAAAAAATAGAAAATCAAGAATCAATGATAAATTTACATGATTCTGAAACTTTAGAAAAATCAAAATCTGAATTTGAATTGTCTGTTGAAAATTTAAAACCAACAATTCAAAAACACTCTGATGTATTAACAGCCTCTGAAAATAAAAATACGGAAAAAGATAAATCTCCAATAATTGATGATTCTACAAAAGTTGAAACAGTTCATATTGATGTTAAAGAAATTACGGAAGAAGAAAATGTTACTGAAAATCTATCTAAAAAACTTGTAGAAGATTTTGGAGAATTTGATCCTACTCTTGAACTTGCTAACTTCAAGTTCCCTACACTTAACTTACTAAAACAATATAACGAAAGTATTTCAATTGATCCTGAAGAGCTTGAACAAAATAAAAATAAGATTGTAGAAACTCTTAAAAATTATAAAATTGGTATTGCCCAAATTAAAGCTACTGTAGGGCCAACAATTACCCTGTATGAAATAGTTCCCGAAGCAGGAATTAGAATTTCGAAAATTAAAAATCTCGAAGATGACATTGCATTGTCTTTATCAGCTCTAGGTATTCGAATTATAGCACCAATACCAGGGAAAGGAACTATTGGAATTGAAGTTCCAAATAAGAATTATACCATCGTGTCAATGCATTCAGTTATTTCTTCAAAAAAGTTTCAAGAATCTAATATGGAACTTCCAATTGCTCTTGGAAAAACAATTTCTAATGAAACATTTGTTGTTGATTTAGCAAAAATGCCTCATTTATTAATGGCAGGTGCAACAGGACAAGGTAAATCTGTTGGTTTAAATGCTGTACTTACATCTCTCTTATACAGAAAACATCCTGCAGAAGTTAAATTTGTGTTAGTTGATCCTAAAAAAGTTGAGTTGACATTATTCAATAAAATAGAACGTCATTATCTGGCAAAATTACCTGATACAAATGAAGCAATTATTACTGATACAACAAAAGTTGTTCACACATTAAATTCTTTATGTATTGAAATGGACAATCGCTATGATTTACTTAAATCAGCAATGGTTCGAAATATAAAAGAGTATAATTCAAAGTTTAAAGCTCGTAAATTAAATCCTAATGATGGTCATCAATTTCTACCTTACATTGTTTTAGTTATTGATGAGTTTGCTGATTTAATAATGACTGCAGGTAAAGAAGTAGAAACACCTATTGCTAGATTAGCACAACTAGCTAGAGCCATTGGTATTCATTTAATTGTTGCAACACAAAGACCTTCAGTGAATGTAATTACTGGAATCATTAAAGCTAATTTTCCAGCTAGAATAGCATTTAGAGTAACCTCGAAAATAGATTCCAGAACAATTTTAGATGCTGGAGGAGCTGATCAACTAATCGGTCGTGGAGACCTTCTCTACACTGCTGGCAATGATATTAATAGAATCCAATGTGCCTTTGTAGACACTCCTGAAGTTGCAAAAATTACTGATTTTATAGGCTCTCAAAGAGCTTACCCTAATGCTCATCTTTTGCCTGAATATATTGACGAGGATAGTGGCATAAGTTTTGACGTAAATATTGAAGACAGAGATAAATTATTTAAGGAAGCAGCAGAAATTATTGTTATTGCTCAGCAAGGATCAGCTTCATTGTTACAAAGAAAATTAAAACTAGGGTATAATAGAGCTGGTAGGTTGATAGATCAATTAGAGGCTGCAGGTATCGTAGGTAATTTTGAAGGAAGTAAGGCAAGACAAGTTTTGGTGAATGATCTTGTTGGTTTAGAACAATTATTAGAAAATGAAAAAAACAAATAGAAATGTATAAACTAGGGCTATTATTTATTAGTTTGATAATGAGTAATTCAGTTTTTTGTCAACAGAAAAACTTAGCAAAGGTTCTGTTAGACGAAGTATCATCTAAAATGGGAGAATATAATAATATGCAGCTAAATTTTAGTACTTCTTTGATAAATGTGGATGCTGGCATCAATGAAGGTGATGAATTACCAAACTATGGTGAAATTTATTTGCAACAAGAAAAGTATAACTTAGACTATCTAGGAAATACTTTTATTTTTAATGGAAATAAACTTTATGTAATAAATCATGATGAAAAAGAGATTATTATAAATGATCAAGATTTAAATGAAGATGATGGCATTATATATCCATCAAAATTACTCACTTTTTACAAAGATGGTTATAATTATTCCATGAGTAATTTAATTAAATTAAGAAATCGAAAAATTCAAATGATAGAACTGACACCAATTGATAGCAATTCTGAAATTATTAAGGTGGAGCTAGGAATAGATATTTTAACAAAACATATATATAAGTTAATTCAATTTGGAGAAAATGGCACTAAAACTATTTTAACTATTCATAAATTTAAAAGTGATCAAAAATTTTCTAAAGAAATATTTGAATTTAATAAATCTAAATTTGAAAAGCTTGATTATTTAATAGATTAAATGAAAATATTAGATCGCTATATAATAAAATCTTTTTTAGTCCCGTTTTTTGCAACTTTTTTTATCATACTCTTTGTACTGGTAATGCAGGCGCTTTGGTTGGCATTTGAAAGTATAGCTGGAAAAGGAATAGGGTTGTTTTTTATTTTTAAATTTCTTTATTACACAGCTTTAGTAGTTTCATCTCAAGCTCTTCCAATTGCAGTTTTATTATCTTCTATAATGGCGATGGGAAATATGTCTGAAAATTATGAATTTGCTGCTGTAAAATCTGCTAGTATATCTCTAATGAGATTTATAAGACCTTTAATTTTACTAACAGTATTTATAAGTATATTAAATTTTTTGTCTTTAAATTATATTCTACCTTATGCTACATTGAAACAGAAAAACTTAACTAACAATATAAAAAAGAAAACACCAGCGCTAGCTTTAATTCCAGGAAGTTTCAATTCAGAAATTCCAAAGTATCAAATAAAGTTTGATGAGAAATACGGTAAAGAAAAAAATTTACTTAAAAAGGTTCTGATTTATGATTTATCCTCAAATAAAGGGAATAAAAAAATCATTACTGCAAAAAGAGGTAAAATTATAAGTGAAGAAGGAAGTAAATATATGACACTTGTTTTGTACAACGGTTATTATCATGAGGAATATATTGCTAGAAGAAGAAGTATAAACAATTTGGACAAAATGCCAGCATCCAATGCTAATTTTGAAGAATATACATTTAATATTGATATTTCAAAATTTACAGACGATGATTTAGATGAAGAAAAGTACACAAAAAATTATAATATGTTAAGTTTGAAACAACTAAAAGATACTATTCCAATAATAAAAAACTCTTATGATGAATACCTAATATCTAAAGCTAAAAGTATATATATAAAGGTAAATGCAAAAGAACTCTACAATCAAAAAAAATATTTAGATACAATAAAACTATCTCCAATGATTCTAGATAATTTTGATTTAGTGGGAAAAATAAGCCTAGTTAATTCTGCCTTAAACAAAGTTAAATCATCGAATAAAAATATAAGAAAAGATTTTAAAAATTTACAATGGAAAAGAAAAAAACTAAATCTCTATGATATAGAATTTCACAACAGAATAGCTTTTTCACTATCTTGTTTTATTTTGTTTTTTATTGGGGCACCACTAGGATCCATTATTAGAAAAGGTGGATTTGGATTACCAATGATTTTGGCAATTATTATATATATAATCTATTTTTTTGTAAATACATTTGGAAGAAACCTTGCAGAAGAAAGTACACTTTCTGCAATATTAGGATCTTGGGTAGCTACATTAATAATGTTTCCATTTGGCTTTTTCCTGACGAGAAGAGCATCGAAAGGAATGGGGTTATTTAATATTGGTGTATTTTTGCACCCTCTAGCAGAATTGATAAATAAATCAAAAAAACTGTATAAAAAAATAAAATGATTACCAAACACAATAATCATCAAAAAATAGAATTGAATTCTATTAAAGAAGCAATAGAGGATATCAAGAATGGAAAAGTCATAATTGTAGTTGACGATGAAAATAGAGAAAATGAGGGAGATTTCGTAGCTGCTGCTGAAATGGTAACTCCTGAGATGATTAATTTTATGGCAACACATGGTCGAGGTTTAATTTGTTCTCCATTAACAGAAAAACGTTGTAAAGATCTTGAATTAGAAATGATGGTTAACAATAATACAGATCCTATGGAAACAGCATTTACAGTATCTGTAGATCTACGTGGAAAGGGAGTGACAACAGGTATTTCAGCCTCAGATAGAGCGAAAACTGTTAAAGCATTGATTAATAATACTACTAAACCATTTGACTTAGCAAGACCAGGTCATATTTTTCCTTTAAAAGCAAAAGATGGAGGTGTTTTAAGAAGAACTGGACATACAGAAGCAGCAATTGATTTTGCGCGCTTAGCTAAACTTAAACCTGCTGGCTTAATTGTTGAGATTATGAATGAAGATGGTACGATGGCTCGTTTACCACAATTGATTGATGTTGCTGAAAAATTTGATATTAAAATAGTCTCTATTGAGGATTTAGTAGCCTATAGAATGGAATACGATTCGTTGATTGAAAAAAAAGAAGATTACACAATTTCTACTAGATTTGGTGATTTTAGATTAAGAGCATATCAACAAACAACTAATGATCAAGTTCATGTTGCCCTAACAAAAGGTGTTTGGACAGTTGATGAACCTGTTTTAACAAGAGTAAATTCGACTTTGGTAAATAATGATATACTAGGGACACTTACAAATAATGCAGATAAAAAATTGGATAAAATGTTTCAAGTTATTAACGAAAATGGTAAAGGGGCTATTTTATTTATTAATCAACAAAATCAAGCTCAAAATTTATTAAAAAGACTAAGGATTCTTAAACAAAATCAAGCGAATGGAGAGATTAAAGCACCAAGGATTCCTATGGATAATAAAGATTTTGGAATTGGAGCTCAAATTTTGCATGATTTAAAAATTAGTAAAATTAGATTAATGACAAATACAACACAAAAAAAGCGTATTGGAATTATTGGTTATGGGCTTGTGATTATTGACTATGTTTCATATTAATTCTTTTTTAAAAAAGTGTTTACATCTATTTCTCTTGGTTTAGCATTTTTTTTAAACCATCTAGCACTTTTTAAACCTTTTAATTGGATTTTTGTTTCTGATATTTCTAACCAACTACCTTCTCTAAGCCCAATTACAGAAGTATCGTTGTAAATATGAAATTCTTTAATTCTAGTTTCGCGAGTTTCTCCCATATGAGTTGATGATGTATCTGGATCTATATAATGAGCATTTATATTAAAAGGAATCATTCCCAGAGTCTTAAAGCTTGGAGGGTAAACTATTGGCATATCATTTGTATTCATCATTGATACACCACAAATATTACTTCCTGCACTAGTTCCTAAATAAGGAGTACCGCTATCCAAAACCTTTATAAGAATTGGTATGAGGTTTTTTTTATATAATTGATTCACTAATTCAAAAGTATTTCCTCCACCAGTAAAAATAGCCTCAGCATTTTTTATTGCATCTACAGGTGACTCATACTCGTGAATTCCTATAACGTCAATTCCAAGTCTCTTGAAAAAAAGAGATGTTTTTAATGTGTAATCATCATAAGAAATACCATTAGGTCTAGCATAAGGAATAAATAATAAAGTTCTAATCCCCTTAAAAAAACTTAGCAAAGTTACTGATAAATACTCCAAATAATCACTCCCATGAATTGTTGATGTACTTGCTATAAGTAATTTCTTCATAAATATAAAATGCAAAATATATAAGTTTAAATAAATATTAGTAATTATTTAAACTCTTGAGGTATCAACTATCTTATAATAATTTTTTTAACACCATTACCTTTTTTATTCTCTAAATTGATAAAATAAATACCACTTGCTTCATCGCTTAAATCAAATATATAATTTGACAACTCTTCTCGGTTATTAAAATAGTAGGTCTTTACTTGTTTACCATCAATAGTTAAAATACTAATTCTAGTTCCATTTTCTATACCATCTGTCTGAATAGTAAAATTTCCATTAGATGGATTCGGATATACAGATATTTCATATTTTAAATCATTGTTATAGTAGTCAATATCAAGTACATTACCATATATTAATGGAACATTACTTTTATTGATAATATGTGCATCTACATAGTAATGAGGATTGTAACCGTCATTACAATCTGGACAAGTAAATTCATTACAGTCTAAATTATTTGGATGACACAAGTCTTCATACGTTGGGTGAAAACGGTAATCTAAATCAACACCTGTTCCAATATATGAAGATAAATTATATTTATCCGGAGGAGATATTGCTCCCGGGCACCAGCCGGCTCTATTGTATTGCCAAGTTCCCTGTTGATTGGAGCAATTGTCTGGGTTGGGGTTACAAATATTCCATAAATTCTGAATAAAGGTTTCCTGAGTATTAACATCTATATAATGTGTTGCATTAAAAAATTCAGCGGCATTATTGGAGTTATTTGATCCCCATCCATGACCTGTGGTTGATAAAATTAAATGAGATTCTGTTACTAAATTAGAAATATTTAGATTATGAGTTTCTACAGGTTGAAAATCTGAAGGATCTCCAAAATTATAAGTTCCATCCCAAACTTCTATCACAGTTGAATAATCATAAGCTGGGGTGCCTTGGTTATAAGTTAAATTCAAAGTCAACTGCCAGCCTCCTGTACCCCATGTATCAATAAATACTCTAAACTCAACTTCGCCTTGAAGAAGAGAGATGTAATCTGAGAGTTCAATTTCATGATTGCAACCAATACCGTAAGGTGTAATATACCTAATTAACTGAATCCAATTACCATCAGGACTTTTGACATCTATATGAGCCCAACGATCCCAGTCATCGCAAAAACCATTTATATTAGGACATTCTACTTTTAATGAGGCATTGACAGAATTATAACCACCTGTAAACTGTGGCAATGTGTAATTACCATAATACCATCTGCTATTATCCCCGCCAAATTCTATAACAACATCTTTTATAGTTTCTACTACTTGAGTAGATGCATTAGTTATAACTTCTATATTTTTGGTGATTATAGTTTCATATCCATTAGCTGTATTAGCAGCAATAGTTATATTATGTACGCCATAATCGGAAGGAGTCCATATAAAATAATAAAAACCATTATTCTCAGAAGCTGAATATACATTTGAGTTAATAGAAATTATAATTTCATCTATTGTGTCTGGTTCATCAACAAATGCATCAATATATATCACATACTCCTTTAATGTTCTCATTATTAGCGGATAATCTTCTGTTAATTTTGTTTTAACAATAGGATTTGTAGCATTTAAATCAGCAGTAATGAAAAAAATCAATAAAAGTACTATTAATGAGTTATAAAAAAATTTCATCTATTATATTTTGTAGTAAGATTAAAAACTAAATATACAAAATTTAAAAAATCAAACTAACATTATAAGATCATAATTCAATGTTTCGCATTCTTCATTAATTCCTATAATTAAACATTGATAGTTTGATAAATTTATATTTTTTTTAATAAAAGTTTATTTAATAAAACATATTTATAATAAAATGAATATTGTATTTTTATACGAATATAGTATCAATATAAATTTCTGTGATAAAAAAAATATTACTTTTAATTTTAATAATAAGTTCGACTACTCTACTAGCCCAAAAAGATAATTTTTGGCTCTACGGAAAACTTAAAGATTCTTCTGATGTTGTAAAAAATGCAAACATCATTAATTTAAAAACAAATAAAGGAACTTTTTCTAATGATTTTGGTGATTACAAAATAATAGTTTCTATTGGAGATACTCTCCAGTTTACATCTGTTCAACACAAAACTATGTATCGGATTATTAACAACTTTATTTTTAGATCTGAAGTTTTAGATGTTTTTATGATAGATAAAACATATAAATTAGCAGAAGTTGTAATAAAAAGAAATGATCTAGATGGTTTTTTATCTTTAGACCTAAAAAAAACACCTGAAGATAGAAAAGGTCAAGCTCTAAAAAAAACAATGGATTTATCTAATGTAAATATGGGAGTAATTTATAATGGCGATTATATAGACCAAAGAGTAAGACCACCTTCAAATAATGTTGATCCTACAGCAATTTTTGCTGGGGCAGGAGGTGGAGTTAGTATACCGGTTAAATATTCTGAAAAATTATGGGCACTTAGAAGAAGTTTGGAATTTAGAAAAAAATTTCCAAAAATGTTATTAAGTGAATTTGGAGAATTATTTTTTCAAAATGATTTAAAAATTCCTCCTGAAAAATATTATAATTTTTTAGAGTATTGCAATCCTCTTGGAATAGAAGATTTATACAAACAAAATAGAAAAATAGAATTAATTAATATTCTAAAAAAAGAAAGTAAAACTTATTTAAATACTATAAGAGAAGAATTAAAATAATGTGAAGTCAATGATAAAAAAAATAATGTTTTTTTTCTTAATTCCTCTTTTAGCTTTTTCATCTCATAAGTATTATGTTAGTTTAACTCAAATTGAATATAATCAAGAAGAGAAAAGTTTAGAAATTATCATCAATGTATTTATGGATGATATTGAATTTGCTTTAGACAAAGATTATAATATAAACTTAAATCTTACCAGTAAAAAAGAATTGAAAGACGCTGATGTTTATTTCAACAAATATCTAACTAAAAATTTAACTTTCACCATTAATAACGAGCTTGTTAAGTTCACTTATATTGGTAAAGAATATGAAGGAGACTTGGTCTATTTTTACCTAGAAATAGCAGTGAAAGATAAGCCGACATCTTTAGAAGTTTTAAATTCAATTCTTTTAACATACTTTGACCAACAACAAAATATTATAAAATTCAAGAATGGTCCTAAAAGACAGAGTAAAATCTTATCAAAGAATACTAATAAAGCTTTGTTAAAGTTTTAACTTTTTATATTCTATATTAGTTCTAATTATTATTTTCAACAAAAAATTTAAATAACTCAAAACACATGAAAAAATTAGTTTCAATAGCTTTTAGTTTATTATTTATAGCAACTTCTGTAATCGCTCAAGATTCACAAATAAAACGACAAAAAGGACATACAGATCAGAATAAATTTAGACAACTAAAAGATGTACTTCCAACACCAAATAACAGAAGAACAGCATCTGGAGCTCCAGGTTATGAATATACTCAACAAAAAGTTGATTATGTAATGGATATTGTTATTGATGAAAAGAAAAACCGCCTTTTTGGAAGCGAATTAATTACTTATAAAAATAATTCTAGAGATCATTTAGAGTATCTATGGGTGCAACTGGATCAAAACATGAGATCTCCAGATTCAAAAACACCTTTAGCAAATCCAGAAAATCTTGAATCAGCATTTAATGGCCCTGTAACCTTTACCAAAAATAATCTAAAGAAACCTGCCGAGTTTGGTTTTAAAATTGATGAAGTAAGAAATATTGATGGTGGTGAACTTTCACATACGATCAATAGAACAATGATGAGAATTAATTTATCAAAACCATTATCTCCGGGAGATTCATTTCAGTTTAATATTAAATGGAATTATTTAATTAATAATTCGGTTAAAGACGGAGGAAGGTCTGGATTTGAATTATTCACTGACGGAAATAAAAATTATACCATAGCTCAATTTTTTCCAAGATTGGCAGTCTATGATAATGTAGAGGGATGGCAAAATATGCAATTTTGGGGACGAAGTGAATGGGCTCTAGAATTTGGTGATTATGATGTTAAAATAACTGTTCCTTCAGATCATATTGTCGATGCTACAGGTGAATTACAAAATGAAAAAAAAGTATTAACCAAAAAACAACGAGAACGTTTAGAAAAAGCAAGAAATTCATTTACAGATCCTGTATTTATTGTTACACAAGAAGAAGCTGAAATAGCAGAAAAAGGAAAATCAAACTCTTCAAAAACATGGCATTTTAATGCTAAAAATGTAAGGGATTTTGCTTTTGCCTCCTCAAGAAAATATATTTGGGATGCTATGGCAGTCAATATAAGTGGTAAAACTGTAATGGCAGTTTCGTTATATCCCAAAGAAGGCAATCCTCTTTGGGAAGAACACTCCACTAGAGTTGTTGCAAATACATTAGAGGAATATTCTAAAATGACTTTTGATTATCCTTACAGTAAAGCTATATCTGTTCATGCAGATAGACAGGGAATGGAATATCCAATGATTTGCTTTAATTACGGTCGTCCAAACCCAGATGGAACCTATTCAGAAAGAACAAAAAGGGGAATGATTGGAGTTATTACTCATGAGGTAGGACATAACTTCTTTCCAATGATTGTAAATTCTGATGAACGTCAATGGACATGGATGGATGAGGGTATCAATTCATTTGTTGAAATTTTGGCTGAATTAGATTATGATCCTAATTTTTTCACTGGAAATCTACCTAAGGATATTGTAAGGTACATGAGTATTAATCAAAATAATCTTTCTCCAATTATGTCTCAAGGAGATTATGTGAAAAACTTTGGTCCTAATGCCTATACAAAACCAGCTGCTGGTTTGTATATGCTTCGTCAAACTATTATGGGACCAGAATTATTTGATTATGCTTTTAAGACATACTCCCAAAGGTGGATGTTTAAGCATCCAAGTCCAGCAGATTTTTTTAGAACGATGGAGGATGCTTCAGCTATGGACTTAGATTGGTTTTGGAGAGGGTGGTTTTATACAACCGACTATAATGATATTGGTTTAAAAGATGTGAAAAAATTCAATTTGACAGATAAGCCAACAGAAGCAGCTAAAGATTTAGCTAAAAAGTACAACATGAATTTAGATGATTACAAAGGTAAACTAGTATTCTTTGAAGAGGAAAAAGAGGGTGTTTCGTCGGTAGCTAAAAAAGCATTAGAAATTAATATAATTAAAGAGCATTTGGAATCATTGAGTGAAGAAGAGAAAAATTTACTAAAAGATGCTCCAAACTTTTTCTATGAAGTCACATTTGAAAAACCTGGTGGATTAGTTATGCCTATCATTGTAGAATTAGAATATACAGATGGTAGTAAAGACCGTCACACCTTTCCTGCTCAGATCTGGAGATATAATGATAATGAAGTCTCAAAAGTTTTTAAAACTAGTCAAGAAATAAAAAAAATTACAATTGACCCTGATTTAGAAACAGCAGATATCGATACTTCAAACAATAGTTGGCCTAAAAAGGTAATTTCTAAGTTTGATAAATTTAAAAAAAATAAAATTAAAGGATAATTATCAAAATGTTAATTTAATTTTTTAGAAAATCTCATTTGAAAATGACAAATGAGATTTTTATTTATGAAAAATATTCAAATTAAATTTTTATTTTTATTTTTTTTGCAAATATTCTTAATTATTATAATTATTTTAAAACTCTTTTAAATTTAAATTATTTAAAATCATGAAAAAACTATCATCCATTATCTTTTCTATAATTTTTATTTCGTCACTATCAAATGCACAAAATATTTCAAAAAAAACTCAAAAAGGGCATACAAATCAGAATAAATTCAGACAAATGAAAGATTTGTTGCCTACCCCAAATAGCCAAAGAACTGCTTCTGGAGCACCTGGTAAAAATTATAACCAGCAGAAAGTAGATTATGTAATAAATATCATTCTTGATGATGACAATAAAAAAATCACTGGAAATGAAACTGTTACATATCACAATAATTCTGATGACACACTAAAATATTTATGGGTTCAATTAGATCAAAATGTTAGAGCTAAAGATTCAAAAACACCAGATATCAATCCCAATAGTAAAGTACCTGAAAAATTAGACAAACGCAGGTATAATGCTATGTATAGTGATCCATTTGATGGTGGATTTAATATTGTGAGTGTTCAGAATATTGATGGGACTGACTTATCATATACCATTAATCAAACCATGATGCGTATAAATTTACCAAAAAATTTAATGTCTGGTGAAAAATTTATGTTCAATATCTCTTGGTGGTATAATATCAACAATCATAGAGTCAATAGAGGAAGATCTGGATATGAACATTTTTCTAAAGATGGAAATAACAATTATGTAATTGCTCAATTTTACCCAAGATTGTGTGTATATGATAATGTAGAAGGATGGCAAAACGATCAATTTTGGGGACGAAGTGAATTCGCTTTAGAATTTGGAGATTTCTATGTAAATATTACGGTACCAGCAGACCATGTTATGCAAGCAACAGGTGTTTTACTAAACGAAAAAGAAGTACTAACCAAAAAACAGCTTAAGCGTTTAGGAGTCGCAAAAAACACCTATGACAAACCAATAATAATTCATAATCAAGAAGAAGCCATTGAGTCTGAAAAAAAACGATCAAAGAAAACAAAAACTTGGAAATACTATGCTGAAAATGTTCGTGACTATGCTTTTGCAACCTCTAGAAAATTTATTTGGGACGGAATGGCTGTTGACATCAATGGCAAAATAGTAATGGCTTATTCTCTATATTCAAAGGAAGCCAATCCTTTGTACGGAGACCATTCAACTTTAGCTACAGTCCAAACTTTAAAAACATATTCTAGATATACATTTGATTACCCGTATCATAAAGCAGTTTCTGTAGACGGACAAATGGGAATGGAATATCCTCAAATGGCTTTTAATCCGGGAAGACCTGATTTACCTGATGGAGGATATTCTGATCGAATGAAATATAGAATGATTAAAGTAACAATTCATGAGGTTGGCCATAATTATTTCCCAATGATTGTAAATTCTGATGAACGACAGTGGACATGGATGGATGAAGGATTGAATTCTTTTGTTGAAATTTTAGCAGAATTAGATTATGATCCCAATTTTCCAATTACACGTGGACTACCAAAAAATATTGTAAATTATATGAGTGGGAATCAGTCTACAATTGCTCCTATTATGTCTAAAGGAGACAATCTATATAGCTTTGGTAACAATGCTTATGGGAAGCCTGCAACTGGTTTATACATGTTAAGAGAAACCATTATGGGTAAGGAATTATTTGATTATGCATTTAAAACATATGCAGAACGATGGAAGTTTAAACATCCGACACCTGCAGATTTCTTTAGAACTATGGAGGATGCCTCAGCAATGGATTTAGATTGGTTTTGGAGAGGTTGGTTTTACACAACGGATGTAACCGATATCGGAATTAAAGATGTGAAAAAATTCTATAAGGAAGATGGTGATAAAAAAATCAGTTTTATTGAAGATACTTATGAAGGCTTAACCTTCGATCCTAAAAATGTAAACAAAGCAGATTCAAATTTCTTTTATGAAATTACTTTTGATAAACCAGGTGGCTTGGTAATGCCAATAATCATTGAGTTTACATACAAAGATGGATCTAAAGAAAGAAAAGTATATCCAGCACAAATATGGAGATACAATGATAATGAAACTATTAAAGTTATTAATTCTGATAAAGAAATAGTAAATATTTCAATTGATCCCGATTTAGAAACAGCAGATGTAGATACTTCTAATAATAATTGGCCGCAGAAAAAAGATTCAAAGTTTAATAAATTTAAGAATAAAATAAAGGGATAATCTATACAAGTAGAAAACTAAATAGTTCTTATCATGATGAGGCCCATTTATAATATATTAATTCTTATTTCTAAATACAAGTAAACATCCAACTAGCACTAAAGGAATACTTAATACTTGTCCAGTATTAAGAGCATTAAAAATCCAGTCTTCTCTACCCGCAATCTGTGCTTCCTTAAAAAATTCAATGAAAAACCTTGCAGACCATAATCCAATCATAAAAACACCGAATAAGAAGCCTGATTTTTGTTTTTTATCTGTTTTCCAATAAAATCTCCACAAAATAATAAATAAAATAAAATAACAAAATGCTTCATATAATTGTGTGGGATGTCTAGTCAACAATTGAGAATCGGTAGATTTAAAAATAACTCCAAAATCTGAACCTGTAGGTTTACCATAAATTTCTGAATTAAAAAAATTTCCAATTCTGACAAAAGCACCGCCTAAAGCAGAAACAATAGCTAATCTGTCTAAAATAAAAAATAATGGTTTTTGTAAATGTTTTCTGCTATACCAATACATTGTTATAATAATAGCTATAGCTGCTCCATGACTTGCAAAACCTGTATAACCAGTAAATTTCCAACCATCAATTAAACCAAAAATAGCAGATTCTCCAGTTGCTTTTTTTAATGGTAAAATAATTTCAAGAAGATTATTTTTATAATAACCCCAGCTATAGAAAAATACTTCACCTAATCTCATTCCAACCAACATAGAAATAAAAGTATACATAAAAAGAGGATCCAACTTATCAACTGGAATCTTATCTTCAACATAAACTTTCTTCATTAAACTCAAACCTATAATAAAGGCAAGAACAAACATTAAACTATACCATCGTATAATAAAAAAACCCAAATCTATACCTAAAGAAGGTTCCCATATAATAGCTAAAAAACTCATATTATTAAATATTAGTTATGTTTTTGAATTTGTTTCAAAAAAGATTATTATTTATTTTTTTCATCAGGTACTGGATCATATCCACTACTACCCCACGGATGACAACTAAAAATTCGCTTTAAAGATAACCATCCTCCGACAAACAAACCTCTTTTTTTTAATGCTTCTATTGTATAATTTGAACAAGTTGGAGAATATCTGCATGTGGAAGGAGTAAATGGTGAAATTGCTAATTGATAAAATTTAACTAATAACACAAAAGGAAATGTAAAAATACTTTTAAAATTCAATATTAATTATTTTATTATGAAATTAGTTAAAAAAACTATTCTCTAATTTTTTATTATGTATTAATTAATGGAATATGATGTTTCGTCTCTACCATCTTTAAGTTTAATACCTAGCTCTATTAATTCATCTCTAATTTGATCAGACAATACCCAATTTTTATTTACTCTAGCTTCTTTTCTTAATTTTATTAACAATGAAACTACACCATCAATTTTATCCGATCTTTTTTCTTTAACATCATTTAATAATCCTAAGACATCAAAAACAAAAGCATTCATTGTGGATGATAAAATCAAAAGATCATCAGAGCTTATTGACTCTTTTTCATCTTTAATTTGATTAACAAACTTTACGCCTTCAAAAAGATGAGATATTAGAACAGGAGTATTAAAATCATCATTCATAGCGTCATAACACTTTTTCTTCCATAACATAATATTTATGGAACTAGATTTATGAGTAGTCAATTTTTCTATTGATCCAATAGCATGAATTAATTTTTTATATCCTTTTTCACTAGCTTCTAAAGCATCATTTGAAAAATCCAAAACACTTCTATAATTTGCTTGCATATTAAAAAAACGAACGACACTTGGAGAAAAAGCTTTGCTTAAAATTTTATTATCTCCTGTCAAAATTTCACCTGGAAGAATATAATTACCAGTAGATTTTGACATTTTTTGACCATTTAGCAATAACATATTAGTATGCATCCAATAATTAACAGGATCTTTACCAGACCAAGTCTTACATTGGGCAATTTCACACTCATGATGAGGAAATTTAAGGTCTATTCCTCCGCCATGAATATCAAAATGTTCACCTAGGTATTTAGTGCTCATAACAGAACATTCAATGTGCCACCCTGGGAATCCGTCTGACCAAGGTGATGGCCATCTCATTATATGTTTGTCCTCGGCTTTTTTCCACAAGGCAAAGTCTTGTGGGTTCCTTTTATCAGATTGACCATCTAATTCTCTAGTATTATTAATAGCATCATCTAAATTTCTACCTGATAAAATACCATAATGATTGGTCTTATTATATTCTACAACATCAAAATAAACAGAACCGTTTACTTCATAACCAACCCCTTTATCAATAATTATTTTAATCATTTCAATCTGCTCTACAATATGACCTGTAGCTGTAGGTTCAATACTTGGAGGTAAAAAATTATATTGGTTAAGTATATTATGAAAATCAACAGTATATTGTTGAACAACTTCCATAGGTTCTATCTGTTCTAAACGTGCTTTTTTTGCAATTCTATCTTCACCTTCATCAGAATCATTTTCTAAATGACCTACGTCAGTAATATTTCTTACAAAACGAACTTTATAACCTAAATGAAGAAAATATCGGAAAATAACATCAAAGAACATAAAAGTTCTAAGATTACCTAAGTGCACATTGCTATATACTGTAGGTCCACAAACATACATCCCTATAGAGCCTTCTTTAATTGGTTTAAATAGCTCCTTTGACTTTGTAAGTGAGTTATATATTTTTAATTCATTCTCTTTATAGGGTTTCATAAAAAGTAATAATTTTTCATGTGCTAAAGATAGTTACTTTATAAAGAATATAGAAATAGAATTAACTATTCATTTTAATAGTTTTTACCTTAAAAAAGACTGAGAAAAACAATTATTTAACAAAATACCAGCTTTTTAATTATGATACATTTTATGTCTATTTTATTTTTAAATTTACAATATAATTTTGTCATCACTTATGGCTAGTAAGAAAGATTCATTAATGAATAAAAAAAACGTTGTTTGTAAACAAGAAACAACTAGTAAATCCTCAGCTAAAATAATTAAATCTAAAAGAAGTAAAACTACCACAGTTAAAAAGTTTGTAACCGAGATTTTAGCTGGTAATATTGCCTACTTAAGTAGAGCTATTACTTTAGTAGAGAGTACAAATAAAGAGCATCAAGAAAAAGCTAACGAGATTATTGAAGAATGCCTACCTCACTCAAATAAATCAATTAGAATTGGAATTACAGGTGTTCCAGGAGTAGGCAAAAGTACTTTTATAGAAGTTTTTGGAAAAAAATTAACAAAAAATGGAAAAAAAGTAGCTGTCTTGGCAATAGACCCAAGTAGTTCTATTACTAGAGGTAGTATATTAGGAGACAAGACAAGAATGGAAGAGTTGGTAAATGATAAAAATGCATACATAAGGCCTTCGCCATCAGGTTTATCATTAGGTGGTGTTGCTCAAAAAACTAAAGAAAGTGTTATTCTTTGTGAAGCCGCTGGTTATGATATAATAATTATTGAAACAGTTGGCGTTGGACAAAATGAAACAATGGTAAATTCTATGGTTGATTTCTTTCTACTATTAAAAATAGCTGGAGCTGGAGATGAATTACAAGGGATAAAAAGAGGTATTATTGAAATGGCTGATGCTATTGTAATTAACAAATCTGATGGTGAGAATATTAAAAACACTAAAATTGCCAAATTAGAATTTAATAAAGCTTTACACTTATACCCTCAAAAACAAAGTGGATGGAAACCTAAAGTTTTAATCGCAAGTAGTATAAAAAATACAGGAATCATAGAAATTACCGATATGATTGAAGAATATATGTCTTTAGTTAAAAAAAATAATTATTTTGAAATTAAACGAAATAATCAGAATGCATTTTGGCTAAAATCATTAATAAATAAGCATTTACATAATTCTTTTTTTAAAAATAATGAAATAAATAGTGCTCTGAAAAATGAAATTTATTTATTAAAAAATGGTAATACAACTCCATTTATTTCTGCAAAAAAACTATTAAAACTTTATAATGAACAAACTAAAAAATCATAAATTTCTATTTCCAATTTCAATTTTTCTACTTTTTATTATAAATGTTTTACAAGGAAGTTCTTCAGAATTATTAGCTGACGAAGCCTATTATTGGGTATATAGTCAATATTTAGATTGGGGTTTTTTTGATCATCCACCCTTAGTGGCTGTCTGGATAACTATAAGTGACTATATATTTAATGATGAAATTGGTGTGCGTTTTTTTTCTGCAATTTCATTTAGTATTTTAATATATTTAGTATGGGAATCTATAAAAAACCCTAGAAAAAATGAATTCACTTGGTTATTTATTTTAATTTTTTTTTCTACAGCTTTATTAAACGCTTATGGTTTTATTACCACCCCTGACACACCTTTAATGCTTTTTTTTGGTTTATTCTTATTTGCATACAGGAAATATATATCAAAAAAAAATACTGCTAGTTATTTATTTCTTTGTGTGGCTATCACTGGAATGATGTACAGTAAATACCAAGGTATTCTAATTATATTTTTTGTAGTATTATCTAATTTGAAGTTAATAAAGGACTATAGGTTTTGGTTAGTTTGTCTAGGATCTTTGGTTTTATATGTACCACATTTGTACTGGCAATATGTTAATGATTTTCCCTCTATTAAATATCATTTATATGAGAGGGCTTCTATAGCTTCTTACAAGTTTGAATATACGCTTATGCATTTTGTTAATACTATTGCAATTCTTGGATTTACATTTATAATAATGTATCGGGCATTTTTTAGTGGTATTAAAAATAAAGACTTATTTCATAAAGCCTTAAACTATATTATTATTGGTTTTTTTCTATTCTTTTTAATTTCGTCCTATAGAGGTCATGTTCAAGCACAATGGATTGCTCCTATTATAATACCTCTCATAATTATAACTTTTAATTACTTATTAGAAAACGAAAAAAATATACGTCTTTTTAAGTATTTAGCTTTCATCAATATTGTCGTAATTATACTTTTTAGAATTATAATTGCTAATGAAGGAATTATTCCTATTAAATTACAATTTCATGGAAATAAAGAATGGACCACAAATATTCAACAATTAACTAAAAATTCCGACAAACTATTTATTAATAGGTTTCAAGAAGCTTCGATTTATTGGTTTTACACCAAAGAAAAAGTACATTATCAAAAGAATTATTTAGGAAGAAAGAACCAATTTGAGTTTATTCCTGATAATACTATTTTTACTTCAGATTCTATTTCATATTTGACAAGAACATCTAATCAATATTCTGAAAAAAAAATAAATAGTTCCGGCAAAGACTCTCTGTTTGTCTCGTTTATAAAAAACTATAAATCCCTATTTGATATAGAAATAAACTTCATATTTCCAAATCAATTAATATTTAATAAACATTCTAAAAAGCCTCATAGGGCTTTAATAAAAAATCCTTATGATTTTGATGTTGAAATGAAAGATATCGTTATAGAGATTGTTTTTCAAAATAATAAAGGTAGTGATGCATATAGTATTATAGCAAAATCAAATATAACTGAGATAAAATCAAAAAGCCAAAAAATCATTTCTTTAGAATTTGATACTTCTTTAATAAATCAAATAAATGAATATTCTATAGTTGGTATTGGAATAAAAACATCAGAAAAAATGGATTTAGTCAAAGTAAGTAAGCTTAATAAATTTAAAATAATTGATTAATTATTTATAAACTTCATCATCCGCCTTAAAAATAATGTAAAAGCCAATAAATTAGCTAAACCTAAAACTAATTCGGAATTTTTTTTGGATTCTATAAAATAGATATCCGAAAAATAAACCAGATAAATAACCAAATAATACGTCGAAAGGATAATGGACTCCTAAATAAATTCTACTATATCCAAAAGATAAAGGGAATAATAATAGTAAAAAAATATACTTAAAATATTTTCTAAGAAGTAATATTATAAATACTGAAAATGTCATTGATAAGGATGCATGCCCTGAATAAAAACTGTAACCCTTAGGTTTATAGCTAAATGATCTAAGTTGATTTACAATACCTTCTGTATTACATGGCCTTGGCCGTTCAAAAGTATTTTTTATAAAATTGGTAAACTGATCAGAGAAAGTAACTAAAACTACTAAAAATAAAATCATTAAAGTACCATTTTTCCATCCAAAATTTTTAAAAATTAATATTAATAAAAGCACAAATAATGGAGACCAATTAAATTGATTAGTTAATGCTAACCAAAAACCATCCCATTGTTCATTTCCTAGATTGTTTAGAAATAAGAGTAAATCTTTATCTATTTGTAATACTTTTTCGAACAAACTACTTTCCTACTTTTAATAATTCTAAATCAAAAATTAAATCAGCTTTTTTTGGAAATGGACCACCTCCAGCTTCTCCATACCCTAGGTAATAAGGGATAAATAATCTAAGCTTACCTCCTACTCTCATATTAGTAATTGCCTCTTTAACTCCTGGAATTAATGGCTTTTCATCTAATGTAAATTCAAATGGTTTAGAACCATCAGTAGATTGAATCATTTTACCATCTGCTAAATACATAGTGTAATGCATGGTAGATGGTATCGCAGAATTAAACCTTTTACCTTTACCTCTTTTAAAAGTTAATATTTGTAATCCTGATTCTTGTTTTTTAGCTTTTTTTACATCCATTTTTTCATAGAAAATTTCTTTATCTTGATTAAATTTTTTCAAACGCTTATTTTCAAGTTTTGCCATTTCAATCTGCCTTTCTTTTTCTTTTTCTTCACCTTTATCAAATTCCTCCTCAAAAACTTTAATAGCATCGAAATTTTTTACTTCAGTACCTTTTCTTACAATGGTAATTTTTTTAATAAAATCTTTTTGATTTATTGAGTCAAGAATATCTAAATTACTAATAACTTTTCCAAAAACGGCATGACATCCTACTCTCGGATTACTACAATCCTTTAGTTGGTTGTTATTAGAATATGCATCTAGCCAAGGGGTTTCTTTATATGTAATAAAAAACTGACTTCCGTTAGTATTAATTCCTGAATTTGCCATTGATAAGACTCCTTTGCTATCATGCTTTAAATCTGATCTAAATTCATCATAGAATTTATATCCTGGTCCACCTTGACCATTTGCTAAAGGATCACCACCTTGAATCATAAAATCTTTCATAACTCTATGAAAAGTTAGGCTATCATAGAATTTTTTCCCCTTATAAGATTCAGAAACTTTAGGATTTGTACCCTCGACTAAAGTAATGAAATTAGCAACAGTTAATGGAACTTTATCTGCATATAACTTTACAATAATATTTCCTTTATTAGTATCAATATCTGCATAAATACCATCTTTTAAATTATTATATTCATTATTACAAGCAATAAAAACAAAAAGCAAAAAGATATAAAAAAGTAATTTTCTCATTTTTATAGGATTTCTAATAATTCTACTTCAAAAATTAAAGCCATATATGGTTTAATTATACCTGGTCTAGGATTTACTCCATAAGCTAATTCTTGTGGTATAAAAAATTTATATTTCGAACCTATTTTCATCAATTGTAATCCTTCAGTCCAACCTCTTATAACTTGAGTGACACCAAATTCTGCAGGATTGCCTCTTTCAACAGAACTATCAAAAACGGTGCCATCAATTGTGGTTCCGTGATAATGTACTTTGACTTTATCACTTATTTTGGGACTCTTACCCTTACCCTCTTTTAAAACAACATATTGTAAACCACTTGGAGTTGTTTTAACCCCTTTTTTTGTTTTATTTGACTCTAAAAAATTAATTCCTTGTTTTTTATAGACCTCAGATTTAGCTAAATCTTCTCTCTTTTTCTGTTCTTGTTTCTTTTGAAAATAAATTTGTAAAGTTTTTTGAATATCTTTTATATCTAACAATAAGTTAGTAGAATCTAAACCATTATTTATCGCCTGAATTAAAATATCTAAATTAACTTCTTTAAAACTACTTTTTAATTGACTAGACATATTTAAACCCACAGCATAACTAACAGAATCTAACTCTGTTTCTAAATATTTTGCTTGTTTAACTTGATTTCCACAAGAAAATAACATTGCTGTAACTAAAACTGATAAGATGTTTTTAATAATGTTCATTTTTTTTTATTTATTGATTAATTAATGTTTATTAATGTTAATGTAATAATTATTGAAGTATTCATACCTATTTTGTTTTCATCTCCAAGAACTCCAAAAGCATTAAATGAGGGAATAATAAACTTTATTGTTTCACCTTCCTTCATTAGTTTAACTCCAATTTGTAATGCTAAAATAAAATCTTCTTTATCAATAATATATTCTCTTATACCAATTGTTTCTTTTGAATATAAAATACGATTATTCAAATCTAAAATTTCATATGAAATTTCAACTAAATCTCCCTTCTTTGGTGTATTTGAATCTGAATCAATCTTTGTGATGTATTGATACCAAAATCCGTTAGGAGATTTATTATAATCAAATAAACTATCTTTTTTAATATAGTTTTCAATCTTTCTTTCTTCAACTTTATTTATTTCCCTAAAAAAATTTACCGTAGAAGCTAAAGTATATGTTTTACTAACAGTAATAGGTCTTCTAGCATCTTGATTTTTACATGAAACCAATGTCATAAGAAAAATAAAATATATTGTTTTAAAGTTCATATGAATTGATTAATTCTTTTTGGTTTTCTAATAGTAAATTATTGAATTTATTAATTGTTTCTGTCATAGTTAAATTTGATTTACCTCCAGCAGCATTATCATGACCTCCCCCGCTAAAGTATTTTCTAGCAAATTGATTTACAGAAAAAGCCCCTTTAGATCTGAACGAAATTTTAATTATTTTTTGATCTTTATCTTCAATGAAAATGGCAGCCATAACTATACCATTAATTGATAATGCATAATTAACAATTCCCTCTGTATCTCCTTTATTGAAATTATTCTTTGTTTTTTCTTCTTCTGAAATTGTAATATAAGCTGTTTTGAATTTTGGTAAAACTTTGAGGTTTTTTAATGCTTGACCAATTAATTGTAGGCGACCATATGAATTAGAATCATAAACATAACTATGGATTTTATCGTTTTCTGCCCCTTTATCAATCAAATTTGCAATGACTCTATGGGTTAGACTTGTTGTGGAACGGAATCTAAATGATCCAGTATCAGTCATTATTCCAGTATATAAACAAGAAGCTATATCAGAATCAATTAAATCAATATCCCCCATTTTTTCTATAAAATGATATACCATTTGACAGGTAGAACACATTTCTGGATCAGAATACATGTAAGTAAAATCATCTGGTTGTTGATGATGATCTATGAGTACAAAATCATTCTGATAGTTATTTAACATATTCTGCATATCACTTCCGACTCTATGAAGTGCATTAAAATCTAACAAGAAGATAATATCTGATTTTCTTATGGCTCTCTGAGATTGAGAATTTTGCCAATCAAACCGGTAGGTATTATTTGAACCTGGCAACCAATGTAAGAATTTAGGATATTCATTAGGAACTACAACTGTTGGTTTATGTCCCTTCCTGTTTAAATAATGATAAAGTCCAAGGGTTGCTCCCATAGCATCTCCATCTGGATTTCTATGTCCAACAATAACAATGTTTTTAGGTAGTTCTAAAAAAGATTGTAATTCATTAAATTGTTTCAAAATCATAAGAAGCGAAGATACAATTTAAATAAAAATTTATGTACTTTTGAGCCGTTTTATAAATATATAAATTAAAATAATGGCAACAAATAGAACATTTACCATGATTAAGCCCGATGGTGTTGAAAACGGATATTCAGGAGCAATCTTAGATAAAATTAATTCAGCTGGATTTAGAATTGTGGCATTAAAAAAAACACAAATGACTCAAAATGAAGCGGAAACTTTTTATGAAGTTCATAATGAACGCCCTTTTTTTCGAGAATTAATTAATTTTATGACTAGAGGGCCTATAATTGCTGCCATCTTGGAAAAAGATAATGCAGTAGAGGATTTTAGAACACTAATTGGTGCAACAAACCCTGCAGAAGCTGCAGAAGGAACTATTCGAAAATTATATGCTACTTCTATGGGAGAAAATGCAGTTCATGGGTCTGATAGTGATGAAAATGCTGTGATAGAAAGTAATTTTCATTTTTCTGGTAGAGAAAAATTTTAAATTATTTAAATATATCTAAATAAAAATATCTGAGTTTAAAATTTGGCTTTTATGCTTTTAATATTTTGTGTTTTACGAAATTTAAAGAAGTAATAATTTAGAAACAACATTGTCTCCAATCTCTTCATTTAACATTTTAATAATTTTATCTTTCCCATAACTTAATTCTTCTCGAAGCACAGATGAGTTTAGACGAATAATTAATGTGTTTTTGTTAAACTCTACAGACTGAGTATAAGAGGTTACTCCTTGCCCCATAAGCTTACCCCAGGCCTCTTCTACCTTTATTTTTTGCATCCCTTTAGACAAATTATTCTCTTTAATAAAAGATTGCATTAAATCTTTGATTACAACTGAGGAATTTTCTCTTTTTGTCATTGGCCTATGTTTATTTCAATAGTTTAACTTGTTATTAATTTAAAAAAAATGAATTTAAATTTGAATTGTACAATTTAATATATAACAACCTACATTTTAAAAATTTTATATGATTTATTACTTTGTTGAATTACGTTTTTTATTCTTTCTGAATGTGTATCAGTAATAAATATTTGCCCAAATTCATCATTATCCACCAATTCAATGATTTGAGACACACGATATTCATCTAGTTTATCAAAAATATCATCAAGTAAAAGTATTGGAATTAATTTAGATTGTTGTTTAATAAATTCAAATTGAGCAAATTTCAATGCTATTAGGTAAGATTTCTGTTGACCTTGAGATCCAAACTTCTTAATAGGATACTCATTAATTTCAAAACTCAAATCATCTTTGTGTATTCCTACGGTTGAAAATTGAAGAATTTTATCTTTCTCTAAACTCTCATCCAATAATGTTCTAAAAGGAGTAGTTAATAACTGACTTTTATAAATTAAATTTACTTCTTCTTTCTTATCTGATATTATTTGGTATTTATAATTGAATATAGGTATAAATTTTTCTAAAAACAGTTTTCTTTTTTTATAAATATTAGAACCAAAATTGATTAATTGATCATTATAAACTTCTAAGTTAGTAGCATCAAAAGTTCTATTTGCAGCAAAATACTTTAGTAAAGCATTTCTTTGAGTTAGTATTTTATTGTATGAGATTAAATCTTTTAGGTAGGCTTTATCTTGTTGGGAAATAACCCCATCAATAAACTTCCTTCTCATATAGCTTCCTGCAGTTACAAGGTCTCTATCTGATGGTGATATAATTACAAGAGGAATCTGACCTACATGATCAGAGAATTTATCATATGCCTTATCATTACGTTTTAATATTTTTTTTTGACCTTTCTTTAAACTACAGACAATTTTTTCTAATCGATTATTCACAGTGTAATCTCCCTCAATAACAAAAAAAGATTTTTGATGTTGAATATTTTGGACAGCCACTGGATTGAAATAACTTTTAGCAAACGATAAATAATAAATAGCATCTAACAAATTTGTTTTACCAATACCATTAAGACCAACAAAACAATTAATTTTTTCTTTAAACTCAAAAGTTTTAGAATCAAAATTTTTAAAATTCACTAATGATAATTTCTTTAAATACATAACTAAAAATTGTAGTATATAAGCAACTGCAAATTATTGAAAAATTACGATATATACGCTTTCTAAATCCAATTAAAAAAACTATTTTTGCCGTACTAATTTTTTTTAAACAAAATATGGCAACATATAAGAAAAAGGGGTATAAACCAAAAGATAAAAGTTTACAACAAGGTGTTGAAATGCAGAGTACAACTGCTGAGGTTTTTAATACTCTAGATGACACTGCATCCAAATCTGAGCAATGGATTGAGAATAATAGTAAACCTCTATTTTATGGTTTAATAATAATTATTATTTTAATACTAGGTTATTTAGGTTACAACAAATATATTGTTGAGCCTCAAGAAACAATTGCATCTAACGAATTATCTTTTCCTAGAAAGCACTTTAATGAAGCTAATACTGCTGCTAGTTCAGATATAGACTCTTTACTCCAATTAGGACTTGATGGGGCTGATAATAAATATGGTTTTTTAGATATTTCTTCTAAATTTAATGGAACAAAAGCTGCCAATATTGCAAATTATTATGCAGGAGTTTCCTATTTAAAAATGAAAGATTATCAAAAAGCTATTCAATATTTAAGCAAATTTAATTCTAATGATGAATTGCTGGGTCCAACAGCTCTTGGTGCTATTGGAGATGCTTTCGCAGATATTGATCAGACTGAAGATGCATTAGAATATTACGAAAAAGCTGCGAACAAAAAAGATAATGAGTTTACAACACCTCTATTTTTATTCAAAGCAGCAAAAACATCAATGGATTTAGGTCAATTTTCTAAAGCTGAAAAAATATTTACTCAAATTAAAGAGAAATTTCCGAAAACTGATTTCGTTAAAGATATAGACAAATATATATACAGCGCAAAATACGCTCAATAATTTAATGGCAACAATAAATTTATCTCACTATGATAAAACATCAGTCCCAGACGCAAAAGATTTTCGGTTTGGGATTGTTATTTCTGAGTGGAATTCAGATATAACAAAAAATCTTCATAAGGGAGCTATAGATACTTTATTAAAATGTGGTGCCTTAAAAGAGAATATAATTACTTGGAATGTTCCTGGGAGTTTCGAGTTGGTTTATGGATGTAAAAAAATGATAGAAACACTTCAATTAGATGCTATTATTGCGATTGGAAACGTTATACAGGGGGAAACAAAACATTTTGATTTTGTTTGCAATAGTCTTACTCAAGGGATTATAGATTTGAATGTAAAATATAGTACACCTATTATTTTATGTGTATTAACAGATAATACCAAACAACAATCTATAGATAGATCTGGTGGAAAATATGGAAACAAAGGAATAGAATGTGCTGTTGCAGCCATAAAAATGGCTTCTTTAGCTTAGATTTAACCTCGGAACTTACCAAAAAACCTTGACCACTATTTTATTATTAAGTAACTTTGACGAGCAACATACTTACAGTCTAATATTTGTATTACCTGAAGTGACCTCATAAAAAATTAGATGGGAATTATAAAAAAGAAAAATAAAAAATTTGATTACAAACCTAGGTATTATAAGGGTGAGGGTAATCCTTATCAAATTACCCATAAATTCGATAAATTTAGGAGCTCGACATTAAACAATAAAGGATTGAAAGGTAAATTAACAAGAGCTATTAGTGAATTAAAAGGTGAAAATAATAGAGTTGAAATTGAAGACGAAACTTATCAATTAGAGTCTGCCGAAAATAACACTAATAAAGTTGTACTATATATTATAGGAGTATTGGTGCTAGTCTTTTTATTCATCATAGATTTTGATCTATCAATTTTCAGAAAAAAATAATGTCAGACATTATTCAACTCTTACCAGATCACGTTGCCAATCAAATTGCTGCAGGAGAAGTAGTTCAAAGACCTGCCTCTGTTGTCAAAGAATTGCTAGAAAATTCCATTGATGCTGAAGCTACTTTTATACAACTTATTTTAAGAGACGCAGGTAAAGTATTGATACAAGTAATTGATAACGGTAAAGGAATGAGTTCAACAGATGCAAGACTTTCATTTGAGCGTCATGCAACTTCCAAAATAAGAGCTGCAGAAGACTTGTTTCAATTACATACCAAAGGTTTTAGAGGTGAAGCGATGGCTTCAATAGCAGCTATTGCTCATGTAGAAATGAGAACTAAACAAATTTCTCAAGAATTAGGAACACATATAAAAATTGAGGGAAGTAAAGTTAGTTATCATGGTAAAATAGCATCACCTAATGGAACTAATGTAGCAGTAAAGAATCTATTTTATAATATTCCTGCTAGAAGAAATTTTTTAAAATCTAACACGATAGAAACTAGACATATTATTGACGAATTTCAACGTGTATGTTTATCGCATCCTGAAATCTCATTTAGTCTATATCATAATGATAACGAAATTTATAATCTCAAAAACAATAACTTAAGAAAACGAATTGTTTCTATCTTTGGAGCTAAAATGAATGAAAAATTAGTCCCTATTTCGGAAGATACAGAAATGATTTCAATGAAGGGTTTCATTGTTAAACCTGCTTTTTCTAAGAAAAAAAGAGGTGAACAATTCTTTTTTGTAAATAATCGCTACATAAGAAGCCCTTATTTAAATCATGCTGTAATAGCTGCTTTTGATGGTTTACTAGAACATGGATATTATCCATCTTATTTTTTATATTTAAGAGTTCCTACAAAAAGTATTGACATAAACATCCATCCAACAAAAACAGAAATAAAATTTGATGATGAAAAAGCAGTTTATTCAATTCTAAGAGCAACAATTAAACATAGTTTAGGCCTATACAATGTAGCACCAATTTTAGACTTTGATAGAGATGCAACATTAGATACTCCTTATAGCTATAATAGACAATTGGATAACCCTACTAACCCAAAGATAGCTTTAGATACTAAATTTAACCCTTTTAAGGGTGATTCAACAAATAATGCATCATCATACCAAAACAAGGATGTTACAAAATGGAAAAGCTTATATACTACTGAAAATGAAATTGAAGGTCAAGAATCCTTATTTCATGAAGAAACAGAACATCTTGTTAATAAAACAATCCAAATTCAGAAAAAATACCTATTAAGTTCTATAAAATCTGGAGTTGTTTTAATTCACCAATCATTAGCTCATCAAAGAATATTATACGAAGAATTATTAGGAACTAATAGTTTAAAAGAAGTGCATAGCCAACAATTATTATTCCCAATAACGATATCATTTTCATCAGCTGAAATTGAAATCATTTATACATTAAAGTCGGAATTAGAAAATGTTGGTTTTTATTTTGATGAATTCACAAAAGAATCAGTGACTATAAAAGGAATACCAGTATCTATCTCTGAAAGTAAAATAACAAATGTTTTAGAAGAACTATTAGAAAATGTAACTTTAGATATCCCTGATGTAAATTTTAATCCATTTGATATTATGGCTAAATCATTCGCATCATCTATAGCAATTAAAACAGGTGAATATTTATCTCAAAAAGAACAAGAAAGTTTAGTTAATAGGTTATTCTCATGCAAAGAACCGAGTATTTGCCCTTTTGGAAAATCAACCTTTAAGACACTTAAACTTGAAGAAATAGATTTATTATTTTCAAAATAATATATGAATAAAATTAAATTTACCGAAGGAATTAAACATTTAATAATCTTAAATGTTATTTTATTTGTTGCTCCTCAACTTTTAAACTTAGACCTTACAAATATACTTGCTCTTCATTTTCCTAAAAACGAAAATTTTGGTTTTTGGCAATACATTTCTCATATTTTTATGCATGGAAGTTTTCCGCATATCCTGTTTAATATGTATGGATTATGGGCATTTGGGACACCTTTAGAGCAAATATGGGGACGTAATAAATTTCTATTTTTTTATTTTTCAGCAGGTATTGGGGCAGGGTTAATTTACTCTATTATTAATTATTATCAATTTAACGGTTTTTATGAGATATTGATTCAAAATGGGCTAAATTCAAATAATATTTTAAAAATTTTAAATACCGGCATTTATTCTGATTTTGTTGATATTATTACTTTAACAAAAGAAGATTTAACTGAATTCTATAGCCTGTATCATACACCAGCAGTTGGTGCCTCTGGGGCTGTTTATGGCATTTTAGTTGCCTTTGGAATGTATTTTAAAGATGCTAAACTAGCTTTAATCTTTTTCCCAGTCCCGATTTCCGCAAAATATTTTATACCCCTAATTTTAATAGGAGATTTATTTTTTGGAATGACAAAATATTCTATTGGTAATGTTGCGCATTTTGCTCACATAGGTGGTGCTATTATAGGTTTTATGATTGGATATTATTGGAAAAAAAATCAATTCAAATACTAATTTATGAGTTTATATAAAAACTTAAAAATAAGATTTAAAACAGCCTCGATTGTTCAACAATTAATTTATATTAATGTAATAGTATTTATATTTATATTAATTTCAAATTCTTTTAGTGGATTATATGGCAAACAAATGAGTTTTATTTATGACTGGTTTTCATTATCATCTTCTATTGATACATTTATGTCAAGACCATGGTCAGTAATAAGTTACGGATTTTTACACAATGGTTTTTTTCACATTTTCTTCAATTGTATCGTTCTAAATTATTTCGGTAGGCTATTCATAGAGTATTTTACCCAAAAACAATTATTAAATTTTTATCTATTAGGGACATTTTTTGGAGGCTTAGCATATTTAATAAGCTATGCTTATTTTCCATTATTTGAAGATAAAATACATACAATGGTCGGAGCATCTGCTGGTATTACTGCCATTGTAATAGGAACAGCTACCTACATTCCTAACTATAAATTACAATTTAGATTTATTGGATATGTAAAAGTTTGGCATCTTGCAGGTATAATTATATTGTTTGATCTAGTTTCTTTATCTGGCGGAAATGGTGGTGGACATATTGCTCATTTAGGAGGGGCATTATTTGGATATTTTTATGTTTATCGTGCCGGTAATAAACCTCTAAACCTTTTTGAATGGTTGAGTGGCTTACTTAGAAAAACAACTTTACAAACAGTTTATAATTCTTCTAAAAGAAAAACAAAAAAAAACTCATCAGACATTCAGACGAAAATTGATTCAATCCTAGATAAAATTAGTAAATCTGGATATGATACATTAACAAAGGAAGAAAAAGAATTTCTTTTTAAACAAGGAAAATAGTAAATAAACTCTATATCTTACGTTAATTATTTATCAAATGATACCCCCATAAACTTTAAATAAAAAAAATGAAAAAAGACAGTTTTAGTAATAAAATATATGTCTTTACAAATATTATAATAGCTTCAGCTTTGCTATTGTCTTATTTATTACCATTTATTTCTCCAAAATTTAATCCAATATTTACTGTTATTAGTTTATTTATTCCTTTATTATTTATACTAAATATATTTTTTATTATTTATTGGATTATTAGATTGAGGATATATTTCATTATTTCTTCAATTATTATTTTTATTGGTTTTGGGCACATAAACAACTTTTATAGATTTTCTGAAAAAAGTATTTTTCTAAACAATGATATTAAAATAATGAATTATAATGTCCGTATGTTTAATTATTATAAGTGGAGTATAAATGACTCTATAGCAGAGAATGTATATAAATTTATATCAGATAAAAAACCTGATATTTTAACAATTCAAGAGTTTTTTGAAGTAAACAATTTAAAAAATTTATATCCTTATAGATATATAAAAACAAAATCTAATTTTCATAAGTTTGGTTTAGCAATTTACTCTAAATATAAAATTATTAATTCTGGATCTCTAGATATAAAAAACAGTGCTAATAATATTATTTTTGCTGATATCCTTAAACAAAAAGATACTATTAGGGTTTATAATATTCATTTAGAATCTTTGAAAGTAAGCCCTGATAAAGAAAATTTTGGTAAGAAAAATTCTGATAAATTAATTGATAGAATGAAGACTTCTTTTCAAAAACAAGCAATTCAAGTTGAACAATTTTTAAAGCATGAAAAAGAATGGAAAGGAAAAAAAATAATTTGTGGTGACCTAAATAACACTGCTTTTTCTTGGGTTTATAATCAAGTGTCAAGAAACAAACAAGATGCTTTTAAAATTGCTGGAAAAGGTTTTGGAAAAACATTTAATTACCCATATCCGTTAAGGATAGATTTTATCTTTCCAGACAATAACTTTATAGTTAATAATTTTAAAACTTATGATGTACAATATTCAGACCACTATCCTATTTTAGCAAGATTAAAGATAAAAGATATAGCTGGATTGAATAATTGATTTAAATTCAAATAAATTAATTTATTTTAATTACTCTTTTTAAATCTAAAAGATCTATAGGATTAATACCTAAACCTTCAATATTTTTATGTGAAAAACGAATTACTTGATCATAGTACAATGGAATTACTGGTGCTTGATCTATTATAATACTATCCATTTTTTGGTATAATTTATAACGTTCAAAATTATCAACAACAGAAATTGACTTTTGATATAGAGAATCAAAAACTATATTTTTAAAGTGAGTATAATTAGGCCCGTTGGGAGTAAAGTTTTTACTATAAAACAGTGATAAATAATTTTCAGCGTCAGGGTAATCTGCTATCCAACTTGCTCTAAAAATAGAGAATTTACCCGTTGCTTTCCCCTGTCTTAAGGAAGAAGGAGGAATTACATCTATCGTAACATCTAATCCAATATTTTGCAACTCTCGCTGAATAAACTCACACAAATCTAAATAATTACTATTAGTTGTAATGATAATTGAAGGATTCTTAATCCCTGTTTCTTGTATAAATTGCTGAAGTAATTTACTTGCTATTTCAGGATTATATCGATATCCTTCTAAATTATTAAAAGAAGGTAATCCTGATGGAATAAAACCATTAATTGCTGGGATTCCAATTCCATTCCGTAAATATGTAATCATTTTCACTCTATCAAAGCCATAATTAATAGCCTTTCTAATTAATTTATTTTTAGTAATAGATTGATTGTTTTCTAGGTAGATACCTAAATACTCCGTATTCAAATATGGGCCTTTTTGCATTTTAATCAAATGATTATATTTTGGCTTTAATGTTCCATTTAAAGTAATGATATCATCTTTATACGAGGCATCGAGACTCTTTATAAAATCTAAGTTTCCTTGAATAAACTGCAAGAATTCACTTTGCTTATCTGGTAAAAATGTAATCGCTACCGC
>TARA_B110000008_G_scaffold14284_1_pt1 | contig 35735 bp, 26 predicted proteins | sample TARA_B110000008 | Tara Oceans TARA_B110000008 (sample SAMEA4396496) | marine metagenome | biome: Westerlies Biome; feature: [DCM] deep chlorophyll maximum layer (ENVO:01000326); material: water (ENVO:00002006), including particulate matter (ENVO:01000060) such as... | depth 40 m
TCGCTCGTTCTTCTGCTTCACTCCGCTTTGAGTACGCCTCTTCGAGGTCGGCTTCGGAGGATTCGCGCAACTTGGTAGCCAGCGCTTGCAGCGCCTCCTTTTCAGTTTCAACCGCCTTCAATCGCGCACGCACCGCAGGCGAAGGCATTAAATCGATCGTCGTCGCCCCACCAACACCATTAGTCGACTTTCTCGCGCCCGATAACGAGAAGAACGTTGACCTTTTCCCCGTGCTCGGCGTCGTCGTCTCGCTCGTCGACGCTTGTTCCCCCGCGCCTCGCCGTTCATTCCCCATCGTACCCACGCGCGCCTCGCTCGTCTTCGACCGCGGTGTGACGAACGAACCATCATTTTCTACGTTCATTTCACCTCTCGTTCCGTCATTTTCCTTCCCTCGCATTGAGGCGTAGTCGTACTTTACGCCGAGCGTCGCGCCGCCGACGACGGTTTTCACCGGCGTCGTCCCAGCCGTCGTTTGCGTCGTCACCGACTCGCTTTTATTCACCTCCGAGCGTTCGAGCGCGTTCTTACGCCCCGCCTTGTTCGCATTTTTCCGTCGCCACTCCTCCAGAAGCGCTCGACGATCCCGCGTCGCGAGCAGCGGTTTGAACGCCATGGCTCGCGCGCGCGCGAACGATGCCGCCGCTGCACGTGCACGCGGTCGACCAAACGGTTCGCGATCGCGCGGAACGAGAGTGCGTACGTAGTCGCACGCGTTCTCGTCGCCTTTCGATCGCGCTCGCCGCGCTCGCCGCGACGCGCGGCGGTATAAGGTGCGGCGATGGTGAGAAGACAAACGGTCAGGATCGTTTTGGTCCGTGTGGTGTGATACTCTAACCCTACACCATCGCGCGCGCGCGCGATCTGGGCGGTCGAATCGCACGTCGGACGAGGCGAACGTGGAGAAACAATCATACAAATACGATTACAACAAACTGACGACGATGATTACGCGATGATTGCGCGATTTCATCGCGAAAGTGATGAGTGCGGGGAAAGCGTCGGTGCGAAGTGCATGCGCCGACGCGATTAGCGCAACGAGAGCGCGCCCATCGAAGGCGGCGCGAGACCGAGCGCGGATTGCGACGGTGCGGCGAGAGCGAGACCAGTGGAGGCGCCGAACACGACGCGCCATTGACATATCGTCATGTCCGCACCGACAGTGATGAGGTAAGAATCGTCGAAGAGGAATTTGCACTGGGTGATGGCGCCCGAGTGCGCGCCGAAACATCTAGCCTGAGCGCCCTTGTGGCAAGGATATTGGTACACTCGCAACACCCCTCGTGCATCCCCGGTGGCGACCGCGGTGCGCGTGTGCGTGCGATCGCAACACGTAATATCGTCACCCACGGACGTCTGCGGAATGACCCCTTGCACGGGCCATCCGATGACTGAAGTCCACGTGTACCAGTCGACGTTTCGCAAGTCTTGTGGAAATTTCGCCTGCACGCCGTTGGGCATTTCCCAAAACAACAGCTCGCGATTCGCGCTCGACGATTGCAGTAACGCGCTGTCGGTGGACCAGTCCAAGTGCATGATCTTTGCGCTGTGCCCCTTAGACACCCCGATGCGTTGGTATTGCTTGGAGATGTCGTAAATATCGATTGTATTTTCCTCAGAACCGACGGCGAGGTATTGGCCGTTCGGGCTGTATTTCAGCACACCAATCGGTTGTTCGCGGTCTTTTCTCAAGTGCACGGTGTCCAGAGAGTCCGAACTGAAGATAATGATGCCACCACCGGCCAATCCAACAGAAATCTGCGTTCCGTCGGGATGATACGCCACTGAACGGGCTTGCGCACCGAGATTTCGAGACATCATCAACCGCCTTGAAGGCACGTCCCAAATTCGAATCGTCGAATCGTCACCGACGGTGCAAATTTGGTGATCGCTCGGATGTGTGTCTAACCCCCATATGGCGCCGTACGCGTGCCCTTGGAAAAGCAAATTGTATGAATATGATGTGGTATTCATTTCGTAAACCTCTCCAGATCGTGCGCCGAGGAGCAACATCTTCCCGAGCAAATGCATGGATTTGATGCACACCGCTGGGACGCTCGGGAAGGTGATGTTCACGCTGCGCAGGAGCATGCTCAAGTCCGCAGTCCAAAACTTCACCACGCCCTCTGATCCAGCGGAAATTAAGGTATCCCGTGTGGCAACGATCGATTGTGCTACCTTGTGCACGCGGCGGGCGTTGGTCGCCAGCTGGTAACCTCGGAACAAGTAAAGCGAACCATCTTGAGTGCCGACGACTGTGGTATCTGCGGCAGGAAAACCGCAGCACAGGGAGGTTTGGATCGTTCCACGCTTTGAAAACACAGCTTTGCGCCCTTTCAGTGGATCTGGTGACCAGAACACGCAATGCTTGACGCCTAGAGTGACCATGTAGTCTTGAAACGGCGACCACTCAATGGCGACGATTTTCTCCGGGCTCCCGCTACAGCGAGACAGGAGTTCACCTGTTTGCCAGTTGTATACACCAATCTTGTGATCGAAATCGCAATCGACGGCGGCCAATTGTGAGCCATCGCGCGAAAATGTCGCTGATACGATGGCTTTTTTGAAGTAGCCTTGAATGACAGTGATAGGTCGCGACACGGCGTTCGCACTCCACACAATGATTTTGGGATTTCTCCCAGCTTCTCCACTCGCGAAGACGAGCCCATTCGGATGCCTCGCCAAGCACGTAACATCATCAGTATGGCCTTGAATTTGCTCCGCCGCGGGATTCGTCGCCATGAAGATTTGTGTGTGCGCTTGTCTGTTATACACGACGCATAATCCAGCCGTGGGGTACACGACATCGCCGAGCGTGGTGTAGAACAAATTATTCCTCGAGTCGTGCGCGCGATAGCCGTGCGCGCACTCAAGCAAGACGGACTCCATCGGGGCCTTGAGAATATCCGAGTCTCTCGTATAATCATCCGGAGCGTAAATACTCGAAGCGCAGGGCAGAAATGCCAATCGACTTCCCGGATCGAGTCCCGTATTCGCTGGAATATCTCTCGACGGCAAGGCTTGCAGAACATTGGCCGAAACGTACTGAGGAATACCTCGCAAGTGACCGATGAAAACCATTGGTGTCAGTGCATTCGATTGATTCGTCTCTTCGTAATCATCTACAGCGGTGAAAATCTCTTCCTCAACATCGCTTGTCATCTCTTCATCCCCCTCATCGGGCTCGTAATGTCGCCATTGCAATATGGTACGATCCTCGCCTCCGACTGTAATGAGGAATTCATCGTTGTAACTGAAGCAACATTTAGTGATGTGGAAGCTGTGACCGACGTACGTCTTGTGATCACCTCGTCCGACGTCGCATGGATATCTAAACAAACGCACAATACCGTCTTCGTTCGCCGTGGCGACGGTTCTTTTGTCGCTACTTCGCGCGCAGCTATTGACGTCAGTGCCATCGCTGTGCTTTGGCCAAATGCCTTGCACGGGCCACCCCGCGATGCACGTCCATGTTGCCCAGTTCACGTCTTTCAGCGCCGCTGAAAACTCAATCAATTCGCATGTTGGGATTTCCCAGTAAAGCAACTCGAAATCTTGCGAGTTCGTTTGAAGATACTTACTATCTTCACTCCAGTCCAAGTGCGTCACCGGGGCGCTGTGTCCTTTGCACACACCGGCGCGCTTGAAACCGCTGGAAGCATCGTAGATGTCGATAAAAAAGTCATGACTTGCCACAGCGAGCCATCGACCGTCAGGACTAAACTTCACGTCGCTAATTATCGCGCGACGGTGCTTCTTCGCCACGACTTCTGTCCCAGTTTTGTCTTCGTAAACCATGAAACCTCCACCATAGAAACCGACGGCGATCAATTTACCATCGGGGCTATACGAGCAAGAGCGCGCTCGACTCGCGACATTTCTCACGCTAATCTGTCTTCGGAGATACATGTCATACGTTCGCACTGTTTTATCATCGCCAGCGGTGATAAATTTAGCTTTGGATGGGTGGCAGGCCAACCCCCAAAGTTCCGCATTAAACAACATTGTCGTACGATCGACAGCGTTGGCATGACCTTGAGTGATGATTCGCCTGTTCCTTTTCCACGCATCTTCTGTGCTAAGATCAAACTCATAAAGTTCACCCGTGGACGTGCCGACTAAGAGCTGCACGTCGGATAAGTACAATGATTTGACACACGGCGCGCGTCCGTCGTAATAACACACCGGCTTGCCTTGATCGTCTATGATACTCTCCGCCACCTTGCTCATGTCAATCGCGAAGACTTTTTCCATGTACTGGGTGAAAAAGTTCACTTTACCATCATTCCCACCGGTAATGATGTAATCTTCAGTGACGAAGATATCGTGCACCGGCCCCTCGTGAACAAAGTCAAATTTCTGTATGCACTCCTCTCCACCGTCGGCCCACTGGTAGATGGTACCGTGCTGCGTTCCAGTAAATGTGCTCCCGTCCTCGCCAAATGCGATGGATAAAACAGTCGATGGCTTCCCCAAGCGCCCAAAAACGCCGTTTTTACCGACAAGATAGCCATTTTCCATTACCCAAAACTTCACGTGCTGTTCGCCAACGGTGACGATGCGTCCGTCGTGTGGATTGTACTTGCAATTGAAAATTCTCTTCGTGTCGCCTTTAGAGTTGGCGAGGACTTTCTTGTTTTCCCAATCGTACACAGCAATAGAATGCTCGTCGTCCAAGCCAACAGTGACGAGAAATTTTCCCGTCGCATCGAAACTTAAGCTCGTCACCGCGCGTTGATGAAATCCCCTCAACTCGGCCAAGACTCGATTCGTCTTCGTGCTCCACACGCACACCACGGGATCTCGACCAGCCTGCCCCGTGGCCGCTATTTCTCCATCTGGATGCATCGCCAAGCACAAGATGTCATCGCTGTGGAACGTGAAGAAGTCCTGCACGTGTTCAACCCCGTCGTACACCACTCCGCACGCCGCCGTCGTGTATACGATTTTCCCATCCGCGTTGTACGCCCCGTTCCCTCGCGCGTCGTGTCCTCGATACCCATACGCAAAATCGAGCTGTAAATCATTGTCAGGCGCATTATGCGCGTTAAACGCCGTCGCGTGCGCCGTGGGAGGGTGTAAATCGTCCCCGCACGCCTTTCTCGCCAAGAACCCCTCGCTCGCGAGCTTGACCACGCCGCTCTCCGCCGCGAACGTTCTTCGTCCGTACGACTCTCTCACCATCGCCAGGACTTCGTCGTTATCGAAGCCATGTTCATCGAATCGCGCGAAATCATCCTCATCGTTCGCATCGCGTCCGCGCAGCAGCCCTGAATCGTCGCTAAAGTAATCATCATCAACACCACCACCGTCGTCGGCGAATCCACCGCCGTCGCGCCCGCGCGCGCCCGCGCGCCCGCGCGCGCGACGAGGCCTCTCGGACGCGTCGTCGCTCGCGTTCCGCGCGCCGACGCGCGACTTCGCCCTGTTGAACAGCTTCATCATGACGACGACGACGTGTGTGGAATCGACAAACGGCCGCGGCTCATTCGCGCCCGCCGCGCGGCGTCCCGGAGTTCGCCGAGTCGTCCTCGCTCGATCGGTCGTCGCTCGCGCGTGGAACTGTGACGATAAAGATTATATTACGCAGTGATACAATAAACGAGCCCTGGACGCGCGCGGCGCTACGGATCGACGACGTCGTCGACGAAGAAAGTCAAGCCGCGCCGCCAGGCGTCCGCGGACAAGCCGCCGGGACAGTGCACGCAAGCGACGCCGAGACGAGCGACCTCGTCGATGTTCTCGCGCTCGTTATCGAAGAATAACATTTCGGCGTAGGGAACGCCGGATTTTTCGCGTAAACGCGCGAAATGTTTCGTCTTGGAACCGCTGGCGATGTCGACGAAATCGACGCACGCGGCGAGCGTGCGAGCGTCGTCGTCGCCGTCGCGCACTTCGAACGCATCCATGAGCTCGCGCGCCCATTTACCCCTGTGCGTTCGCGAAGCGACGGCGATCAGCGTGCCTCGCTCGCGAAACGCACCGCACGACTTCGCGAGCGCCACGGAAGCGAGCGCCGCTGGATAACAGCCCAAGCGCGCGCCCCCGCTGTCCACGACGGTGGACTTTGACGTCTTGACGAACGGTGCGCCGGCGATCATGTACAGCTCGGGGAACCATATCGTGTCGTCCAAATCGTACACGATCAATCCCGGGAGCGACGCCGCGTCGCACGACGGCGCGGGCCTCGAAAGCGGCTTCGAAAGCGTCGGTTCCACGAACGCCACGTCGGTGTGTTGGGACACGCGTCTGGTCTTGACCTTGTTCGATCGACGCGGACGCGCTCGATCGCGATCGCGCTTCGCGTCGCGGTTCGCGCCGTTCGAGCTCGCGGCGCACGAGGCGAGCGACATCGAACACGGCGAGGACTCCCGGTGCGGCGCCGAGGAGTGAGGCGCGGAGGAGCGCCGGAGCGCTCGCGAGCGCGGCAACTAAAACTAAATAACTAAAATTTCTAGTCGTGTTCTGCGGAATCAATCCATCACCCCGCGCACATCGAGGGAATCGATAGGGCTCGTCGCAATCTTGTGGACGACGTACACGACGCGAGCGACGACGAGGACGATGAGAGCGCGAGCAACGAAGCGCGCAAAAGTTTGTGAGCTCGCATCCGAATCACCACCGCGACGCGAGCGCTCGAAATACTCGATCGCGCGCTTGACATCATCATCATCAAGATTCAAACCGAGCTCTTTCGCCCGCTCGCGTCGACTGTCGTGCACTTCGTCGCGGACTCGGGAAGCGAGTTCTCGACGGAAATCGTCGGCGTCGACATTGAAACCCATCTCCTGAGCCTTCACGAGCAAGCTTTCGTCTAGAAGCACGCGTTCGACCTCCTCGTCGACAGTGGATTTTGCGACGGTTGTCGCCTTGTCGTCGGCGTAGATAGCGCTTGCGCCGGAAAACATCTTTCCGAAGACGGCTCGTTGCACCTCAGTCGTCTTCATAACTTCTCTACTGTGCTCCGCTAACGCTCGCACATACCGCTTCTCGCCCGGATCGAGATCCACGGCGCGTTTAAAATCATCCAACGCCTGCTCTACAGTCCCTTCTTCCGTCATCATGGTCCTGGCTCGTCCTCTTCTGTAGTATGCGGCGGCGCACGCGGCGTCAGCGCGCAACGCTCGCGTCGTCGCCCATTCTACCGCCTTCGCATGCTTCCTCAGATCGATGTTCATCAAGCACGCCGATGCGTTAAGCATGATTCGTTTCACCATTTCTACGCCTTCGCTTTGACGTTCGTCGTCTTCGAGATAATCTACGTACGTCAACGTCTCTGTGCTCTCTGTCCCGCTCGGTCGCTCAAAGTGACAAAACGCCGCCAAGGCGTCTGTGTACGCCTCCAGCGCGTCCTCGTGGGCTTCCTCTCGCACCAACGCTTTGGCATCATCGAGAAGTTTGTTGGCAAACGTCAAGCGTGCCGCCAGCGGTTTCTTTCGCAATTCGACGTAGTTTTCGTCTCGATCCGTCGCGAGCGTGTCCCGAACGAACACCGGTGCGGCCTCGTACGACGCTCGCGTGCGTCGCAATCGCTCGGCCTTGAGCGCCACGGCGCGATGCATGGCGTCATTCATATCTATCACGGGCTCGTCGTCACCGTCGACGCTCATCGGGACTTCAAGTCGGTGACCGCCGCGCACCGACGTCTGACGCTCTCGGCGTCGGCGGTTGGACAAAGCACACTCAGCTATTGAGTCTTACACGCGAGCTATTAATGGCTAAGGAATGAGCTAGAAACAATCAATATAATCGATCATGAACGCGATCAGGTGCGCTCGAGGGTGAGCCAAGGATCGACGCACATCGTTGGCTGCGCCAGAGGAAACGAACGAGCGTCAGTCGCGCACACGTACAGCAAATTGGCGCGAGGCACGTACCTTGTAATAATTCGCTGGATTGAATGTGTTTTCAGAGCGATAATCGCCCGTACGTGCGGCTTTGTGCCCTCGGGATCCCCCGCCTCGCCCGCCGCCTCGTCCGCCGCCTCGTCCGCCCCCGCCTCGACCTCCGCCGCCGCCGAAGCGCTGATTCTGTTCCCCTAGCCAACGCGGCGGAGGTGGTGGAGGTGGTGGAGCGCGTGGCGCACGCGTGGATTCCGCAGGAATATCACTCATATCCATACTCGACGCTCCGGCACCTGTGTAAAACCCCGGCGTACGATCGTCGCCGTCCCCGAGGTCGACGAAGGGCGCTGGAAGCGTACTCGAAGGTGCGTTCGCATTCGCCTGTGCGTCGGCGTTCGCGCTCGACGCGGCCTCGCGCATCGCTCGTAAACGTTCCGCGCGTGCTGTTGACTCGTCCATATCGCGTGACCGCGCCTCGAAGTCGAGTTTACTCGCGTTCAGCCGAGGGTGGGAGTGCGGCACGAGGTCACCGTCCGGAGGACGGAACTCAGCACGCGTGCGCACGCACGCGTGAATCGAGCTTTCGACGCAGTGGAAGGAATATTACGGGACTAAATCGCGTGCATTTCACAAAAATTCAATATTCTTTCCTACTTGACCGTCAAAGCCCCCGAAGGCACCCGAACGCTCGCGTCGGGCTTGTCGTCGCTGCAGCATGTGAACCGTGAACCGGTCAGAAAATCCAACCCTGCAAACGACGAAATTAGTTTCGAGTGACAAAAGGCGAACACACGCGCGGAACGTACTCTGCAGTCGCTGGAACCGCAGTCGCATTGAACAGTCTTGCGCATGTTGCCACCTTTCTTCACAGGGACGTAGTCTATGCAAAGTTCCTCGCCCACCTGCAATGTCGGAAATAAAATAAAACGCAATTAATCGTCCACTATAAGGTAACGTGCGCTTGAGTAGCGAAATGACGCTTCGATCGCGCGTACCTCGATGTCCTCTATCGCTATGCAACACATCCGCGACGCAGACCTGAACTTTGACTGAACGCCCTGCAAAGTGAAATAATTTAATTCAAGCCCAGCGATTAATTAATCCGAGGTGGAGACGCACCGACAAAAGTGCTTCATCAACCCGTGCCTCGACCAGCCGAACGTTCGGCGTGCAGCCGTGATTGAGCATACGCGCTAAATTGCCCTTGCGGGTCATATCCATCGTGTATGCCATGTACGACGGAGAATTTCTTTGCCCTGTTCGAAAAAAAATATACCGTCAATTAATAATTAATTCTTTCAATCTCCCGCGTTGTTTGCGCATCGCATAGCGCGCATATCGTTTCACTTCGTACCTTGAATGTCGACGAGAAAAAATTGGCTGTGAATTCGAGAAAGTCGAGCGTGCAGTCAGTATTTTTACTCTCATCGTCGAAATAATAATTAATTCGTACCCGTTCGCCATGTACTGTTCTTCCCGTCTGCTCGCTTCCGCACGCGTGATGATCTCCCTAACCGCAATAAAAGTCACGATTGATGAACAACATCGTCGAACACGCTTACCCGACGTATTCGAAGAGGTAAGCACCCTTCGAAATGCGTTCTCGGGCGAAAATTCCGTAGCCTTTATTTGGCACCTCTTTCACATAAAACGAATGGATCACCATACCGCGCTGCGATAGATTTCGTAAGCAAAACTAGATGTGTGCGTTGATGAATTAATTATACGCACCAGAATAGCGAGAGCTGGACAAACACCGCCGTGAAGCGCGTGCACGTCATCGGTGTGATCCTAATGGAATAATTAAATAATTGGACACGTAACGTCTGACTTACGTACTTTGCGCAGGCCTCGAATCCCATGGCAGTAGCACGCAGATTTCAAATCTCTCGGATGTTTCTCTGTTTCTCCCGCTTGCTCTCGCTGTAAAAAGTGAACGATGTCAGTCGGGGCTTTGGGCGATCGTCGCGTCGCATCGTTGACGTACGTACCATGGTAGCGTATTCGAACGGGTAATTGTCGACGTCAGTCGAGCGACACTCGGCCATAACGTTCGGCTCCCACTCGACAGCGTCTTTTGGAATGAGTAGCAGATCGCTAACTTTCTTCTTCGGCTCCAGGTCCACGTCAACCTCTAGCTTCACAGTCGCCGTCGCCGGCGCCTTTCGCTTCAGTCCGGCTTCCACATTGCAACGGCCCATGCACGTGGAAGCTCGACAAAAGTACCGCTTCTTGCCCGTGTCACCCAAACCTGATCGTCTCGCCTGTTTGAGCGCGAGCAATCCGTCAGTAAATCGCGCGTCTGATCGCGCTCGCGACCGCGACCACTCGAAACGCCGAGGCGTTCGTACCCTGTGGAAAATATTGGGACCCAACTCCTTGAAGGTATCCGGTGAGACGTTTTCTGTCCCGTAACCTTGCCACCACTGATACATGTCAGTGATATCGCTCTCCTCCGCGTCGGGAAACTGCTCGCGTGAAATCAATCGTCAGTCAGCGCGCGCTCAAAGCCCGTCGATGCGAAAATATTCAAGTCGCCTCGCCGGCGCGGTTCGCGGACGCACCTCATCGATGAATTCTTCTAAATTTTCGCATTTTTGCAGAAATTTCACCGTGGCGAGTTCGTTTTGCGCAACCTTCGCTTTTATCTGCGCGCACGCACGAGGATCGCCGTCAGTCTCTCTCGCTCGCGTCTCGAGAGCGTCAATCGCGTCTCGCGGCGCTTCGTCGTCGCGCGCCTGTCCGAACCAATCCTCCTCTTCTCCGTCCTCGTTTTCGCCCTTGATGATGACGTAGTCACCGACGTTACAATCCTGTCGTCGCGCGCGTTCGGTCAGTCTCCGTCGTCCCTCGTCCGTCGTCCGCACGGTTCACTCGTCGGACTGAACGGTGCAGTCGTCGGCCCGGTCGTCTCGAGACGCGGGTCGGGCGTCGCGCGCATCGCTCGCGCACGTCGTAGTTAATTTTCGCCCTCGGATCCACCGTCGCGTCGTCTGGTTCGATGTCCGTCAGCTCCGCCGCGTCGCGCATCGGCCTCGGGACGGACAGGACGGACGGACAGGACGGACGGACCGACAGCTTGACAGACGGACGCGCGCGCTCGACTGTTCGAACGCCCCGGCGCGCGGGTCGCGATGGTTTTTTTTACTTTTCGGGACGTTTTTTGCCCGATCGCGTCCCGCGAGGACGCATTTCGCGTGTTTCGAACGCCATGTGAGAACGCGACCGACCGCGACCGACCGCGACCGGCGCGCCCTCGCGCGGCGGTCCGGGCGCGTATTATCCGCGACTTCGACGCGCGGTGGAGCACGCGCGAGCGATTTCGATGCGGACGCACGCGCGCGCCGTCGCCGCGGTGAAGGTGACGACGACGACGACGAGAGCATCGCACGCGCGCGCGAATCGATGCCGACGATCGACGATCGACGCGCGCGCGCGACGCGCGAGGACGACGACGACGACGACGACGACGCGGGCGAGCGCGCAAGAGCAAGATGCCACCGAGGACGCCCCGGACGTGGAGAACTGCGTCATCATCGGGTCTGGACCGGCTGGATACACCGCCGCGATCTACGCGGGACGCGCGAACTTACGTCCATTGATGTTTGAGGGGTTTCAAGCCGGAGGCGTGCCGGGAGGACAACTCATGACGACGACAGAGGTGGAAAACTTTCCAGGTTTCCCCGAAGGCGTGACGGGGCCCGACTTGATGGACAAGATGCGCAAACAAGCGGAGCGATGGGGGGCTGTGATGCACACGGAGGACGTGGTGACGGTAGATTTTACTTCTCGCCCGTTCACGGTGTCGTCGTCCGATCGAACGGTGAAGGCGAATAGCGTGATCGTCGCCACGGGGGCGACGGCGAAACGACTCGGAATTCCCGCCGAGGCGACGCTGTGGAGCCGAGGGATCAGCGCATGCGCGATTTGCGATGGGGCGAGCCCGATTTTTAAGGGCGAAGAAGTCGCGGTGGTCGGAGGAGGTGACACCGCCACGGAAGAAGCGGTGTACTTGACAAAGTACGCCAAGCACGTGCACTTACTCGTGCGCGGGTCGACGATGCGCGCCAGCAAGGCTATGCAGGATAGGGTGCTTCAACACAAGGCAATCACCGTACATTACAACACGGAATGCGTGGACGGATCGCCGAACAGCAAGGGAAACTTGGGGGCGCTCAAGCTTCGCGACACGAATAACGGAGATGAGCGTCAGCTCAAGGTGAAGGGGTTGTTTTACGGCATCGGACACACGCCGAACAGCAAAATTTTTGGCAACCAAATCGAACTTGACGAAGCGGGGTACGTCGTCGTGCGAGAGGGTACCAGGACGTCCATTGAGGGTGTGTTCTCGGCCGGTGATCTTCACGATCAAGAGTTCCGGCAAGCCATCACGGCTGCGGGATCCGGATGCATGGCTGCCATCTCCGTCGAGCGTTACTTGACGGAGAAGAACCTCCTCGTTGAGCACCACCAAACGAAGCAGCGCAAGAGCGTCGAACGAGAGGAGTCTGTTTCGGAAGAAGAGCGAGCGATCCAGGGAGAGGATGAAGACTCATTCGATATCAATGTCACGAAGCACTACGGTCAGTATGCCCTCAGAAAGCTTTACCATGAGTCAGACCGCGTGGTCATGGTCATGTACTCGGCGCCCACTTGCGGCCCATGTCGACGCTTGAAGCCGATGTTGGACAAGGTCATCGCGGAGTACGGAGACAAGGTGCACTATGTTGAGATAGATATCGCTGCTGATCCTGAAATTGCGGAAGCCGCGGGTGTGACTGGGACGCCTATGACGCAAATTTTCTACCAAAAAGAGCGCATAGAAGTCTTGAGCGGTGTGAAAATGAAGAGCGAGTACCGTCGCGTCATCGACGGCGCCTTGGGCGCGAGTGCGACGAAGGAGGTGACCATGCCTGCGGCGCAAGCGGGTGAAAAGAAGGAGAGCCCAGTGGAGACCAGTAGATAATTCGTTTACTCATCATTTACTCACCATTTCGTTAACTACTTACAGTTGTAATTTTTATAAACGTCCATGCGGCGCCCGCGCGTTCGAGTCGAGCCCGCGACGAGTGGTTCCCCTCCATACGACGCCTCGCAACGAATTCCTGGCGAGGCGCCGAGCGCGAAGGACTCGCGCGTAGGACGACGCGCGAGAGGTTTTCGTCGAGCGTCGAAGTAATCGTCTCCACGCGCCCGAGCGGCGCCGTCGTTCGCCGCTTTACGCGACAGACGAGAACGTTGTCGTTCGTCGGTTTAAATCAATCTCGAAGCCATGCCCGTGAGTCCGACTCGACGAAGCACGGCCAGGGCGAAGTTGATCGAGGAATTGAAACTCGCGAGGAAAACGGTCAAGTTCACCAGGCATCCGCTGCAGACGTCGTATCTAATCGCCAGAGTCGCTTCGAGAGAGTGCTCAAAGTTGGCGAAACACGTCGTGCGCACGCGTCGGCGAGCGTTGTATCCGGCGGCTTTGTTTTTAGCGTTTTGTTACTGGGTAAAAGACACCGCCGGCCCACACGCTGCGTTCGTCGATGAATGTGAGCGATGGGTGGAGTGGGGGCTGTGGTGGGTGGCTCTAGGCGTGTCGTCTTCCATTGGGTTCGGGAGTGGCATGCACACCGGCTTGTTGTTTTTGTTTCCGCACATCTTAAAGGTTTGCCAAACGGTTGAATTGTGTGGAAACGTAGATTTCGACACGCGGAGGAACATTTGGTTTATGATGCCCACGGAGGAGTTGTTCGAGTGCGCGTCTAAGCCGCGTGCGCGCGGAGTGAGTTACGTGGACATTTGGTTGAGCGTTTTACCTGAATGCGTGGCGTGGGGCGTCGGCACCGCCTTCGGGGAAATCCCTCCGTATTGGGTTTCTTACTTTGCAGCCAAGGCTGGACGAGAAAATAAAGAGTTGAGTGACATCACGCACGTCGACGCGAGCGATATGGATCAGGTGCAGAAGAAAATTCACGGATTCAAGCTGTGGATGATTGCCTTCATGAAGCGGTACGGCTTTCTCGGTTTGCTCGCGATGTCTTCTTGGCCGAACGCGGCGTTTGATTTGTGCGGCGTGTGCTGTGGGAGTTTTATGATGCCATTTTGGTTGTTCATCACGGCAACGACGATGGGTAAAGGATTTGTGAAGTCTCCGATTCAAGGTTTGGTCTTAACTTCGCTGTTTTACAAGAATAGTCGAGAGAAAATCATCGCCTTTTTCAGTGGGTGGCTTCCTGCGTCGTGGGAGGTTGACAGGACCATGAACGCGTCGATTAATTCCATGTTGCAGAAGGTTTTGGCCAGTGGACGCGCGGGAAAGAAGACAAGAAATACGTTAGCGCTTGCGGTATCGCCCTCAAAGCTTTGGGGTCATTTCGTCACCGCACTCGTCGCATACTTTCTTCTCTCGTGCCTAGAAGAAATCGCGCGAATGGAGCAAGCGCGCTTGGACGTCGGCAGGGTGAGAGCGGAGTTCCCCGGCGGTCGCGAGCACGAGGATTGAATTTTACGTAGTTTAGACTTTTAGCCAATAACACTATTACTATTTTTCCACTATTTGCTATCCCTCGCTCGCGCTACTTTCACCTTTTGCGGCGCCCCGACGTCCATGCGCATGTTGTCAAACGCAATGCACAGGAGTGGTTTACCTTTGAGAATATTCGTCACCGCTCCGTGCTCGTCCGATGGTTTCACCTTGATCGGCGCGCTCAATCGCACGTTAGCGTTCATGCGTAATGAATATTTCAGTAAATCAGGAATCGATTTCGTTCGACCGCTAAAGCTCGGAAGGAACATAGAGATTCGCGGTCCTTTAAGTTTTGGCTCGCTCGGGAGCGCTAACTCGCACACCTTTGTCTTTCCTTCGACTATGGATACCGCCCCCGTGGACGCGTCGCCTTTACCGCGTTTCGTCCCGTGCCACCATCTAGTTTTGTTCGTCCAGCCCCTTTGCTTTGACGACGCGTCCGTCTCTTCCCTGAACGCCGCCACGCGCGACGGCAATCCGCACGTGCGTATCCCGTGCGCGCGCGCCTCCGCGCTGTCGACGTACACTCGACTCGCCCACGCGCACGACGTGGGTGGATTCCACACGAGCCCTCCTAAGACGACGACTTCGTCTAATTTCCCGCACGGTGACTCGTCGTATCGCGCGACGTACAGTCCACCGAGCGTGTGTCCCGCGAACTCCACCAAGCGCAAGTCGCTCGGGACGTGCGCGCGCGCGTCCTCGGCGCGCACGAGCGCGAGCTGGTACAGCGCCTTGCCCGTGAACGTCCACGGCGCGGGATCTTTGTACCCCATGTCGACGTCGGTCGTCGCGTCGCGCGGTGCGGTCGACACGTCGCACGCATCGTCGTCGTCGTCGTCGTCGTCAATAAGTCAATCAAATCAATCTATCACCGCGCCGGCCAATCCAATCCAATCCACCGCGAAACGGGCGCGCGGGACGCGACGGCAGCGCGCGTTCGGGGTGCGTCCGAACCCTGTATTTATTATTTCGAAAAAAAAGAATGGACGGTAAGTCACGCATACGAGGGTACTTGAACGCCATGAAAAAAATGTCGATTCGCGAAATCCGACGACCGGACGACCGCCGCGCGCGAGCGAAACGACGAAAAATCGCGCGCGCGTCGAGGGCGACATACGCGCGCGGGCGAGCCTTCCCGTCGACGCCGAGGGCGCCGAGAGAGGTGACACCGCGCGTGCGTATCTTTTATTTATTCGCACCGTTCGGCGTCGTCGCAGACGCGGGCGTCATCGAAGAACTCCCGCCCGGCGTCGCGCAGGGGGGCATCGCCGTCGAGACACGCGCGCGACGTGCGACGCGCGTCGACGCGTGCGATCGCGCGCGAGCGCGCGATCTCGCGCGGGATGAACGCGAGCGTGCAACCGCCTTATGGGGACGTGGATGGCGCGAACGCGTGGATGGGACCTGCGAATGCGAACGATGAAAAGTTGTGCGCCAAATTCTTTAGCATTCACGGGTGCGCATACGGCGCCGACTGTCACTTTCTGCACACCTACCGTCCGGGACTGCCCGTGCCTCCGAGACCGGCACCGCTACCGTACGTATACACCATGAGTGATGCCATGCGACCGCAAGTGAACGAAAAGATAAAGACGCGCTTGTGCAGAAATTTTGAGTCGCCGCAAGGCTGTCGTTTCGGCGACCGCTGCGTGTTTGCGCACGGGGAAGAGGAACTACGAACGGAAGAGGCAAACACGGCGTCTATGGGATCAACCTACATGCTTCAAACGTCGATCGAGCAGGCCGTGCTCGTGCCTGTGCCGCAGGTCCACGTCGGCGCCATAGTCGGAAAAGCGGGATCAGCCATCGCGCAGGTGAGCGCAACGTCTGGGGCAAAGGTTTCGATGCTTAGCGCAGAATACACAAATTCGGACGGAAATAGGCTCTGTCGCGTAATAGGTAGTCCACTCGACGTTCAAAGGGCGCAAGAGATGATTTATCAGCGCCTTACGTACGCGGAAAGGAAAAAGAGTGACGCTCCGAAGGATTCGAAGAAGAAGCCGTTCAAGACAAAGATTTGCGACTCCTGGGTGCGGAACGGCCAGTGTCCATTCGGAAGAAGATGCCATTATGCGCACGGGAATGAGGAGCTACAGCAACGACATTCTACGAATGAGAATTCGGAAAACGTTGTGATAGTGAGTTGAACAAACAATTTCGCCCAAAGGGAACGCGTTGTAATAAAGAATGAATTGTGGTATACTCGCGTCTTTTCGGCTACTACGCTTGGTTCAATTTCTATTCCGCTAAAACACGTCGTCCTCGTCTTCATCGTACTCCAAGTCTTTGGGCGCGGCGCTTTGTTCGCGATCCCAGTCCTTCATCTTTTTGCCCGCGTCGAGCATGAAGTCATTGTGCAAAAAGCTCGCCTTGCTCGTCGACTTCTCGTCGGCGTCATGTTTTGACTTCTTTTCCCCTCTCAACTCTTCCAAGAACTTAGCCTTAGATATCAATGCATCCTTTCTTCGCATTGTTTTTGCCTTCTCAGCGTCTTGCTGAGCCTTACCCACGGCTTTGAAGAGGCGCACGACGCCCTTCGTCGCCGTGTTGTGCAGGCGCCGCTCCAACATGTCGCTCTCCACATCTCTTCCGCGCGGCTGTGGTTTCACGTGTCCGCGCTGTTTCACCTCAAGTTTTGCGCGCTTAATCGCGCGCCGTTCTTTTTCTTCCGCCTTCGCTTCTAATTCGTCCGCGCGTTGCTTTCTCGACTTCGGCAACATTGCCGTCGTCTCGTCTTCGTCTTCGTCGTCCCCGACCAAAGATTGAAACGCTCGTGACATTCCGAGCATGGCGTTCGACACCGGTCTCGCCAACGCTTCGTCTTCTTCTTCTTCTGAATCATCATCGTCCTCGCCTTGTGATTCGTCCTCGTCTTCCGCCTCGTCCTCGTCCTCGTCCTGCACGAACTCGTCGTCGTCGAAACTCTCGCTCGATGATTCTGATTCTTCTTCTTCTTCTTCGTCGTCATCCCGTGATCGTGATTCGCTCGTCGCGTCATCATCATCATCTGACGCGTCTTCGCGCTCTTTCATCGCCGCCGCGCGCGCGCGCGTCCCCCGCATCGCGAGCGCGCCGCGAGCGCGTCGCGGAGTGCGGTCGCGGCGGCGGCGGTGGCGCGCCGCGCGGACAGAGTAAAGAAAACCCAGACGCGCGCGCGCACTTTGTTACGTAAACGAATACTCGAATCGTCTATATAACACCGCAATGCGAGCGAAACACGACGCGCGAAAAAACCGCCCCGCGCGTCGCGTTCGCCCGCCGTTTTCGAAAAACAGTTTTTCGCCCGTTCGAGCGCGCGCGTCGTTCGAAGGCGCGCGTCGGCAGGACGCGACCATGACCTCGCTCGACGCCGAGGCCACGGATGCGGCGTTTCGCGAGTGTTACGAACTCGTGAAAGAGATGACGAACATCTACGCCAGCGACGAGGACGCGAAGAAAGTGCGCGCGATCGGGGCACATTTTGAAGACGCGCAAACGATTCGCGCGGGGCGCGAGGAACACATGATGGCGCAGGTGAAGGAGATGTCGCGAAGGGTGAAAGTTGCGGAAAGAAAAGCGGTATTACCAGCCGCCGCGCACGTCGCTCGAGAGCGGGCGCTGAAATTAGACGCCGAGAAGCGCGCCGCGGGGGAGTACCTCAACGCCATGGAGCGCGAGGCGCGAGCGCTGGAGATTGAACAAGAAGAGCTACAAAATCGACGAGGAGAGATTAAGTTGCACAAACAAAAGCTGGATACCATCATCAATGAAGAGATTCCCGCGACGAAGCGAGAGGTGAGCTTGTACGCGCACATATCCAACATCGCTTGGCACTACGAGGAACGCGACCGCGTCGTCGGACGCGTCAACGCGCGCTCGGCGCGAGACGTGCGGAAGATTGATATGCCGCTGCGACCTGGAAACGAGTTCCGCGTTGCCAACGCACTTTGGGAGATGATGGATTAATTGACGCGAACATCATTGCAGTAGCCGTGTAAGAAGAGATAGAAGTTTTAGAACTGCGAGCGCGCGCGTCGTGAGCGCGCGTTACACTGCGACGCGCGTGCGACGCGCGCGCGCGCGATGTCAACCTTAGCTGCGGTGCAGGCTGATGGGTTCTATTACCCTCCTGTACGTATCCTCGCGCGATTCCGCGCAAGAGAGACCGCGAAGCGCGTCAATCGACGCTCGATTCCAGCGCCGTCGTCTCGACACTGACCGCGGCGCGTCGTATTCACTCGCAGGATTGGACGCCCGAGGGTGGGGCGAAGAACAGCGCGTATAAGGGCTCAAATGGTTCGCTCGGCAAGCGCGCGAACAAACTGTCTCAGGGTGTGCTGACGATTCGTTTTGAGATGCCCTTCAACGTCAAGTGCGGGGCGTGCGGACACATGATTGCGAAGGGTGTGCGGTTCAACGCAGAGAAGAGGAAGATTGGGAAGTATCATTCGACGCCTATATGGAGCTTTACAATGCACTCGGCGTGTTGTTCGCAGGAGATCGAAGTTCAGACGGATCCTGCAAAGACGGAGTACAATGTGACCAAGGGCGCGGAGCGATGCGTGGGCTACGGCGGAGCGATGGACGACGAAGAGTCGCCTGAGGATGCGATGCAAATGCTGGAATATCAAAACGAAGAAGAACGCGCGAAGTTTTTAGCGAATCCTATAGCGGTATTAGAACGAGGCGTGGAGGACGAGAAACGAGCGAGAGCGAGAGCAAGGACAACTTTTGAGCTCAACGCGTTGAGCAAGGCGCGGTGGAAGGAAGACTACGACGTCAACAAATCTTTACGTCGAAGCATGCGAGGGCGGCGTAAAGAAGAGCACGCGTTGAGAGATCACGCCCGCGCGCTTGGTTTACCCGAGCACGTCAAGTTAGAACCCGAGCGAGACGAGGACAAGGAGTATGCCCGCAGAGTGTTCAACGCGTCGGTTTTCGAACGCAATCGGAAACAGAAAAGAAAGGATATTCTTTCGGAGTCCATTTTTGCGGATAAGCGAACGAGGCCGAAACCAGCTGCAAAACGCACGAGTTCGGCGTCTTCTAATCACTCAAGAGCGGCGAAATTAGCGAAGAGACGTTGAGAATTGTTGTTGTAAACTAAGTCTTGTACATATAATATATTTCACAGTCAACGGTGGTCGCCGGCGGCGTTATTAATATTAGTGTGCCGGTGATGTTTTGCGCAAAACAACACGAGTATAATAACTTACTTTTCTGCGCTATGTTTTTCTCTCACTGCGATCGCGATGTGCGCCGCACCACGACCCGGAGAGTGCACGACGTACGTCCCCTCCGGCGGCGCCATATCGCGATAAAGCTCTTTGAATTTCTCATCCTTCGGCGTCATGTCCACGATCGATCTGAGGTACGCCTCCCTCCTCGCCTCTGTCCTTTGCTGTGACTTTAGCCATATCACCACCAAGCCAAAGCACGTGATCAACAGCGCGAAAACACCCCACAACATCCCGATTGCTGGTTCGTAGCGCGCTCCGGCGCCGGCCTGCGTTCTTCGCCACGCCTCGTCGCATCCTTCGACGTAACATCCGCATCCGTCGCACGTGCACGGCCACTTAGAGCACGGACACCACGACATAGTCTGTTCCCAAGTGGCACTGGTATTGATAGAGTGATAACTCGCGTTGGATGACGACGCCGATGGCGTCCCCGTCAGCAGCCACGATTGACACCTCGCGTTCAGCGTCATGTCTTCGTCGTACACGCCATTATCGCCGTTTACGACGTTTGGATCGTTTGTGGTCATGATTTTGTGCTCGTCGCACGCGCGCCCCGCGCTCGACACTGCGGTCGACGCGCGCGCGGGGCAACCGCCTCGCGAATATTCGAAGTCGTAACCACCCGACTGCCCGAGATATTTTTAATCGACGGATTTTGTTTTCGCAGGCGCGTTGGGGTTTGGATGTCAGATTTTGTGTGTGATGTTATGTTTTCTACGCGCCTTGAAGGCGACCGAGACCGCGTAAGATCTCATCCGAGGCTTGCGAACCGCACGGTATCACCCCAGCGCGAGTGATCGTAGCCCACACCTGACCGGCGATGGCCTCGTCGATGATCAAATTGACGCCGGGGACGTCGAACTCGCGCGTGTGCGCGGCGACGACGGGACGGTTTTCGAAACCAAAGACGCGATGGGCACCCACGGCGTCGGTTAAGACCTCCACGAGACCGGTCTTGCTGAGGACATCTGCGCACTGTGGGCCGACGACGGTGAGCAACGCACACTGGTCGTTTAATTCCATGAAATTTTGCTCGGGCGAGGACTCGAGGACGTTGGCGACGGCGTCGATGGACGACGGTGGGACGACAATCAAGAAACCTTCGCTCTGGCAATACACCTGTGCGGTGTCATTCGTCGAAGCGACTTTGATTTCAAACCCACTTCCCGCCGGCGTGAGCGCTAAGCCGTCGTGATTCGCCGCGATGGCAGTGAGCGCGCGCGGCGCACCCGGCCCGCTCGAGCGAATGAGTCCCCAGTCGCTCCTGTCGATGACACCCACGGCGGTTTTAATCGCCTCCAATTCCTCCTCTCGCGCCCCGAAGTTTAACACGAAACCATCGTCGTCGACCACTGCGCCGGACTCGCGCTGTAAGCTCTCTAAATCGCCGTCAATGTCCGGCGGCAGAAGGGCGTCCAAATCAATGTCTCCACCGCTCACGAAAGTTTTCGCGTGTCTCCGAGGGTTTGAAGATCGTTTGCGATGACTCACGCGCACTTTTGCGTACGACACGCAGGCGAACGATCCGCTGCGCGCGCGTGCGAGGGTAAAAGACATCGCTTGCGGTGTTGAGGAGGCGACTAATGCGGACGCTGGACGCCCTCGCGTCGTCGTCGAGTGTGAACCTCTATGCGTTCGTTTACGTGCGGTATTACATATTACATGATATGACAAGTACATTGAGCCTATCAACTTATTCAATCCAAAGGCTCGGAATACGGGGAGATTTTCTGCTGCTGCTGCCGCTGCCGCTGCGCTGTTTTTCATCGCGCTTTTGCGCTGGAAACTTAGAGGATGGTTTCAAACTCAATGAACTCGACCGTTTCATCGCCCACGACTTCGGCATCGTGGCCTGGCTCGCACACATAACACATTCCCGGTGCAACGATCGTGGTTTTGCCCGTCTTGGCGTCAATCATGGCGAACTTGCCCTTAGTTATGTAACCCACGTGCCGCGCAGGGCAAGCCTCGAGAGTTTGCTTTTCGGGCGGCAAAAGCGTGCGAGCGCCGGTTTTCCAAGTCCAACCCGGCTGGAGCGTCGCTCGCATAGATTTTGCCTGGTTGTTACCGAGCATGCACACGCACGCCTCGCCGTTGGGCATTGTCTTGGATACGCTCGGCGCGGCGAACGACGCCTTGTCGAGCTGCTTCACTTCCGCCTCGGACGAAGCCACTTCCGCAGCGTACGTCGATCCACCGCCCGCGGCGTCGGTATTGATCTTGCTCACGAATTCATAGCCGACGAAATTCACGCCTTGCTTGTTCTTCGCGTTGTGCCCGGGTTCAATCAAGTAGACGTCGCCGGCGGCGTATCTCATCTTTGCGCCGTCTTTCATCGTGACATTAATCTGGCCTTGTTCGACGATTCCAACGTGACGCACCGGGCAGTACTTCTTCCCCTGCGCCTCGCCCACATCGCGCGCCCATTCCCATCCCGGTTCCACGGTAACTCGCATCCCGAGCGCCGTCTTCAGATCAAATTTCTCAATCTTCGCCTTGGGCAGAACAACCACCTCGGTCGGATCGTCGAATTTGCATCGCGTCACGAGCGGGTTCTCGTCGACGAGCTGTTTGGAGGCGTTGCCACCCATCGCGCGCGCGCGAGAAGATTGATCGAGTTCGGGTCGCGCGTGGTGCGCCGAGGTCGCGCGTCGCGCGGCAGTGTGCGGCGAACGCGAATCGGCTCGCGTCGCTCTACGCCACGCTGGCTCCAGCGCCCGCGAAGGGACCCACGACGACGAAGTCGGCGATGGACGCTACGAGAGTACCGCACGAGGACACAAGTTTATGTAATGATACAAAATGATACAAAGTTCAATTACACTATACAGCGCGCGCGAGCGCGCGGGGAAGAGGGTGGGACATTCTCAAAGTGGGACCGCCGAAGCGACGTCGGCGACGAGCTCCGCGAGTTTTCCGACGGCCAGCGGGCTGTCGACGCCTGAGCCGCTCACCACGGAGATATCCTCGTACACTTTAGAAAGTGCGATGGCGACGGCGGATAGACTGAGCGCGCTGAGCGTGAGACGACCGCCGGGAAGCAGTGTGTTTGTCTTGAAGCGCAACGCGAGCGGCGCGAATGGGTCGGCTCGCCGAGACTCTCTCCTCTCTTGTCGCATCGTATACGCCATGATTGGCGGCATAACACCGTAAAGTGTCGTCATTCCGTACGCACCGACAAAGTTGGTGACGGGAAGAAAAATGTTTGGACATTGTTCCGCGACGAAGAGGGGGACGGAGAGGAAGGCGGCGAACGTGAGCACGCGCGAGACGCTCGGCAAGCCAGATGGTTTCTCGTCTTCGTACGTGTTCATCGCCTCGTACAAAGCGCGCGTCAATCTAGCCTCTTCTTCCGGTTCGTCGAGACCGCTTAACGCGTTCTCCATGAATGGCATCAAATACTCGGACATACCGAGAGAGACGCCGATGAAGGACGTGCCGATGGCGCTGACGCCGAAGAGGCTCAAAAGCACGCTTGCGGAGCCACCGAGATCTTCGGATATGATGCTCAGAGGATCCGCCGTGATATCACCTCCAGCCATAGCCAAAGCGACGGTATTCCACAGCAAAAACATGGCGAGCGGGATCGATGAACCGATTAAAATAGCTCGCCGAATTTGCTTCATGTCGCCTTGCAAAAACGCGCACATGACGGGTATCAAGTCGTGATACACGAGCGTGAGGAAAATGATTGGAATCGTCGACGGGACGGCATCGGTCGAGCCCATCCAATTCGCATGGCTCCAATCCGCGTAAAACGCTCCGCTTCCCACGAACGCGGCGAACGCGATGAGGGAACCGTACGTCAACATTTGGTTCAGCTTGTCGGCCACCTTAGATCCCCCCAAGCAAATCGTACCCCCTAAACCGGCGGTGAACATCACTGCGGCGAGCGATGGGCCGATTTCGAGCGCGCCATCTAAAATCTCCGCGCCCTTGCTTATGTACGCTACGAGCACGGTGAGCGACATGAATGAGTACAGCGCCGACGCGAAAACTTTGCCTTCGGTGCCGAGCGTCCGCTCCGCCATGTCGCTCAAAGAAATCACCACCGGCGAGTGCCCTCGTCCGTGCGTCAACCGATCTTCGTCTCGCTCTCGCATAATCCCCACATTCACCTCGGCCAACAGCAAGGCGTCGCACACGAGTAAGATCCACACCCCTATCAACGCCCCGCTCGCCGGCAAGATGCCGGCTTCCGCCGTCGCCGCCGGAAGCGCCAGCACCCCCGCCCCCACGGTACTTCCCACGATGAGCGCCACGACGCCCGCGAGCGATCCGGTGTGCGTTTCTTCGTCCCTCTCTTCATCCACGGCGCGCTCTTCTTCATCGAACGACGATATCGGAAACGTCGCGCGCGTCGCCGCGAGCTCTGGCTCCGTCGCGTCGCTAATCGCGTTCGTCGTCGTCGTCGTCGTCCGTCTTCCCCCTCGCGCGCGTCGGCGCGCCCTGCCCGCCGTCGACGCGTCGTTGACGTTCACTCCACCGCCCCCGCGTGTCATCTCTAATCGCGCGCGTCCGTCGCGCGCGCGTCGCCCTCCCGTCGCCGCGTGCCGAGCCGTTGACGCTGTCGTCGTCGTCGTCGCCATCGCGCGCGTCGCTCGCGCGCGCGTCGATACCGTCGTCGCGCGCGTCGTCGCGCGCGTCGGTACCGTCGTCATCGTCGGTCCTCGCCCTCGCTCGTCGAACGGCGCGCGCGGACGCGAGTGCGGCCGGACGACGGACGCGCGCGCCGGTCCGTCGGCGCGTCGGTCCATCCGTCGACGCAGCGTCGCGACGCGACGCTTCGGGGTCCGGGGCGGCGGTTCGCGTGGGTGCGTTCGCTGTGTAGACATGCGTGTATTGTATCGTATATTAATAGATTTTATGACCATTCAGTTGGTCACGATCCGCGCGACCGCGTGCGTTGGCACGTGTTCGGATAACAGATCTGGCGCGTGGACACAGCGCGGCGCGAACGAACGCCGAGGCCGGACGAGCGAGGCCGGACGGGCGAGCGCGCGGACAAATGCGCGCGATCCAGCCCGCGCTCCGGGACGCGCGGTGAAGGCGCATCACGGCGGCGCGGGAGGGGATCACGGAAGCATGGATAACGATAACGGATCGAGCGCGCCGCACGCGTGGAACTCGCAGCAAGTCGTGGAATCGCTCGCGAAGACGTTCCTCGGCGGATCGACGGCGGGCGCGGCGTCGAGGAGAGACATATCCACGCGAGCGTGGCTGTGCGATCTCTCGGACGAGGCGACGACGGACGAAGAGTGCGCGACGTCGCGGAGAACGATCATCAAGGCGAGGGAGATGGAGGTGAAGAATGGCGTGTTGCGATCGAGTCCTCGACCGTCGGGCGCGGCGTTTTTGAAGGAATTGGAGCTGTACGCGACGCTGCGGAGACACGAATCCGCCGTCGTCGTCGCGAAATTGAAGCGACCGACGATTCTCACGGACGAAACGAGCGGTGAGAGCGTGGCGTTCGTTGACGCGGAAGATTTAGCGATGGATGACGACGAACGCAACGAAAACGACGCGTTACTGTCGAATTATTGCCTCACGTGCCCGCTGCGAAGCGGCGACGAAGAGCCGTCGATGTGTGGATTCGAGTGCGCGATTCGTTCGCGTATCGAGGCGCGTTCGAAGGCGCCGCTCACGACGTACCGCGCCGCCGTGTTTTCGACGAAGGCGGGCGATTTGGAGGAATTCCTCATCACTAGTACGAGTTCTGGTTCGCACACGACGCGGCGAGCGCAGTTTAGCAACGCTTTGCGCGAAAAACTGGGAATCAATCACCGGTCGCTCGTTTAGGGCTAATTCGTGCTTTTTCATCGCAACAACGCTAGCTAATGTATCATAGGTGTCTAGAGATTCTTTGTAATTTTTTGTAGATTTTTCGCGCGCGTTCCGCGCACGTCACGACAGCGCGATCTCGAGCGCGCCGCTGGCGCTGGCGCACGCGCCCGCAAGGCTCGTCTCGAGCTTAACCAAGACGCGGTCGATGGCTGACGTCACTTCCTTCGTTTGAACGCCATCGCGCTTTGCCTGCGCGCGGTAGTACAATTGCTCGCGCAAGATGGCTAAACGACTCTCGAAATCGGCGGCGAATACCGGATGCACGGTCGTCAATCGCAGCGCGAGAGACGCCGCGCGTTCGTACATCTTGGCGCGCGTTAACGCGGCGATCATGTGCGGTAGAAGCACGTCCCGTCCGCGCACGTGCTCGAACGACAAGTCAACAAATGTCTTAAAGACGTCTTCCGAAGCCGCACAGGTATTCGGAATTTGTTCTGCGTGTACCGCGAGCGCCACCGCTTCGGCGTCCCAAGTCGTCGGAGAGCCGTGAAACGGTTCGCCGAGGAGAAAAGACAACTTGGCGACGAGTAAATCATCGTAATCGGAAGATTGCTTCGCTTCATCCAAAAGCTGCATAAGATCTTCGTTCGATAACCACCGCTTTGTCGTCGATGCACCGCTACTGAAAATTTGAGCGGCGACGATGTCGATGGATTCGCCGCATTCATCGCCTCGCAAACCTCGCTTCAAGAGAGTCATCCAACATGGCTTCAAAGTTATCCTCGTTCTCTTCGGTGGCTCTTCCCAGAGCGTTAAAACTTCTACGAGCACGGAAAAAGGAACCTTTACGTCGCCGTGCGCGAGTTCATTCGAGAAATACGCGCACATTTTGGGGACGTCTTGAATAGATTCTTCCGTCGGCGACTCGAGTCCGAAGGGGGCGAGAAGCGCTCCCGTGCGCATACGCAGGACGTTCACGATACCTCGACCTTGATGAGACGCGCGCCAACCAGGCCAAAGTGTGCAAGTTTCACTCGCGAGGTCGGATAAAATTTCCAGGATTTTTCCTCGCATTACGGGCGTCGCCACGGCGACGAAACCTTCGAGCTTTGTGAAGGCGCTCAATCTCGCCTCGGCGAGTTTCTCATCCTTGGGAGAACCTCCCCCGAGAGTTTGCCGGACAATGTTGAAAAGCTCCGATGCTTCATCGGAAACATTTATAAACGCGTCGCTTAAAGCGCTCGAGACGGCTAAGAGGACGTCTACGCGCCGTTCAGGGGAATCGGACTCAAGCGTCGCCGCAAGCGTGGAGAGCTGCCCAAACGTCGCCGAGTTCTGAACCCAAGATTTAGCGACTTCTTGTAAACTCTCTCGATCGCTTAAAGATTCTTCAAGCAGTCTCAAAAGTGTCGAATTAAGTCCAGGAATGTCGTCCATCACTCGAATCACGAGGCGTAGGTCATCCCTCGCCGCGCGCACGCCGCTGAGATTTTCGGCGTCGCCGACGACGCTCAAGACTTCTTCCACCGCTTTCAAGCGAGTCCGGGACGAGATTTCAGCGCTGAATGTGTTCAGTTCTTTGTGGACCGATGATGGAGGCCTCTGTATCTTCGTTGTGGACACGCCGCCACCAATTAAGGCGTTTAATATGGTGACAAGATGCTTTTCACCAAGATGATCGAGTCCCACGGACTTTAGAGCGTCCCATCTGTGATCGGGGCTCGGTCTCGTCGCTCCCGGCGGCGGCGCCAGGAGTGAACGAGCGACGGTGAAGAACACGTCCTCTGGAACGGTAAGGTTTGAAATTTCACTCGGAAACTTTTGAACGGCGGCGATGATGCGTTCAACTGTTTCGAGTGGGAATCCACTTTGACCATTCGCGACAACGGCGCGCTGAATTGCGTTCAACATCGCGTCCGCAGCATCTGGCGGCGCATCTCCTTTACCGTCAACGAACGCGTGCAAATCAATATTCACGCACGAAGCGGAAAGACTCTTCAACGCATCTGAAATCTCGCACAACTTTTTCGCCGTGCCATCCTCGCAAGCGCTCATGACTTCGAAATATGCTAGCGCCGATTCTAGCGCGCCTTTTCCGCTCCTCGGCAACGTCTCCCAAACAGATGTTTGGAGCGTCTCCACGCTCTTCTTCGGATGTGCGGGCAGCTTCTCTTTTAAAAGAGAAGTGACTCGACGCACCTCTTCGGCGTTGTCACTCGCTAAAAGTGCGGCATGGGCGGTGTAGACGTCGGACGAATCAACGCCGTACACATCCGCGAGTCTCAAGGCGTTGTCGAGCGCCTCAGCACCGGATAGCGCGCCGGAACTCCCAGCCGCGAGCGCCATGATGGCTCGCTTGCGATAATCCGCGCCATCTGCAGCAAATGCGCCGGCATCGATCTCTGGAATCATTTTCGACAACCACTCGGCGTCGACGACCGAGCCCACGCTTGATCTGAACTGCTTCACGAACCCGACGTCAACCATAATTTCGTCACCGGGAGACTGAATTTTCCCAACCAAATCAACGAGCGAAGAAACCGTGACGGGTTTCGGCAAATTAATTGAATCCCACGTCAGACGAAGAGCTCGGAGCGCGTGCACGCACGTTCCGAAGTGAAGAATCGTCTGGAGTGTCGCGCGGTCGTGAATACGGCTCGCGACTTCGTCGACGACGGAGGAAACCTTCACTGCATCTCGCATCGTCAGTAAAACCCCCATAGCGGACCACATCATCGGTGGTGGAGTTTCAGAGCCAAAATCTCTCGCTCGACAACTCTTTAAAGCTAATTCTATGGAGTTCTGCGCGACATTCGCCAAAACATCGTCCGATATGTTCGTCGCGTGAACGCCGAGTGCGTACGTGACGGCACTTGCAGCTTCTTTCGCCTTCTCGTCGGATGAGCTGAAAATCAATTCTAAAGCTCGACCAAAGTGTGAATGACGCGCGAGAGTCTTTACTCCTGGCCGAACGCCCGTTCCAATCCAACTATCCCCGCAGGCTTTCGATAGGGATCTCTCGACATCGTCGTCACTTGCATCGCCCGCGTGCGCGTCGGCGAACGCGTGCAGTATCTGATGCGTTTGCGTCGCTTGCCAATCGCCCAGGAGCGTTGCAAGTACAGCTTGATCAGCATGCACCAGCGCAAATGCTAGTAAAGACCCTTTCGCGACCCTTTTGGTGTCATCCATTGGCATGGCCCGCGCAACGTCGACGCACAGTTTCCAAGCGGGCCCGTAGTTGCGCTTGCAGAGGCGTGATGCCGTCGCGTAAGCGGCTTCTACGTCGCCAACGTCAAGGGCTTTGACTCCAGTCGCGAGGATTATAGACATGCGTGCTTCGTCGTCGCTTACACCAAGATTGGCGGCGATTTCTTGTAAAAAGTCGGGCGCGCGACATCCGGCGTCATCCTTCTTCGCGCACTCCAGCACCATCTCGAGAGCACTTTCAGCGTTTATCGCGCTCGGTGCGCGGCGAACTTCGTACTTCGAAAGCACACGCAGCGCAGCGATGAAATTGAGCCTCTTTGTCGTTGTGTCTCGAGTTGGCATCAAACGAAGACAGTTTTCGGCTGCGAGCGACGCCTCGTCGTCAACGTGTTCGGCCCGCGCGAGGAATTCTTCAGCGACCGCGCAAACGATATCTTCCGCAATGGATGGCGAGATAACGGCAGACACGCCGCCTCCAAGCTCTTTTAATCCACCGACAAGGGCACCGACGGCTCTCGCAGGGCCATTCGCGGGAACGTGTCGCTTTGCGTGCGTCCAATCCTTTGCGCGCAGTTGTGCGCGCAGCAGTTCACCGAGGACTTGATCGTGTGAAAGCGAGCGACGGAACACACTCGACTGTAATCCGTGTAGATCTGACCACAGACTCGACCACTGCAAAGAAGAGTTTTTGGCGACGACGTTTGCGACGAATGTACGCACGAAACTAATAGCCTTGGATTCATCACGCTCAGCGCTGACGATGTCATTCAGCGAAACGCTCACGTCGTTTTGTTGCATCAATTTGCACGCGTTCAGACGCGAGATAGCTTTTTTCGCAACTGGTACTTCAGCGACGAGCGAAGGAAGATCACTGAGCATATCAGCCAACTCTGCTATCAACTTTTCGTCGCCATCGTCGTGCGATAGCGAAGCTTCGACAACGACGGAGGCAAGCGCATCGGGACCACCGACCAATTCGATCGATTCTACCGACGAAGAGAGCCAGCGAATGATGCGAGATACTAGCTCAAGATTTCGGTCCTCAGATGTTCGTAAAATCCAACGTTGAATCATCTCTCGCGCGAGAACCACACCGTCTTCTGACGCACCGCCAACGTGCGCGAGGATTTCGCTGACAGGACCGGACATGAGCCGAGACATATTCTTTTCACTCAACATCGATAGAATCGTGCATAATCGTCCATATGGGTCGCTCACAAGAAATTCCTCAAGGCTAACGTCACAAATTCGGCGATCGTCTGCGTCAAAAAGTATGAATGCCGTCGATGCGAGTGTCGATGCGGCGCACGCGTAGTCGACGAGCGTGCTCGTAGCCAAAGATCTCGAGGCGGAATCCAAAAGTTGATGCGCACTACTGAGAGATCCAGCGAACGCGTCCATCTCACACGACCTGCGTATTGTCCATGTTTCCATTTCTTCGTTAGAATGTATCGTCATCGAATCGTTCGGTGATCGTGCGAGTTTACACAGCTCCTCCGTAGCCGACTTTAACCACTCCCTCGTAGCGAGGCTATCAAATATTTCACTAACCGACGGCGAAACATCGGCCGCACGGGCTAAATCGTAATCTCCCGCCTCGCATTGATTGATTTCCTTCAGATACGCTTCTGACTCTGACCAATCTCTCGTGCGACGTCCCGAAAGTTGCGCAGCTCCGCTGCTGATGACGTATTCTTCAGACCAGGGCAAAAGCTTATCATACGTCGCTACCTGAGACGTTTCGGGCAATGCAGAAAGACTGTCGAAAATCACGTCACGAACCCCGCATGCGTGTCGCTTGAAGATGATCTCTAAAGATTTCACATCGCTCGCATATGCCGCAGTCAACGCCGCTTGAGCAATCGTCGATCGCAAAAGTTTTGAGTAGACTTGAGAGGAAAATCCCCCGCCGGTGATCTCGTGCACTGTATCGGCGCGATCGAGCGCACCGAGCAAGGCCAATCGAAGCTTAATCCACCAGTTCCACTCTGGATCCAACCCGCCATTTTTAGACGTTCGTCTCGCTTGCGCATCCGATTCCTTCAATCCGTACACCAACACGTGCCGCTGAATCTCGTACGAATCGGCGCATGCGATGAGGCAGTGAACGCCCACCCACGCGCGATCTGATACGCGTGATAACCAGTCGGTCAAGCCTTCTATCGTAATGCGCGAACGCTTCCAACGAGTCTTGTAAATCTCGTCCGTGTCGAGCCCGTGTTGGCGAGCCAAGGTTAGGGCGACGCCCCACTCCTCGACATCCATGTGCGAATGCAACATTTCGAGCGGCGTTCGTTCGTTGATTGAGATGAGTCGCCATCCACCTTCAAGAGGACGTTCGAGTAGCAACAAACGACCACGCTCATTTTCAGCCACAACATTCGGCACGGACACTAAATCTTCGATCGAATCAAATGTTTCAGGTTTGTCTCCCAAAACGTTCTCGTCTTCGGGAACCGTCTTTACGGTGAGATTTCCCGCTCGAGTCGCCACTGCAAGCGCGTCAAAAGACCACCATGCTGCGGCGCACACGTCATCTCGAGTATTGATACGCTTTACCAATTCTTCGCCGTCTTTAGAGACGCAGAAAACGCTCAACGATCCGATAGACGACCACACGGCGACGCTGAAAGCACCATCCTCCGAACGCAGCGCCACGCGCAAGCGGCGCGGAGTACGAAACATGCTTCGCCGAGGTGCGACGTCCCCGCCACAATCTATCACTCGCATGCACCTGAAATTTGGGAAGTCATCGGCATCATCGTACGTCCACATCGTGATCACCGTCCCCACTGATGTCTTACCGCGGCCGAGAACCACGAGCTCGCGTTCACGCTCCACCCACTCGGCGCCGTCCGCGTGACGTAACTTTTTACCCAGCGTCACCGAGTCCACCACTTGGTCGTCCAATTCATCACCCAAATCGTCGTCCAGCCGCACGCGCTCGCGGTACACCGTGGGCGTGCCCTTGAGATTGACTCGCAACAAATCGTACGTCTTCTTCTTCTTCGCGAGCGCCAATCCCATCCCCGCCAGCGGTACTGCGCCGTCAAACGTAGATCGCCATACCACTTCGCCGATTCTCGTCATCACGCTTGCCGTGGCCGTCGACGTGGATGTGGATGACCTCGTCTCGCTCAACGCGCGCGCGAACGCCGCGCCGTCTTCGCTCCAGCGCGTCGTCGCGTCCTCGTCTTCGTCCTCGTCCATCCCTCCCCTCGCGTGCGCCCAATCGTCGCTCGACCGAAAGACGCGCACGGTTACTTTTCCGCGTCTGCGACGCGCGATCGCGATCGCGTCCCCCGAGGGCGTCGTCGACAACGACGTCTCCGAGCGACGACCGCTCGTCGAACGTCCATCGTCATCTCCGTCGTCGCCGTCTCCATCGTCATCGTCCCGCGGCGTCGACGACGCGTGCGCGTACGCGTCGTACAAACACCGTCGCATGCCCTCGCGCGACGCCTCGACGCCGGGCCGCGAGCTCGACGTCGTCGTGTGACGTTCCGAGGTTCGACAGAACGAACGAACGAACGAACGAACGAACGACTCGACTCGGCAGAACCCGAGGCGTCACTCATGAAGCATCGCTCGTGTGGCGCGAGCGGCGGCGGCGATGGACGTCGCGGAGGTGGGTTTTCCTTGCGCGTCGTCGGCGATTTCTTCGCCGCGCTGGTGTCGCAAATCGCGGCGAGTCTGGGACTTCTCACGCCGGTGCCGGCGTACGCGTTGAGCGAAACACAGAAGCGAGGATTAAACGCACTGGCGATGCGCGCGCACGAGGCGTACGACGGGAACAAAGTCGAGCACACGGATGCGTTGAAAAAGTTGTGGTCGCTCGCGTTCGGGTCAAAGGCGCCGCCTAAAGATTTAAAGAGCGAGAGTTGGAAGGAGATGGGGTGGCAAGGATGCTCGCCGACGACTGATTTTCGCGCTGGCGGGTTTTTGTCTCTCTCGAATTTGATTTGGTTGGGAGAAAACAAACCGGAGACGTTCGATAAGCTGCGGCATAAAAAGAACGGCGAACGAAGCGAGTTTGAGTACCCATTCGCCGTCGCGGGAGTAAATCTGACATTTAGTTTAGTAGAGATGTGCGAACTCAAAGAAGAAGCCCCGACGACGTCAACGGGAATATGCTTCGCCGAGTTGATCGAAGCGCACGGCGACGAGGCCTTTGAGCGCTTGTATGCGCTGATGTTTGAAACGCTCGACGATGAATGGTTGCGTTTCGGCGGCGCGACGTACATGGAATTCCCGCTCGTGTTGAAAGCGACGAAGCAAAAGATCGTGCGCGCGATGGATGGCGCCAAGTCGTTCGAACACGTCGTTGCTCGCTTAGGTACGTGATGCGATGTGTTTGAGTTTGTAATATTTATGCATCTCACTTACGCGGCTTCGATGGCGGCGAGAATTTGGTCGACGTGTGCAGTCGTCTTCACCGACGCCATCGACGAATCGCGCTCGAGCCAGTGGTTGACGATCGTGCCGTCATTCTTGATCAAGAACGTTTGGCGATCGCTGAATCGACCGAAAATGGGAATCTTCAAATCCGCTCCGTACGCCTCGCTGACTCGGCCGTCGTTATCGCTCAACAGGGTGAACGATTTGAGCCCCTTGGAATCGCAAAACTCTTCGTGCTTCTCGAGAGAGTCCATGGAGACACCCAGTACGCGCGCCTTCTTGGCGGTGAATTGCGGGATCGCGCTTTCAAAGCGCTGCGCTTCGATGCTACAACCAGGCGAGCCATCTTGGTTGTAAAAGTATAGGACGACGTAGTCGTTAGCCTTCAATGCGTCCGAAAGCGTCACAGAGTCGCCAGCAGTGCCCGGCAGCGTAAACTCCGGCGCCTTTGAGCCGACATCCACCGCTGCGAGCGCGTTTTGAGCGCCTCCGAGCGTTGTCGACGCGGCGAACGCGCTCGCCAACAGCATCGATCGTCGATCGAGTTCCACGTCGACTTCGTTACGGTGCACGGCGCTCGCGCGCACGCGACGGGCGTCAGCGCGCTTCGTGTTCGCCGGCATCCGCGTCATCGCCATCGTCACCGTCGCCGTCTTCGTCATCGCCGCGTGCATCGCGCTGTCGGTTCGCGAGCTCGTCGCGCGCTGCACTGCGGTGTCGGCAGTGACGCGCTCGCGATGACGAACGCGAACGCGAACGCGAACGCGGTTCGCGTGACTCGCGCGCTCGTTCGGGGCGATCGTGATGATTGGAATGCTCGATCGAGAGCTGGTTGGAATGCTCGATCGAGAGCGCGCGCGTCGGCGTCGGCGTCCGCGTCGGGCTCGCCGGAAACGCGCCTCGCGAGTTGGTTGCGCAACCGATTCGCTTTCGACGCGCTCGCGTTAACGCTCGAGCGACCGCCTGGGGACGATGGCTACGGGGTGCGTGCGACGTGTGTGTGCGATGATGGCATCGCGCGAGGCGACGTGATCGTGGCGATTCCTCGCGACGCCATGCTCGACGCGCGCTCGGCGCTTGGAGACGCGGCGTTCGAGCGAGCTCGAGCGCGCGGTTTGAGTTCGTTTCAACTCTTGACGGTGTCGCTGTTGCGCGAGTGGCGGTTGAAAGACACCACATCGAGATGGAAGCCTTATTTAGACACGCTTCCCGAGGATGACGGTCGGTGGCATCCTTTACTTTGGCGCGACGAAGACGTCGAACAGCATCTGCCGGCGAATTCGACGCACGCCGGCGCGCGCTTGAGAGGTCTCATACGCGCGTGCGAAGAAGACACACGCCTTTTTCGCTCGATTGTCGATGAATTGAACATCGACGATGAGAACTGGCCTTCGATGCGACACGTTAGATGGGCGGTCTCGATAGTCATCTCCCGAGCGTTTCGACTGAACGAGCTCGACGACGAAGAATGTTTGCGCGAAGTGCGCGATGATGCGCTGTTAGAAACCCTGAATGATTTAGACGCAGACTGTTGGGAAGGCAGTGGAGGTGATAGCGGTGAAGATGACGAATTTTCAGTCATGGCACTCGTTCCTTGGGCCGACGGCTTGAACCACTCTTCGGATGCGGGCGATGAAGCGATTTTGACTTACGACACGCTATCGCAAACAGCGACGCTTCGAGCGCATAAAGCGTACGCGTGCGGCGAACAAGTTTTTGATTCATACGGGTCGAATTTGAGCGACGAAGATTTATTCGTAAATTATGGCTTCGTCGACGTTCAAAGTTCGCGGACAAACTTTGTTGAATTCAGCGGGGAAGACTTCCTTCGTGCGGCGAGCGAAATCGGATTTCAAATGCACGCGAAAGCGGAGGATGATGATATCAGCTTCATCGACCCTAAGGCTGCATTATTACGAGTCGACAGTGTCGTCGGTGTCGGAGAGAACGCCATGTTTTTCGGTGAATGCTTCTTGGAATACAACGAGCAGGACGTCGAAAACGTCGTGCTCCGAACGTTTTCGCACCTGCTCGACTCGGCGTCCACTCGAGCGTGCGACGACCTGGTAGTCAAGGCGCGCGAAACACTCGGAAATCTTCGCGAAGGCGATACTCTGGTCGGATTCAAGGCTGCTGCGTACGTCCTTTGTAGGGAACAAGAAGCCATCGAAGCGGCGCGTAGTGCGGTTGCTCGTCAGCTGAGCATGTGTGACAATTCTAATTAAACGCTAGCACTAATTCTGAGACAAGAAACACCGTTCAAGCGCTCGTTTCTTTCTTTTTTGTCGGCGGCTCCCAGCCCGGGATTACGAACGGTGGACCAATTTTTGACCGGCAGTCGCACGCGCCCCCCGCGACACCGCACCCGCATTCAGCGCGCGCATCTCTCGTTCCATTTCTATCCTCTTCCGTTTTAAACTCCGTTACGACGACCACGACGGGCTCTGCGCCTTCATTCGCGTCGGCGTGCAAATTATCCGGCGGGTCGGCGTCGTACCAGTACGCCTTTCCAGTCTCAAACACCAAATCCTTGCGCGAGCCATCTTCATCGATGCGTTTAAGCACGCCGCCCTGAAGCGCGACGATCGTTCGCGCCCGATCGTGTCGATGCATCTTCAACGGTACGTTCGGAAGCACCGTCGTCTTCCAACAAATGGCAAACTCATTCTCAAACATAAACTCGCGCGACATGTCGGCTTCGGTGGCGGCAGTGAGTGAGGCAGCGCGAGCGTGCGAGCGCGCCGAGACATTTTCCGTTACAAC
>TARA_B110000008_G_scaffold220071_1_pt1 | contig 35601 bp, 30 predicted proteins | sample TARA_B110000008 | Tara Oceans TARA_B110000008 (sample SAMEA4396496) | marine metagenome | biome: Westerlies Biome; feature: [DCM] deep chlorophyll maximum layer (ENVO:01000326); material: water (ENVO:00002006), including particulate matter (ENVO:01000060) such as... | depth 40 m
CCCATAATATTTACTGGATTCGCGGCTTTATCAGTAGAAACACTAAAGAAATATTTAGCAGGGTTTTGCTCGCATAAATTTAAAAGTTTGATGGCCCCAAAAACATTGTTTTTAATCAATGCTTCTACCGAAATTTTATCTTTTTCGGAACGTACATGCTTATGAGCAGAAAAATTTGCAATAACTTGCCAAGTATCAGAATTGAAAATTTTATCAAAAGTATCACTCACTAAATTAACTGGGTATGTAATATATTCAGGATTATAATTTAATAAATTAGAGCTTCTAAGATCCCTAGTTAATTCGGTTAAACCATTTTCATTAATATCTACTACCGTAATTTTTGAGGGTTTATATTTTAAAATTTGTTTGATATAGCTAGATCCTATTGTTCCGGCACCTCCTATCACTAAAATATTTTGATCACAAATTTTATTCAATAAAATATTTTTGCTTTCAGCTACATCTTTATCAAAACTTATCTTTTTATAGAAGGTTTTTTCAAATTGTTTCATTGTATTGTTTTATTGACTATACTTAGTATAAATAAAGTCTGGTTTATTTTTTTAAGAATATATTTATATAATAATTAAAATGAAATTAATGTTTTTTTAATTCCCTCACTTGAAGATACAGGTAATTTTTTCTGAATTGCATTTTTTATTTTTAAATTAGACACTTCGTAATTTTCGGTTAGTTTTATAAGTCTTTCAGAATTTATTGGTAAAGGTAAAAAGTCTCCTACTTTAGCTATAAATCTTATAATCAACTTAGGGACTTTTAAAATTCTAGTAGGTTTACATAATATTTCAGACATCATTTGCACCAAATCAATAGTTGACAATGAAATATCATCTGCAATGTTATAAATTCCAGATTCTATTTTAGAGCTATCAATCAACTCTTTAATAACAAAACACAAATTATCTACAGAAACAAAGGATCTTTTATTTACATATCTTCCAAATGGGTAAGGAATACCCTTTGAAACAAAATTATATAATAAATTTAGATTTCCTTTATTGTTCGGACCATGAATCATACAGGGTCTTAATATATAAACTCTTTTATTTTCTGGTATTTCTTTTGATAAGATATATTCTTCTGCAGCTAGTTTAGATTTACCATAAACCGTTACGGGATCTGGCATGATATCTTCTGATAAAATACCTTGAACAACATCTGTGGCCGCTTTTACAGAACTCATGAAAATAAAAACTTTACTACTGCTTTCTAAAAATTGATTAAACACCTTTTTTGTTAATTCTGTGTTTGCCTCATAATACTCTTTATCTTCAGATGTTTTTTTTAAGTCATGTGCTTTTCCAGCTAGATGAATGACAACAGATGAATTCAAATTAAACTTTTTATTGTGATTATAGCGAATACTCAATGGAATCAGGTCATTATCTTTCTTCAAAAACCTTATAAGATTTTGACCAACAAAACCGGATGCTCCTGTAATTATTATCTTCATTATTTTGTTAAAACATTTTCTAACTTAGTAATCGATTCTTTCATTCTAAAGTTATTTTCAAAATAAATTCTAGAATTATGAGACATTTGTATTAATTCTTCATTAGATGAATTAGCCATTTTTAATATATTTTGAGAAAGAGATTTATAATCTCCCGAACTTGAAACGTATCCGCAATGAGCTTCATTTAATATTTCTGCACATTCCCCATCAATCATAGCTATTATTGGCTTACCTGCGCTCATGTAAGCCTGGAGTTTCGCAGGTACCGTTAAATTAAAAATAGGATCTTTTTTCAATGTAATCAACATTACATCAGCATTTTCAAAAAAACTTGCCATTTTTTCTATGGGATGCTTTCCAGCAAGAAATACTGTTTCATTTAGGTTATTATTTTTAATGAATTTGCGAATAAAATCAACTTTTCGTCCTTCTCCAACTAGTATAAGTTTTATATTTTTATTGGATTTCAATTCTAAAAAAGCATTTAAAATATTTTCTAAGTCTTGTGATTCACCCAAATTACCTGCAAACATAATTTTAAAACCTTTAGGTAATTCAGGAATAAAACATTTTTTATTTCCCTCAGAAATCACATCCTCTGCCCAATTAGGGAAATAAATAATTTTCTTCTCAAAATCACCTTTTTTTAAAATTGATTTTTTAAAACCTCTTGAGGTTATTAAAATTTTTTCTGAATTATTATAAAAACTTGTAACGACGGAATTATAATATTTTAAAACTAATTTATTTTGAATTCCCCCGGCAACACTCAAAGTCTCTGGCCACAAATCCATAACCCAAAAATATATCGGTGTTTTCCAAATTTTTTTAATCAACAGAGCTGGATAAAACTGAGTAATAGGAGAAGGTTCATGAACAATTACTGCATCATAATGATTATTTAAACCAAGAAAAAAAGCTTTAATTGAAGCAAAAAAAGCAAAACTGTAATAATTAATAAATAATCTAACACCTGAGGCATTTCCTCTTGGAATAATTAATGAACGATAAACTTTTACGCCATTTATTAGTTCTTTTCTTTTTTTAAAAATACCATAATTCTTATATATTTTACCTTCAGGATAATTTGGAATCCCAGTTAATACAGTAACACTATGATTTCTCTTTTGAAGTTCAAAAGCTAGATCATTACTTTTAAAATTTTCAGGATAAAAGTATTGAGTTACTATTAAGATTTTCATTAATTAAATCTCTTATAAATATTTAGGTTAACATAATCAACGTATGAAATAATGATTCTAACCACTTTTAGAGAAACATTCGGCATTGAATAATCAGAAACTTCTCTAAAATTTCTATTCTCAGTAATTTCCTGTCTAGAGAGTTCTGTTAAACCTTGAGTAATTCTATCAGTATTCATACCAACCATCATAACAGATGCCTCCTCCATTGCTTCAGGTCGCTCGTGAGCATCCCTTAAGTTTAATGCCTTAAAGTTAAGGATAGATGACTCCTCATTAATTGTTCCACTATCAGAAAGAACTGCAAAAGAATTCATTTGTAAACAATTATAGTCTGAAAAACCTAGAGGGTTTAAAATATGTATGTTTTTATGAGTTTTAATTTCTTTATCATTTATCATGTTTCTAGTTCTTGGATGTGCTGAAACAATAATAGGGTAATTGTATAATTCAGCTATTTGATTTAATGAATCAATTAAACCATTTAAATTTCTTGAATTACTGATGTTTTCTTCTCTGTGTGCAGAAACTACGAAAAACTTATTTTTAGTTAACTTTAGTTTATCTAATATAGTAGAAGCTTTAATTTTTGGCAAAAACTTAGTTAGAACCTCGAACATGGGACTTCCTGTTTTAATCACTCTGTCAGGCGATAATCCTTCTCTCAATAAGTATTCACGAGCAATGCTACTATACGTTAGGTTAATATCTGAAATGTGATCAACAATTTTACGATTAGTTTCTTCAGGAACGCGTTGATCAAAGCAACGATTACCAGCTTCCATATGAAACACTGGTATCTTTCGCTTTTTTGCAGGAATGGCACATAAGCAGGAATTTGTATCTCCTAGTACAAGAAATGCATCTGGATTTTCTTGTTCTAAGATTGGGTCAATTTTGATTAAAATATTACCAATAGTTTCTGTGGCATTTTTTCCTGCAGCTTCTAAAAAATAATTTGGTTTTCTCAATCCTAAATCTTCAAAGAAAATTTCATTCAGTTCATAGTCATAGTTTTGACCTGTATGAACTAAAACATGATCAATAGCATCACTACTATCTAATGCAATTAATGTGCATGATAATCTGATAATTTCTGGTCTTGTACCCACTACTGTTAATACTTTTAATTTTTTCATAATTATTTAATTATACATTAATAAAATATGTGTCTGCATCTTCTGGATTGTATGGTTCGTTTATCCAAAAAAACGTTATTAATTCTGTATTTCCAATATTTTTAATGTTGTGCGTATACCAAATTGGCATATCAACATAAGCTGGTTCTGCTCCATCTAGTATGTATTCAAAAACTTGGTCAGAATTAATTTTACGAATCTGAACTAATGCTTTCCCTCTTATTACAGCAAAACGTTCTATTTTTCGAGTGTGATAATGATTTCCTCTTGTAATTCCTGGAACTGTTGTCGAATAAGATGTTTGTCCTGACGAACCTGCACGCATTATCTCTACAAATGCACCACGATCATCAGTATGATTTATAAATTTTCTTGGAAAATATTTTTGTGGAATATAACTCCTAAACGTATTAAATAAATTTAGCTCAAGTGATTTTAGTTCTAATCTTGGAATTTGTCCATTATCTAAATATTCATTTTTGAATAAATTAAGTAACTCTAGGATCTCAGAAACTCTTTTAGTGTTAGTGTGCTTTATTTTGTAGAAATCGTTACTAATAGGATGATTAATAATATCAACAATCTCCGAGATGAGCTCATCAATATAAATCAAGTTGACCTCACTATCGATTTTAATTTCTGGTATTTCATTATTTGTTAATTGATGAGAAAATGTTGAAATGAAGGAATTATAAAATGGAACTCCAAATGGCCCAAAAACATTAGGCACTATTAGTCCAGTAAAGATCGAATTATTTGAAAGTGACCAATCTTTTAAATTTAATCTACTTATTTTCTTAGATTCTCCATAAACATTTTTCAAAGATTCTTGCGTAGATGAAGTAAAAATAATATGTGGTTTACTTTTAGTTCTTTCTAATGAAGAAATTAAAGCTTTAGTCAAGCTAATATTTACCTTATATATCACATCTTCATTATTTGATCTATTTAAGCCAGCCAAATGAACTATAACATCGCAATTTTTAACAAAATCATCCATCTTTGACTCGTTATCAAAAAAATTTTTTTGAAAAGGAATTAAAATATTATTTTCATTTTGCGACAAAGTGTTAAATAAATGTTGTCCAAAAAATCCATTAACTCCAGTAATTCCAATTTTCTTCATACATTTTATTTTATATATTCCATCTTAAATCTTCATCACCACTAACACCAAGTTCGTAATCTGCGAAAACATGTATTCTATCACCATTTGAATATTGTTTTATTGAAGTAGCGAACCCAGGCGGAACAACTAAAACATCTAAACTATCTTCATTTAATTTAAAAGTATTCACAACTGGCAACGAATGAGGATTTTCTAAATCAGAGATTGAAGTTGTGTTTAAAATTATACTTCCTTTAGTTGCAAAAAACCATCTAGTTTCAATTTTATGACCTTTCCAGCCTCTTATATAATTACTATCAGAATTTTCTATTGAATACATTCTTTTTATGCTAGTCATATCAAATTTATTACACGAAAACAACTTACCTCTATTATCTTTAAATAAATCTCCTTCAATTATATGCGGAAAAGAGCTGGTCATACAATACTTAAAATGCATTTTTAATTTCGGGTAATTTCTTTAATAACTTTTTCACCTCGTTTACATCAAGAATTGTAGTATTATGTGAATTATAGTCCTCAATTTTTGAGACAGCTACATTACCTTCACTGAAATATTCATTGTAATTTAAATCTCTATGATCTGCAGGAATTCTATAAAAATCGCCCATATCTACAGATTTCATCATTTCCTCTCGAGTGCAAAGCGTTTCATACAATTTTTCTCCATGTCTTGTTCCAATATTTTTAATTTTGACTTTTTTACCAGATAATTGAATAATAGCTTCAGCTAAAGTTTTAATGGATGATGCTGGTGCTTTATTCACAAACAAATCTCCAGGCTTTCCATGTTCAAATGCAAATAAAACAAGGTCAACAGCGTTATCTAAAGACATCAAAAAACGTGTCATTTTAGGATCAGTAATTGTAATAGGTTTAAAATTATTAATTTGATCTATAAATAACGGAATAACAGATCCTCTTGAAGCCATAACATTTCCATATCGAGTTAGGCACACAACTGTATTAGACGTATTTCTTGATGTAGCTATAGCAACTTTTTCCATTAATGCTTTTGATATCCCCATTGCGTTAATTGGGTAAGCCGCCTTATCGGTACTTAAACAAATAACTTTTTTTACATTATTATCTATGGCAGATTGAATAACATTTTCTGTCCCAAATACATTTGTTTTCGTTGCCTCTAAAGGGAAAAACTCACAGGAAGGAACCTGCTTTAATGCAGCAGCATGGAAAACGTAATCTACATTTTTCATAACTAAACTTAAACTAGATTTATCTCTAACATCTCCTATATAGAATTTAATTTTATTATTTGAATATTGCTTTCGCATGTCATCTTGTTTTTTCTCATCTCTTGAAAAAATTCGAATCTCTGTAAAATGAGATGTATTTAAGAAACTTGCTAAAACAGCATTTCCAAATGAACCAGTTCCACCTGTAATTAATAATATCTTTTCTTTAATTTTCATAATAAATTTGTTCTTTAATATTTCTGTCTGGGTAATTTATTAACACAGCTTTATACTTTCCTTTGAACACAAAAAGACTTCCGGCTGCTACTCCAATAATACCATGTTCTTTAATCACTTTCTTGATATCATTAATATTTCCAGCACCACCCAAAACAGTAATAGGAATAGTAACAATCTCTCTGATTTTTGAAATTATATTCATATCAAAACCATTCATCATTCCATCTTTATCAATTGAATTGATAATAATTTCACCTGCACCTAATTCTTGTGCTTTTACAGCAAAAGTAACGGGGTCAATTCCTGTACTTTGCTTACCATTGTGAGTGTACATTTCATAGCCTCCGAAAATTTTCTTTTTAACATCTAAAACCACTACAACACTTTGACTACCAACTTTTTCTGAAATTTCTGAGATCAAAATTGGATTATGTATGACAGCAGAGCTTAAGGCTATCTTTTCAATACCTAAACTAAAAATTTTTTGGGCTTGATCTACGGTTCTAACACCACCACCATAACAAATTGGCATTCTCGATTGATTTGCTAACTTTTCAATTAAATTATAGTCTGGCTCGTTTCCTAAAACTGTTGCGTCTATATCAAAAACAGCAAGTTCATCAACTTCTTTTTCATTAAAAATTCTAACAGCATTGATAGGGTCTCCAACATATTTAGAGTCTTTAAACTTGACGGTTTTTACTAATCCTTTTTCATGAACAAGCAAACTAGGAATAATTCTCGGTCTAAGCATATATTATAAGTTAGCAAAATTTTTCAATAATCTCTCTCCATAACTATGGCTTTTTTCTGGATGAAACTGGATTCCATAAATATTATCGTGTTGAATACTAGACGAGAAATTAATTCCATAGTCAGTTTTAGATATACTATTTTCTTCATTTGAACATTTAAAATAAAAAGAATGTAAAAAATAAAAAATAGCTTGTTGTTCAAGGCCTTTGAATAATGGATGATTTTCGTTTGGTTTTACATCGTTCCATCCCATATGAGGTAACTTTGTATGATGATTAATAGTTGCTTCATCAAACTTTTTTACATTAGCATCAATCCAACACAAACCATCTAAAGTTCCTTCGTCACTTTTCTTTGCCATCATTTGCATTCCAACACAAATACCTATTACAGGGATTTTTTCTTTCAAAACAAGTTCATCTAAACGATCTCTCATTCCTGAATTATTTAATTGAGACATAGCATAATCAAAATGACCAACACCAGGTAATATTAATTTACTTGACCCCATTAAGTCATTTTCACATTTAGCTATTTTTGAAGGAATGCTAAGCCTCTTAAAAACATTTTGAAAGGCAAAAACATTTCCAACTCCATAATCAATTATTGTAATCATTATTTTTCTTTTCTAAATAATCTTTTTTCTAAACCTAATTTCTGCATTACTTTACTTCCAAACATAATGAGCTTTATCTTTGTTTTATAATCCCTAAATGTTTTGTTTTTACCTTTAAATATAACTTGCAGTTCATCTTTTGTAAGATCTAATTTATCTGCTATATATTCAAATTCTTTGTTTAAGAACTCCTCCGATAGTTCAGGCTTAGAAACTCTTTCTAAAGCGTCTTCCCTTGTCATTTGACCTGTCAGAATTAAGCTGGAAAAATGAGCTCTTCTTTTTTGGTAACCAAACTTTTTTGGTAGCCAAAAATCTTCATAAAACCTAGTAAACCTTGATTCGTGATGCTTGTGTTGAAAAGGTTCCCATCCATATTTTTTTTGTAAAAAACTTTCAGCATCACTTTTTATAAATGGTACTAAGTTTAATGGCTTAAAAACTTGCATTCCTAAAAAGTATTTGTAAAAAATTTTATATTTTAAAATATCTACTAAAGGAAAAGTTTTTAGAGGTCTTTTACCAAATTTAGAGTGTATATCCTTAACGAGTGTAGTGTCAATCCCTGGAAATCCTCCCCACTCTTCGGGCTCTCTACAACATTCTGTGGAAAAATTACTTCCAGTGAGCACGTATTTAATATTATTTTTTCGTGCAAACTTATACAGGCTAGAAAAAAATGCATAATCTTGGGGCAGATCTTGATCTGCAATTTGAGACTTTAAAAAAGCGAGTTGCAAATCTTTCATCTCTTCCCAATTAATTACATCGGTATATAAATCTAAACCTAAACCGTTAACTAATTTCTCTATATTACCAACTGCTTTGTCTGTATTCCAGCCAGCATCAACATGATAAATCAATGGTCTCAAATTCATAATTTCTTTAGCTACATAGGCAACATAAGAACTGTCTAAGCCTCCACTTAAACCAATAATACAATCAAAATCACGATTTTTCCCGTCTTTTTTGATTTTTGCTGCGGTCTTGATTAATTCAGCATGTCCTTTTTTGTCAGTATGCCAATTAGGTTTTATAATTTTTATATAATTTGTGTAATAATCACTTTCACCCTTTTCATTAAAAGTAATCGTTGGATCGGTTGTATCCATAATAGTTTTATTACATATCTGATATTTACTCATTTGTATATTTTTTATATGTTTCAGTTATATAATTGAAAGTTTCTTCAGAACATCTTTTCCAGGAATATTTGTTAGAGATTTTTCGTGCTTTAAGTGATAGCTCTAACCTAAGGTTATCATCATTGATTAATTTTTCTAAAGCAGTGGAAATTGATTTTGGATTGGTTGGATCAAAAAATAATCCGCCATCTTCAATCAATTCTGGTAAACTGCTTTTATTGGAGCACGCGATAGTCATCCCTGCAGCCATGCCTTCCAATAATGTTATGCCAAATGTTTCACAACTAGATGCAAATATGAAAATATCAGTTTTATTTAAAATTTTAATATTTTCCTCATGAGTTAAGAAACCATATTGCGAAACAAAAACTCTTTTAGGATCTGATTCTTGGATTTGTTTATTCAAAGCTTTCAGTGAACTTCCTTCACCTCCTCCAACGAGATTTAAAATTATATTATACTTTTTTCTTAAAAATTTAATTGATTTAACAACATTCCATTGATTCTTATACATATCTGTATTTGAAATATACGTACATACAATCGGATTGGATAAATTTTTAGCTCGTTTAACATTTGAAAAAATTTCATTGAAACCATGCGGAATTATTTTAATATTCTGCAAATCACCACAACTTTTCTGAATTAAACTAGATGTATATTTAGTAAGAAAAACAACTCCCAGCGCATTTTTAAATGCTCTATTTTGTAGAACTCTAATTAAAATAAGCCTTACTCTTGAAAAAGAAATACCATATGATTTTTCTATTCCAGGTTCATATGATAATAAATCTTGACTAAATACAATTTGATTTTTGAACCTACACAAAGTACTAGCATCAGCGGTATATAATATATCACACTTTAAATTTTTTAAAATTTTTGATAGTGTATGAAATTGCCAAAACAACTGAGACAAAATAGATTTATTTAGAGGTTTAGTGTAATGCTTATTTAGCCAAACATAATCAGGTATCTCATTTAACAATTTATCATAAGACCAAATATGTACCACTTTGATTTTAAAATAATCTGGATCTAAATGTTTTAAAATACCTTTTATGTGGTTAATAGCTCCCCCAGACCTACATCTAGAAGCGTCAATGCCTAAAATCATATAAAAGACTTATAAGTTTCAATTCTATTTATTAAGATAACAAACGTTATCATTTTTATCAATTAATTTAAATTTGTGTTTTTTAATTAAAATGTCAATCATATCATCAACTCCATATAAAATTTCATCAAAAGTTGTTTGATGTAATTCAACAAAAAGATGCTTACAATCTTTTAAAGTTTCTTCTTCATTTAAAATAATTTCTATTTCAGCTCCCTCAATATCCATTACTAAAATAAATTCTCTAATACAATTATTATTTTTTACTTTGCTAAGGCTTGTTTTGGAAATATTAATTGAATTTTCGCTTGTTTTATTTACTGAGATTGAACCAGTAGTATTAGAAGAACCTGGGTTAAAAAAAATATTTTCATTTTTATTTGAATAATTTATAGCGCTGTTACATACTTTTGAATTGTAATAGCCATCGTTAAGTTGTAAATTTTTTATAGTTAAATCACATAAATCAGGAAATGCTTCAACACAAATTAACTTATTTTCTTTTGACATTTTTGATCTAATAAAAGAAGAGACTACTCCAATAGAACTACCTAATTCTATAGTATCAAAACCTGACGGGAAATATTTATGAATAAATTTAATTTCAGCACCTTCATAAATATGCCAAAAAATTTGAGCTTTTGTTTTATTCATAATTAAGTTGCTATCTGTATAAATTTTAAGACTCTTAAAAGGCAATAAATCACTATAAAATATAGAGATAAGAAAACCAATAATTGGATTAGTTAAAATTTTTGCAACAAAAGATTTAAGAAATATCATAATTTATTAACTAAATTGATTTATAATCTGATTAAATTTTATTTTCCAATGTTTCGGAAGGAATCTTGAACCTAATTCTACACTAACTTTTTGAGTTTCTATTAAGGCTTCTTGACTTAAACTTGCAGCTAAGCATAATCTATTATATAAATCATCTGGTGAATTAGATTTAAAAGAAAAACCATTTTTGTTTGTTAAAAATTCATGAGAATTACCAATCTTATCACTTAATATTAAGCCACAACCAGACAAAGCTGATTCAGAAACTACTAATGGCCAATGATCTTCAAGACTTGGTAATACTAAAAATCTAGATGAACGAAGAGCTAATGCAATTTCTTCTGGCGAAGCAAAATCAAAGAAATCTACACCATTACAATTTTCAATTAATGTTTTTAACTCTCCATTTCCATAAATTTTTAATTTCCAGTCTGGAAATTTTTGATGAAATTTTTTAAAGGCAATTGATAAAGAATTAATTCCTTTTCTAGGTATTAATTGACCAACAAAAATGAAACACTTTTCTCTTGATAAAATTGAATTATCACTAAAAAAAATATTAGGGTCAGAACCATAAAGACCAGTAAATATTTGATTCTCTTTAAATCCCAAAAACTTCATAAAAATATGACCAGATTTTCCAGGAACCCAAGCCGCATCAAACTTATTTTTATACAATAGATTAAATTTAAAATAACCCAAATATTGCCTGAGATTATTTTTCCAACAATTATCAATCAACACAATAACTTTTCCTCCATTCTTTTTTACTTGTATACCTAAGTGATTAAATGAACCTATAAACCAACCAGCTTGAAAATAAATATCTGGGATTTCAAGTCCTAGATCAGACCATTTAATTTTTTTTTCAGAATCTATTACATGAATTTTTTGATTTGTAATTTTTTGAGTTATTTCAATTGGAACTTGAAGGTTTGTACCTATTAATGAAATTAAATTATTGTTTTTTTCAAGACCTGCTCTCATTAATTTAGCAGCATATACAGGTACTCCGGACCAGGAAATTGCAATTTTCATATATTTTCTTTTAACCATTTAATAAAAAATTTTGTTTGATGCCGCCAACTTTTTTTAAGAGAAAAATTTAACACTCTTTTATTAAAATGTTTATAATCAGAATCTTTCCAGTTATAAACTTCTAATATCTTTTTTGAAATATTTTCTGGATTTTCATTGTCTACAATAATTAAAACATCTTTGTATTCATCTGAAAGACCAGGTGTCCAAGTACTTACAATAGGTTTCTTGTAACTTAAATACTCTAGTATTTTTGAAGGAAAATTCATTTTATTTCCATTTATATTAGAGGGTCGAGGGTTAACGAAAATATCTGCTTTTAAGGAAAGTTCATGAAGTTTATCATCGGAAACAAAACCAAAATATTTTATTCTGTTGTCATTTTTTAAATCATCTAATAAATTTTCATTAGTCCCATGTCCACAAATCCATAACTCAATATCTTTTAAAATAATATTTTTAAAACCTTCTAATAATAAATCAACACCTCCCCATTTAGACATCATTCCACTATACAGAATTGTAAAATTTTTATTTTTTGATGGTTTTATAAATGATTTAATATCAAAACCACCCTCTAAATGATATTTTTTATCGAAAGGTCCATTTTTATAGGCATAATTAGAAAGGAATATATGACCCCAGGCTTTTTTGGCTAAGAAGTTATAATTAGACCAATTCTTTTTGGGGTCGTAGTGATCCGCACATAAATCAATCCATTTTAACTTAAAAAACTTTTGAATAAAATAACTAGCAAATGTATTGTCAACTGCACCATTGTAAGTAATCACACACAAGGGTTTTTTAGATTTTTTATATAATTTAAAAAACTTTAATATTAATTTTATAGAAATAAAAAAAAATTTTATATATGGTAAATTAAGATAATTTATTTCCGACGTATTTTTTAAAAAAAATGAACTATTATTTGACTTGACATAAAAATTTCCAAAAGGCCAAAATCTTTCAGGAATATTGGAAATAAGCTCAACATCAATATTATTTAATAACAAACCTTCAATGAATCCTTTTTGCCATCTATTAGCGGCTGGACTTATTGCATGTACTCTACTTAAATAGTCATCATTAAAAACTCCCCCTATAAAAATGATAAAATCTTTATTTGTTGTGGTCAATGATTTAAGGTTTTAGATTTTAAAAATAATCCATAATTAAATCCGGCAATACTCCATAAAAAAAATCCAACTGTCATATCTATCGGGAAGTCTCCTACAGTCATACCTACTAGACCTACTGTGATCACAGTAATTGATAAAGATTGTAAGATTTTATTTGAAGAATATTTTAAAACTTTAAAATTGTTTTTTATTGCTGTAAGACAAATTAAAATTATTACTGATCCAACTATGAGACCTGTATTTCTCAGCGTTTCCAGGAATACATTATGAGCACCAACTATCCATTCAAAACTAGCACCATAATAAAGTGAATTTATATAAAATGGTCTTCCAGATGGGACATAAAAGTAAGGGCCTTCTATAATTTGTTCTAGGGCTGCAAACCAAAAAGGTAATCTATCAACCAGAGTTTTAAAAATAAAACGGTCAGAAAAACTAGTCTGGAGATTAGGATCAACTAACAAAGATAAATCTAAATAATAGCCTGAGTATGCAATAGAAAAAGTAAAAATTATTGATAGAGAGATCATGTATTTTGAGCTTCCATCTATAATTTTATTGTAAATATGTCTTCTTTTTGGTTTATTAATAATAAATGAAAAAAAACACGATAAAAATGCTATGAAAAATAGTGTTAATGTAGATGTAATACCTATGCTCAATACTAAAAAAACAAGTAATAATCCAGTGAATTTATTATAAAAACCTCTTTTAAAATAAAAATAAAAAGAAAAAGCCCCCGCAAAGCCAACAAATAAAAAGCTTAAATGAGACAAAAAAACATTAATGTAAGTTAGCACGATCATTAAAGTTATAAAAGGAAAAAAAATCTTTAGTACATGTTCATTATCATTATTTTTTAAGTTTTTAACAAAAATAAAACCATAAAAATAACTACCTGATATCATTAAGAATCGTAATCCTCTAGTCCAATTTGGATTGCCTAATTGGTATGACCAAACAAAAGCAATTAAGGCTGGAATGAATGAAATTAACCAGAGATATAATAAATAGTTTGGAACTTTATTTTTAAAAGTAATAGGACAAAATAATATTTCATAGAAAACTCTCAAAGAAATAAATGCGCATGATAATGTAGCAACATTTAATGGAAAACCACCAATAACGAATCCTACAGAACTTTCAATAAAATCTAAATCACCATTAATATTATTTGAAATCATTAGAAGTGATGGAGAAAAAAAATTGCTTTTTAAAAAGTATAATAAAAATAATCCAATTATATGCTCAATTTTAGCTTTCCAAATAAAATAAAATGAAACAAATACACCTAAAAGATGAAAAATTTCATCAGTTATAATTGAAATAATTAGTAATAAAATTCCTACAGCTACAGAACAAAAATTAATTTTATTTACAATTATCATACGAATTAATTATTCTAAATTTATATTATTATTTTTAATCCATAAAATAAAAATTGCAACACTCCACAAATTTCTAGGAGGATTATTTGTTTTTAATTTTTTTACCATTAAATCAATATATTTTGGCTTAAAAAAATATAATGCGTGTTCACTTTTCAATAATTCAACAAATTCATTTTTTAATGGACCCTGCATCCATTGAACAAATGGCATTTCGAATCCCATTTTTTTTCTTTTTTTCAGTTCTTCAGGAATTATTTCTGAAACTGAATCTACAAAAAGTTTTTTTGGGTAAGCTGGATTTAATTTAATTCTCTCTGGAAGAGAATAAACAAATTCAACTAATACATGATCTAATAATAATGGCCTAATTTCTAGACCATGTGCCATACTCATAACATCTGAATCTCTAAGAAGAGTACTTCTTAAGTATGTATTTAATTCAAAATAAGTCATTTGCTGAGTAGAATCAGCATCTTTGAGGATAAATTCTTTATTTCTTTCGATTATATTAATATTGGATTTATAACTCCACCTTGGAAGTAAAGTTTTTTTGATTTGAAAATTCTCAAAAACAGTTCTTAAAAATGAAAGCTTTTCAATTGGAGTAGAAATTTTTGAAATGATATCTAGTGTTAGAAAGTTTGGACGAATGCTGTGAATTTTTTCAATATATTTTTTTAAAAAATTAAACTTTGATAAAAAATTATTATTTTGTTTTGAGAATTTAAAAAAATGTGGATACCCAGCGAATATTTCGTCTCCTCCCAAACCGCTTAAAGCTACTTTGTTTTTAGCAGCTGCCATTTTAGAAACTATCCATGTATTAGTCCCGTCAATACTTGGTTGATCTATGTCTTTAACTATATTATTGAATATATTTTTTGCATCATCGATTGTTATTGCTTTTCCAATATGTTTACTATTTAAATAGTCTGAAGCAATTTTAGCAAATTTTCTCTCATCTATTGAACTTAATTTATCTTCAAACCCTAATGCATATGTGTTGATTTTTTTACCTCCCACTTGAGTCATTAATCCTACAACAGCAGTAGAGTCTATCCCCCCACTTAGGAAAGCACCAATTTCAACATCTGAAATTAAACAATATTTTGTGGCTTCATCTAAGTGTTCCCTCAACTTTGCTACCGCATCATCTAGATCTATGTTTTTTAATTTTTTTCTTAAATCAATTGTTGCTTCATGTAAATCCCAATATCGAGATAATTTTTCTGTACCATCTGAAAATATTTCTAAATAATGCCCATTTGGCAAAAACTTAATTCCATCAATTATTGTGTTTGGTTGATAAACTACTCCATGAGAAAAATAATCTAAAATAGCCTCTTTATTAATTCTTCTATTAATACACCCAGTTGAAAGTAGGGCTCTAATTTCGGATGCAAAAAAAATATTATTATTTTTTTTAAAATATAGTAATGGTTTAATCCCTAATCTGTCTCTAGCTAAAAATAAACTTGGAAAACCTTTTTTTGGAGTTTTATCAAAAAGAGCAAAAGCAAACATTCCTCTAAATTTATTTACACAATTAGTCCCCCAATGCGAATAAGCAGCTAAAATCACTTCAGTATCCGTATCAGATTTAAAGTTATAACCTAATTTAATTAAATCTTGACGAATATCTTTAAAATTATATATTTCTCCGTTAAATGTTATATAAAACCTTTTATTTGCATAGTGCATAGGTTGACTACCCTTATTTGAGATATCAAGAATAGACAATCTTACGTGTCCTAATGTTATTTTTTCCTTTTCATCACCCCAAATATCCATTCCATCAGGCCCTCTATGAGCTTGAGTCAACAACATTTTGTTAACTATTTTTTCATTGTACAATCCAAAAATTCCAGCAATTCCGCACATAATAAATTAAATTATAAGTTTACCAAGGCTATTATTTACTTATCTATAATTTTATCTATAAATTTCCATAATCGATTCGAAGATTCTCCATCTTTATATCGGTGGTGGTGATTAGTCATCCAATCACGTTTTTCTTTAAAATAAGATTTATCATTTAGAGATTTTTTTATTTCATTTTGTAGATTATTTTGATCGTAAACCAAAGGGCCAGGCGCCCAAATTTCAAAGGATTCAACAAGAAACCCTCTACTTTTCTTATATTCTAACAAATCCACAGGTGTGAAAATAATAGGTTTATCAAGCAATAAATAATCGTAAAAAATGGAGGAATAATCCGTAATCATAATGTCTGATGCATTAACAATCTCATACAAATCAATTTTGTTTAATTTAAGATCATTATTTTTTAAAATCAATACGTTATTTAATGGACGATTATCAAAATGTCTTAAAAGGGTTTCTTCTTCGTGAGGGTGAGGCTTGTAGATTATCTTAGTTTGATTTAAATCGAGAAAATTATCAAATTCCTGAACGGAGAAATTTTCAAATCCAAAAATATTTTTAATATTCTTATTGCCTAAATTTTGACCATAATAGTTTCTATATGTTGGTAAAAAAAATATTATTTTTTTTTCTTTTATATCATGACCAAATATTTTAATTAAGTTAGAAATTCCGTCAGATTTAAATAAAAAATCATTTCTTGGTGCTCCGGTAATAATATATTTCCATGGAGATGAAAGCATTTGAGCATTTAAATAAGTTGTATAAGTTTCAGAATATGACATTATATAGTCAACCTTTTTCCATAGAATTTCAAATCCCTGTTTTTCCTTAAATTCCATAATTCCAGATTTTTTGGTTGAACAACCATGCCATAACTGAAAATTAATATGATTCTTACTTGGTTTATAAGAAGCATGAGTTGTAATTATTAATTTACATGAAGATAGTTCTCTATGCTTTTTTACATAACTAAAAAAATCTAAACTATCATCTCCAACATTTTCATGAAGAATTAATTCATATTTGTTTTGTACTTTTTTTGAAGAATATTTCCACAAAGCATATGAATTTGAACCACATTTAGATTCTTGCATGAAAATAATTCTATTTTTAACTTGCTTTGTAGATAGAGTAATTAGTTCACGAATAATTTTTAGAAAAACTCTTTTAATAAATATTTTAATTGTTTGAAACATCTCTATTAATTATATTATTTAGTTTTTCGTAACAAAAGAATTTTCTGACAAGTTTCAGGTTTTTTTTTGGTTGGCTTTAATGATATTTCATTATAAATAACTGAAAATTCATCTCCTAAGCTTTCAATTATATCATCACTAGTTCTATAAACTGCATTATATTCATCATTTAAAACATTTGAATAATAGCCATGCAACTCAAATCTTTTACTATAACCAAAGCTTTCACGTAAAATAGCAATGCCACCCTTGTTTAAAAAATTCTTAAACAATCCTATTACTTTTTGATACTGTATTTCATTTAAATAATGAAGAAGAGCTACAGAAACTATATAATCATATTTCTTAGTTGGAAATATATTAGCAACGTCTCTAGATTTATAAATAATGTTAGTTGTATTATTTTTGTTTGAAATTTCTCTAGCAATATCAATAAATGACTCTGAATAATCAAATGCATCAATAGAATTAACAAATTCAGAGAAGACTCTTGACCACCTTCCGATTCCACAGCCAAGTTCTAACATATCTAAATCTTTCTTAAAATATGGTTTAATAATATCTAACAAAATTGACTTTTCTTTATTCCATTTTTTATCAGCTTCAATCTCATCTGATGTTAACATTGTTGACTGTAAAAACCCTACTTTTTCGTTTTTTAACTTTCTAGACCTTGAATCCCAAAAAGTTTTGATTTTATTGGAATTTAAAGAAATTTTCTTCCCATTTTTTCCAAAATCAATTACGTGTTTCGCTAATACATAGCTTGAATCCACAATAGGAACATCAATTTTTATATCTCTAAATCCTGAAAATTCTGTACAAGCTAATATTATTCCCTCTGCAGATGTTTCTTTAATGACTTCATTTAAAATAATTGTGAATTGTGTTTTCAGTTTTGAGGAATTTCCACTTTTTTTTACACATTCAATTACATCAACAACTCTATTTTGAAGATCTTTTGAAATTTTAATATGCTCTCCTCCAAAAGTTTTTGTACTAGTTTCGTATAAATCATTGATATAATTGACCATACCTCCCAAAGAAGTTATTTTTTTTAAATTATAATTTTGAAAGATATATTCTGTTGCCACAGAAACAATATTTATGACTGGAATCTTTATTTGTTTTTGAACTTGGTAAGCCCAATATCCCGCACTATTACAAGGAATATAAATAGCATCGACTGGATATTTTTCTAATTTTTTACAACTTTCTATCATACCCTCAAGAGGGGATTTCTCTCCAAATAAAACAGCTCTAGAACGACTAGGAATATCTACATTACTATCAGTTATAGTTCTAATGTGGTCCCAATCTTTATCAGCATTGGTTAAATCAAGAATATTTTTTAAGAACATGAGAGTTGCATATGGTCCCATTCCACCTAATATTCCAATATTTTTTTTATTATTTAATTTATTCATTAAGTTTAATTTTTAAATAAAATATCCATAAAATCATAACTTTTAATAATTTTATTATTATTTTTTTCTATGGTTTTTTCATTATAAATATTTACCAAATCTTTTTTAATTCCCTTTCCATAAAGCAAATATGGTACAGGATCATCTGTGTGTTTTCCATCACTCAACCTTGTGTAGTGATCAGGAAGTATAGAAATTCTAAAATTATTATTATAATTATCATTTAAATACTTTAACAAAGGTGATACAATTTCGTTTTCAACACGTTCAATAGCTTTAACTTTATTTTTTATATTTTTCATATGTGCTTCTTCATCAGCAGCATTTATATGAATAAACACAAAATCATTAAATCGTAAGTAATTTTTAGCATATTTAAGCTTTTCATTTAAATTAGTGTCTAAATAACCTGTTGCTCCGTGAATTTCTTTTGATGTCATTCCGCTAGAAAGGCCAATTCCTCTCATGAAATCAAGCCCACACACTATGGCTCCTCTTTTACCATATTTCTTCTCGAAACTAGGTAAATTTGGAGGATCAGAAGGACTCCAAAACCATAACATATCAGCAGAAGTATTATACTTTTTATTGATTTCCTTAATTTGATCAATTGAATTTATCATAATTGAATTAAGTTTATTTACAATATCTTTTGATTTTTCAGATTTTGCTTTTAATAAAAAATCTTTGAACTTGCTACCTATATTGTTATGAGGTTCGTTAGAAATTATATCTTTCGCCATACAATCAATATTTCTTACAACGCACGTATTTCTATAACTTTGACCACTATATAGCTCAATATTGTGATCTGTTAATATATTGTTTATAATGTTAAGAGCATCTTTATTAGAAATGTGATTTGATGTGAAATCCTTTATTTTTCTCTCTTCATCCAAAGAAATCAAGTTACATCTAAAAGTTATATCGCTATCGCCTACAAAAATATCTTGAGCTATAGCTTCAAAAGATGCCCTTCCTGATGGATAGTACCTGTTAGGAACAAAACCCAAAATACCCATATTAGCTACAATGCTACCAATTGGCAAACCTTTATAAATTGTTTGCATTAATCCTGTTTTTCCATTAGATGCCAACCAGTCGATAGTAGTTATATCTGAAGCTTCAAATACAGTTTTATTATCTAATTCAGGAATTTCATTATCAGCTGCTCCATCAATTAATACAACAACATATTTACATGGTTGAAAAATCTTTTCTGCTTTTTTTAAATCTTCAACATCATCTATTTCAAACCATTTGTCATTATTTACATTTATTGAATACAATGGATTATTTTTTAAGTTTTTTGCAATAACTAAGTCATAATAAATATTTGTGTTTCCTAATTTAACTTCTTGATCAAGCCATGATGAAAAGGCATAACCATAATCTTTATTAAGTTTTAATACTCCGGATGATTTTAAAAAATTATTTTGATATTTTTCTAATTTTTCTCTAACTATTTTAACTTCAACTATACGATTATTTACATCACTTATAGACATACTTCCATCACCATCTACTTCAAAAGGCATACCAATCCAATAAGACTTATCTTCACTATATTGCTGAATTTCTTCAAAAAATTGTTCGGAAAAAATAACATCTCCTTCAATTAAATAAGCACCTTTTTTAATAAATTCCTTTGCTATCCAAGCAGAGTACATTGAATTTGTCGTTTTGTAATCTTTGTTCCATAAGTATTTAATAGCCACATTACCATATCTATATCCAAACTTATTAATTAATTTTTCTCCTAAATAGCCAACAACTATAACTGTTTCATTAATGTTGAACTTATTTAAATTTTTTAGTGTATTCTCTATTATACTAATCCCATTAACTTCGGTCATACATTTTGGAAAATCATCCGTAATAGGCTTTAATCTACTTCCTAAACCTGCTGCTAAAATTACAGCCGTTGAAATTTTTTTCATAATTATTTATTTTTTAAAATCTTGATTTTATTTACCCAATCTTCTAATCTTTCTTTTGGGTTCCAATTAAGTAAGGAGTTAGTATCTGAATGGAATTCTTCACTTGTAAATCTTTCTCCATTTCTCTCTTCAATATATTTATATTTATTACTAAAAAGTTTTGCTAAATCTATGATTTTAATGTTTTTTCCAGATCTTATATGCCATTCGTGACATAGAGATTTTTTTGAAATCAAATTTAAACATTCAATAACATCATAAACATGTGTAAAATCTCTTGACTGAGTTCCAGGTTTAACAACTGTAATTGTTTCATTATTTAAATATTGTTTTTCAAAAATCGCAACAACAGTTGCATACTTTCCTTCGTAAATCTGACGGGGACCATATACATTGAAAAAATAACATATTTCATAATCTAAATCAAACCATTTATTGTAATTTTTAATTAATTCCACCATTTTTGATTTCATCCATGCATAGGGTGATAAATCTTGATCATCTCCATTATTTCCAAATTTAGATGAGGAAGCAGAATAAATAAGTTTAGCATTTATTTTTTTAGTGAATTCAATAACTTTTGGAGTTCCTCTTAAGATTGATTCTGTTACAAAATTAATGTCTTCAAAAGAATGTACGATTCTAGAATACTCTCCAAAATGATATATAATATCAAATTTATCATTTTTAAATATTTTATCAATATCCCAAGTGTATCCTTTCACATAATTTACACCATTGATGTGATTTTTTTCTGTGCCAGAAAAATAACAATCAAGTGATGTTATTTTATTATTTTCTTTAGATAAACTTTCTATTAAATTTGATCCAACAAATCCTGCCCCACCAGTAACAAGTATTCTATTCATAATTCTATTTTTTTAGATTTATAATTAGAAACCAACCCCATCGGAAATTTATCCACTGATTTATAGGTTTAAAAATTTTAGGGAAAATTTTTAATAATCTTCCCCATCCAATTATAACTGAAGCAGGACCTGCATCTCTCACTAAAAACTTTATGTCAGTAAATTCTTTAAATAAATTTCGCGCACTTTTACGTGTGTAATGCCTAGCTATAAAGCCATCTGTGTAAGTCATGTTTACTTTATAAAGAGAATTATAACGTAAAAATTTTAAACGAAATATTCCCTGGTATAGACCGTGAATATAGTACCTAGTAGAATTTTTATTATAAATCATAATACTTGATTTTCCACCCATTTTAAGAACTCTATGTATCTCCTTAGCTATTTTATTTGTATCATTTGAGTGATGAATAACACCCCAACTCCATATAAAATCAAATGAATCATTTTCAAAAGGCATATTTTCAGCATCAACATTTAATGCTTTTGCATTATTTAATTCAAATAATTCAAATCTTTTATTTGTAGTATTTACAGCAGTTTTTGTAATGTCAATACTAGTTAGTTCTTTGGCATACTTGGCTAAAAGCCCACTATGAGAGCCCATGCCACAACCTATCTCCAAAACTTTCTTTCCTTTCAATTCTTGAAGGTTTATCAATTCTGAAAATGGTTCTGAATTTGAATTTGGATGAGCAAATTCCTCGGAAATTGAAAAAAATTTTTCATCTATTTTCTTAAACCATTCTTTTGTTAAACTTTTAGCAACTTGATTTTCATCTTCCCAATCATAGGTCATTGGATTATTTTCCCACCAATCTTTATTTGAATTTATAGATTGATTATTTAACGCGCCTTTAAAATTTTTAAATTCCATATTGTTTTAATCTTAGTAAGAGTTATATATTTTATAATTTATTTCTTTTTTTCCAATCATCATCAGATGCGCAAAAAGGTCGTTCAAATTTATTATTTGAATCAGCCCAAGTTTCAAAAACAAACCCTGCATCAATACATGGAACATTTAATTTTTCCAATTGAGGGAAAATTTTGAACTTCCCGACTCCTGCCCCTACAAATGCTAAATCTACTTTACCTATATATGGCTTAACGTCAATTACATCAAACATAGAACGTTTGAGTGAAATTGGACACCAATGAACTTCCGCTACCCCTTCTTTTTTTAGACCATTAATAATTTGTTCTTTTTTTTCACCTTCAGCTCCATTAATAATTAAAATTCGTCGACCTTCTAGAATTTCTGAGCGGCGGTCACTATTTAAAGCACTATAAATAAAATACTGAGGGTAATAATTATTATCATTAAACATTATTTGATGTTTTTGTAACCATTTGTCAAAAGCAGGAAAATAATGTTCTGCAAAAGGCTCCGTTGAGTACATTGTCATTGGGGCCAATATTCCTTTTTTAAGAACCTCTTTTACTATTTGTGGTATTTCAATGCGTGCATCTAAACATTCTTGTCGAGTATATTGACCAGAATGATAATGTCCGACGGTTTTAGGAGCAATACCTCCATTTAAAAGAAAATTCCATTTCAGTCTAATAATCTTTAATTTAATTTTTTGTAAAAACGAATATCTTAGATTCACAGGCTGTTTTCCAAGCATCAATAGAAACTCTCCATCTCCTATTCTGATAATAGGAAGAAATTTTTTTCCTGAAGCGTCTATTATTTTATCAATAAACTCATGATACCATTCTTCACAGTCACGTTTTCTTGGAGCTAATGTATAAGTGGTGTCAGGAACATGTTTTTCTTTAAAACCTTGAATAACAAGCTCAACACTAAATGGTAAAGATGCCATTTGGTAATCTTTAGGTAAAAAAGATAATCCTTTCTGTTTCATAATTTGATTTGCGTGTGTGTTAAAAATTTAGATTTATTTGAATTAACTAGGAATTATAAAATTTGTTTTTTCCTTATTAATATTCGAAACATAATCTTCACATTTTTTATTAATTCTTTCAACATGTTCAGAATTACTGTATAAATTTATTTGTTCAGCTTTAATGGTTGAACTTTTAAATAAATTCTTAATGTTAGGGAGACTTAAAATGATTGATTTAAACTTTCTAATGATTGCAATAAATAAGTTGTTTTTTTGATTTCTATATTTTGAATCATAAAAATAGAGGAATCTATCTAATTCTACTAAAAATTTTTTCTTTCCAATAGTTATTAAATTGCTTTGTACATTTTCTATTCTTATAGAAATAATCGCATTGGACCAAGCTATTTTAACACCAATTTCAGTTATTCTTAATGAAAATTCTGTATCAACACAAGTAACATTAGTAGAAAATAATCCTGTCAATGCTATTGAATTCTTTCTAATCATGAGGCTAAGTCCAGTAAATGGAAAAACTGTACCTGTTTTAATATAATTTTGAAAATTATCTACAACTTTAGTTTCACAATAAATTTGATCAAAGTCTTCTATTTGTGTACTGCAGATATTTCCAATCATAACATCAAGATGATTATTATCTAGCATGATTGTTTTACATTCTTGTAAAGCCTTAAAATTAAAAAAATCATCATCTGTAATCACCTTAAGCAAAATCCCATTTGCTAACAAAAAACCTTTGTTAAAGCCGTGACCCTCACCATTATCAGATTCAGAAACAAACTGATTAATTTTCCCTTCTTTGTACAAGTTTTTTAAAAAATCAACCGTACCATCAGTACTACCTGCATCAACTACTATAATTTCTTCATCTGATTGTAAGTTTTGAATTAAACGATTCAATCCATAGGTTAAAAATGGTAGTTTATTTCTTGTTGTGAGTATGTAACTAAGGTTTACATTTTCCATAAATTATTTAAAAATTTAAGTAAAAGATTTATTGTTCTCTAAAATATAGTAATCCGGTACAGTTTTTCTCAAATAAACTGATGAGTTTATTCCTAAAATAACATAATTACCAATTTCAACATTTCCAGCAATAATAGCACCAGGTGCAATAAAACTAAATTTACCAACCACGCAATCATGTGAAACAATTGAGCCGTTATTAATCACACAACCGTCATCAATTGATACGTTTGGACCAATAAACACTTTACTGAAAATTTGTATGCCTGAACCAAGATTAACATTATTGGATATAATTGCTGAATCATGAATAATATTCGGAAAATTAAAATACTTAGCTTTTTTAAAAATATTTGAAATTATTTTAGGGTCTTTAAGCCAGCCACCAGCAACAACAATGTTACGAGTTCCATTATTGTATATTTCTTCATAGTTGTTATCATTTCCTATTATATCATAGCCAAAATATTTTTTTTCATTTGGAAATTTTACGTCAATAAATCCACTGAATTCAAAGGCTGATTGTCTTTGAATTATAGACAACACTTCTAAACCCTGTCCAGATGCACCAACAATTGCAACTTTTGGTTTATTAATTTTTTCGTTAAAAAATTCATTTTTAGATTTAAGCATGTCTAACGTTACTATTTCTTCAGATGAAAAATCAGAAATAGGTAAATTGTTTTCAATTGCATATTTATAAGCAGATTTAGTAAAATTAATAGGATTTTCATCATTGAACTCAGTTTTATTTATTTCAAAGTCAAATGAAATATTTTTATTACTGGATATAATAGCAACAATTTCTCCTACAACGACTAAACTTTCATTAACAATATTAGGGTTTAAAAGAATAAAACCATCATAATCTGAGTTTATATCGATTACTGCCTTTGATGTCTCTAAAGTAAACAACAAATCACCAATTTTGACTTCAGAATTATTTTTTATTAAATCATTAATAGTATAACTATCGTCGTTATTATTTTGTTTTGCTACTAATATCTTGTTCATAATTTCATTTTTTTTATGGTTTCTAAAATAATATTATTATTAACCAATAATTTAGATTCCGCTTTGAATGATGATGGTATAATGCTGTTATTAGAAATCCTTTCAAAATTATTTAAAATTAAATTATTATGTAATATTTGAGCTGCTATTTCTGATGAAAAAGAAGCATAATTAGGTCCTTCTTCAACTATCAATAAATTTGAAGTATCTCTAATTGAATCAAACAAAGGGTTAATATTATGTATCGGGCTAATACAGCTAAAACAAATTATTTCAACCAATATTTCTAGTTCTTGAAATATCTTAGTCAAACTATTTTCTAGTTCTATTAGGGTTCCTCCATAGCATAGAATAGTCAATTTAGCTTTATATTTATTTTTTGGTTTAATTATGATTACTGGAAAATCATTATCCGTTTCAAAAATTTCATAAAAAATTGGTATTTTTTGTTTCTGAGGTATTAAATTATATAATATTTTATTTTCAATAATTAGTTTCGGAGATTTAATTGATATTAATTTCTTGTAAAAATTTTCAATCTTTAATCTATGATTAATAACATAAATATTGAAATTATTAATTCCTAAAAAAAACTTTTCAATAGATTGGCTGTGTGTGGGTCCATAACCTCTTTTTCCGCCCATTGGAGTTCGAATTGCAAGACAAATATCTAAATCATTATCATTATACATGACTTGAAATTTAGAGGCATGTTGATAAATCTGATCAAAAGTGAGAGTCATAAAATCTCCAAACATAATTTCAGAAATTGAACTTTTTCCACTCATAGCATATCCTGTTGAAAAACCAATTATGGCTCCTTCACTAATAGGCATGTTCAATACTCTATCTGGATACGAATCACTAAGATCTTTTGTGACTTTGAAAGCACCTCCGTAATTTTTATTATCGGAACTGTATTTATTTCTAATATCTTCACCAACAATTATTGAATCATTATTTTTCAAAATATCTTTTAATGCCAAATAAATTTGTTCGTTAACTCTTTTATTTGAAAATTCTGAAATTTTAATAGATTCATAATTCATCGCAAAATTTTGAGTTTCATTTTCAATATCTTCTAAATCTTTAGATTTAATTGCAACATCTAATAAATCATTTAAATAATCCTCAAATTTATTATCAACATTAATTTTTTGCTTAACTAATTCATTTGATAATAAATCATCTTTATGAATTTCAGCAATTAAGCTGTCTTTTCTGTTATCATCTCCTTTAGAATGAGATTTTAATCTATAAGACTTTACTTCCAAAAATGTAGGTTTATTATTTCTAACGTTTTCAACTGCTTTTTCAATTTTATTGTTCATAGATTCCAAGTCACGAGAATCAGTAAAAAAATAATCAAGGCCAAATCCTTGAGCCCGATCTTTAATATTACCTCTGAAGTTTTCTTCAAAAAAAGTAGATTGAGCAATTCCGTTATTCTCAAGAACAAATAAAACAGGAGTTTTGTAGACTGATGCGATATTTAATGATTCATACAATAATCCTTCACCAAGGGTTCCATCCCCGATATAAATAATTGAAATAGATCTATTTTTTTTTTGTTTAAGACTGTGAGCATACCCAACTGCTATTGGGGTCATTCCTCCTTGAATCCCATTTGAAAAAAATTTATTTTTTATATAAGTGTGTTGACTGCCACCAAACCCGCCGCAACAACCATCTTTTTTACCCATAATTTCATTGAGTAAACCCTTATAATCTTCAGAAATTGACAAAAAATGTCCATGTCCTCTATGATTTGAAAAAACCACATCATCGCCTTGCATATTATTGGCTACAATTACTGGAGTAATTTCTTGACCAATACAAGTATGAACTGTCCCATTGAGATAGCCTTTAGAATAAGTTTCCAATAAAAAAGTTTCAAATTTTCTGATTTTTAAAGCTTTTTCTATAATTTTTTTCATCGATGAAGTTTATTTTTTTATAGTTAAAAAGTAACTTAACTTTTTATATTATAGTATTTTTTTATAATAATTTATTGTATTCTTTATTCCTTCAGCATAAGATGTGAATTTAAAATCTGGAAAATGTTTCCTAAACTTATTTTTTCCTAAAATTTTTATTGGTGCTCCATCGGGCATTTTTTCATCATTTATAATATTTATTTTTGCTTTTAATACTTTTTTTATCTCATTGACAGAATCATTAATACTTAATCCGAACTCTTGTCCAAGGTTAATAGGATTGGGCAGGTTGTAAAGATTTTTATCTATAATTATTTTTATTATTCTTGCTGCATCTTCGATGTAAATCCATTCTCTTACAGGTTTTCCACTACCCCAAACTAAAAAATCGATTTCACCAGCTCTAACTGTTTTAATCATTCTCATAATAATTCCATTCATAGCATGAGTTCTTTCTTCATCAGTGTAGTCTAGTGGACCATAAGCATTGGGCATTATAAGGTTAACTGACCTAATTCCATGTTGTTTTTGATAACATTTTGAAAGCACATATCCTATCTTTTTTGTAATACCGTATGCTTCAACAGAACTATGTGTTTCACCCTCCCACCACAAATTCTCATGTTGAAGACCAACTTTACCTGGGTATGAGCAATTGGCAAGTGGATTTATCACAACTATTTGTGGATTAACTATATTAACAGCTTTATATATATTTAAATATATTTGAGCGTTATCATGACATATATCAGCAGGATATTTTTGAACATATGGAAGCCCTCCAACATGAGCTGAAGAATTAATAATAAAATCAGGATTTATCAATTTTAACTTAGACACCAGTTCATCTAGATGAAGGATATTACAACCTGATCTTCTAGATTCATTGAATATTAAATAATTAGATTTTTTAAAAACATTATTGAGGTTTTGACCTAAAAAACCATAGCCTCCCAATATCATAACTTTTTTCATGTCCAACCTTTTTTAATTGTTTCAGTAATATAATATGCTTGTTCAACTGTCACTGCATCATGAATAGGAATATGAATTTGGGTTTTATCAAATTCTCTTTGATTTTTTAATTGCATATCTATTCCTCCAAATATTTTATACTTGTCAATACCTTGATGGATTACTGAAGACATTATTCCTTTTGATTTTAATGTTGAAATAAAACTATCTCTATTTTGTACATGAAAGCCAAATAACCAATACGAACTTTGTCTATCTGGTTTATAGTTAAAAAGAGAAATACCATCAATTTTAGATAATTCTTGCCTGTAAATATTTGCTAATTTAATTCTATGATTAAGTCTTTTCTTAAAATTGGTAAAATTAGCTAAACCAAGCGCAGCTGAGTAATCATTCATGTGATATTTAAATCCTAAATTATCTATATCAAAAACTCTTTCGCCTAAATGACTGTTTATAGAATTCGCCCTATCTATACCAAACCACCTATTAACCAAAGTTTTATTAAATATTTCTTTGTTTTTACAAGCTATAGCACCACCATCACCTGTTGTCAAGTGCTTAATTGCTTGAAAAGAAAAACAAGTTAAATCAGAGATTTCTCCTATTACTTTATCTTTATAAGTTGAACCTAAACTATGAGCAGCATCTTCGATAACCATAATATTATTTTCAGAAGCTAGTTCTATAATTTCGTCCATATCACATGGGTATCCACCCCAATGTACAGCTATAATAGCTTTTGTTCTACTAGATAATTTATTTTTAATTGATTGAACTGAAATATTTCCAGTTTTATATTCAATATCTGCAAATACAGGAACTGCCGACTGTTGTAAAATTACTGAGCCCGTAGCAATAAATGTTTGTGCAGATAAAATCACTTCATCATTTCTTTTAACTCCAGCCATAACTAATGCCAAATGAAGAGCAGAAGTTCCTGAGTTAACTGCAACAGGATTTTTTATACCCAACTCGGAGGTAAGTTTATTTTCAAAATCTTTAACTAATTTACCTTCACTAATGAATGTCGAACCTAGTACATCATTAACTTTTTTAACTGCATCTGGGTGAATATATGTATTGAAAACTGAAATGTTCACAGGTTTAAAAATTAAATTTTATTAGATCGTTGATTGTATTCATTAACAGTACTTTTTACTCCTTCAAGCAAAGAAATATTAGGTTTCCAACCCAAATTATAAATTTTAGAGCAGTCTAATACTTTTTGAAAAGTTCCGTCTGGTTTAGACGTATCAAACAATATCTTGCCTTTAAAACCAACAGTATTCGAAATTATATCAGCTAATTCTTTTATTGAAATATCTTTTCCCCATCCAACATTAATTATTTCTTCTTCATCGTAATTTTTAATTAAAAAAAGACAAGCTGAAGCTAAATCATCACTATGCAAAAATTCTCGTCTTGGGTTTCCAGTTCCCCATAAAGTGATATGGTCACTATTATTATTTTTTGCTTCACAAAATTTTCTTATTAGTGCTGGAAATACGTGAGAAGTTTGAAGATCAAAATTATCATTTGGACCATAAATATTCGTGGGCATTACTGAAATAAAATTACAGCCATATTGACGTCTATAACCAGAACACAATTCAATTCCTGCTATTTTAGCAATAGAATATGGTCTATTTGTTTCTTCTAGTTTACCATCGAGAAGATATTCTTCCTTTAATGGCTGAATAGAATGTTTCGGATATATACATGAAGATCCCAAAAATAATAATTTTTTTATTCCATATAAATACGAAGCATGAATAACATTGGACTGAATTATTAAATTATCATATATAAATTCAGCACGAAATTTATTGTTTGCACTAATTCCACCAACTTTTGCAGCGGCCAAAATGACAAATTCTATATTTTCTTTATTAAAGAATTGATTTACATCATTTTGATTTCTAAGATCTAATTGTTTAGACGTTTTAGTTAAAATATTTTTAAAACCATAATCTTTAAATTTTTTTAAAATACTAGAGCCTACTAAACCTCTATGTCCAGCTATATATATTTTTGAATCAAAATTTATTTTCATATTGTGAAAGTTTTTAATTTTTTGTGAGTTAATATCATAAAAAATTAAATTTTTTTAAAATTAGGTTAATGTTTTTTCTGGCTTCAATTCTAAAAATTCTTGATAGATAAAATAAAGAACTGAAATAAATTATGGAAAATAAAATTATTGATAAAATAAATTCCATCCAACTTTTTATATCAATAAAAAAGAATATGATAATTAACAGCATAATTGATATTAAAGAGTATAAAGTTTGATTAATAAAGGTTCTAATATCATTTGGTGAGAATTTTATCAATTTTTGAATTGAAATTGGATAATACCATGAACTAGTAACTAACATTGAAATAATAGGTGCAAATACCAACCCATATAATCCAAAATATTTTAAGCCAAAATAAATTAAAGGAATGTATAAAAGTGATTGTAATGCACCTGCAACACTATTTTTTTTTATATCACCAAGAGATACACTAAAATAGCCTGCAGATTGAGTAAAAATCATCAAAAATGCACTAAAGCAAATTATTAAATTGATATATGAGCCTATGTAGAAACTCTCACCTACCCACAAGCTTACAAATTCTGAATTTAAGGAGATCATACCTCCAATTATAAATATAGTAGTCCAAGTAAGAATAATAATTAAACGAGAAAGCATTTTACGTAATTTATCAATTTCATTCATTCCAACCAGGTTGGAAATAACAGGTTGGTATGCTACAACTGGTTGATTAACAAGTTCTTTACTAATATCAATAGACTTTTTAGACAAAGCAAATGAGGTTACAGTTTCAGGACCCAAAAACCTTTGAATTAAAAGTAAATCAATATTATTAGATATTATGCCAGAAGCTCTACTAAAAAAAGTGAAAGACAGCAATTTTGAAAGATGAATTAAGCGTGTCAAAGAAAATGAAATCACTATTTTTTCATTATACAATCTATACAAAAGATATAAAAAGTTGCAAATAGAAAGTGAAAACCCACTAAAAACTAAACTATACACAATAGCCATTAAACCATAACCATAGTAAAGAAGGGTTATTGTTAATATTATTGATAGAATTGTAGTTGTAGCATTTATTAAGCCAACTGAAAGACTACCTTGTAAACCATAATTAATAGCAGAAAAAGAAAAAGAGAAAAGCATTAATGAAGCTCCTATAAACGCATATTTAAAAGCTTCAAGTATAATTAAATAGTCTATATCAGATGATAAATTCAATATGTCCAATAAAAAAAAACTAGAGAAAAATCCAAAAGAGAGTGCTATTATTAAAACTAGAGAACTTAATATCAATCCACTAGCAATTATTTTACCTAGTTCTTCAAATTTTCCTTTTCCATAAAAAGTTGATACTTGTTGTGACAAAACAACAGTCAAGCCGGGATCAATAGTTGATATCCAGGCTAATAAATTTCCACTTGCCAACCATGCTCCATAAATTTCAACTGGAATGTAATTCAAATATAATGGAACAAGTAATAAACCTTGTACGAAAGCCAAAATAATGTTAGTATATCTAAATATTAAATTCCACTTTACTGTGCGAGAATGACTTCTAAAAATCAATTGTATGTTATTTAAATTTAACTAGAACTTTTTTTGTATTAATTTTTTGATAGTTCATTAGTCACTTATTATAAAGAAATCTTAGGATATAATCCCAAATTCAAATTATAAATTTTTAAATCAAAATCTATTTTTATGGTTTGATGTTTTTTGATTTTTTTAAGATTTTTATATCATAAAGAACCATTTCTTTAGCTAAATCTTTTAAACCATATTTGCATTTCCAACCTAGCTTTTTTTCTGCTTTTGATGAATCTCCTACCAAAATGTCAACTTCAGTTGGTCTAAAATATTTAGGATCAACAGATAAAATTTCTTTTCCAATGCTTATATCATAATCAGAATTTTTACAATTACTGATATAAGCTTTTTCATTTAATCCTGTACCCTTGAATTCTAATTCAATTCCAACTACACCAAAACTTAAAATTATAAAATCTCTTACGGTTGTAGTTTTCCCTGTTGCAATAACCCAGTCTTCTGGTTTATCAGCTTGCAAAATCATCCACATCATCCTAACATAATCTTTAGCATGGCCCCAGTCCCTCTTTGCATCTAAATTTCCTATATAAAACTTATCTTTAAGACCTAGACATATGTTCGCAATAGCCCTTGTGATTTTTCTAGTTACAAATGTTTCGCCTCTCACAGGAGATTCGTGATTAAATAAAATTCCATTACATGCAAAAATATCATATGCTTCTCTGTAATTTACTGTAATCCAATAAGCATATAGTTTAGCAACAGCATATGGGGATCTCGGATAAAAAGGTGTTTTTTCAGTTTGTGGTATTTCTTGTACCTTCCCATATAGTTCAGAAGATGAAGCTTGATATATTCTTGTTTTATTTGTTAAACCAAGAATCCTTACTGCCTCAAGAATTCTCAAAGTTCCTACAGCATCAGTATTAGCTGTATATTCAGGAATTTCAAATGAAACTGCAACATGACTCATAGCAGCTAAATTATATATTTCATCTGGCTCAATCTTTTTAATTAAAGCAACCATATTAAGACTGTCTGTTATATCCCCATAATGTAAAAATAAATTCACATTTTGATCATGAGGGTCTTGATATAAATAATCAATTCTATCTGTATTAATTGAAGATGATCTTCTTTTAACTCCGTGAACAATATAACCTTTGTCTAGTAGAAATTTTGCTAAATAAGAACCGTCTTGACCAGTAATTCCTGTTATTAATGCTTTTTTCATTGTTTTTTTTAATTTTTTGTTTTTGAAAAACTCTTTTTATATAATTTAATGTAATCAGTAGCTATTTTATTAATATCAAATAATTTCATAGCTCTTTTGGATATGTAGCTTCTATTAAAATCAGTGCTTAGGCAAAAATTAATTCCATTTAATAAGTCTGTCTCACTTTTAAATTTTGAAATATAACCAGATTTTAAATGTTCTACTATTTCAGCTGGACCAGTTTCATCGAAACACAACACAGGCAAACCACAAGATTGCGCTTCTGCAAATGTCTTTCCAAAGGCTTCTGCTATTGAGGGAGCAAAAAAAACATCAGCAGAATTATATAATTTAGAAAGCTCTTTACTATTTCGTATATATCCTAAATTAATAATTTTTTGTGGTATTTCAGATTTGTTAATTTGTCCAGATCCAAAAGTAACTATCAAATAGTCTTTATCTATGACATTTAAAGTATTTATTACATACTCAAAACCTTTATATTTTTCTCTTAAATTTCCTGCACCAATTAAAATAATTTTTTTATCGTAAGGCAAGTTGAAAAAATCTCTAGATTTATTAATATCTGTTAATTTAAAAACATCGCAATCAATTCCACTAAAAATGACTGGAATTGATTTGTTTTTTAATAAAGTACTTGATGTTGCTTTATTTTTTATCCAATTACTTATAGCTACCCATAAAATTGGTGATTTAGATAAGTATTTAATTTTATTATTTAAAACAAGGGTTGAAAGATCATGTTTGTTAAAACTTCCTAAGACAGCGCAAGATCCACATTTTAATTGATATTTATCACAATCAAACGAATAATGACAACCTCCTGTAAAGGCCCACATATCTCTAAGAGTCCAAATTACAGGCTTATTCCAGCTTTCAATTTCGTTTATATTTATAAATCCATGATTAGACCAATGAATATGAATTATTTCTGCCCATTCAAATAGTTTAGAGTTACTATGTTTAAGACCAAAAATACCAGGGGAAAAAATTTGATTTTTTTTATTAAAGTAAATCCAAGTAAGAAGTCTATCTAAATTAGTTATAGTAAATCTTATAATTTTTTTTATTATACTACCAGAACTATAGTGGTAAATATTTGAGTTCAATTTATTTTCACCTACTAAATATAAAATTTTTGAATTTACTTCGTTTTTAATAAGAGCATTATGAGTCATCAATGCGGCATACCCTGCACCTGAATCTTTTGAGGCTCCCGAAATATGAAGTATTTTCATAAGATGTGATGATTTTCTAAAAAAAATATTTACTAACTAGAAAAAGTTAATTATGTTTAAAATAGTACTCTTTTTGAGAAACAATTATACCTAGAACTAGTGAATTTCATTAGAATCAATTGGGAAAATGAAGTGTTATTTTTTATAATATTTTATTTCTAATTATCTGCCTATTTGAAAATATTCTATTCCCTTTTTCTGGAGGTTTAATGTGCTATATTGATTTCGCCCATCAAAAATAACAGGCATTTTTAATAATGATTTCATCTTATCAAAATCTGGGGATCTAAATTCTTTCCATTCTGTGAGTAATACCAGTGCATTTGAGTTAATTAAAACATCCTCTTTAGATTCAAAATACTGAATGTTTTCAATTCCTTTTAAATAATGCTCTTTTGCTTCATTAACCGCTTTAGGATCATACGCTTTTATCTTAGCACCACGTTTTACCAATTCTTTTATTACATATATTGAAGGAGCTTCTCGCATGTCATCGGTCCCTGGTTTAAATGCCAATCCCCAAATACCAAAAGTAAGCCCTGTTAAATCATTTCCAAATCGTTTGACTATTTTCTGAGCTATCACTAATTTCTGAGCATCATTCACCGCTTCTACAGAGTTAATTAATTGCGTAGTGTAGCCATTTTCTTTAGCTATTTTTGAAAGTGCTTTTACATCTTTTGGAAAACAAGAACCTCCGTAACCAACTCCCGGATATATAAAACTGTATCCGATACGTTGATCCGAACCAATTCCAATTCTTACCTGGTTGGCATCAGCACCTACCATTTCACAGATATTGGCAATTTCATTCATAAAAGATATTTTGGTGGCTAGCATAGCGTTCGCTGCATATTTTGTCATTTCAGCAGAACGAATATCCATAGCTATAAAGCGATCTTGATCTCTGAAAAAAGGATTATATAGTTGCTTCATCTTTTCTGTAGCATAATCACTACCACTTCCAATAACTACCCTATCTGGCTTCAAAAAATCTGCAATAGCCGCTCCCTCTTTTAAAAATTCAGGATTCGAAACCACATCAAACTGTAAATCAGAATTCCGTATATCTAA
>TARA_B110000008_G_scaffold16960_1_pt1 | contig 35052 bp, 24 predicted proteins | sample TARA_B110000008 | Tara Oceans TARA_B110000008 (sample SAMEA4396496) | marine metagenome | biome: Westerlies Biome; feature: [DCM] deep chlorophyll maximum layer (ENVO:01000326); material: water (ENVO:00002006), including particulate matter (ENVO:01000060) such as... | depth 40 m
TCAGCTATTGAGGCTTTAAATAAATTGGCTGAGCGTTACCAAAAAAATGGTAAGACTATTCATTTACGCCACCTTTCGGCTGATTGTGTGAAGTTGATTAAGCGTGCAGAAAAAATCTGTGATGTAAATGTATTAGAAGACCCTGATTATTTTGTTGCAATTGATAATTATAGGCAGGCTTTAGCAAAAATACAAGTATAAATAAAAGTCTTTAAAGATTTATTCTTTTACAATTTTGGTTACATTACTGCCGTTTTCTAAGATGTAAATTCCGTTTGAAAGCAAGGATAAGTCAATGCTTTTTCCTTCTCCTTTTTTGATTAAAGTACCAACTACATTGTATAATTTATAGTCAATATTTTCAGAGAAATAAATTATGCTATTTGTAGGGTTCGGGTAAATCTTAAATTCATTTTTTATTTCGTCAACACCTAATGGTATTGTGTTTAATTTTATCAATTTTGCTTGTTCTGTATTGTAGACTTCTCTTTGTCCTCTTACACCTACATATCCTGCATCATTTCCATTCATATATTTAACAACAGCAGCTACCAATGTAACTTGTTTCTCATTGATACTATCGGGTAATGTGTAGTTGAAAGTGTATTGAAAATTACCTCCCGCACTAACAATATGTGGAATAAGATTATCAATTCCAAATGCGCCTCCTGTCGCATAACCTCTTAAAACATTCCTATGTGGAAATCCGGAAATAGTATTTCCTGCTCCATAATAAGGGTGTCCAGCTGTATTGTTATATGCATTTGCTTGGTCGTAATTAGAAGTGCTCCCAATTACACTATCCTCAACAATCATTAACACAATACGAGCATCTCCTGCTGAATTATCAGTATAATTAGCAATTACAGAGGCGGTTATTGTCCTTGATATTGAATCCCATGTATGGTTGATTGTTATATCTACTGGGGTAAACTCAGAAAGTTGAGTTGAGGTTAAAGATGACCAGTCTCCTCTTCCTTCTGATTCTATTTTATAATTATAATTTGAAGAAAAATCTTTTCGATCAATCATAGCTTTTGGATAAGAAGTTGCACAAAAAGCTGATCTTAGAGAATCAGAAAACTCCATTGCATCTCCATAATGCAGATTAATAGAAATAAGGTCTGATCCGTGTTGACTAATCAAGTCGTCTACAATAGCTGTGCCGTCAACACAGTGACCATTCCAAGCTCCTGTCCATTTTTCTAAAAGTACTTTCTTGTTAGCGCTATTATTTTCAATACCAGTGATATATTCTGTTAAGGTGTCATTGCAGCCCATTTCATCAGTTTGCCCGTTTACATTACTTACCCATACTTTTAACTCAAAATTATCTGTAGCAGATGTGATCTCAATTTCAGTTGGGTGTGTCCATAATGACTTATCAGAATTTTTGATATTTGAAACAATTGACCAATTACAAGAACTTCCTTGAGAACTGAAAGTGCTATTCCCATTATGTCCAGTATTTGGTATCCCAGAAGTTAGAGATATTCCATTGTTATCTGATACAGAGTAGCTTCCTCCGTTCCAGCCATCTCCAAAAGAATCATTCCATACAAAGTTGTAATTCCCAGCAGGTAAACAAATAGGAATATGATGAGTATTATTATTATTATTATTATTATAATTTGAACCTTGTGCAACTGTATCTCCATTTTCATTTATAATATACCAAGAAATTTCACTAGCATAATCCATTGTTTTTATAATAACCTCAAAGTCTCCAGTCCATATTGTATCTGATTCAATAATAGTAGCTATTTGTGTTGTGCCACCATTTAGGCTATAGTTGATGTCATATCTACCAAGGTTAGCATTTCCTTCATTTCTTACAGCCCCTTCTAAGATATAGTTGCCAACAGGTAAGTGATTATCAATCTTTATTCCAATTAATGATGCATCATTTATGATAGGGTTATTCCAACTAAATCTATGTACTTCATATAAATTAGGATTAGAGATAGGATTAGAAGGTATGTAATTTGGACTTCCTGCAACTTCAGTTCCTATTGTTCCATTTGAGTTTTCACAACCTATAGTTGTATTAATCATAGGGAAAAATATTGATGATGAGTCAATGTCTCTATGATTTATAATGATTTCAAAGTCTCCACAGCTTTCATATAATTTTAAAGTTACAGTTATATCGTCTGAAAGGTTAGGGGCGCCAAGATAATTCAAACTAGTCCAACTAATAGCATGAATTCTATTATGTTTTGCTCCATATGTTCTTCTTGAAATAGTAGTAGAGGTTGTGAAATCATCCCATAGTGCATAAATAACATTGTTAGGTCCGCTAACATCAGGAATATTTGTATTTGTTCCTATAGAATTTCCTATGGAGTTATCAAAAGTAATGTAGCCACTATGTGCTATTTTGTATCCTGTTACAGGTTGTCCGTAAAAATTCCAAGAAAAAGGCAAGTTATACCAAGAAGATAAATTATTTGTAGGATAGAGAAAATCATGTTCGTACGCTCCTGACCAATGTTCATCATCATCTCCAATGTAAGAGCTGATTGAATAGTTTTGGGCGCTTATTGCATAAGAAAAGATGATACTCAGTACTAAAAGTAAAATTCTACTCATATATGAATTCAATTAAGTGGTAAATATAGTAATAATCAGAGACTTATATGTTGTTTTTCTTTAATTACTTAAACCCTTAAAGCAAAAAACCCTGCTTATATGCAGGGTTTAGTACGAATATTTAGTTTTTTCTAAGCGTTTTGCTTTCTGATTAAATTAAGTGCAGACCCTGCTTTAAACCAATCAATTTGTGCTTCATTGTAAGTGTGGTCTAGCAAAACTGTATCTGTTTCTCCACTTGCATGAGCTACTTCTAAAGTCAATTGTTTTCCTTCTGAAAATGCATTTAAATCAGTAAAGTTGAAAGTATCATCTTCTTTAATTAACTCATAATCATTTTCGTTAGCAAAAGTAAGTCCTAGCATTCCTTGTTTTTTAAGGTTTGTTTCATGAATACGAGCAAATGATTTTACAATAACTGCCATTACTCCAAGGTGTCTTGGTTCCATAGCAGCATGCTCTCTTGATGATCCTTCTCCATAATTATGATCTCCAACTACAATAGATGTAATTCCTGCTGCTTTGTATCCTCTTGCTACATTTGGTACTTCATCAGTATTTCCGTCTAATTGATTTACTACTGCATTTGTATTTCCTCCAAAAGCATTTACAGCTCCAATCAAACAATTATTTGAAATGTTATCTAAATGACCTCTGTATCTTAACCATGGTCCTGCCATAGAGATGTGATCAGTAGTACATTTTCCTTCTGCTTTTATTAAAAGTTTTGCTCCCGTAATATTTTCTCCATTCCAAGGATTGAAAGGAGTCAATAACTGTAATCTGTTTGATTCAGGACTAACAACAACCTCAATTCCACTTCCGTCTATTGCTGGAGCTTGATATCCGTTATCTTCTACTTCAAATCCATTTGGAGGTAATTCATGTCCTGTTGGTTCAGCAAGTTTTACTTTTTCTCCATTTTCATTTGTAAGTGTGTCTGTTACAGGGTTAAAATCTAATCTTCCTGAAATTGCAATAGCTGCAACCATTTCTGGTGAGCCTACAAAGGCATGAGTATTAGGATTTCCATCTGCACGCTTTGCAAAGTTTCTATTGAATGAGTGGACGATAGAATTTTTTTCTTTTTTCTCAGCTCCTTCTCTGTCCCATTGTCCGATACAAGGTCCGCAAGCATTTGTAAAAATTCTAGTAGATTCAAATTTATTGAAAGTATCAATTAATCCATCTCTTTCAGCAGTATATCTTACTTGTTCTGATCCAGGGTTAATTCCTAAGATTGCTTTTGGTTTTATTCCTTTACTTACTGCATCTTCAACAATAGAAGCTGCTCGGGTTAAATCTTCATAAGATGAATTAGTACATGATCCTATTAATGCCCATTCAATATCCAAAGGCCAATCATTTGCAGCTGCTTTGTCATGCATTTCTGCAACTGGAGTAGCTAAGTCTGGCGTAAAAGGACCATTTAAATGAGGAGTTAACTCATCTAAATTTATTTCGATTACTTGGTCAAAATATTGTTCAGGATTTGCATAAACCTCTGCATCCCCCGTTAAATGTTCTTTTATTTCGTTTGCTGCATCTGCTACATCATCTCTATCAGTTGCTCTTAAATATCTTTCAATACTTTTATCATAACCAAATGTTGAGGTTGTTGCGCCAATTTCAGCTCCCATATTACAAATAGTACCTTTACCTGTAGCTGATAAAGATATTGCACCTTCTCCAAAATATTCTACAATTGCTCCAGTTCCTCCTTTAGCAGATACAATTCCAGCAACTTTTAATATCACATCTTTTGGGGCAGTCCATCCGTTTAGTTTCCCTGTTAATTTTACTCCAATTAACTTTGGAAATTTCAACTCCCATGGCATTCCTGCCATTACATCTACCGCATCAGCACCACCAACACCAATAGCAACCATCCCTAATCCTCCGGCATTTACTGTATGCGAATCTGTTCCAATCATCATTCCTCCAGGGAAAGCATAGTTTTCTAATACTACTTGATGGATAATTCCTGCTCCTGGTTTCCAAAAACCAATTCCATATTTATTACAAACAGAACTCAGGAAGTTAAATACCTCATTGTTCTGGTTTATTCCTTCTTGTAAATCTTTACTTGCTCCTAATTTTGCTTGAATTAAATGATCTGCATGTGCTGTAGATGGCACGGCAACTTTATCTTTCCCTGCTTGCATAAACTGTAAAAGTGCCATTTGTGCAGTTGCATCTTGCATTGCTACTCTGTCTGGTGCAAAATCAACATAGTCTTTTCCTCTTGTGAATGCAGTATTGGCATTCCCATCCCAAAGATGAGTGTAAAGAATCTTTTCAGAAAGAGTTAAGGGTTTCTTTGTTGCTTTTCTTGCAGCTTCAACTGCTGAAGGGTACTTTTTATACACCTTTCTAATCATATCAATATCAAATGCCATACTGTGTTTTTGGTTTTAAATTAGGATTGCAAATATAATAATTTGCATTTTATTTCTATTGAAAATTTTAATGTATGTTTTACTTGAAAATTAGGCAATAAAAAAGCCGAACGGGTAGGTTCGGCTTTTAAATATTTGTGTGATTTTACTTATTCAGCAATAACGCTATAGGCTACATTTGCGCTTACTGTTCTGTGTAATCTTACTTCAGCCTCATATTTTCCTAATTCTTTTACTTTAGGTAATTTTACGAAACTTGCATCAATAGTATGTCCTAGTGCCGCTAAAGCATCAGTAAATTGTGATGTTTTAACTGAACCAAATAATTTAGTTCCACCATCAGCAACTTTTGCAGTTAATACAATTTCTAATTTAGGTAATGCTTCTGCAATTTTGTTAGCAGCTGCAATTTCAGTTTCTTCTTTTTTAGCTTGTTGTTTCAAGTTTTCATTCAAAACTTTTATAGCTGATTCAGTAGCTAAAACTCCTAATCCTTTTGGGATAAGAAAGTTTCTTCCGTAACCATTTTTTACTGAGACGATTTCATTCTTGAAACCTAATTTCTCAACATTTTCTTTTAATATAATATCCATGTTTCCTTAAGTTTTATGATTATTTTAAATTATCAGCAACATATGGTAATAAAGCAATTTGTCTTGCTCTTTTTACAGCTGTAGCTAATCTTCTTTGGAATTTCAATGAGTTACCAGTAATTCTTCTTGGTAAAATTTTTCCTTGCTCATTTAAAAAACGCATTAAAAATTCAGGATCTTTATAGTCAATATAATCTATTCCCATTTTCTTGAAACGGCAATATTTGTTTTGTTGTCTTAATTCAATATCTACTGGAGATAAGTATTTGATGTCTGTTTTATTTCCCATGATTATTCAGCTTTTGCGTTAGTACTTAATTTCTTTTTTCTTCTATCAGCATAAGCTAAAGCAAATTTTTCTAATTTAACAGTTTGCCATCTGATAACACGCTCGTCTCTTTTGAATTCAACTTCAAAGTCGTTAATCATTTGTCCGTCAGCTTGGAACTCAATTAGGTAAAAGAAACCAGTTTTTTTCTTTTGGATTGTGTATTTTAATTTTTTCAATCCCCAATTTTCTTCATTGGTAATTTTTCCTTTGTTACTCTTAATGTGGGCAACAAATTTCTTTACTGTTTCCTTTACCTGATCTTCAGATAAAACGGGATTCATAATGAAAACAGTTTCGTAAGTAGTCATCTTGTTTTGTTTTAGTTAATAATTTTTTACGGGCGGCAAATTTAGTAAAAACATTCAAATTCACATAATTAGATAGCTTTTTAATTTGATGAAATATTTATGTCCTATTTTATAAGAAATGTTAGTTTTGTGTTTCGTATTTTAAAAATTGATTAATGAGTGATTTTATTGTATCTGCTAGGAAGTATAGGCCGTCAACATTTGATGCTGTTGTAGGACAATCTTCAATCACTTCCACTTTAAAAAATGCGATTAAAAGTAATCAGTTAGCACAATCTTTTCTTTTTTGTGGCCCAAGAGGAGTGGGTAAAACCTCTTGTGCACGTATTTTAGCTAAGACAATTAACTGTGAAAATATTACAGAAAATGTTGAAGCATGTAATACATGTGTAAGTTGTAAATCTTTTAATGAAAATGCTTCTTTTAATGTTCATGAATTAGATGCTGCATCTAATAATTCAGTTGATGATATAAGAAAATTGGTGGATCAAGTTCGTTTTGCCCCTCAAGTTGGTGAGTATAATATTTATATTATTGATGAGGTACATATGCTTTCTTCACAAGCTTTTAATGCTTTTCTTAAGACTTTGGAGGAGCCACCAAAACATGCTAAGTTTATTTTAGCAACTACTGAAAAACATAAAATTATTGCTACTATTTTGTCAAGGTGTCAAATTTTTGATTTTAAAAGAGTTGGTATTAATGACATTTCTAATCACTTGGCCTTTGTTGCTAAAAGTGAGGGTATTGCGGCACAGCAAGAAGCTTTGCATTTAATTGCTCAAAAATCGGATGGCGCTATGCGTGATTCTTTATCGTTATTTGATAGGTTGGTTAGTTTCTCAGAAAAAGAATTGACTTATCAGGGAGTGATTGAGCATTTGAATATTTTAGATTATGAGTATTATTTTAAGGTTACTGATGCTTTGTTAAAAAATGATATCAATACACTTCTTATTTTATTCAATGAGATATTAAATAATGGTTTTGATGGACACCATTTTATCAATGGTTTAGCTGAGCATTTAAGGGATATATTAGTAGCAAAAGATGAAAGTACTTTAGCTTTATTGGAAAAAGGAGATGCTTTACAAGCTAGATATTTGCAGCAGTCTAAAGCATGTGAATTAAGTTTCTTAATTCCTGCTCTGAATTTATGTAATGAGTGTGATGTGCAGTACAAAACATCAAATAACAAACGATTATTGGTTGAGCTTTCGTTAATGCGAATTTCTTCAATAGGACATCAGTTGGCTGAAAAAAAAAGCCCTAAAAGTTTTGTAGTAACCTTAAATGATGAAAAAAAGCAGGTTTCTGTTGAAAAATCACCTGAAAGTGCTAAAAAAATTGAAAAAACTACTGAAAAATACATAAAAACTGAAAAAGAAGTAGTTGTTGCTCCAAAACCAATTCCAAGAATTTCATTGTCTGGTAGAAAGAAATCAAAAACAATTTCAATAACTGCAGCCTTTCAGGAGATAAATAAAGTAAAAGAAGAGCAAGAAGTTGATACTTCTAATTTGAGAAAAACTGAATTTACAGAAACAAAAATGATTGCTGTTTGGAAAGAAGTAATATCATTTGTGAAGAAAAAAGGGAAATCTAATTTAGGTATTACATTGGGTGTTTTTCCGCCAGTATTAAAATCAAATTATGAAATAGAATTGCCTTTAAGTAATAGTTCTCAGGTAGAAATGATGATGGAAGAGAAATATATGGTATTGGAATTTTTGAGAAGTAAATTGGAAAATGATTATATAGAAATAATAACTACAATTATTGAGGGAGAAAAAAGTAATATCCCTTATACAAATAAAGATAAATTTGCCAAAATGATGGAGGAGAACCCTCACTTGGAAACTTTAAGAATGAAACTAGGACTTGATCCTGATTATTAATAGATAAATAAATAAAATGAATATGAAACCAAAACAAATCTTAACCATTGTGCTGATAGTAGCTGCAGGAATCTATTTCGCAATAAACGCTAAAGAACAAATGAATAAAATTGAAAATAATTATGAAACGGCAGCAAATGATCCTTTAAAAGCAAGAGTTTATACTTTGGATAATGGACTTAAAGTATACTTAACTGCTTATGCTGATGCTCCAAGAGTACAAACAAATATTGCTGTGCGTGCTGGAAGTAAAAATGATCCTGCTGATGCAACAGGTTTAGCGCATTACTTGGAGCATATGCTATTTAAAGGAACAGATATTTATGGTTCTTTGGATTTTGAAAAAGAAGCACCAATGTTAGATAAGATTGAGGCTCTTTATGAAGAGTATCGTACGATTGATATGGATGATACTGAAAATAGAGAAAGAGTGTGGAGACAAATTGATTCTATTTCGGGTGAGGCTGCAAAGTTAGCAATAGCAAATGAATATGATAAGATGGTTAGTGGGTTAGGAGCAAAAGGAACGAATGCTTATACCTCTAATGAAAAAACAGTTTATATTAATGATATTCCTTCTAATCAAATTGAAAAATGGTTAAAGTTAGAAGCAGAGCGTTTTCGTTATCCTGTGTTTAGGTTGTTTCATACTGAGTTAGAGGCTGTATATGAAGAAAAGAATATTAGTTTAGATAATGATGGGCGTAAAATGTTTGAAGCCTTATTTAATGGTTTGTTCCCAACACATCAATACGGGCAGCAAACAACAATTGGTACAGTTGAACATTTAAAAAACCCTTCTTTAACTGAAATCAGAAAATATTTTAACAAATACTATGTGCCAAATAATATGGCAATGTGTCTTTCAGGTGATTTTGATTATGATGAAACAATTAACTTAATCAATAAATACTGGGGAAGTTTTGAAAGAAAGGAAGACCCTACTTTTGAAGTAATTAAAGAATCCCCAATTGCTGAGCCAGTTTATGCTGAAGTGTACGGACCTGAAGCTGAAAGACTTTATATTGGTTTTCGTTTTGATGGTGCAAATTCTGAGGATGCAAAAATGCTGACTATGATGGATATGGTGCTTTCTAATTCTGCAGCAGGGCTTATTGACTTGAATTTAAATCAAGCACAAGAATTAATTGGTGGGGGTTGTTTCCCTTATGTGTTAGAGGATTATTCTATGCACGGATTTTATGGTAGCCCAAAACAAGGACAAACTTTAGAATCAGTAAAAGACTTATTGTTAGCGCAAATTGAGGAGGTAAAAGCAGGTAATTTCCCTGACTGGTTAGTGGATGCTATTATTTCTGATTTGAAATTAAATCAGATTAAGAAATTAGAAAGTAATAGTGGTAGAGCAAATGAGTTTGTTGACGCCTTTACTTTAGGTATTTCTTGGGAAGATCATCAAAATGAAATGGCTGAGTTAGAAAAAGTAACTAAGCAAGATATTATTGATTTTGCAAATGCTAAGTATGCTAATAATTTTGTTGTAGTTTACAAGAGAACTGGTGAAGATAAATCAGTGATTAAAGTAACAAAACCTGCTATTACTCCAGTATCTGTTAATCGTGAGGATCAATCTCAATTTTTAGTAAGTCTATTGGGTGAAGAAGTGCCTGATGTAGAGCCAGTATTCTTGGATTTTGAAAATGATATTGAAAAAACTACTGTTGGTGATGTTGATTTAATCTACAAAGAGAATACTGAAAATGAGAGGTTCAAATTGAATTATATCTTGGATATGGGGAAAGACCATGACAATAGATTAAAACTAGCAGTAGATTATTTAAAATATTTAGGTACTGCTGATATGACTCCTGCTCAAAAAGAAGAAGAGTTTTATAAATTAGGTTGCGAACTTTCAGTAAATTGCAGTGATGATAAAATTCAAGTTACTTTAAGCGGATTAGCAAACAACTTTAACGAGTCGGTTGCACTTTTTGAAACAATCCTAGCGGGTGCAGTGGCTGATGAACAGGCACTTGTAGATTTAAAAATGAGTGTATTGAAAAAGAGAGGAGATGCTAAATTAAACAAGCAAGTAATCCTTTGGAGGGCTATGGGGAACTATGCTAAATATGGAGCTAACTCTTCATTTATGAATATTTTATCTGAAGAAGAATTAAATAATGTTACTTCTGCTGAATTGTTGGATTTAATTCATAACCTAACTTCTTACGAGCATAGAATTTTATATTACGGACCAGATGAAATGGTAGCTGTGGAAGATAAGTTAACTGCTTTGCATGTTAACAATACAGCACTTAAAGCTATTCCTGCTAAAAAAGAATTTATTGAAAATGCAATGGACAAGCCTTTAGTTTATGTTGTTGATTATGACATGAAGCAAGCTGAAGTTATGATGTTAGCAAAAGGAAATAAATTGAATATGGATAAGTATGCAATCATCAAATATCATAATGAATATTTTGGTGGTGGAATGAGTTCAATTGTTTTTCAAGAAATGAGAGAGTCTAAAGCTTTAGCTTATTCAGTTTATAGTACTTATACTGTACCTACTGATGCAGATGAATCACATTACTTAATGAGTTATATAGGTACGCAAGCGGATAAATTATCAGATGCTATGGTAGGAATGACTGAACTGTTAAATGTAATGCCAGAGGCTGAAGCAAATATGAATAATGCTAAAGAAGGAATTGAACAGAAAATAAGAACAGAAAGGTTAACAAAATCTAAAGTGCTTTCAGAATATGAAAAGGCGCAAAAGTTGGGTGTTGATTATGATATCAGAGAAGATGTTTATGAGGGAGTACAGTCTTTTGATATGAGTAGTTTAAGAGAATTTCATAATTCTCATATTGCTAATGGTACAAGAGTTGTAATGGTTTTAGGTTCTAAAGATGATTTAGACTTAGAAGTGTTAAAGCAGTATGGTGAAATAAAACACTTGACTTTAGAGGATGTATTTGGTTACTAATTTTTAAGTTTGCAACCTTTTTAAAATTTAGAAAAAATAGAAGAATGAGTAATCAGATTTCAAAGATAATATATACTAAAACGGATGAGGCGCCAATGTTGGCAACTCATTCTTTATTACCAATTGTTAATGCATTTACAGCTAAAGCTGGTGTAAATGTAGAAACAAAAGACATATCATTAGCGGCAAGAGTACTTTCTGCTTTTCCAGAATATTTAAAAGAAGAGCAAAGAGTAAATGATGCTTTAGCAGAATTAGGTGGGCTAGTGAAAAAGCCAGAGGCAAACATTATTAAATTGCCTAATATTTCTGCTTCAGTTCCGCAACTGATTGCTGTAATTGAAGAGTTGCAAGGAAAAGGATATTCAATTCCTTCTTATCCTGATGCACCTGAAAATGCAAAGGATGAGGATGTAAAATCACGATACGACAAAATTAAAGGGTCGGCTGTAAATCCTGTGTTGCGTGAAGGTAATTCTGATAGAAGAGCGCCAAAGGCGGTAAAGAATTATGCAAAAGTAAATCCTCATTCTATGGGGGAGTGGAAGTCAACTTCTAAGTCGCATGTAGCTACAATGTCTGAAGGAGATTTCTTTCATAATGAAAAATCAGTATGTGTTGAAAATGCTACTAATGTAAAAATAGAATTATTTGCTGCTGATGGAGAGGTTGCAATGCTAAAGGCAAATACTCCTCTTTTAGCTAAGGAAATTATTGATTCATCTGTGATGAGCAAGAAAGCTTTGTTGTCATTTTTAGAGCATGAAATTAATGATGCTAAACAAAGCGGAATACTACTTTCTCTGCACATGAAAGCAACAATGATGAAGGTTTCTGACCCAATTATTTTTGCTCATGTTGTGCGTGTTTTCTTTAAAGAGTTAGTTGAAAAGCATGAGGCTACTTTTATTGAATTAGGAGTAGATTTTAAAAATGGTTTTGGTGATTTAATCAGTAAATTACAAAATACTTCAGCAGAAAAAAGAGCTGAGATTGAAGCTGATATTGCTTTAGCGTTTGAAAATAATGCAAACTTAGCAATGGTAGATTCTGACAAAGGAATTACGAACTTACATGTTCCTTCTGATGTTATTATTGATGCTTCTATGCCGGCTATGATTCGTACTTCTGGTCAGATGTGGAATAGAGATAACAAAACGGAAGATACAAAGGCAATTATACCTGATAGTTCATATGCAAGTATTTATAGTGCAACTATTGATTTCTGTAAAGAAAATGGAGCTTTTGATCCTACTACTATGGGAACAGTTCCTAATGTTGGGCTTATGGCTCAAAAAGCTGAAGAGTACGGTTCACATGATAAAACATTTGAAATTCAAAAATCAGGAATTGTAAAAGTAAGTGATGCTGAAGGGAATATCTTACTTGAACATACAGTTGAAGAAGGTGATATTTGGAGAATGTGCCAAACAAAAGATGAGCCAATTAAGGATTGGGTGAAGCTTGCCGTAAATAGAGCAAAAGCTACTGAATGGCCAGCTATTTTTTGGTTGAATAAGGATAGAGCCCATGATGCTGAGGTTATTAAAAAAGTAAATTCTTACTTAAAGGATTATGATACTGCAGGATTAGATATTCAAATTTTAGATCCTTATGCTGCTTGTCAGTTTACACTTAAGCGTGTGAAAAATGGTGAGAATACTATTTCTGTTACTGGAAATGTATTGAGGGATTACTTAACAGATTTATTCCCAATTTTGGAATTGGGTACTTCTGCAAAAATGCTTTCTATCGTTCCGTTAATGAATGGTGGTGGTTTGTTCGAAACAGGTGCTGGAGGTTCTGCTCCAAAACATGTTCAGCAATTCACAAAGGAAGGGCATTTAAGATGGGATTCATTGGGTGAGTTTATGGCAATTGTTGTTTCATTAGAGCATTTGGCTGAGGTGAATGATAATCCTAAAGCAAAAATATTAGCTGATACTTTGGATACTGCAATTGAAAGTTTGTTGAAGAATGGAAAATCGCCAATGCGTAAGGTAGGGCAGTTGGATAACAGAGGTTCACATTTCTATTTAGCAATGTATTGGGCAATTGGTTTAGCTAAACAAACTGAAGATGCAACTTTAAAAGCAACATTCGAAACTGTGGCTGCTGATATGAAAGATCAAGAGGATGAGATTATGTTTGAACTGAATAATGCACAAGGAAAAGTTGAAGATGTAAAAGGGTATTATTTTCCTGATGAAGCAACAACTTTTGCAGCTATGCGACCAAGTACTACCTTAAATACTATTGTAGATAATATATAGATGACTAATAAAGTCATGCTGAACTTGATTAACTTTGTTGAGCCTAAAGGTTTCAGTATCTATATTACATATATTAAGATTCTGAATTAAATTCAGAATGACATAAAAGATAAAAAAGCCGAGCATTTGCTCGGTTTTTTTTATTTAAAAAAACTCTTGCTTAAAATTAATCAAGTATAACTTTTTACTTGCTCTAGTCATAGCAGTGTACAACCATCTTAGGTAGGATTTGTCTAGCATATCTTCAGTAAAATAACCTAAATCTACAAATACATTTTCCCATTGTCCTCCTTGTGATTTATGGCAGGTAATGGCATAGGCGAATTTTATTTGCAAGGCATTGAAGAATTCGTCTTCCTTAATTTTTTTGTTTATTTCCTTTTGTCCTTTGTAGTCCAAACCAACTTCTTGGTAAAGTTGTTTGTATTGGTCGTAGGTTATTGCAGGGCTTTCGCTTGTTAAGGTGTCTAAAAGTAATATTACATCCAATTCCTTTTCATCAGGATAATCTACCATTTGTACACTTGCTTTAGCAAAACGGAAACCATAGCGTTCAATCGTTTCTTTTATTTTAACAACTTCAACAATATCCCCATTGGCAATAAATCCTGCTTTGCTGCTGTCATCTAGCCAAAAATAATTATTTCGCACAACCATCAGCATATCTCCAGTTGAGATTTCATTTTCTTGCCACCTAATTTTGGCTCTTATCTGCTGGTTGTATTGGTTAGCTCTTTTGTTAGATCGGCAAAGTACAGTGCTAGCATTTACTCCTTCATTGCTGTATGCTGTTTCCAATGCATCTTGTAAATCCTCACCAGTATTCAGGCGAACAACTTCTGCATTTGTTGCTAATTTAGGATAGGAATAATCATTAGTTGCAATTCTATTCCTAAGGTCAGTAGCGTTTTCTAGGATTAAAGAATCTTCCTTTTGCCTAACCACTTGGGTAAGTTCCTTGCAGATAACTTGTTTGCTATAATTCAGCTCTAGTTTATCTTCATCTAAAGCAGGGCTAATATCCAAATGAACAGGAGGGAGCTGAGCAGTATCACCAATTAAAATAAGTTTACAATCTTGTCCTTCATATACATATTCAATCAAATCATCCAAGAGGGAGCGATTTCCAAATCCTTTGTCTGAATTTTCAGGAATCATTGAGGCTTCATCTACTATAAATATAGTGTTGCTGTGGGTGTTTTCTTTAAGTGTGATAAAGGTGTTTCCACTCTTATTGGTTCTTATCCAGTAAATCTTTTTGTGTATTGTGCTTGCTGATTTTTTAGAATATTTTCCTAGAACTTTTGCGGCCCTTCCTGTTGGTGCCATCAGTACGGAACGCTTCCCTAAAATTGGTAAAGATTTTACTAAAGTAGAAACTAGAGTAGTTTTACCAGTTCCTGCATAACCCTTTAGTATAAAAATACTCCTGTTTCCTATAGTGCTAACAAAATCAGCAATATCAGTGATGAGTTCATCTTGTTCTGAAGTGGGAGTGAACGGGAAATGGAGTCTTAGTTTTTCTTGTAGTTTCTTGCTTTTCATTACAAGATATTTACTTCAGGATCTAAATTTATTCCGTATTTATCCTTTACTATTTGTTGTACTTCTTTTGCTAAATTAATGATTTCAGTTCCGCTAGCATTTCCGTAATTTACTAAAACTAAGGCTTGGTTTTTGTGTACGCCAGCATCTGCTTTTCGGTAGCCTTTTAGTCCTGCATTGTCAATAAGCCATCCAGCAGCAATTTTGGTTTTGCTTTCTGAAATTGTATAGCCTACCATTTCTGGGAATTCTTTTTTCAGTTTCTCAAACTCACTCGTTTCAATAATAGGATTTTTAAAGAAACTTCCACTATTCCCTAATACTTTTGGGTCAGGTAATTTACTGCTCCTTATGTTAATTACAGCCTGTGCAATACTTGAAGGAGAAGCTTCTTTTTTAAGGAGTTTTAGCTCTTCAGTTATTGCGCCATATTTAATGTTGTTTAGTGGTGTTTTACTGAGTTGGTATACTACTTGAGTAATAACTACTTTCCCTTTTAGTTCTTCTTTAAAAATAGAATTTCTATACCCAAACTTACATTCTTTATTTGTGATTTCTTTTTTTGTACCCGTTTCAATTTCAATATAACTAACTTTTGTTATTACATCTTTTACTTCTGTGCCATAAGCACCAATATTTTGCATAGGTGAAGCCCCAATTAATCCTGGAATTAATGCTAAATTTTCTATTCCTGAGAGATTTTGATTGATACTCCACAAAACAAAGTCGTGCCAAACCTCTCCAGCACCCACAGTAATACTTACACTTTGTTCGTCCTTATAAGCTATATCAATTCCTTTTATATCATTAGCTAACACTATTCCTTCAAAATCTTGTGTAAGTAAAATATTACTTCCTCCTCCTAAAATAAAAAGAGGCTCGGTTTTACAAATTTTATTTCTTAATAGTGCTATTAATTCAGATTCAGAACTAAAGCTTGCAAAATATTTTGCACTTGCATCTATACCAAAAGTATTATGATTTTTTAGGGAGTAATCTTCTTGAATATTACTCATGATCCATTACAATTTCACTTATTTTCTGATTTGCACATTGTAGGGTTCTTGCCTTGTATTTTTTTATGATTGAATAATCGTGTGTCGCAATTAAAATAGTAGTACCTTTTGCATTAATTTCTTGCAATAATTCAATTATTTTATTTGATTTTTCAGGGTCAAGATTACCTGTTGGTTCATCTGCTAAAATAATTTCAGGGTTATTTAAAAGTGAACGAGCAATAGCTGCTCTTTGTTGTTCTCCTCCTGATAATGCATAGGGCATTTTATCTTTTACATCATTAAGGTGTACACTTTTCAATACTTCATTTATTCGGTCACTAATTTTTGTTTTATCTTTCCATCCTGTAGCTTTTAGTACAAAGGATAAGTTTTCAAAAACATTCCTGTCAGATAATAATTGAAAATCTTGAAATACAATCCCTAGTTTTCTTCTTAAATTTGGAATCTCTTTTGCTTTAATCTTATTGAGGTCAATTTCAGTAAGTGATATGTTTCCAGCACTTACTTTTAGTTCCCCATACAATGCTTTTAGCAATGAACTTTTTCCACTACCTGTTTCACCAATCAAATATAAAAAATCTCCAGCATTTACTTTTAAGGTAATATTACTAAATACTTGATGATTCATTTGGTGAATGTCTACACCTTCCAGATTGATGATTGGTTTATTCATTTTCGCTATAATATTTGTGGATTTTCCCATAAGGTATGCTTTTTAATAAAGCCATAATCCCTTTTGATTCTTCTTCCAAATTATTTTTTTTAAGTCCAACTTCCTGTTGGCTTAGCCTGAAATAGGCGCGTAAGGTCATTTGTTCATCTCTAATTTGTACAAAGTCAGGGATGGTATTTGTTCCTTTTATTTTTAAGATATATAACACTAAGGCAAATTAAAAAATTTATTGCTCATAAAACGATAATTTGAAGTAATAATTGTTAGAAAATGCTGTTGAAAACTTCAAAGTTCTGTTTTTAGCACAAAGCCTAATTTGGGTACTTTTAAATCTGATAAGAAATTCTATGCCTAAAATTATAAAGTTCATCCTCCTATTACTACTTTGTAGTGTCAATCTTAAAGCTCAAAATGCTAAATCAAATGAAGCTAGTGCTTTGTTCCTGGAAGGAAAATACAGTGCTGCTCAAGCTTTGTTTCAACAATTAATTATTGATAATGGAGCTGATGAAAATGCGCATTACTATAATGCAAAGTGTTCTAAGGAGCTGTTTTCTTCAGATGCAATATTCTTGTACGAACAGTTTTTAAGAGATTTTCCTTTTGCCTCTTTTAAAGATGAGGTGAATGAAGATTTGGCATTACTTTATTACAGAGGTCAGGAGTATGATAAGGCAATAGATTATTTATTGAATTTGAAAGATATAGATAAGCAGCCTCATTTAATTTTCAAGTTAGCTTATGCTAATTTTAGTATTGATTCCTTGGAAGAATCTCAGTATTATTTTTCAAAATTAATCAATACGGAAAGTAAATATGCAGCAACTGCCCAGTATTACTCTGCATATATCGCTTATGAAAACGGCTTGTACAAAACAGCATTAAATGGTTTTAAACAGTTAGTTGCTGATGAACAATTTGGTGCAATTGCTCCTTATTATATTACTCAAATTTACTTTTTTCAGCAAAGCTACAAGCAGTTAATTGCATTTGCATCACCACTTATTGAAAGCGTTATTCCTTCAAGAAAGGCAGAAGTAAATCGTTTGCTGGCAGAAGCATATTATCGTACTGAAGATTATGAGAATGCTATTGTTCATTTTAAGGCCTATGTTCAACAGGGTGAACAGGTAAATCCAATTGTACATTTTTTATTAGGTCAATCGTATTTTAAAATCAGTCAATATGAAAATGCAATTGATAATTTAGAAAAAGTGAGCAATACGGCTGATAGTATTGCTCAGCATGCTACTTATTGTTTGGGGGCTTCTTATTTGCAGCTTCAGCAGTTTAACTATGCATTACAAGCTTTTAAAAAATCAGCTACTTATGATGATGATTTGCAAGTTAAGGAAGATGCATTTTATAATTATGCAAAATTATCCTATCAGTTGGATTTACCTTTTGATAATACATTGGAAGTGCTTAAAACTTATTTGGAAAAGTATGATAATGCATTGCATAAAAAAGAGATTGAAACTTTAATGGTTCAAACCTTTCAGGGTAGCAGTAAGTATGATGAGGCTTTTGAGGCTTTAAAAGATATTCATTTACCAAATAATGAGCAGCAAAAATCCATGCAGCAACTGGCTTTCTTTTTAGGTGTTAAACAGTATAATAATTCTGCTTATAAAATTGGGCTTACTTATTTTCAGTTAGCTACTCAATACCCTGTGGATGATAAAATAGCTTATGTAAATGATTTTTGGTTGGCGGATTGTTATTATCAGTTAAATAATTTTGAAAAATCAGCTGAAATATACACTAGTCTGGCAGTGAATAGTACTGCTGACTTAGAAGTCTATAATAGTCTAAAACAATACAATTTAGCTTATGCTTATTTTCAGCAAAGCGAGTATGCTTTGGCAAATACTTACTTCAGGAAATATGAAAAACTAACTGCTGATAGCATGCATTTAAATGATACTTATTTGAGAGTTGCAGATTGCTTTTTTATGACTAAGGAATATTCTTTATCGGAGAAATATTATGAAAAGGCAATTGCTTATTCCTTGTTTGATGGGGATTATGCAATCTATAAGCGTTCGGTTGCTTTAGGTTTGGTAGGAAAAAATACTTCCAAAGTTAAGTTGTTGAATCAACTGACTAATGATTTTTTAACATCAGCTTATTATGATAATGCATTATATGATTTGGCGCGTTATTATAAAAATAATGCCAAGAATGATTTGGCGCTTTCTTATTATGATAAACTCTTAGAACAAACGAGTGATGAGCAGTTTATTGCTGATGCTCACTTGAGTAAGGGAATGATTTATTTTAATAGTAGCAATGTAAATGAGGCCATTACATCTTTCTTGTTTGTGGTAAATAATTTTCAGCAGACAGTTTATTTTAAAGAAGCATTATCAGGATTGCAGGCGGCTTATGTGAGTTTGGCTAAGGTGGATGAGTATCTGGCTGTTGTTAATGGATTGCCTGAAATAAGCATCAGTAAGGCGGAGCAAGATTCCTTGACTTATAATACAGCATTTATGAAATTCTCTGAAGGAGAATATGAAGTTGCACAAAGAACTTTTAATCAGTATTTTGAGAAATTTGAAAAAGGCATATTTAAAATAGATGCAACTTATTATAATGCTTTATCTTCTTTAAAAACTGGTGATACCGCTAGTGCAGTTTTGATGTATACTGAATTGATTGCTGTTTCCAATGCAGAATATCAGCAAGTGGCTTTAAGTTTTTTGGCTCGTAAATATTATGCAGAAGATGATTATGCAAACTCAAATATCTATTATCAAACTTTAGAAAAAGTAGCGACTTATAACGCTTTAAAGCGTGAGTCTATTATCCGTTTGATGTACGGTAATGAAAAAACGAATACTGACCTTGCTTATAAATATGCTAAACAGGTAGTTAATTTGGATAAAACAGATGATTGGCTTTTGAGTAAAGCTAAGATCATTATTGCTCGTTATCAATTTGCTGGCGGAAATTATGCGAAATCCAAAATTACTTTTGAAAAAGTAGTCGAGCTGTCTGCTTATGATGAGGGTGCTGAAGCTAAATATCATTTGGCTTATCTTACTTATTTGGATGATAGCTTGGTTGTGGCTGAAAAAATGATTTTTGAGTTGTCAGAAAATTATAGTAGTGATTATTTTATTGTCAAGGCATTTATTCTGTTGGCGGATATTTATGTGTTGCAGGAAAATGATTTTCAGGCTAAGGCAACTTTGGAAAGTATTATTGATAATCATGAAGGAGAAGAATTGCTAAATATAGCTCGTAAAAAATGGGAGTTAATTGTTGAGAGAGAAAGTTTGGAAAATGAAATAAAAGAAGAACCTCAGAGTTTTATTGAAATATCAGAAGAAGAATTTGATTATGATTTGGAAGAATTTTTGGTTGAAGAAATAATTGATGAAGATTATAAGGTAGTAGCTCCTGATACTTTGTTTGAACTTAAAAAAGATAGCATAGAGTTAATTCACGAAAAAATTGAAACAGATGAAATTGAATAAAATAATAGCAGTGCTTTTATTGAGTACTACTCAGCTTTTAGCACAAGATATTGGTACAACTGAAGTAAAGGTGGTGGAAGGATTTAAACCAACTATTCCTGAGGCAAGTCGCCTAAATGAAAAAGCAACTTTTGCGGACACAACTAAAAAAGACCGAACACAAGAGTATGCTGTTATTGCTACTGATTTAAAATCGGACTATAAAACAAGGCCTTTAAAAGCAGCAAAAGTAAAGGCGGATAAAATCCCGCAATTATATGGTACAAAAGTGGGGGTAGCTTTTGGAAATGCTTTTACAACAAAAGCAAGTATTGTGCACAATAGTAAACGCTCCAAAACTTTGAGTTATGGAATTCTGTTGAATCACTTTGCAAATAAGTATGATGTAGATTATGTTACATCAACTAAGTTTTCAAACACTGCAAAAAACAGCAAAAACACTATACATCTTTATGGGAAGAAAATAAGTGTGTCCCATATTTTTATGGTAAATTTGGATTATGATAGGAGAACAGCAAATTGGATTGAACAAAACCCTGCTTTAAATCCAGACTACAGAGGGATTGTTAATCGTTTTGCATACACAAAACTTTCTCTTTCCCATATTTCCAAAGAGTTGGCGGCCGATAAATTAAAACACCACACTACTTTTTTTGTTTCTGATTTGAATGAGCTTTCTGAAAATCAAATCCACTTGAGTACGAATTTAAGCAAAACGATAAAGGGCTTGCCTTTTGCTTTGGAAATTGAGTTGAATGATTATTTGAATTATAATAATCCAGATACAAGGTTTGAAAGTACTAGTGTGCAGTCGCTTCATTTTTCACCTTCTACTGCTATTACAAAATATGGAGTTGATTTTGATTTAGGATTGGACTTTCGCTATTTATCTGAGGATACACCATTTGGAATTTTTCCACAAATTAAAGCGACTAAAGAGCTCGTGAAAGATGTTTTGTTGGTGTATGGTGGTTTGCGTCATAGCGAGCAAAGGCATACTCTTAAATCGCTTTCTGATGAGAATCCTTATGTTCATTCTTATGGAGCAAACCAGTCTATTTTGAGTGGAATTACTATTTTACAAAATTTATTAACAACTGATACAGATGAGTTGTATGTAGCTATGCGCAATGTGTTAGGAAAGGGTGAGGTTTTTGAAGGAAGTGTGGCTTATGGTACGGTTAATAATTTTGCTCATTTTCTTGGTGTTGCTAATGGGGATTATAGTCGTTTTTTAGTGGATTATATAGATGTAAAACAACTGCATGTTAATGCGAATTATGATAGAAAAATAAATACTATTATAAGCTTAAATGCAACTGCAGATTATTATAAATGGGATAAAGAAGTTTATCATAAGCCTAATTTTACCTGTGCTATTAGTGCTCCTGTTAATTTGAGAAATAAAATAAAAGTTATTCCTTCATTAAGTTATATGCGAAGTAGAATGGCTCGTTATGAAAATTTATTGGTGTCTGAACTTGTTATGCCAGCTGTACTTCCTGCTCAAATCCATGCCAACTTAGGGGTGTACTATAATTACACTAAAAATATTTCAGCTTATCTACAATTGAATAATCTTACAGACTCCAAACAAGATATGTGGAGAGGTTATCGTGAAGTTGGTTTTAATGGTCTTTTTGGGTTGAATTATTCCTTCTAATTTTATCAACATTTGTTGATAAACTCCTTTTAATTTTCATGCTTTTTTCCGTGCTTTAACTCATTCAATAAGTGTATATTTGTCTGTTTTAAAAAAATGAGAAAATAATTCAATTCTATGAGTGAAGAAAATAAAAATCAAGACTATAGTGCGGATAATATCCAAGTGCTTGAAGGTTTAGAAGCAGTACGAAAAAGACCAGCCATGTATATTGGTGATATTGGGCTGAAAGGGTTGCACCATTTGGTGTATGAAGTTGTGGATAATTCAATTGATGAGGCGCTTGCTGGACATTGTTCGCATATTGATTGTTTTATCAATGAAAATAATTCGATTACTGTACAAGATAATGGTAGGGGAATTCCTACAGGAATGCATGAAAAAGAAGGTCGTTCTGCTTTAGAGGTAGTAATGACGGTACTGCATGCTGGGGGTAAGTTTGATAAAGGTTCTTATAAAGTTTCTGGTGGACTTCATGGTGTGGGTGTGTCGTGTGTGAATGCACTTTCTTCTGATTTAAGAGTTGAGGTGCATAGAGATGGGAAAGTATTTGAGCAAGAATATAAAATTGGAGCTCCACAATATGATGTGCGTGAGATTGGTGCAACTGATGTTACAGGAACGAAAGTTACTTTTCAGCCTGATGGTTCAATTTTTGAAGATACTGTTTATCATTTTGATATTTTAGTCGCTCGTTTAAGAGAGTTGGCTTTTTTGAATAAAGGAATTCATCTTTCTATTACGGATAAAAGAAGAAAAGATGATGAAGGAGAATTTGTAAAAGAGGAATTTTATTCTGAAGGAGGATTAAAAGAATTTGTTTCTTTCTTGGATGAAACTAGAGATTCTATTTTAGAAGATGTTATTTATATTGATGGGGAGAAGGATGGAGTTCCAGTTGAAGTAGCTATGGTTTACAATACTTCTTATACTGAGAATGTTCATTCTTATGTGAATAATATTAATACCCATGAAGGTGGTACTCATCTTTCAGGGTTTAGAAGAGGATTAACAAGAACACTTAAAAAATATGCTGATGAGTCAGGGTTATTGAAAAAAGTGAAGTTTGAAATTTCTGGTGATGACTTTAGAGAAGGATTGACGGCTGTAATTTCTGTAAAAGTAATGGAGCCTCAGTTTGAAGGACAAACAAAAACTAAATTAGGAAATAAGGAAGTTACTTCAGCTGTTTCTAAATCAGTAAGTGATATGCTTACTTTTTACTTAGAAGAAAATCCTGAACAAGCAAAAAGGATTGTACAGAAAGTAATCTTAGCTGCAACTGCTCGTAATGCTGCAAGTAAAGCAAGAGAAATGGTGCAAAGAAAATCAGTGCTTACTGGTTCTGGTCTGCCAGGAAAATTATCTGATTGTTCGGAAAAAGACCCTTCAAAATGTGAAATATTCTTAGTTGAGGGAGATTCTGCAGGAGGTACTGCAAAGCAAGGTAGAGATAGGCATTTTCAAGCAATTTTACCTTTGAGAGGAAAAATCTTAAATGTAGAAAAAGCTATGCAACATAAGGTTTTTGAAAATGAAGAAATCAAGAATATGTTTAAGGCACTTGGAGTTTCTATCGGTACTGCTGATGATGAGAGAGAGTTGAACTTAGAAAAATTGAGATATCATAAAGTAGTAGTCATGACGGATGCGGATATTGATGGGTCGCATATTGCAACTTTATTATTAACTTTCTTCTTCCGTTTTTTAAAGCCACTAATTGAACAGGGGTATGTTTATATTGCTACTCCCCCTTTATATTTATTAAAAAGAGGAAAAGACCAAAGATATTGTTGGGATGAGGATCAAAGAGATTTGATGATTCAAGAGATGAAAGGAGGTAAGGATGTGAATGTAATTATCCAAAGATATAAAGGTTTAGGGGAGATGAATGCTTCACAGCTCTGGGATACAACTTTGAATCCAGAATACAGAACGCTTAAGCAAGTTACAATTGATAATGCAGCTGAGGCTGACAGAGTGTTCTCAATGTTAATGGGGGATGAAGTTCCGCCAAGGAGAGCCTTTATTGAGGCGAACGCTAAGTACGCTAATATTGACGCATAACAAATTAAGAGCCAGTTTTTACTGGCTTTTTTTGTGGTAAAATTTTGTGTTCAGAATTTTTGGAATACTTACTTTTGCCGGCAAATTGATTTTATAAAATAATTTAAATAATAAATAATGAAAGTAACAGTAGTAGGAGCAGGAGCAGTAGGAGCAAGTTGTGCGGAATATATCGCAATAAAAAACTTTGCTTCAGAAGTAGTGTTAGTTGATATTAAAGAAAATTTTGCTGAAGGAAAGGCAATGGATTTAATGCAAACAGCATCTTTAAATGGTTTTGATACTAAAATTACAGGTTCAACTAATGATTACTCAAAAACTACAGGAAGTAATATTGCGGTAATTACTTCAGGAATTCCTAGAAAGCCAGGAATGACAAGGGAAGAGTTGATTGGAATTAATGCAGGAATTGTAAAGTCTGTTTCTGAGCAATTGATTAAATATTCTCCGGATGTAATTTTAATCATTGTAAGTAATCCTATGGATACTATGACTTACTTAACTCATAAAGTAACTGGTTTGCCAAAAAACAGAATTATTGGTATGGGTGGTGCTTTAGATTCTGCAAGATTTAAGTACAGATTAGCAGAAGCAATGGAATGTCCAACTTCTGATATTGATGCAATGGTAATTGGAGGTCATTCTGACAAAGGAATGGTGCCTTTAACAAGATTAGCAACAAGAAACTCAGTAAGAGTTTCAGAGTTTTTACCTGCTGAAAGATTACAAAAAGTATTGGAAGAGACTAAGGTTGGTGGAGCTACATTAACAGGAATGTTAGGTACTTCAGCTTGGTACGCTCCAGGAGCTGCAGTAAGTGGTTTAGTACAAGCAATTGCTTGTGATCAACAAAAAATGTTCCCTTGTTCAGTGTTGTTAGAAGGTGAATTTGGTTTAAATGATTTATGTATTGGAGTTCCTGTTATTTTAGGTAAAAACGGAATAGAAAAGGTAGTTGAAATCAACTTAGATGAGGCAGAATTAAATCAGTTACAAGCCTCAGCTGTAGGAGTAAAAGCAACTAATACCTTGCTAAACGATTTAAATTTATAATATTTGTTAATTAGTGTTGCTGATTTAATAAAACTTTCTATTTTTGCAGCCCTAATTTAAGAAGATACAATTATGAGAAAAGATATACACCCAGATAATTACAGATTTTGCATATTTAAAGATATGTCAACAGAGTTTGCAATTTTAACTAAGTCTTGTATTGAAACTAACGATACGATTAAGTGGGAAGACGGTAATGAATACCCATTAGTGAAAATGGAGATTTCTTCTGATTCTCATCCTTTTTATACTGGTAAAGCAAAACTTATTGATACTGCTGGTAGAATTGATAAATTCAAAAACAAATACAAGAAATTCGCTAAATAATCGAATTTTAAGCTATAGTAAAAGCCCGCACATTTGTGTGGGCTTTTTTTATAACTTTGCTTTTATGAATGTAATCTTTTTTTGATAACAATATGTTAAATACTGATAAGTTAGATGCGGTAGTGAATGATAACTTTAAGAAAGTAAAGTTAGGTTTATTATTTTCTCCTTTTTGCCTATTATGTTTAGTTACTTTTTATGTTATTTTTTTTAATACTGGAGAGGGATATGTTGATGGGTATGTAAATATTCAGAAAGATTTATTTTTCTATCTCAATGGAAAATTATCTGAATTTCCAAACTTACAGTTTAACTTAACTCAATTGGGTGATGTGTTAATATTTTTTCCATTTCTAACTGTTTTCATTGTTTATGCTCCTAAAATTTGGGAAGCTTTATTGTCATCTGCTATACTCTCATTATTAGTTTCAGCTATATTGAAAAAAATATTTGCAATGCCAAGGCCAGCAGCAATATTTGAGAATGAAAGTTTTGTAATTATTGGGAAAATCCTTTCAGGAAATACCTCTTTACCTTCAGGACATTCTATAGCTACTTTTGTTGTTATAACGATACTCTTATTTGCTTTTATGCCTAAGAGAAATAAGTATAAAGTAATCTGGTCTTCATTTATTTTGATGCTTGGTTTTATTATTGCATTTTCAAGAGTGGGAGTAGGGGCTCATTATCCTATTGATGTAATAGTTGGTAGTATTATTGGTTATATAGTAACCGTTATTGGGATTCAAATAAGTAATAAAGTAGATTGGTTTGCTTGGATTTCAAATAAAAGGTATTACCCTGTTTTTATACTATCTTTAATAATATGGGGAGGTGTTATTGTTGCAAAAATACTAGGTGATAATTTACCAGTATTTTATTTTTCATTATTTTCTTTAATTATTTCATTGTGTTTAATAACAAGTACTTATGTTCAAAAAAGATATTAAATTAAGTTATTTCGTTTTAATAATTAGTTTTATTAATCTAGCTTTATATCATCTTTCTTTTTATGAATTTGTTTGCAATAATATAGATGCTAAAAGTTTAAGTGGAATTCTACTTTTTGTAAGCTTAAATATTCTGCTTTTTATTCTAAATGCTTTTGTTTTTTATATAGGATTATTTTTACTCCGTTTTATTGGTAAATGGATATTGGTGGCTTTTCTCAATCTTAATGCTATTGCTGTGTATTTTATAAATACATATGGGGTTATGATAGATAAAACAATGATTGGAAATATCCTTAACACTAACTTTGAGGAGTCAAGTAGTTTTTTCTCTTTTACTTTAATTGTCTATATTGTTTTTTTAGGAATTATTCCTAGCGTTTTAATTAGTAAGTTAAATATAATCCCTTCAAAGATTAAAAACTTTTTTATTCATATTTCTTTAACATTAGTTTTTATATTATCACTTGCTTTTGCTAATTCTTCTAATTGGTTATGGATTGATAAACATTCAAAAACTTTAGGGGCTTTAGTTATGCCTTGGTCGTATGTTGTTAATACTAGCCGATTTTTCATTCATAAAAATCAGGAAAATAAGCAGCAAATTTTACTGCCAAATGCAATTGTAAAAGATGAAGAAAAATCAGTATTCGTACTAGTTATTGGAGAGTCAGCTAGAGGTGAGAATTTTTCATTAAATGGCTATATGAAAGAGACTAACCCTTTGTTATCAGAAATAGATAATGTATATAGTTATAAAGCTGAGTCATGTGCAACTTATACTACAGCAGGGGTTAAGTGTATTTTAGAGCATAAGAATACAGGTAAATTGTTTGAGATTTTACCAAATTATTTATTTAGAAATGATGTGGAAGTTATTTGGAGGACTACAAATTGGGGAGAGCCCACTGTTGTAGTTGAAAATTATCTAAGAAAAAGTGATCTTAAAAAATTTTGCAATGGAGATGCTTGTGATTATGATGAAGTATTGTTGAGTGGATTGAGGGAACAGGTTTTGACAAGTGAAAAAAATAAAATATTGGTCGTTTTGCATGCAAGTACTAGTCATGGGCCAACATATTATAAAAAATATCCTAAGCAATTTGAAAAGTTTAATCCTGTATGTAAAAGTGTTGAGCTAGCAAAATGTACTCAAGAAGAATTAATAAATGCGTACGATAATACTATTGTTTATACTGATTATATTTTAGCTACTCTAATAGATGAATTGAAGCAATTGGAGGGGTATAATTCTTCTATGATTTACATCTCTGATCATGGTGAGTCCTTAGGGGAAAATAATTTGTACTTGCATGGGATACCAGCAAGTATAGCACCAAAAGAACAATTAGATATCCCATTTATTGTTTGGTCATCTGACGGCTCTAAAGAGCTGAAGAGTAATGAAGTTTTATCTCAACATAATATTTTTCATAGTGTTTTGGATTTTTTAAGAATTGAAAGTCCTATTTATGATGAGAATATGAGTGTTTTTGAAAATTAATTATTGAAGAAATGCATAACTAAAAAGCCCGCATATTTGTGTGGGCTTTTTTTTTAACTTTGCTTTTATGAATGTAATTCTTTTTGATAGCAATAGGGAAAATTATTATCCCCTTACATATACTCGACCAATCTCTGATTTTAGGATAGGAATCTTAACAATTAAGGAGAAATGGGAAAAGTATTATAAATCAGTTTCGGTGCAAACAGTTGATTATTTATCAGCTAAATTCCCTTTAAAAACAAAAAAAGATAATCTTTGGATTGATTCAAAAACTCTCCCTTCAAAAGCATTGATAACTGAATTAGAAAGTTTAAGAGTTGGAGAGGCGTTAGAGAAAAATGGGGATGTTGTTGCTTTTCGTTCTGCTATTTTTGATTTGCCAAAAATGAACAGGATAGCTTCTCATGTTGAGTTTAATACAGTTGAAAATGTATGGGATATCTTTTCAGATAATGAAAGAGAAATAGAAAGTGATTTTATATTGCTTACTAAGAGAAGAAAGTCTCAAACTTTAAATGAAACCAATACTTTAGTTGGAGATAGAGTTTTTATTGAAAAAGGAGCAAAAGTTTCTTGCAGTATATTGAATGCAGAAAATGGTCCTATATATATAGGGAAAAATGCTGAAGTGATGGAGGGTTCAATTATTAGAGGCCCTTTTTCTATGTGTGAAAATTCAGTATTGAAAATGGGAGCTAAAATTTATGGAGCAACTACTTTAGGGCCTTATTGCAAAGTAGGTGGTGAGGTAAATAACTCAGTATTTTTTGGCTATTCTTCTAAAGCACATGATGGATTTTTAGGTAATTCTGTTATTGGTGAGTGGTGTAATCTTGGGGCTGACACCAACAATTCTAATTTGAAGAATAATTATGCTGAGGTTAAACTTTGGAATTATGAAACGGAACGCTTCAAAAAAACAGGTTTGCAATTTTGCGGACTCATTATGGGGGATCATTCTAAGTGTGGGATTAATACTATGTTTAATACAGGAACTGTAGTGGGAGTAAGTGCTAATATCTTTGGTAGTGGTTTTCCAAGAAATTTTGTACCATCTTTTAATTGGGGAGGTGCTGCAGGTTTTTCAATTTACAAATTACCAAAAGTTTTTGAGGTAGCTGAAAAAGTTTTTGCTAGAAGAAAATTGAATTTTGATAATGTAGAAACGGATATTCTTACCAAGGTGTACGATATGACAAAACGCTACAGAAACGAATCCTAACTGACAAAAATTACATATTTCAATTATGGCACACTAATTGCATTAGTTGATTGGTGAAAAACAATTATTATGAGAAATAAATATCCTTTAGATGGCTTTGAGTTATCTGATTTAATAAATGAAGAAACAGAGTTTTTGCCATTAATGTCTGATGAGGATGAGGCAAAAATATCAAAAGAAGATACTCCGGATGTATTACCAATTTTACCGTTAAGGAATACCGTACTTTTTCCTGGTGTGATTATTCCTATTACTATTGGTAGAGACCGTTCAGTAAAATTGATAAAAGATGCTGAAAATGGAAATAAAACAATTGGTGTTGTTTCTCAAAAGGATTTTGACACAGAATTACCTGAATTAAAAGATTTGAATGAAGTAGGTACAGTTGCTCATATTCTGAAAATGCTTAAAATGCCTGATGGAAATATCACGGCAGTAATACAAGGGCGTAAGCGTTTTAAGATTGAGGCAATGGTTCAGAACGAACCATATTTCAAAGCAAAAGTAACGGATTTGTCTGAAGTAAAACCTGAAAGAAATGATGAGGAGTTTAGTGCATTGGTTTCTTCTGTAAAAGATTTAGCATTAAGGATTATTGATGAATCTCCTAATATTCCTTCTGAGGCAGCAATTGCTATTAAGAATATAAAGAATACTTCTTTTGCAATTAATTTTGTTTCGTCCAATATGAATATTGGTTTATCTGAAAAACAATTCTTATTGGAAGAAGTTGATTTGAAAAAGCGTGCAATTTCAGTATTGGAATTATTGACAAAGGAGTTGCAACTTTTGGAGATGAAAAATAAAATTCAATCTAAAGTACAAACTGATTTAGATAAGCAGCAAAGAGAGTATTACTTGAATCAGCAAATGAAAGCTATTCAAGAAGAATTAGGTGGAAGTGGTTCGCAAAAAGAGATTGATGAAATGCGTACTCAAGGAAGTAAAAAGAAGTGGAGCAAAGAAGTTGCTAATGCTTTTGATAAAGAATTAAGAAAGTTGCAGAGGATGAATTCTTCTATGTCCGATTATGCGGTACAAAGAAGTTATATTGAACTTATCTTGGATTTACCTTGGGATAAAGTTACTACTGACAGTTTTGATTTAAAACAAGCAAAAGAGATTTTGGATAGAGATCATTTTGGGTTGGAAAAAGTAAAGGAAAGAATCATAGAACATTTGGCAGTATTAAAATTAAGAGGGGATATGAAATCGCCAATTTTATGTTTGTATGGTCCTCCAGGAGTTGGAAAAACTTCTTTAGGAAAATCAATTGCTGAAGCATTGGGTAGAAAATACGAAAGAGTTGCTTTAGGTGGACTAAGAGATGAATCGGAAATAAGAGGGCACAGAAAAACTTATATTGGAGCTATGCCGGGTAGAATTATTAAATCTATCCAGAAAGCAAAATCATCTAATCCTGTTTTTGTTTTAGATGAAATTGATAAGGTAACTAGAGATTCTCATGGCGATCCTTCTTCTGCACTTTTGGAAGTGTTGGATCCTGAACAAAATGAAGCTTTTCATGATAATTATTTGGAGTTGGATTATGACTTGTCAAAAGTAATGTTTGTGGCAACAGCAAATTCTTTAGGAACTATTCAGCCAGCACTAAGGGATAGAATGGAAATCATAGAAATTAATGGTTATACTCTTGAAGAAAAAGTACAAATAGCAAAAAAACATTTATTGCCTAAGCAATTAAAATCTCATGGATTAAAAGTAGAACAATTTACTTTGTCTGATGAGATGTTAGAGAAAATTGTTGACCAATATACAAGAGAATCAGGAGTTAGAACTTTGGATAAAATGGTGAGTAAGATGATTCGTAATGTAGCAAAATCATTAGCTATGGAAGAATCCTTTGATTACTCTCCAAATGCTGAGGTGGTGGAAAAAGTGCTAGGCGCGCCAAGGTTTGATAGAGATAGGTTTACGGATAATTCAGTGGCAGGTGTGGTAACAGGTTTGGCTTGGACTTCAGTTGGTGGTGATATTTTGTTTATTGAAAGTAGTTTAAGTAAAGGAAAAGGAAAACTTTCTGTAACAGGAAACCTTGGAAAAGTAATGAAAGAGTCGGTAACGATTGCTATGGAGTATTTAAAGGCGCATGCTGAAGAATACGGGATAAATACGGATGTATTTGATAAATGGAATGTGCATGTACATGTGCCAGAAGGAGCAACTCCTAAGGATGGTCCTTCAGCAGGAATTACTATGTTTACTTCTTTAATTTCTTCTTTCACACAAAGAAAAGTAAAAGAGAAAATTGCTATGACAGGTGAGCTTACTCTTAGAGGAAAAGTATTGCCAGTTGGTGGGATTAAAGAAAAAATATTAGCGGCTAAGCGTTCTGGAATTAATGAAATTATTCTTTCAATGCAGAACAAAAAAGATATTTTAGAGATAAATGAAAAGTATGTTAAGGGTATGACTTTCCATTATGTGGATACTTTGAAAGAAGTAACTGATATTGCTTTGCTAACTGAAAAAGTAGAAAGAGCAGTAGAGATCATTTAGTGTATAATAAGAATAAGGTTTAGTCGTTAGATAAATTAATTAATTAATGATAAAGAGAATAATCATAATAGTATTTTGCTTGCCTTTGGGTCTTTTGGCTCAAATTGGCGGAACAACTGCTTTCTCTTTTATGGATGTGGAATTATCTCCAAGGATTGAAGCTATGGGTGGAAGTGGAATTGCTATTGTTGATTATGATGTGACTTTAGCCCAAACTACACCTTCCTTGTTAAATGCTGAAATGCATAATAGCTTAGTGTTTTCTTTTACTGATTATTTTTCAGATATTAATTTAATAGGTTTTTCTTATGCCAGAAAATGGAAAGAATTTGGGATTGTTTCCTTAGGAATTAAAGCAGTGAATTATGGTAATTTTGATCATAATGATGCTGTCGGGAATAATTTGGGTTCATTTTCTGCTCACGATCAAGTGATTACTTTAGGAGCTAGTAGGTCATTAAATGAAAAATTTACTCTTGGTGTGAATATAAATGTCTTGAATTCTCAATATGAAACTTACCATGCTTTTGCACTTGCTGCAAATATAGCAACAACTTATTTTAATGCAGAAAAAGCATTTACTGCTACTTTTTTATTGAAAAATATTGGTAGACAATTAGTGTCTTATACGGATAAAAAAGAAACTCTTCCTTTTGATGCACAGTTAGGAATGAGTAAAGAATTGAAGCATCTTCCTTTTAGGTATTCACTTACTTTTCATCATTTGAATCAGTTTGATATAAAATCACCTTATAAGTTAATTTCTCAAACTAATATTGAAACAGGGGAGTTAGAAATAAAAGAGGAAAGTATTGCGAAAACTGCATTACGACATTTGATTATTGGAGGTGAACTAAATCCTTTTCGTAAAAGTCTTTTTATAAGAGGGGGTTTTAATTTTCAAAGAAGATTTGATATGAGCCTTTCTACTTATCCTGCATTAGTTGGTTTTTCTTGGGGAATAGGGTTTAAGGTTTCAAAATTCAGGTTGGATTATAGTAGAGCGTCTTATCATTTGTCAGGAACACCAAATAATTTTAGTATTGCTACAAATTTGAGTACTTTTGGGCTTTAAATGAGTTTACCTTTTAACATAGCTATTGACGGTCATTCTTCCTGTGGGAAAAGTACTATTGCAAAAGCAGTGGCTAGTAAATATGGTATGCGTTATATTGATACAGGAGCAATGTATCGTGCAGTTACACTTTATTGTATGAGAAATAATATCATTAATGATAAGAAGGTTGATTTGTCTGTGCTTATTTCTAAATTAGATGAAATTACAATTAATTTTGTTTTTAATGCTGAAACTAAAGGTTCTGAAACTATTCTGAATGGAGAGAATGTTGAGCAGATAATTAGAGGATTTGAAGTTTCAGATAATGTTTCTATTGTCGCTCAAATTCAGCAAGTGCGTGAAAAATTAATTGCTTCACAACAAGAAATAGGAAGGGAAGGAAATGTAGTAATGGACGGTAGGGATATTGGCACAAAAGTATTTCCTTATGCTAAGCTGAAATTATTTGTAACGGCCAGTTCAGAAATAAGAGCGCAAAGAAGATATGATGAATTGAAAAAGAAGGGAGAAAAAGTTACTTTTGAGGAGGTGTTAGGTAATCTTACGCAAAGAGATGATCATGATACAAATAGAAAAATAAACCCTTTGGTTCAGGCAAAAGATGCGATTTTGATTGATAATTCTGATTTAACAATTCAAAAACAAAATGCTCTGATTGATGAATTAATAACAACTAAATTAAGTGAATAATGGAAGTTACTATTGATAAATATTCAGGATTTTGTTTTGGTGTAGTGTATGCTATACAAATGGCAGAAGATATCTTGGAAAAAGAGGATAGCTTATATTGCTTAGGAGATATTGTGCATAATAATAAAGAAGTAGATCGCTTGAATGATATGGGTTTAAAAATTATTAATCATGATGATTTAAAAGAATTATCTGATTGTAAAGTGTTAATTCGTGCTCATGGTGAGCCGCCATCAACCTATACTATTGCACTTGAAAATAATATACAATTACTAGATGCTTCCTGTCCTGTGGTGTTAAAATTACAGCACCAAATCAAGGAGGGATATGAGGATATTAAGAAGATTGATGGACAAGTGATTATTTTTGGAAAAGAGGGGCATGCTGAAGTAACTGGTTTGCTTGGGCAAACAAAGAATGATGCAATAATTGTTACAACAGTTGATGATTTGGAAAAGGTAGATTTCTCTAAGTCAATCTATATTTATTCCCAAACTACAAAAAGTCCAAAAGCTTATAAAGCGATTAGTGATATGATTGCTGAAAGGGTTAAATTGGCTGGAAAAGAAAATGTAAAATACATAGTGCATGATACTTTGTGTAGGCAGGTTTCGGGTCGTGAGCCTCAATTAAAGCAGTTTTCAAAGGATAATGATGTGATTGTTTTTGTGAGTGGGCAAAAAAGTTCAAATGGAAAAATGTTGTATAAATCATGTAAAGAAGAAAATGTTAATTCTTACTTTATTTCAGATGTAAATGAGATAAAAAATGAATGGTTTTTAACGGCAAGTTCTGTTGGGATTTGTGGAGCAACTTCTACTCCAAGATGGTTAATGGAAAATGTGCAAAACGCTATTGAAAATATAGCTTAGTATTCTTGTTTGTTATTTCAGATTAAAATTGTATTTTTGCAGCCCTTTTTAGAATGTTCTGTAAGGTAGTGGAAAGGAAAAATATAAATTAATAGCTCTTAAAGTTTAAACATCTCAGCCTTACTTACTTTAAGATACAAATGTAAAATGACAAAAATGTCAGAAGAAAACAAAAAAGAAACTGCACCAAAAGCAGTAGAAACTCCGAAAGTTGAGGAGGTAGTTGTAGCAGAAACTCCTGTTACTGAAGAAGTAGAAGCAGCTCCAGTACTTGAAGAAGTAAAGGCTGAAAAATCTCCAAAAAAGAAAGTCGAAAAAGTAGAAGAATTCGATTGGGACAAAGCGGCTCAAAACGATATGTATTCTACTAAAGAAAGAACTGATTTAGAAAAAGAATACAGCTCTACATTACCTGATGTAATCGATAAGCAAGTTATTGATGGTACAGTTGTAATGGTAACTGATAGAGAGGTTGTTGTAGATATCAACTTTAAATCAGATGGTGTAATTAGTTTTAATGAATTCAAGTACAATCCTGAATTAAAAGCTGGTGATACTGTTGAGGTTTTAGTTGAAAAACAAGAAGATAAAAACGGACAATTAGTATTATCTCACAGAAGAGCTAGAGTATTAAGAGCTTGGGAGAAAGTAAATGTTGCTTTAGAAACTGGTGAGGTTGTTAATGGTCAGATAATGAGTAGAACTAAAGGAGGTATGATTGTTGATGTATTTGGTATTGAGTGTTTCTTACCAGGTTCTCAAATTGATGTTAAGCCTATCCGTGACTATGATGAATATGTTGGTAAAAAGATGGAATTCAAAGTTGTTAAGGTAAACGAATCGTTCCGTAATGTTGTTGTATCTCATAAAGCATTAATTGAAGCTGATTTAGCAGTTCAAACTAAAGAGATCATGTCTAAGTTAGAAAAAGGACAAGTACTTGAAGGGACAGTTAAAAACATTACTTCTTATGGTGTATTTGTTGATTTAGGAGGTATTGATGGGTTAATTCATATTACTGATTTATCTTGGGG
>TARA_B110000008_G_scaffold185999_1_pt1 | contig 34841 bp, 30 predicted proteins | sample TARA_B110000008 | Tara Oceans TARA_B110000008 (sample SAMEA4396496) | marine metagenome | biome: Westerlies Biome; feature: [DCM] deep chlorophyll maximum layer (ENVO:01000326); material: water (ENVO:00002006), including particulate matter (ENVO:01000060) such as... | depth 40 m
AAACTCCAGTCGTAAGTTAGGTATTTTATGCTTGCTTTTTCACTTACCTTTATGCTCGCATATTTATTTATATACTCTATTGGCGTTCCATTTTTTGTAAAATCAATGGAAAACCAATCAAATATTTTTGACAGTTCTAATTTATGTTCACTTATTTTATTTCTATTCCCGTTATTTATAAATTCTAGCATTAAATTGTCTAAAGCGGTTTCTATATTATCCTCGGAAAAAGGAAAGTTTCCTAATTTAGGACAAGACATAGACGCACAATTAATACCCACATGAATTCTAGGGTCATTAAATTTTTTTCGTAAGACTTCGTGCTCAATTCAGTCTAGTGTATACTTTTTTTCACCAATTTTAATAAAAGGAATCTTCCAAACTACGTTTCCTTTTTTTTGATTTCTTTAATGCTTTGTATTGGATAATTAGCTAAAATAATTTTAATGGTATAAGCATTATTGGTGGTAAGCCAATAAGCCTTTTGTTTATTTAAAGACCAATTTTCAGAGGGTTTAGTTTTTTGTAGCGCTACTAAATAATCATCTAAGAGTGCTTCATTTTTTTTAAAAGATTGATAATCTACCATTCCATTTTCATCAACATTTGTTTTTAGTAAACTGTCAAAAATAAGGTGTTGACCTTGCGACGAAACAAAGATCAGCATGCATATTAATGTTATAAATTGAGTTTTAAACATATCATTTAGATATAAATTTGTAGTGAGTTTATACTTCATAAAACAAATTTAAATTTTTATTTCTTCTCCCATTTTTAAACTAAAATGTTTTCTAAATGAAAATACAATAATATATAAAATAGGGGTGTCTAATGCAGCGATCATCATTTTAAAAATAACCCCACTAACCAATAAACCAAAAAATTTATCCCAAGCAATAATATCAAATGAACATAACAGTACCAAAACAGTTAGTGTGTCTATAATTTGAGAGGTAAAGGTTGAAAAATTATTTCGTAACCACAGGTGTTTCCCTTTAGTTAGGGTTTTCCAGAAATGATATACTCTAATGTCTATAAACTGAGCAAATAAATAGGCCATCATAGAGGCTAAAACTGCTAAAGGAGCAGCGCCAAACACTTCAATAAAAGTATTGTCATTAACCACAGACCAAGAAGTAGATGGAGCAGCCATGGAAACATAAATAATTCCCAAAGAAAATAAAGAAGCAAAAATTCCAGCAATTACAACATGATTAGCCTTCCTTTTCCCGTAAATTTCTGATAAGACATCTGTAATTAAAAAAGTAATAGGGTAAGGTAATAGGCCTACAGAAACTTCAAATAATTTAACTCCAAAAACTTTAGCATCAAAAGGATACCAATAAAAGAATTTTTGAAAAATTAAATTGGAAGTTACCAATGAAGCAACAAATAGAGCTGCTAAAACAAGATAGATGATTTGAGCTTGAGATTTTTTTTGTGAAACCATACAAACGAAATTACTAATTATTTATCATTACAAACTCATGTGATTTAAACTATTTAGTAAGATTTTTTTTGACCTACTAAAAGTCTTCGTAATCAGATAAGAAATACCTACTTTTGTGTCCTTAACTTAAGAAATTTAACTTAGATGAAAGCATATATTTTTCCAGGCCAAGGAGCTCAATTTACAGGTATGGGTTTAGATTTATACAATAATTCCCAAATGGCTCAAGAGCTTTTTGAACAGGCAAATGAAATTTTAGGATTTCGTATAACGGATATCATGTTTGAGGGTACTGCTGAGCAATTAAAACAAACCAATGTAACTCAGCCAGCTATTTTTTTACACTCTGTAATTCTAGCAAAAGCTCTAGGTGATTCTTTTCAGCCAGAAATGGTTGCTGGACATTCTTTAGGGGAAATTTCTGCTTTAGTAGCTGCAGACGTTTTATCATTTGAAGATGGGCTTCAGTTGGTTTCTAAACGGGCTTCAGCAATGCAAAAAGCCTGTGAAATTATGCCTTCAACTATGGCTGCAGTCATAGGTTTAGAGGATCAAATTGTTGAGCAAACATGTGAAGCTGTTGATGGAGTAGTCGTGGCTGCAAATTATAACTGTCCGGGTCAATTGGTAATTTCTGGTGAAGTTTCAGCCATTCAAAAAGCCTGTGAATTATTAACTGAAAAAGGAGCAAGAAGAGCTCTTGTCCTCCCTGTTGGAGGTGCTTTTCACTCTCCAATGATGGAACCTGCAAGAGAGGAATTAGCTGCTGCAATTAAAGAAACTCAATTCAATGAGCCAAGCTGCCCAGTTTATCAAAACGTTCCTGCGAGTGCAGTAACCTCGGCAACTGAAATTAAAGATAATCTAATATTACAATTAACTGCTCCTGTGAAATGGACACAATCTATTCAATCAATGATTGTTGACGGTGGAACAGCATTTCTTGAGGTTGGACCAGGTAAAGTATTACAAGGCTTGATGCGAAAAATAGATAGAAGTGTTGAGGCTTCTGGTGCTAGTTTAGAGTAACTTTTAAGTTATTGTTTCAATTGCCATTGCCATGCAGCTAACAATGCTTCATCTAATGTTTTTTCTGTTTCCCAACCCAATTCAACTTTAGCTAATGTAGTATCTGCATAGGCAGAGGTAATATCTCCCTCTCTTCTGCCAACAATTTTATAGTTAAGTTTAGTCTTGGAAACCCTTTCAAAAGCTTGGATAACCTCTAAAACAGAACTTCCTTTCCCAGTTCCAACATTAAAAACTTCAAAATCTTTTTTATTATTATCACTTATTAATCTTTCTAAAGCAGCAATGTGAGCTTTTGCTAGGTCAACTACATGAATATAATCTCGAACGGCAGTTCCGTCCTTTGTTGGATAATCGTCTCCAAAAATAGACAATTCTTTTCTTATTCCTGATGCAGTTTGAGTTACAAAGGGAATTAAATTCTGAGGTATTCCTAGAGGTAATTCACCAATTTTAGCAGTTTCATGTGCTCCAATAGGATTAAAATATCGAAGAGCAACAGCTCTTAACTCGTCTGCTTTACAACTTTCTTTTATAATTTCTTCTCCAATTTGTTTGGTATTTCCATAAGGAGATTCTGCTGGTTTTATAGGAGCATCTTCAGTAATAGGTAGTTCATCAGCTTGTCCATATACAGTACATGAAGAGCTAAAAATAAAATTAGATCGTTTGTGTTTTTTCATTTCTTGTAATACATAAACTAACGTATTGATATTATTTTCGTAGTATAATAATGGATTTTTCACGCTTTCTCCTACAGACTTTGATGCAGCAAAATGGATGACACCATCCATAGAGTTGTTTTTAAAAAAAACTTGTACTGCTATTTTATCTCTTAAATCAATCTTATGGTATGATGGCCGGATACCAGTTATTGAAACAATATTATCTAAAACATTTAAACTTGAATTATGTAAGTTATCAATAATAATAACCTTGTAACCTTTTTTTTGGAGCTCCACAACAGTATGAGAGCCTATAAAACCCAGTCCGCCTGTCACTAAAATTTTTTTCATAAGTATTTTCTTAATTAAGGGAGTTGTAAATTTTTTATACGAAGTTGTTAATTGTTTGCGAGATAAATTCTAATTGATCTATATCTAGTTCAGTATGCATTGGTAATGAAATTACAGTGTTAATTATATCATTTGTAATATTGAAGTCTTCTTCATTATAACGATCATCCTGATATGCTTTTTGAGCATGTAAAGGCACAGGATAATAGATTGCATTTGGAATTCCATTATCTAATAAATGTCGGTGTAATTCATTACGTTTTCCATTAGTAATTTTGAGGGTATATTGATGAAAAACATGACAGTCACATGATTTACAAATTTCTCCGCAACTAGAGGTCGCATTTGACTTTGTAGTCGGAGTGATAATGTTAGGATTTTTTTGAAATGCTTTATTGTAATATCGAGCTGCATCTCTTCTACTATCACAATATTGGTCTAATAATGGGAGTTTTGTTTTTAGAACAGCCGCTTGAAGACTATCTAACCTCGAATTTACGCCTACAACATCATGATAATAACGTTTGTACATTCCATGATTTACAATTCCTCTAATCGTATGTGCTAAATCATCATCATTTGTAAATATTGCTCCACCATCACCATAGCAACCTAAATTTTTAGATGGGAAAAAAGAGGTAGTTCCAACATGACCAATAGTTCCAACTTTTTGTTTGCGCCCATCAGTAAATGAGTAATTTGCACCTATTGCCTGAGCAGTATCCTCAATAACGAACAAATTATGTTTTTTAGCGACGTTCATGACAGCTTCCATATTTGCACATAGTCCAAACAAATGAACCGGAACAATGGCTTTTGTCCTTGGAGTAATAGCTTTCTTCAAAGCATTAATATCCATATTAAAGGTAGATGTTTCTACATCAATTAAAACAGGAGTTAACTTTAATAAGGCAATAACTTCTACAGTAGCTGCAAATGTAAAATCTACAGTAATTACTTCATCACCTTGTTGAAGATCCAAGCCCATCATTGCAATTTGTAAAGCATCAGTTCCATTGGCACATGGGATCACATGTTTTACATTTAAATAATTTTCTAAATCTTCTTGAAACTGATGAACATAAGGACCATTTATATATGCTGAAGAATTTAATACTTCTTCAATAGAGGAATCAATTGTTTCTTTGATTTTGGCATATTGACCTTTAAGATCAACCATCTGAATTTTTCTCATCATGACAAATTTAGAATTCAAAAATACAATTTAAATCTGTTATCTTTGGTCAAAATCGAACTTATCAGAATGAAACGTTTCTTTAAAATCATCAAACTACTTGTCTTCACATTTGTCATTATTATTTTAGCTATTTGGTTATATTTAAGAACGTTATACCCAACCTATAAGGGAGAAATACCTTTAGCTAATATTTCTGAAGATGTCATTGTTTATTTTGATGATAATGGTGTGCCACATATTAATGCCAAAACCGAAAAAGACGCATATACTGCTTTAGGTTTTGTTCACGCACAAGATAGATTATGGCAGATGGAGCTTATTAGAAGAATTGCTCCTGGAAAATTATCTGAAATATTTGGAAGCGAATTAATTGAAACTGATATTTTTTTTGCAGGTTTAGGATTGGTAGAAGATGCAAATAAATCAATAGAAAAAATAGACGTAAATTCTGAAGGATATAAATTAACTATGGCTTATTTGGAGGGAGTCAATCAATTTGTTAAAGATGGAGCAACACCAATTGAATATAATTTGATAGGTCTTGAAAAAACTAAATTTACGGTTAATGATGTTTATAATGTTTTTGGTTATATGTCTTTTAGTTTTGCGATAGCTCAAAAAACAGATCCTCTATTACAAGAAATAAAAGAAAAATTTGGGAAGGAATATTTAGATGAATTAGAAATCCCTATTAATTCCAATACAGCTATTCTAAAAAATAAAAATAATCCAATAGTTAAAGCCTCTTTTTCAAAAGCAATGAATTCTATTTATGAACAATTGCCGATCTCACCTTTTATAGGTAGTAATTCTTGGGTAATTGCTGCAGATAAAACTAAGAACGGCAGGGTTATTTTTGCCAATGATCCTCATATTGGTTTTTCTCAACCTTCGGTCTGGTATCAGTCCCACATAAAAACGCCAACCTATGAAATGTATGGGTATAACTTGGCATTAACCCCTTTTCCTTTGTTGGGGCACAATAGAGATTATGCCTACGGTTTAACAATGTTTGAAAATGATGATGTCGATTTTTACATTGAAAAAAATAATCCAGAAAACTCAAATGAATATATAACACCAGATGGTCTTTCCTCCTATAAAAAAGTAGAAAAAACCATTAAAATAAAAGATGCACCTGACACTACTTTTACTGTAAAAATAAGTAGACACGGTCCTATCATGAATAATCTATTGAAGCAAATTGATGATCAAAGACCAATTGCGATGCAATGGATTTATAAAAAAATAGACAATCAGATTTTAGATGTTGGTTATCAAATATCACATTCAAAATCTTTGGGAGATTTTAAAGAAGGAGCTAAGTTATTACATGCTCCTGGATTAAATATGATGTATGGAGATGCAAAAGGTAACATTGCATGGATAGCTTCAGGTAAATTATATAAATATAGAGATTCAATCAATACAAAACTCTACTTAAACGGTGTGTCGGGTAAAGATGAAATTTTAACTTATATAGATTTTAATAACAATCCAGCATCAATTAACCCTATCAGTAATTATGTATATTCTTCCAATAATCAGCCAGATACTATTGCAGGAATTTTATATCCCGGATATTATTTGCCCGAAGATCGGGGACATAGAATAGAAAAGTTATTAGAATCAAAAAATGATTGGACTCAACAAGATGTTCAAAAAATGATTTTTGATGTTACCTCTCCAATAGTGCCTCTGGTAATTTCTAATCTAGTGTCTAGTTTAAAAACTGAAAATTTCACAAAAAAAGAACATGAAGCATTAAATAGTCTAACTAACTGGAATGGAGAATATAGAAAAGAATCTAATGGACCTACTATATACAATCGTTTCTTATACGAATTTTTAGCAGGAACTTTTAGAGATGAGTTAGGCGAAGGTTTTACTGATTTTATGGAAACTCATTTGATGAAAAAAATGATTGCCATACAAGCTAAAAAAGAAAAATCAATTTGGTTTGATGATTTGACAACCCAACGCATAGAAACGAAATCTGATATCGTAAATAAGTCATTCAAAAACGCTATTAATTTTTTAGAAAATCAATTAGGAGAAAATGTTTCATCATGGTCTTGGAGTAAGGTGATATCTGTTGAACATACTCATGCACTTGCTGCTGGTAGCGAAATATTAAGAAAAATATTTAATGTTGGCCCGTTTTCTATGGATGGCGGCAATGAAGTAATAAATAATCAGTTATTTACGTTGAATGAAACAGGTTTTTATAAAGTAAAAGCAGGTCCCTCAACTCGTAGAGTTATTGATTTTTCAAATATAGAAAATAGCACAAGTATATTGCCAACTGGGCAATCAGGAAATATATTTAGTAAACATTATAAAGATCAAGCACATAAATATGTAAATGGAGAATTTTTAAAAACAATGTTAAATACAAAAGAAATTAAAAATTCTAAAAATATTTTAATTTTAAAGAAAAGATAATTACAATATTATTTCAGATATGTTTATAAACTTCCTCAAAAGGGATTCTAAAACGTTCTCCATAGACACCTTCGGGTTTTCTGATACCACAAGAAATAATCATATTAATTTCTGCACCGAGAGGAAGACCTAAAACTTTTTTCACACGCCACGTGTCAGATCCTTCCATAGGACATGTATCATAACCCTCTGCAGCCATACTTAGCATAAAGTTTTCTGCAGCGAGTGCGCAGGTTTTATGGGCTACAATTCTCATGTCACTGTTTCTAACTTCTCTGAAAATAGGTTTAAAAAGTCCAATGATTAAAATCATTATGTATTTTAAAAAACCAAAAATCCCCAAAAAATCACTGTATACAATAGGGATTAATTTTCCATAATACTTTCTACTCACTTTTTCTCTGTTACTTTGTCCTGACTTTGGTTTTGATGGGAAAATAGTATCAATCATTTTTAAATTTGATTTCATTCTTTTTTTCCATAGGTCTTTACGAGTCACAAAAATTACCAACTCTTGAGCTGTCCTTGCTGCGTTTTGATTAAAACATAATGGAGTTATTTTTTTAATGGTTTCTTTTGATGTAATATGATAGAATTCCCAAAGTTGCATATTGCTACTATTTGGTGCTAGTGATGCATCTTGAATACACTTTTTTACAATTTCAGAATCTAAATTTTTTGTAGGGTCATATATTCGGACAGATCGGCGAAAATTAATCGCTTCTTCTACGGTTTTTTGTTGCATAAAATGAATTTAGTTTACCAGCCTTTTCTGTAGTCTCTTTTGATGAACTGATTGGCCATTTCAAAATTTGTAATTTTCATATTTTCTCCATTCCAAAGGAGTTTTTTTCTTCTACCAGGAAATTGGTATCTATTTTCTACTTTTTCATTTATGAAAGCAGATCGAATAGCTAGATTTCCCATTAAAACAGTTTCAGTTAATGGACCCGCTTGTGATAGAGGAGAACTTGTATATGCACCATATCCTTCTTTGCAAGCATTTACCCATTGCGCTTGATGACCTGCCATTCCATTTTCAACTAAAGGAGCAATCTGTTTTGGTTGGTTGAATTTTGATCCATCATTTAAATATACCTTAGGATTAGATCCGTAGGTTCCACATGTTAAAATTCCTTTAGAACCTTCCATAATAACTCCTCCTCCTGAATCTCCATAAGATTCATCAGGGCCTAAAATTTCTGGTCTTTCTGGCTCTATTCCTCCATCATACCAGTGTAATTCAACTGCAGGCATCTCTCCTCTTTTTGGAAATTCTAAATGGATAGCAGAGGATGAAGGTGGAGTGTCTTTATAGACAACCTCATCAAAAAAATCTTTATATGTATTCGTAACACTACATTCTACAGAATTCGGATAGCCTAATTTTAAAGCCCTGTAAGGAACATCTATTAAATGACAACCCATATCTCCTAAAGCACCTGTGCCATAATCCCAATACCCTCTCCACCGTGTTGGCATAAAAGCTTCATGATATTCTCTCCAAGGAGCAGTACCTAGCCATAAGTTCCAGTCAATTTCTTTTGGTACAGGCATTGTTTCTTTTGGTATAGGAATTCCTTGTGGCCATACAGGTCTGTTAGTCCATACATGAACTTGTTTTACATCACCAATTACTCCTTCACCAACAACTGCATCAATCCATCTGGTTCCATCTCCACTAGCACCTTGATTTCCCATTTGTGTTACTAATTTATTCCTTTCAGCTATTAAGGTAAGTTCTCTTGCTTCCCAGATATCATGTGTGAGAGGTTTTTCTATGTACATATGCTTACCTAAGCTCATCGCTGCCATAGATTGAACATAATGCATATGATCTGACGAGCTAACAATAACAGCATCAATATCCTTATCTTTTTTTTCCAGCATTTCTCGATAGTCTCTAAAGTATGGTGCTTTAGAGAACTGTTGTCTCATAGTTTTAGCTCTTCTGTCATCTACATCGCAAAGTGCCACAATAGTAGATTGATTTGAAGCAAAACTACTTTTTAGATTAGTTTCTCCTTTACCTCCTATTCCAATGGCAGCAATTCCTAATTTATCACTTGGTGCAATGAAACCTCGGCCAAGTACATGTCTGGGAACAATAAAAAAAGCTGCAGACCCTGCTATAGTTTTTTTAAGGAATTTTCTTCTAGTAGTCATATAAAAATATATTAAGGAATTTTTAAAAAATATTTCTAAATATAATCATTACATACACGCGTTCCAAATTACTTCATCTGGTGTCGAAGCAATAATAGAAATGTTTTCTTTATTTACAGGATGAATAAAGCTTATTTTTCTAGCGTGTAAATGAATACTGCCATCCTTATTACTTCTAGATGATCCATATTTTAAATCTCCTTTGATAGGATTCCCAACGTAAGATAGTTGGGCTCTTATTTGATGATGTCTTCCAGTTTCTAAATTAATTACTAATAGTGAATAATTATCTAGTTTTTTTGAGACAAAGTAATGTAAAATTGCTTTTTTACTTCCTTCAGTTTCTCTTATAAAAACAGTTGATTTATTATTTCTGGGATTTTTTTTAAGAAAGTGAATCAAGGTATCTTTTTCTTTTTTTAGATTATTTTTTACAACAGCCCAATATATTTTTGAAATGGATCTTTCACGAAGCATTTTATTCAGTCTTTCTAATGCTTTAGATGTTCTTGCAAAAATAATAACCCCAGAAGTAGGCCTATCTAATCTATGAACTACTCCCAAGAATACTTTTCCCGGTTTGTTATATTTTTCTTTGATATATTCTTTTACAATATCACTTAGAGGCTTGTCTCCAGTTTTATCACCTTGAACAATATCACCAGATTTCTTGTTGATTATTATAAGATGATTATCCTCAAAAAGAACTTCTAAATTATTTTTGTTAGAATTCATTATTATTTGAAGTTTTCTGTTACATCTTCATTTACATTAGTTATAAAATTTAGAAATTCATCCTTGCCTAAGCCTGTTGAAGAAGAAGTGATGAAAGACATGGGGAGTGTCTCCCAATTATTTAATAATTTTTTCTTATAAGATACTATTTGTTTATTTAACTTGGAACTTCCTAACTTATCTGCTTTGGTAAAAACGATACAAAAAGGTATCTTATTTTCGCCTAAAAAACGCATAAATTCTAAGTCAATTTTTTGAGGTTCGTGTCTAGAATCAATCAAAACAAATGTACAAACCAATTGTTCTCTTTCTTTGAAATAATTCTCTATAAAATATTGAAAAATAGTTCTTTTCTTTTTTGAGGTTTTAGCGAAGCCATAACCTGGTAAATCAACTAAAAACCAATTATCATTTATTTTAAAATGATTAATCAGTTGAGTTTTTCCTGGCTTCCCTGATGTTTTTGCTAAATCTTTACGATTCATTAACATATTAATCAGTGAAGATTTGCCTACATTGGATCGTCCAATAAATGCATATTCTGGAATTCTGTCTTTCGGAGCTTTAGTAACATTGCTGTTACTCATTATAAACTCTGCAGATTTAATTTTCATTGATTAGATATTTCTGGAAATAAACCAATCTTCTAAAATTTGATTGAATTTACCTGGTTTTTCCATCATGGCAGCATGACCACATTTATCAATCCAAAATAAATCTGAATCATACAATAATTTATGAAAATCTTTTGCTACATCAGGTGGAGTGACATTATCTTGTTTTCCCCATATTAAGCAGGTTGGTTGCTTCATTTTGGGTAAGTCTTCAGCCATGTTATGTCTGATTGCACTTTTTGCAATTGCTAAAGTTTTTAAAACAGTAATTCGGTTGTTAACAATTCCGTAAATTTGGTCTACAAGTTCTTTTGTAGCAATAGAAGGGTCATAAAAGACATCTTTTGTCTTTTGTTTTATATACTCATAATTACCTCTTTTTGGATAACTATCTCCCATAGATTTTTCATACAAACCTGAGCTTCCTGTAAGGATTAAAGAATGGACATCTTTTGGGTAATGTTTTGTATAATATAGGGCGATATGTCCACCCAATGAATTTCCTAAGATAGTTACATTTTTCAAGTCTTTAAACACAATAAAATCGTGTATAAACTTCGCTAAATTTTTAACATTAGTTTTAACTAAAGGTAATGAATATAAGGGCAACTCAGGTATTAATACCTTGTAGCCCCTTTTTGAAAAATATTGAAATGTTTTGTCAAAATTACTTAACGCACCCATCAATCCATGAAGAACAATTATAGGTCTTCCTTCTCCAGCTTCTGCATATGTAAATCCTCCCTCAGTTTTTAAACTTTCAGTCATTTCTTAATTGTTAGGCTAAGCAACAAATGTAGTTCTTTTTTATGACAAATAAATTGACTAGTAAACTGATTGAGATTCATTTTGTTACTCTAAATAATAAAAAAAAGTGACAATAAATTAAAATTTATTAACAAAGTGGTAAAAAGTGGTAAAAAGTGGTAAATAATTTTTATTTTTGAAACTAAAGTTAAAATATAAGATTTCTTTGTTGAATTTAATAGGCACATATGAATGTAAAGCAGATGCTAAGGGGAGATTAATGATTTCATCAGCTTTCAAAAAGCAGTTGGCACCTATTATTCAAGATGGATTTGTGATTAAGCGAGCTGTTTTTCAGTCATGCTTGGAGCTATATCCTATGCAAGAGTGGAAAGAGGTGATGCGAAAGATAAATGGGTTGAATCGTTTTGTTAAGAAGAATAATGATTTTATTAGGAGATTTACAGCTGGAGTTAAAATTGTTGAATTAGATTCATCAGGGAGATTGTTGGTTCCGAAGGATTTATGTCATTTTGCAGGTATAAAAAAACAAATTGTATTATCATCCGCTATTAATATTATTGAGATTTGGGATAAAGATAATTATGAAAAAACAATTGATGATGCTGCAATTGATTTTGCCTTATTAGCAGAGGAGGTAATGGGTAATTCAGATATAGATGATGTATCATAATCCGGTTTTATTAAAAGACAGTATTAATGCTTTAGAGATTAAAGAAAGTGGTACATATGTAGATGTAACCTTTGGAGGTGGAGGTCATTCAAGAGAGATTTTGAGTCGTTTAGGTGATAAAGGTAAACTATTTGCTTTCGATCAAGATCCAGATGCAAGAAGAAATAAGATTGAAGATAATCGATTTGTTTTAATTGAGGAGAATTTTAGATATATAGCAAGATTTTTAAAGTTCTATGGAATAATCAAAGTAGATGGAATTTTAGCAGATTTAGGGGTTTCATCTCATCAATTTGATGAAGCAGAAAGAGGTTTTTCTATTCGCTTTGATGGAGAATTGGATATGAGAATGAATCGGAACTCAAAGGTATCTGCAAAAAAAATTATAAATACCTATTCCGAAGAGATGTTATCAGAATTATTGTTTTTATATGGAGAATTAAGAAATGCTAGATCTATTGCAAAAACAATAGTTAAAGCTAGAGACCAAGAAAAAATAGAAACAAGCTTTCAGTTAAGGAAATTGTTACAGAATTTTTTGCCAAAAGCTAAAGAGCACAAAATATTAGCTCAAATTTTTCAAGCAATTCGTATCGAAGTGAATGAAGAATTAGAGGTGTTAAAAGAGTTTTTAACTCAAACACCAAACCTATTAAACCCCAAGGGTAGATTAAGTGTTATTTCATATCACTCCTTGGAAGATAGATTTGTAAAGAGGTTTATAAGAACAGGTTTGTTTAGTGGTGAGCCAGAAAAAGATTTTTTTGGAAATATTGAAGTCCCACTTGAGAAGGTAGGTAAATTGATAACACCAAATGAGCAAGAAATTAGAACTAACAATAGAGCACGCAGTGCTAAATTAAGAGTAGCTAAATTAAAACAAAATGTCTAGGGTAAAAAAAAGCATATATGATATTCTAAAGGGAGGATTTTTAATAAATGAATCTTCTTTAAAGAATTGGCGAATGATTTTTTTTATCGTCACCCTTTTATTGATAATGATATCAAGTGCTCATAGCTCTGATAAAAAAGTATTACAAGTATCAAAATTAAATAAGTTAAAGAGAGAATTAAGAGCAGAATATATAGACACTCAAACAACATTAATGCGAATGAAAATGGAATCTAATATTCGTCAAAGAGCAAAAAAAATGGGATTACAGCCATCAGAAACTCCTCCAAACAGAATAAAAGTTATCAATAACGAATAAAAACAAATTACATTGGAAAATCATCAAAAAAGCATACTAACAAAATTCTATATTGTAGCCGCTTTTATGACGCTTCTTCTTTCTGCAATTATTATTAAAGTAATAGATATCCAATATTTTCAGGGAAAAAAATATAGAAAAATTTCAAAAGAATTCAATAGAAAACCTTTTACTATTTATGCAAATAAAGGGAATGTTTATGCTGCAGACGGGAATTTATTAGCTACTTCAATGTCAAAGTATACAATCAGAATGGATGTCATGTCAGTTGATGAACATGTTTTTGATAAGGAAGTGATAGAGCTTTCAAAATCTCTAGCTAATCTTTTGGGAAAACCTATAAGTTATTTCGAAGATAAATTACGTAATGCTAGAAAAATTCAGAACAGGTATGTATTTATTGCAAAAGATATTGGTTACAACGATTATGTAAAGATAAAGCAATTTCCAATATTTAGATTAGGTGTTTATAGGGGAGGTTTTATTGCAGAACAAAAAACAGTAAGAGCACATCCTATTGGTAAAATTGCTGAACGAACTATTGGATATCACAATACAAGAGGAGAGGTAGGAATAGAAGGGGCTTTTGTTGAAGATTTAAAAGGAGAAAACGGGTTGCGGTGGAAACAAAAAATAGCAAAAGGTCAATGGAAGCCAATCAATGATGTCAATGAAAAAGAACCTATAGATGGTCATGATGTTATTACTACGTTAGACATAAATATACAAGACATAACTCATCATGCATTGCTTCGTCAACTTGAGTATTTTGAAGCAGACCACGGATGTGCTGTTGTTATGGAAACAGCAACTGGAGAAATTAAAGCAATTGCAAACTTAGGTAAAACATCTAAAGGGAAATACTACGAAAAAAGAAATTACGCAGTATGGGAATCACATGAACCAGGATCTACATTTAAGTTAGCAAGTTTTATGGCAGCATTAGATGATAAAGTAATCGATACTTCAACTATTGTAGACACAGAAAAAGGGAGAATTTTCATCCACGGGAAAAGAGTAGAGGACTCTCAACGAGATGGTTATGGAGAAATTTCGGCAGCTAGAGCTTTTGAAGTTTCATCAAATATAGGAATTGTAAAGTTGATACGTAAACATTATGATAATCAGCCATATAAGTTCATTGAACATTTAAAAAAATATGGATTTACAGAAAAGATTGGTTTGCCAATTAAAGGAGAAGGAAAACCAACCTTTACTTATCCAGGAAAACCGGGGTGGAATAAAATTAGTTTAGAATGGATGTCATGGGGTTATGGAATAGCTATCACACCACTTCAGACATTAACATTGTATAATGCAGTCGCTAATAATGGAGTGATGATAAAACCAAGATTTATTAAAGAATTAAGGAAAGAAAATAGAGCAGAAAAAATTTTCAAAAAAGAAATTATCAACCCCCAAATTGCTTCACCAGAGACCATAAAAAAAATAAAAAAAGTCTTAGAGAATGTTGTAGTAAAAGGAACTGCAAACAACATTTATTCCTCAAGTTTTTCTATGGCTGGCAAAACAGGAACTGCAAAGAAATATGTTGCAAGACATGTTGATAAAAAAGGAGACACCATACTAGGGGGATATTCTAATGAAAGATATGTAGCTTCTTTTGCGGGCTTTTTTCCTGCTGATGAACCAAAATACTCTTGCATTGTAGTTATCCATGACCCTAACAAGAAAAAAGGGTATTATGGAGGTACAGTTGCTGCTCCTGTTTTTAAAGAAATAGCTAAAAAGATATACACAACAACTCCAGTTAAAGATTTTAATGTTGGCGAAAACTTTTTTTCAGAAGTAATCCAAAATCAATATTCAAGTTATCTGTTTAAAATCGATAGCAATAGTAAAACTATTCCAAATGTAACAGGTATGCCTGGGATGGATGCAATTTCACTTTTAGAAAACATTGGTTTAAAAGTAAAACTTAAAGGAATGGGTAAGGTAGAAAAACAATCTATCAAAAAAGGTACTCCGATTGAAAAAGGAGCAATTATAATTCTAAATCTCTCTTAATTGAAGTTGCTAAAAGACATACTATATAAAGTTGCTGTTAATACTATTTATGGTACTACAGATATTGAGGTTTCTATTATAGCTTTTGACTCTAGAAAAATAAAAAAAGGAGCTGTATTTATTGCTAAAAAAGGAGTTTCTCTAGATGGTCATTTATATATTGATAAAGCGATAAGTTTGGGCGCAAGCTCTATTGTATGTGAAGAATTACCAAAAATAATATATGATTATGTTACGTATGTTCAAGTTGATGATTCTAATAAATCATTAGCTATTATTGCTTCAAATTTTTATGACAACCCTTCAAAAAAATTAAAGTTGATTGGCATTACAGGAACAAATGGTAAAACCACAATTGCAACATTATTATTTAAATTATTTAAAAGAGTAGGTTATAAGACAGGTTTAATTTCTACAGTAAAAATTCTAGTTGATACTACTGTTTTTAATGCTACACATACAACTCCAGATTCTGTTACTATAAATCAATATTTAGATAAAATGGTAAATATTGGAGTAACCTATTGTTTTATGGAGGTGAGTTCTCACGGAATTTATCAAAAAAGAACTGAAGGGCTCGAATTTTTTGGCGGAATTTTCTCAAACCTATCTCATGATCATTTAGATTATCACAATTCATTTTCAGCTTACAGAGACGTCAAGAAACAATTCTTTGATTTGTTACCTAAAAATGCATTTGCATTAACAAATATAGATGACAGGAACGGGGCTATTATGATACAAAACACCAAAGCAAATAAAAGAACCTATGCTCTAAAAACATTGGCTGATTATAGAGGTAAAATTATTGAAAAAAATTTTTCAGGAACATTATTGTCTTTAAATGGAACTGAAGTTTGGACTAAATTAATAGGAACTTTTAATGCTTACAATCTCCTAGCTATTATTGGAGCAGCAAACGAATTAGGTTTAGATAGGTTACAAGTTCTAACAATAATTAGTGAACTAGATAGTGTAAGAGGAAGGTTTGAATATATAATTTCAGAGAATGGAGTAATTGCAATTATAGATTATGCTCATACCCCAGATGCTTTAAAAAACGTATTAGAAACAATCAATAATATAAGATCATCCAACGAAAAACTCATAACAATTATAGGTTGTGGAGGAGATAGAGATAAAACTAAAAGACCAAAAATGGCGCATATTGCTTCCCATCTAAGCACACAAGCAATTTTTACCTCAGACAATCCGAGAACAGAAGATCCTGAAAATATTTTAAAAGAAATGCAAGTAGGTGTTTCTTTAGAAAATTTTAAAAAAATAATAACCATATCAGATAGAAGGCAGGCTATTAAAACTGCTTGTAAATTTTCTAATACTGGAGATATTTTATTGATAGCAGGAAAAGGACATGAAAACTATCAAGAGATAAATGGGGAACGATTTCATTTTGATGATTTAGAAGAGGTAAAATTTTTTTTTAACCAATTAAAAAAATAAAATGTTATATTATTTATTTGATTATTTAGACGCTCAATTTAATATACCTGGTACTGGGTTATTTCAGTTTATTACCTTCAGAGCTGCTTCTGCTTTTATTCTTGCTTTATTGATTTCTTCAATTTATGGAAAGAGAATTATTAATTTTTTAAATAAACAGCAAGTAGGTGAAAGTATCAGAGATTTAGGTCTAAAAGGACAAATTCAAAAATCAGGAACACCAACAATGGGTGGATTAATTATTATTTTTTCAACATTGATACCTGTTTTACTTCTTACAGATTTAGATAATATTTATATAATCATCCTTTTAATAACTACTATTTGGATGGGTCTAATTGGTTTTTTAGATGATTATATTAAGGTGTTTAAGAAAGATAAAGAAGGTTTAAAAGGAAAATTTAAAATATTAGGTCAAGTAGGTTTAGGAATAATAGTTGGCTCAATTCTTTATTTTAATGATAATGTAACCATTAAAGAAAAGTTACCAGTATCACAACAAATTATTCAAGAAAATGGGAAAAGACAACTCTTTGGTAATGCTCATAAATCTATAAAAACAACGGTTCCTTTTTTTAAAAATAATGAATTAGATTATTCTAATTTATTAAGTTTCTTAGGGGAAGGTTATGAAAAGTATGGATGGTTAATATTTATTTTTATAACAATATTTATTGTAACAGGTATTTCTAACGGAGCAAACCTTACTGATGGGATAGATGGTTTGGCAACTGGTTCATCTGCAATAATTGTAGTTGTTTTAGGCCTCTTTGCTTGGGTTTCTGGAAACATTATTTTTTCAGACTATTTAGATGTGATGTATATCCCTAATTCAGGAGAAATGACTGTTTATATTTTGGCATTTGCCGGTGCATTAATTGGGTTCTTATGGTACAATACCTATCCTGCACAAGTTTTTATGGGAGATACAGGTAGTTTAACCATAGGGGGGATTATTGCAGTTATAGCCATTTCAATTCGCAAAGAATTATTATTACCAATATTAGCTGGAATTTTTGTTGTAGAAAATTTATCAGTAATTATTCAGGTATCATATTTTAAATACACAAGAAAAAAACATGGAGAAGGAAGAAGAATTTTTAAGATGTCTCCTTTACATCATCATTATCAGAAATCTGGTTATCACGAGAGTAAAATTGTCGTTAGATTTTGGATTATTGGAATTTTATTAGCAGTATTTTCAATAATAACATTAAAATTAAGATAGCAATTTTTAATGCTAGAAATATTTATATCAATAAATAATGAAGAGATTAGTAATACTTGGAGGAGGAGAAAGTGGGATTGGAACTGCTATTTTAGGAATGCAAAGAGGATACAAGGTTTTTGTCTCTGATAAAGGAAGTATTAAAAAAAAGTATAAAAAAGTTCTTTTACATCATAAGATAAATTTTGAAGAACAGCAACATACAGCGTCATTGATTTTAAACGCAGATTTAGTTGTTAAGAGTCCTGGGATATCAGAAAAAACAAGCCTAGTTCAGCAACTTATAAAAAATCAGATTTTAGTTATTTCTGAAATTGAGTTTGCTTCCAAATATACAGATGCTTTAATCATTGGAATTACTGGTTCTAACGGTAAAACAACAACATCACTTATAATACATCATTTGTTGAAATCAGCAAAAATAAATGTTGGAATTGCAGGAAATATTGGGGTCAGTTTTGCTCAACAAGTTGCAGAAGAAAAATTTGAAAACTACGTTTTAGAGTTAAGTAGTTTTCAATTAGATGGAATTATAGATTTTAGTCCTCATATAGCAGTAATTACAAATATTACTCCTGATCATTTAGATAGATATGACAATGACTTTAATCAATATGTAAGTTCAAAATTCAAAATTATAAAAAATCAAACAATCCATGATTTTTTAATATTTGATGCAGACGATAAAGTAATAAATAAATGGTTGAAAGATCACGATATAAAAGCAACATTAATTCCTTTCTCAATAGAAAAAGAATTAGGATATGGAGCATTTTTAAAAAATGATACTATAATAATAAAATTAAATAAAGAAGAATTTAATATGAGTTTATCAAATATAAGGTTACAGGGGAAACATAACATTAAAAATACTATGGCGGGTGCTTTAGCCTCACAATTATTAAATGTGAGATGTCAATCCATTAAAGATAGTTTGGCCAATTTTGAAGGAGCTGAACATCGCTTAGAGAATGTACAAAAAGTAAATGGTGTTCAGTTTATTAACGATTCTAAAGCCACCAATACAAATGCTACTTTTTATGCATTAGAATGCATGGAGCAACCTACAGTATGGGTTGTTGGAGGTTTAGACAAAGGGAATGATTATGAAGATTTATTGCCTTTGGTTAGAGAGAAAGTAAAAGCGATTGTTTGTTTGGGGTTAGATAATGAAAAATTAAAATCAGTTTTTTATAATGTAGTAGATAAGATGATAGAAACTGCCGGAGCAGAAGAAGCGGTTAAAGTAGCTTATAAATTAGCCCAAACAGGTGACGTTGTTCTATTATCTCCCGCTTGTGCAAGTTTTGATTTATTCAATAGCTATGAAGATAGAGGACGACAATTTAAAGATGCTGTAAGGAACTTGTAATCGTATTTATTTTGTAAAATTAAGGTGAAAGGAGTTTTTAGACATATAAAAGGGGATAGGAGTATTTGGGCTTTAGTAGCTGTTTTAGCATTGTTCTCCTTTATGCCTGTTTATAGTGCTAGTGCAAATTTAGTGAGTATTGTTGGTGGCTCTACCCTTGGATATTTATTAAAACACGTTGTCTTATTGATAATGGGATTTATAATTATTTATGCAGTTCATAAAATTCCATATAGATACTTTAGTGGTGGCTCAGTTTTAATGTTGCCAGTTGTTTTCTTTTTATTAATCTACACATTAGCCCAAGGAACAACTATTGGAGGAACTTATGCAAGCAGATGGATTAGTATTCCGTTTATAGGAGTAGGGTTTCAAACTTCAACATTAGCAGGTTTGGTTTTAATGGTTTATAGTGCGAGGTATTTAGCAAAAAATAAGGATATTAAAATAATATTCAAAGAAAGTTTAATCCAATTATGGATTCCTGTTGCACTAATATTAGTTTTAATATTACCAGCAAACTTTTCTACTACTGCAATTATTTTTTCGATGATTTTAATAGTTGCTTTTATAGGGGGGTATCCAATAAAATATTTAGGGTATATTTTAGGAATAGGAATTCTATTTTTATCATTATTTATACTAATTGCAAAAGTTTTTCCAGATGCTATGCCTAATAGAGTAAATACATGGGGAAACAGAATAGAAAATTTTTCTAAATCTGGAAGTCAAGAAGCTTATCAGGTAGAAAAAGCAAAAATAGCGATTGCTACGGGTGGCCCACTAGGGAAAGGACCTGGTAAAAGTATCCAAAAGAATTTCCTGCCACAATCATCATCAGATTTTATTTACGCCATTATAATTGAAGAATATGGTTTGGTAGGTGCAATCCTAATTGTATTTGTTTATTTTTTATTACTGTTTAGGATATTTATTACAGTAAAAAAGGCTACTACAATATTTGGAACCTTACTTGTTATAGGAGTTGGGTTACCGATTATATTTCAAGCAGTAATTAATATGGCTGTAGCTACAAATTTATTGCCTGTAACAGGACAAACATTACCATTAATTAGTAGTGGAGGTACATCTATTTGGATGACGTGCTTTGCTTTAGGAATAATCCTTAGCGTTAGTTCACGTAAACAAGAAATTGAAGAAACAATTTTAGACGATAACCCTTTAGATATTTTACATGAAGCAATCGATTAATATATTAATTAGTGGAGGTGGAACAGGAGGACATATTTTTCCTGCTATCGCTATAGCAAATGAATTAAAGGCAAGATATCCGTACGCTAATTTCTTATTTGTTGGAGCAAAAGATAAAATGGAGATGGTAAAAGTACCCCAAGCTGGTTATAAAATTAAAGGATTATGTATTTCAGGAATTCAAAGAAAATTAACCTTTAAAAACTTATTATTTCCATTTAAACTAATGGATAGTTTATTCAAAGCGATAAGAATAATAAAAAGATTTAAACCAGATATAGTTATTGGAACAGGTGGATTTGCAAGTGCCCCCATATTAATAATAGCAAATACAAAAGGAATTCCAACTTTAATTCAAGAGCAAAATTCCTATCCAGGTATTACCAACAGACTATTGAGTAAAAAATCGTCTATTATCTGTGTTGCTCATGATGGATTAGAACGTTTTTTCCCAAAGAGCAAAATTATTAAAACAGGAAACCCTGTCAGAATTAGTTTGTTATCTATTCATACAAAAGGTAAGATTAATAAGGCAAATGAATTGTATAAATTAAAAAAAAGAAGAAAAACAATATTAGTTCTTGGTGGTAGTTTGGGAGCAAAAAAAATAAATGAATTAATTGAAGAAAATCTTTTATTTTTTAAAGAACAAAAAGTTCAAATCGTATGGCAATGTGGAAAATTATATTACAATAAATATATAAAATATAACGAATACAAGAATGTGTCTGTTCATGCATTTATTAAAGAAATAGATTTAGCATATGCAGTAGCAGATATTATTATTTCTAGATCGGGCGCTAGTTCTGTATCTGAATTATGCATTGTTGGAAAGCCAACTATTTTTATTCCATCTCCAAACGTTTCAGAAGATCATCAAACTAAAAATGCTAAATCAATAGTAGCAAAGCATGGTGCTCTTTTGTTAAGAGAGTCTGAATTACATACATTTCCAATTGTTTTTGAGACCTTATTAAAAGATAAAGGAAAGCAAGAAAGTCTTAGTAAAAATATAAAAGAATTAGCATTACCAAATGCTACAAACAAAATTATTAGTCAAGTTGAAAAATTATTAAATCTGTGAACTTAAAAGAGATACATAATTTTTATTTTATTGGTATTGGGGGCATTGGAATGAGTGCTCTAGCTAGATATTTTCTAGCTAAAGGAAAATTTGTTGCAGGGTATGATAAAAATCCAACAAATATTACATTAGATTTAGAGAATTTCGGGGTAGAAATTAATTTTAATGATTCTATAGATTCAATACCAGAAAGATATACTGATAATTTAAAAACAATGATTGTTTTTACTCCGGCAATTTCAAAAAACAATTCACAATTAAATTTCTTTATCAATAATGATTTTTACGTTATTAAACGTGCAGAAGTTTTAGGATTGATAACTAAAGATACATTTTGTTTTGGTGTTGCTGGGACTCACGGAAAAACAACAACATCTTCTATTTTAGGACATATTATGCAACCTTATAATGCTACAAGTTTTTTGGGTGGCATCTCAGAAAATTATCAATCTAATCTTATTTTAGGAGGAGATCAGATTTCAGTTGTTGAAGCAGATGAGTACGATAAATCATTTTTAAGCCTTTCACCTAATATCGCCTGTATTACATCTATGGATGCAGATCATTTAGATATTTATGGAGAATATAGTGCACTTGAAAACTCATTTCAAGAGTTTGCAAATAAAGTATCCGACAAGTTGATTGTCGTCAAAGGATTAAAAATAAAAGGGTTAAGTTATGCTATTGATGAAAATGCGGACTATAAGATATCTAATATTAGAATTAGAAATGGAAACTATATTTTTGATGTAACAACACCTAACGATCATATTGAGGAAATTATTTTTTTATTGCCAGGGAAGCATAATTTGATGAATGCTCTGGCTGCTATAGCTATGGCAGATTGTTATGGAATACCCTTAAAAAATATAAAAAAATCATTGCAAACTTTTCAGGGAGTTGAAAGGCGTTTTTCTTATAAAATAAAAACAGCTGCATTAACTTTGATTGATGATTATGCCCATCATCCGACAGAGATAAATGCAGTTTATGAATCTATTAAAGAAATGTATACAACTCAGAAAAATATAGTTGTTTTTCAACCACATTTATTTTCTAGAACTAGAGATTTCATTGAGGATTTTGCGATTGTTTTATCAAAATTTGATGAAATACTTTTATTAGATATTTATCCTGCGAGGGAACTACCTATTGAAGGAGTTTCATCTTCATGGCTTCTTGAAAAAATCACTCACAAGAATAAAAAAATCACTCATAAAAAAAATTTAGTAAAAGATATTAAAAATTCTAATGCTACGATTGTTGCAATGTTGGGTGCAGGAGATATTGGAATGATGGTTGAAGATGTTAAAAACAAATTAATTTATGATAAAAAATTATGACATTAAAAAGAATCATAATATATATATTTAACCTTATTTTACTTGGGTTTGTCATGTTTTTATATGGTTTTTCAAATAATAGAAATGCTAAAAAAAGTATTCACAAAATAGAAATTAAATTTGAGTCTAAAGAGCCCAATTTTTTGACCAAATCTATGGTTAATAAATTGTTAATACAAAACAATGAAAAAGTTCAAAAACAAGCAAAATCATTAATAGATTTATACAAGTTAGAGCAAAAGGTTTTAGAAAACCCTTATGTAGAAAAAGCATCAATTTTCATTTCTATAGATGGTATACTAAATTCCTTCATAAAACAAAGGAAACCTATTGCTAGGATCCTTACAGGTAATTCATCTTACTATATTGACTCTCAAGCATCAAAAGTACCTCTCTCTGAAAATTATTCAGCTAGAGTACCCTTAATTACAAAGGTTAATAATGACATTAGTTTGACAGAAATAATAATGTTATTAAAAAAAATATCTAATGATGATTTCTTGAATGAAGAAATTACGGGTATTCATTTTAAGAACAACGAAGAATACATGATGACAGTAAGAAGTGGAAATTATAGAGTTGATTTTGGTAAACTGGAACAAATAGATAATAAAATAAAAAAATTAAAAGCATTTTACAGTAAAGTTTTTAAAGATAGTACAATACATAATTATAAAACCATTAACATTAAATATCGTAACCAAGTAGTTGGTGTAAAAGAATAGAAATGGAAAATAATAGAATAGCCGTCGGTTTAGATATAGGTACAACTAAGATTGTAGCTATGATTGGTAGTAAAAATGAATTTGGAAAATTAGAAGTTTTAGGCATTGGTAAAGCCAAAAGTTTAGGAGTTAAGAGAGGGGTTGTTAGTAACATTACACAAACAATACAATCTATACAGCAAGCAGTAGAAGAGTCTGAGAGTATATCTAGTAGAAAGATTGAAAATGTTGTAGTAGGAATTGCAGGGCAACATATACGTAGTTTACATCATAGTGACTATATAACAAGACCTAATGCAGATGAAGTTATAGATGAGAATGACATAGAAAATTTAGTAAACCAAGTTCATAAGCTAGTCATGTTGCCTGGCGAAGAAATTATTCACGTATTACCACAGGAATTTAAGGTTGATAGCCAGTCAGAGATTAAAGAACCAATTGGAATGTATGGCGGAAGACTAGAAGCTAATTTTCATGTAGTAGTGGGTCAAGTTTCATCTATTAGAAATATTGGTCGTTGTGTAAAAAGTGCAGGTTTAGATTTGTCAGATATTACTTTGGAACCTTTAGCGTCAGCCTCAGCAGTTTTGAGTCAGGAAGAAAAAGAAGCAGGGGTGGCTTTAATTGATATAGGTGGAGGAACAACAGATTTAGCCATTTTTAAAGATGGTATTATTCGACATACAGCAGTAATACCTTTTGGAGGAAATGTGATAACAGAGGATATAAAAGAAGGTTGTTCAATTATAGAAAAGCAAGCAGAGTTGTTAAAAATTAAATTCGGATCTGCTTGGCCTGGAGAAAATAAAGAAACAGAAATTGTATCTATTCCAGGTTTAAGAGGAAGAGAACCAAAAGAAATTACACTTAAAAATCTTTCTAAAATTATTCATGCTAGAGTTCAAGAAATTATTGAACATGTTTACTTAGAAATAAAAAATTATGGTCATGAAACACCAAAAGGGAAACTAATTGCAGGAATTGTTTTAACTGGTGGAGGATCACAATTGAAACATTTAAGACAGCTGGTAGAGTATATTACAGGAATGGATGCTAGAATTGGATACCCTAATGAACATTTAGCTGGAGATTCCGATGAAAGTTTATCAAGCCCTTCTTATGCCACGGCTGTAGGTTTGCTGATTGAAGGTTTAGAGAGTTACACTAGAGAAGATAAAGAATTAGATAATGATTTAGAAAAAGAAAAAAAACAAGAAGATACTAAAGACCGTCAAGTAATAAAATCAAAAGTTAAGGTAAAAAAGAAATCTTTTTTTGACAAATTTACAGATGGATTAAAAGAATTTTTAGATAACGCAGAATAATTAGTTAATAATATAAATAATAAAAAAATAGAAAAGTTATTATGAGCACAGAATTCGATAACATTTTATTTGATATGCCCAAATCACAATCAAATACTATAAAAGTAATTGGAGTTGGTGGTGGAGGTAGTAATGCTGTTAACCATATGTTTCAGCAAGACATCAAAGGGGTAGATTTTGTCATTTGTAATACAGATGCACAAGCGCTAGAAAACAGTTCAATTCCTAATAAAATTCAATTAGGAGCTGATTTAACCTCAGGTTTAGGAGCTGGAGCCAATCCGGAAGTTGGTGAGCAAGCAGCCAAAGAAAGTATCAAAGAAATTCAACAAATGCTAAATACTCAAACAAAAATGGTATTTATCACCGCAGGAATGGGAGGTGGAACAGGTACTGGTGCTGCACCAATTATTGCAAAAGTGGCAAAAGATATGGATATTCTTACAGTAGGTATTGTTACAATGCCTTTCCAGTTTGAAGGAAGAATGAGATCAAAGCAAGCACAAATTGGTATAGACCAGCTTCGAAATAATGTAGACTCTTTAATTGTTATTAATAATAACAAACTTAGAGAAGTTTACGGAAATTTAGGTTTTAAAGCTGGGTTTTCAAAAGCTGACGAGGTATTATCTACTGCTGCAAGAGGAATTGCTGAGGTTATTACTCATCATTACAAGCAAAATATTGACTTACATGATGCAAAAACAGTACTATCTAATAGTGGAACAGCTATTATGGGATCAGCAAAAGAAGCAGGTACAGCAAGAGCAAAAAGTGCAATTGTAAAAGCATTAGATTCTCCTTTATTGAATGATAATAAAATCACAGGTGCTAAGAATGTTTTATTGTTAATTGTATCGGGAACTAACGAGGTGACTCTTGATGAGATAGGTGAAATTAATGATTTTATTCAGGTAGAGGCTGGTTTTGAAGCAAACATTATTATGGGTATTGGAGAAGATCATGAGCTTGGTGATGCAATCTCGGTAACAATTGTTGCTACAGGTTTTGCAGCAGATCAACAAAGTAATATAACCAATACAGAGGTTAAGAAAATTGTTCACACACTAGAAGATGAGCAAAAAGCAACTTATAATTTTTCTGATGATTATGTATCCAAAGCACCTTCGTTTGACGAATCAATTCATCAAATTGAAAAGAAAATAATTCATGTACTAGAAGAAGACGATACGGTTAAATTGTCAAATGAAGGTGATATTTTAATGGATTTAATTACAACTTCAGAGCTTATTAAAAACATTGATGTAGTTTTTGATGTAATCGCAGTTGAAAATATTTCTGAAGAAGATTTCATTATTACTAATATTGTTTCAGAAATTAATGATGATCAAGTAGAAAAACCAATTTTAATGCAACCAGATTTATTGTTTGATCTTCCACTTAAGGGAAAGGAACAAAATAATATTAGTCAAGTTGAAACTAAGTTTGAATTGACTTCAGAAATTTTAAACTTAGAAGTAAAAGATGCTAAAGAAATTATCGTAGAAAAAGATGAAACTATAGAAAAGAGATATATTCTGGAGAATTTTGATATTGAACCAACTATTGGTAAAAGTTCATCAATTGAAAAAGATGATACTATAAATCAAGAGGAATTAAAGTTTGAATTAAAGTCAACTAAACCTCAATCAGAAATTAATAAAATAGGTACTAAAAGTGAAGAAGTTTCTCCAATGAGTCTTACGATTTCAGAACTCCAAAAAAGAGCTGAAGAAAGGCGTCAGAAGATGAAAGGATTTAATTATAAATTTACAGATCAAATGACCAAAAATATTGATGAAATAGAACGTCAGCCAGCCTATAAAAGATTAGGAGTAAATTTAGATAATACTAGTCCTACTATAAGTAAATCTAAAACTTCATTATCTACTAATGACAAGGAGGATATACAATTAAAATCAAATAATTCTTTTCTGCACGATAATGTAGATTAAAAACCTAAAAAGTATAAAAAGCCATACTCATTTATTTGATTATGGTTTTTATTTATTTATTTAAAGAGTCAGTTTATTAAAAAACTATTCTAGGGATATTTTATTATTGAACAGCTTTATGGATACTATCAATTGCTTTTCTCAGTAAATCTTCAGATGCTGCATATGATAATCGAATACAGTTAGGGGCACCAAAAGCTTCACCGGTAACCGTGGCAACATTTGCTTCTTCTAACAAAAATAGAGAGAAATCGTTTGCATTATTTATTGTTCTTCCTTTGATAGTTTTTCCAAAGAATGAAGAAATATCTGGAAATACATAAAATGCACCATCAGGTATATTTAATTTGAACCCATCAATTTTTCCAATTAGTTCTAACACAATATTTCTTCGTGATTTAAACTCATCTACCATATACTGAACTTTTTGAACAGGTGCTAAAACAGCAGTAATAGCAGCTCTTTGAGCAATACAATTTGTTCCGGATGTTATTTGACCTTGCATTTTTGTACATGCTTTCGCAATCCAATTTGGGGCACCAATATATCCAATTCTCCAGCCTGTCATAGCAAAAGCCTTGGCCAAGCCATTCACAGTAATCGTTCTATCATACATATTTTCAATGGCAGCAAAACTAAATGTAGGATTATTATAGTTAATATGTTCGTAAATTTCATCGGAAAGAATAAAAATTCTAGGGTATTTCTCTAAGACTTTAGCCAAAGCTTTATACTCTTCTTCGGTATAAATTGTTCCACTTGGATTGTTAGGAGAATTAAAAAACACCATTTTGGTTTTTGGTGTAATAGCTTCCTCTAGCTGTTGAGGACTAATTTTAAAATCTTTATCTATAGAAGAAGGTATTTCAATAAATTTTGCTTCACATAAAATTGCTATAGCAGAATAACTCACCCAATATGGAGCTGGAAGTAAAACTTCATCCCCTGGATTTAATAATACTTGAGCAACATTTGCAATAGACTGTTTTGCACCAGTTGAAACAACAATTTGATTAGGTTTGTAGTTAAGTTTATTGTCTCTCTTAAACTTTTTACAGATAGCTTCTTTTAATTCTAAATATCCGTCTACAGGTGTATATGAATTATAATCCTGATTTATTGCTTCTACAGCGGATTCTTTAATAAAATTAGGAGTATTGAAATCGGGCTCACCTAAACTTAAACTGATAATATCTTTACCTGCTGCTTTTAATTCTCTTGCTTTTGCAGCCATTGCCAATGTTTGAGAAACCGGTAGGCTATTTATTCTGTTTGATAATGGATGTAACATTTATGATGTAAAATTTTAAATATTTTTTATGCAATCTCTGGATTTTTACCTAAAACACCAAGATGTTTAAAATGTTCTATAATGGCTTTTCGTGTAGTTTTATACTCATTATAAGGCAAATTAAATTCTTTAGTTGTTTCTTTTACAATTTTAGCTAACTTACCATAATGAACATGAGAAATATGTGGAAAAATATGATGTTCAACCTGATGATTCAAACCGCCAGTATAGAAGTTTATAAGCCTATTACTTGGCGCAAAGTTCGAGGTTGTGTATAATTGGTGGACTGCCCAAGTGTGCTCTAGGTTCCCGTCTTTATCAGGAATTGGCATTTTTGTATTTGGTACAATATGTGCTAATTGAAAGACGAGACTTAAAATCATTCCAGCTGTATAATGCATAACAAAAAACCCAATCAATATTTTCCACCAAGCAATGTCTAAAATAGCAAGAGGTAAAACAATCCACATCGAATAATAGACTAATTTAGAAACAATTAATTTTGTCCATTCCATTGCAGGACTTGGAAATTTACCATATGATAGTTTTCTTTTTAAATAGTTGTGCATTTGTTTAATGTCAGTAGTTATTGCCCAATTAATTGTAAGTAATCCGTATAAAAAAATTGAATAGTATTTTTGTAGTTTATGAATTTTAAGCCATTTAGAATGTTTTGAGAAACGAATTATTCTACCAGCATCAATATCTTCATCATGATCTTTCACATTTGTAAAAGTGTGGTGTAGTACATTATGTTGAACCTTCCAGTTGTATACATTTCCAGCAAGTATGTAAATACTACTTCCCATTAACTTGTTTACCCATTTTTTACTAGAAAAAGAATTGTGATTGCTATCATGCATTACATTCATTCCTACACCTGCCATTCCAACACCAGTAATACTAATTAAAACAAACATCATCCATTGTGGCATATCTAAAGTAAGAATTAAAATAAATGGAACTAAAAATACAGAAAACATAAAAAAAGCCTTTGAATATAGTTTCCAATTACCAGTTCTTTTTAGATTATTTTCTTTAAAGTAATGGTTCACTCTTTTGTTCAGAGTTCTAAAAAATTTTGCTTTATCTACTCGAGAAAAATTTACGGTCTTCATTTAGTATTTGAGAATGTGAGTTATGAAACAAAAATAAGCTTTTATGTGCTTGATATGACTATTAACGATTGTTTTTTCATGTAATTGTTCGAATGTTTAATTACTTTTGCTTCAAATTATAAAATGGATATACTTTTAAAATATTATCCCTCACTGACGGAACTTCAAAAAGAACGTTTTTCAAAATTACATGAACTATATCAAGATTGGAATTTAAAAATTAATGTTGTCTCTAGGAAAGATATAGATGAACTATACTTGAGACATGTTCTTCATTCTTTATCGATTGCTAAAGTTGTACATTTTAAACCCAATACAAAAGTTATGGATGTTGGTACTGGTGGCGGTTTTCCTGGAATTCCACTAGCTATATTATTTCCTGAAACACAGTTTCATCTGGTTGATAGCATCGGTAAAAAAATTAAAGTAGTAAATGAAGTTTCCAATGGTTTAAGTCTTGAAAATATAAAAACCACCCATGGTAGAGTAGAAGAGGTAAAGGAAAACTATGACTTTATAGTTAGTAGAGCAGTAGCCCAAATGGAAACTTTTGTTAGATGGACAAAGGGAAAAATTAATAAAAGACAGCGGCACAATATTAAAAATGGAATTTTATATTTAAAAGGAGGTGATCTGTCTGAAGAATTAAAAAAATATACTTCAGCAACAATTTATGATTTAACAACTTATTTTGATGAACCATTTTTTAAAACTAAAAAAATAGTGCATTTACCTTTAAAGTATAAAGGTTTAAAAATATAAACTAAAATGTATGTATTTTTGTAATAATTAAAATTACCAATGTCACTCACACCTTCAAATCTTTTAAAAAGAGGTACTATTGCTCCAAACTTTGTACTGATTGATACTATTTCTAATAAAAAAATGTCTTTACAAGCTCTTAAAGGTGATAAAGGAACCATTATTTTTTTTATATGCAATCATTGTCCCTTTGTAGTTCATATAAATAAACAATTAGTTCAATTGGCAAAAGACTATACATCAAGAGGTTTTGGTTTTATAGCGATTAGCAGCAATGATATTGATAAATATCCAATGGATAGCCCAGAAAAAATGAAAGCTCATGCTTTAAATGAACACTATCCTTTCCCTTATTTGTATGATAAAACTCAAGAGGTTGCTAAAGCATATCATGCTGCTTGTACTCCCGATTTATATATTTTTGATAGAGATTTAAAATCTATATATCATGGGCAATTAGATGATTCTAGACCAGGAAATGGAATTCCTGTTACAGGGAAAGATATAAGAATAGTTCTAGAAATAATGTTACGTAATAAAGTTTATATTGGAGACCCAAAACCAAGTATAGGCTGTAATATTAAATGGAAATAATTTTTTATTAAAATTTATAACTTTAAAATTTTGTGAGTTTCATTTTTTCCATTAGAATGAATTTGAATAAAATAGATTCCGGGCGATAGTCTTTGTGTATTTATATTCAAAGTTCCATGGATTAATTGATGTGTTCCCTTAAGAATTATTTGCGATCTGTTGTTGAAAATTTGATATCTAACAGTTGCATATTCTTTTCCCGAGTGGGCTTGTAATTGATCTGTAAAAGGATTTGGAAATATAAACCATTCCTTAGTAGTGTTTTGAGTATGATAATCCTCAAGCGCAAGAGTTTCATTATAGCAATCTTCATCAACAGAAAATGAATCTTTTATAAGATTGTCAATCTTTATATTTGTAAAACTTTCATTGGTAGAGAAATTAAAAAAAGTATTATCAATAACTGAATCATTGGCACCTAAGAAATTTTGTAATAAAGTGCCAAAAGTTTGCCGATAATCAAATTGAACAGTTTGTAACTGATAATTGTTATCGTCTGTGGCTTCGCTTAAATCTACATTGGTTCCTGAAACACCTCCGTTGACAGGCTTTCCAAAAACAAACATAGGTGCAATTTCTCCATGATCTGTTCCAAAACTTCCATTTTCCATTGCTTTTCTTCCAAATTCGGAGAATGTTAATCCAACAACATCATCTGCAAGTTGTTGAGACTCTAGGTCACTAAAAAAGGTTTCAACAGCATCAGAAACTTCTGTGAGTAGATCGTTGTGTCTACCATCAATAGTATTTTCTCCATCATTTTGATTATCATGTGTGTCAAATCCACTAATTCTAACAATATATATTTTAGATTCTAGTCCTCCACTAATTAATCTTGCAACAGTTTTAAGTTGGTTTGAAAGATCTGTATCCGAGTAAGAAGTATCATTACTACCATTGTTAAAAGCGTTTGAAATAGCTTGTGAATATTGATTAGATAATTGATCCGTATCTACAATATATTGTATTTCATGACCATAATCACTATTTGGAATTGTTGAAGGAGGCACTCCTCCGAGGCCATTTAATTCAGAATAAAAACCAGAAGGATCTTGACCTGAAATATTGATAGCCAGTCCGTGTTCAGCTTCTCCATGAAATCCTAAAGAAGTTTTGTTTGATCCTATTTGAACTCCAAGGGGATAAGAATCATTTAATTCGTTCGCATAATAGGTTTCCATAAATCTACCAATCCAACCAGAATTGTTTCCATTTCCTAAACTATTTCCGTCATTTCCAGTAGAATATAAATCAGTAGAAGCAAAATGGCTTTTGTTTTGGGAGGGGTATCCTACTGATTGTAGAATTCGCATTCTCCCTTGATCATATAAAGATTTAAATCCAGTTAGTGCTGGATGTAATCCAATTAATTGATTATCTGCCAATTCACTGTCTAAAGTAATATATGAATTTGGTCCTAACTCTGGTATTTTTAAAGTAGGTCTCAAATTAGCGTACGTGTCATAATTATTAATTGGTATGATAGTATTCAATCCATCATTTCCACCTGCAAGATTAATAAGAACTAGTTTTCTGTTTGAAATATCACAAGTTGATAGATTAACAGATTTTAATACTGCTTTTAACTCAAAAGGGAGCAAACCAATAGCTGAAGCCGATGCAGAAAGTTTTAAAAAATTTCTTCTTTTCATAATGTATTAGGTTAGTTGAAATTCTGCAGCGTTAATTAATGCACTTAGTAATGCATTTAATCTAGATTTAACAACAGTCTCATCATTTGAATTCAGATACTCAGACCATGCATCTGTCCAATAATATGAGGGAAAACCTTCTAATAAGTTTTCTGTAAAATAATTTTTCCTGTCACTATCTATATTTTCGGGATATAATAAATCAGATAACTCTGTTACTAGAGAAATAGGATCTGAAGGATTTAAAATATAATCTTTTACATAGTTAACAATATTCAAATCAGTAAAAATAAGGTTATTATTACCTATTTTATTTCTACCGGTAATGAGACTTTCAATTAATTTATATCTCCCCAAAACAGTGTTTGAGGAAAACCAATGCCTATCATAATCAGGTTCTTGATAATGAGCGGGATATCCTGCTACAGAATCGGGACTGAATAAAATCATTCCACTACTTGCTAAAAAATAATTATGTACGAAATTAAAAAACCTATAAAAATCATAGTTATCTGTTGTAGGCTCTGGAATTGAAAGATGAAAACATGTACTTAATTCAGAAATCATTTGTAACGGACTTTTTACTTGAGATCCAAAAATTTCATCAGTTTCATTGGTATCATCCATATCAAAAAAATGTTTAGATGATAATAAAGTTTTCACTGTAGGTAATAACTCATAATTATTATTTTTTAATTCTGTTGCTAATGGACCAATAATATCATTTTCAATTTCATCATCAATTTCATTTTTAACAAAGAATCGATATAGTTTTCTGCAAAAAGATTTCGCAGTAGCCTCTTTCTCAAATACCATTTCAACAAATGAATGAAGTTCATTTATAATAGTCTCCTCTGTATTACCTCCAATTATAGTCTGATTGTTAAAAGCATGACTAAATGTTTTATTGCTGTTCTCATGATTAGAAATACTTATTCTTCCTCTAGGAAGATTTGTATCTGAATCAATGATACTTCTATCATATTGAATTTTAATTCCAGAAAAGACCTTAGCAGCTTCTTGTATGTCTAGTTCAGTATAATTTGTATAATCACCATCTGCTATTTGAGGCCCTTTTAATATGGTAAAAAGTTCTAAAAACTCTCTAGCATAATTTTCATTTGGGTTATTTGAATTATTAGTTGTGTTGTTAAGATAGTGCAACATTGAATTATCAAATGTTATTTTTTTTGCCAATGTTTTAATATTACCATAAGCATAGAAATCTAGTAACCGAAGATGATCATAAAAATGACTAGAAGTTACAGAGCCCCCATCTTTAGAAACAGTAAAAGAGGTGTGAAGAAAAAAAGTAAGTTTATGTTTTAATGTAGTTTTATACAATCCATTATACCACCACCAACTTGTAATTATTCTTCTTTTTCTAGTTTGCCCTGAAAATGAGGTTGGTAATTCGGTTGAGGACAACCAATATCCATCTGGTGAATCTAAAGGAAGAGGGTCATAAGGCTCGCTCCAAGTATTTGATTCTTCAATTGATAATAAGTTTAAAGCATCCTGAATTGATAAACCAACTAGAGTATTAATAGCATCTTTATTTAAAATATAGGATGCTCTTCTTAACAAATGTTTCGCTTTACGAAAATTAAGAGATTCATTTAAAGGTAACAAAGATGCCAAAACAATAGATTTTAAAATTATATAAAGATAAGAGTTAGATTTATATAAAAGGTTTATTCTATATATGAATCTATTTATACATACCTCAATAGTAACAATTTAAGTTTTTTAAAAATATTACATATGTCTATATAACTATGAATTTTATTTTTTAATTAATTTCAACAAATAGTCCTTCTTCAGATTTTGAAACTGTAGCTAACTTATTTTTTGTTAGACTTTTAATAGTTTTATCCCATTTTTTATTGCTTAACCCTGACAGATTTTTTAATTCAGTTAGTTCAATCTTTTCTAGCTTAGAAATGATTTTCAATAAACCTTTCTCCTCAACGGTGAGTTCAATATTTGCAGAGACTCTCTTCTCTGGTCTCATCTGAGGAAAGAATAATACTTCTTGAATAGACTGATTGTTGGTTAAAAACATAATTAATCTGTCCATTCCAATTCCCATTCCAGAGGTAGGAGGCATTCCATATTCTAAAGCTCTTAAGAAATCATGATCAATAAATTCTGTGGCTTCATCATCTCCTTTTTGAGCAAGTTTTAGTTGATGTTCAAAACGCTCTCGTTGATCTATAGGATCGTTTAATTCTGAATATGCATTGGCAATTTCTTTTCCACAAACAATCAATTCAAAACGTTCTGTTAGTTCTGGGTTGTCTCTGTGTTCTTTACAAAGCGGAGACATTTCTTTTGGATAGTCTGTAATATAGGTGGGTTGAATATAATTGCCTTCACATTT